>Ga0187894_10001385_pt1 | contig 31232 bp, 28 predicted proteins | sample GBC1701081metaG_FD_136650 | JGI IMG/M metagenome (GOLD analysis project Ga0187894, IMG submission 136650) | White microbial mat communities from a lava cave in the Kipuka Kanohina Cave System on the Island of Hawaii, USA - GBC170108-1 metaG ...
CCACCCTCTCGGGCCGCCTGATGGCGCGCATCACGCATTACAAGCGCCCCACGATGGTCGGCCTCGCTGTTGCCGCCATCTGCCTCGCAGCGGTATCGCTCGCGCCGCAGGGCCTGCCGCTTGCCGCCCTGGCGGTGATCCTGACGGTGGCGTCCGTTGGCCTCGGCACGGTGTTCCCCCTCACTTTGGTGGCGATCCAGAATGCCGTGCAGCCGCATCAGATGGGCACGGCCACGGGCACACTGAACTTCTTCCGCTCGCTGGGCGGCGCCCTGATCGTCGCCGCCTTCGGGGCCATCGTGATCGGCAGCCTGCCGGCGGACATGGCGGCTCATGTCACCATTGAAAACCTCGCGAGCACCTTCGCCGCCGCCGGCCGCGATATCGGCTCGGTCTTCCGCTGGGTCTTCAGTGCCGCGACCTTGGGCTTGCTGGTGGCCCTTGCGAGCCTCTATGCGATGGAAGAGCGGCCTTTGCGCACGTTCACGCGGCCGACCGCGGGAGCAGCGGAGTGACCCTCCTCATCGTCAATGCCGGATCCTCGACCCTCAAATTCGCGCTGTTCGAGGAGCATCCGGAGCTGACCTTGCGGTTCAAGGACCAGGTCCAGGGCGCCGGCTCGCAAGCGCTGGCCGCCCTCTTCGCCCACCTCGCGGCAAAAAAGGTCGATGTCGCCGGGCTTGCCGGCATCGGCCATCGCATCGTCCATGGCGGCACCGAATTCTCAGGACCCGTCCTTGTCGATGACGAGATCGAGGCGAAGCTCAACCGCTTGCGCCCGCTCGCGCCGTTGCATCAGCCCTACGGCCTCGACGCCCTGCGCCTCTTGCGGGAAAGAGCGCCAAGGATTCCGCAAGTCGCCTGTTTCGACACGGCCTTCCATGCGACCCAGCCCGAGATCGCCGCACGGTTTCCCCTGCCCGCATCCTATTTCGCACGCGGCTATCGGCGATATGGCTTTCACGGCCTCAATTACGAGCATGTCGTTTCGGCACTTCCGGCGCAAACGGGAGCGCCGCTTTCGCGGCGCCTCCTCATCGCCCATCTCGGCAATGGCGCCAGTCTCTGTGCCGTGAAGGATGGCCGGTCGGTCGCCACCACCATGGGCTATTCAACGCTCGATGGGCTGGTGATGGGGACACGGCCCGGCGCCCTCGACCCGGGCGTCGTTCTAGCGATCATGAAGGATGATCGTCTAACGCCTGAAGAAATGGAGGAAATCCTTTACCGCAAAAGCGGCCTCCTGGGCTTGAGCGGCCTCACCAGCGACATGCGCTCGCTGCTCGAAAGCTCAGCGCCTGAGGCCCGCGACGCGATCGAGACCTATTGCTACTGGGCCGCGCGGCAGGCGAGCTCCCTCATTGCTGCCATGGGCGGGATCGACGCCATGGTCTTCACCGGCGGAATTGGCGAAAACGCCGAACCTGTCCGCCGACGCATCATTCACCATCTTGCCTGGATAAATGCCTTTCCCGTGCATATTGTGCTAGCCAATGAAGAGATGGTTATTGCCCGCCATACAACAGGATTAATTACCCAATCCTAGGTACCTTGTTAACAAAAAGTAAAGAATCCACAATAATGCCGGACCCATGCCATAATCTGGGTCTTGACTGATACTTTCGACAGGCGCGGGGAAACACCCTGTAGGAATTTTGGGACGGCATACAAGCTGGGAGACAAGGCATGAGTAAAGCCTTGAGATTGGTATGCGTACTCGCAGCGACCTTGCTCACTACCGCTGGGTCGGTTCAGGGGGAAGACAACAAAGACGTCGCGCGCATGAATGCGGGCGCCGTCACGCTTATTACCGATGGTAACGATATACAGGCTTCGCATTACGCCGCCGATCTCGCGGCGTTGATGGAAGCCGAGCACGATCTGCGCATCCTTCCCGTCATGGGACGCGGCCCGGTCGAGGCGTTGCGTGACCTCCTCTTCCTGCGCGGCATCGATGCCAGCATCATCCCGTCCGACACGGTCGCCTATATGCGCAAGCAGGGCCTGGTCGAGGATGTCGAGAAGAAGGTGACCTACATAGCCCGCCTCGGCTCGGCGCAGCTCCATGTGATCGCCCGCAAGGATATCGCGACGCTTAAGGATCTCGCCGGCAAGAAGATCAATGTCGGGGCGGCCAGCGAAGCGCGTTTCGTCACGGCAAGCCTGGTTTTCGAGTCCCTCGGCATCAGTTTCAACGCCGTCGAGGGCCGGGAGACGGAAGCGGCCAAGCTGCTCAAGGACGGGAAGGTCGATGCCATCGTCCTGTTGGCGCCTGAGCCCTCGCCTGTCGTCGAAGAGTTGGCACGGGCCGGCGGCTTCAAGCTCCTCAACGTCACCGGCAATGAAGAACTCGATCAGATCTATGCGCCGGCAATGCTCACCGCCCGCAGCTATCGGGGCCTCACGCCTGAGGGCGTCACCCAGACACTGGGCATCAGCTATGCGGTTGCCGTCTTCAACTGGAAGAAGGGAACCGATCGCTACTACAAGCTGCGCAAATTCGTCGACGTCCTCTATTCGGGCATCGGCGATCTGCAGACCGGCCAATGGCAGGCCGCCTGGAATGACGTCAATCTTTCTGCTGACCTTCCAGGCTGGACCCGCTATGTGAGTGCCGATGAGTGGCTAGCCGACCGAAAGCGGGCTCGGGCCGAGCGTGAGACCAAGGAAGATGCCGCCCTCAAGGCTGCATTCCAGTCCTATCTCGAGCGGAGCAATGCCGGGATCGATCTGAGCGAGATGAAGTCGAGCGCGCTTCAGTAACTGGCGCCGGGTGTGAGGAGTTTGCGATGAAGTCGAAGCGCGCCAAGAACCCTGCGCCGGAAGCCGAGCAGGAAGGCGGGGAAGCCGATCGCGCCCTATGGTTCCTGGGCCGCGAGCTGAAAGGCAAACCCAAAGCGGACAAGGCCGAGAAGCCGGCCAAAGAGGCCGAGCCGGCCGAGAAGAAACCGGACAAGACCGCGCAACCGCAACAAGAGGCTGCCGAAAACCCGCGCGAGCGCGGGCCGAGCCAGCTCGAAGCCTATATGCGCTATGCCAAGATGCGCGAGCCGCGCGAGGACGATTCACTCGCGCCGGTCGGGACCCACCGGTTTGCGCCGGGCGAAGACGGTGTCGCGAGCAACAAGAACGAGATCGATTGGGATGACGAGGCGCCGCGGCGGCGCCGCCGTCCGCCGCGCCGCGCTTCGGGCGGCTTGCGGCTGCGGGACGCTGTTATCGCCGGCTTCGTTTCAATCGCCGTCGGCGCGCTCGGCGGTGCCGTCGTCTATGACCGGGCCAATGGCGGCCAACTGAGCGAAACCGCCTTCGATTCGATCGGCGCCTTCCTCACCGGTCTCAATATCCAGGACAATGCCGTCGCTGCCGCCAATACCGGGGCGATCGTGCCGGAAAGCCGCAGTACCCCGGCGTCGTTCAAGAAACCGGTCACCACGGCGAGGCTCGATGTCAATGATGCCAGGGGGAATGTGAACACGCCGATCCCGCTGTCGATCAGCGCCGAGCCGGGGCAGCCGGACCAGGACATCGCTTTGCGCCTCACCGGCCTGCCGGCCGATGCCTATCTCACCGCCGGCACCAAGCTCGCGAACAATGCCTGGCTGCTGAAGCGCGGCGAGGCCCATGGCGTCAAGCTCATGGTGCCCAAGGCCGAGAGTTCGTCCCTCCTCATCAATGTCGAAGCGATCGAACCGCGCACCGGCGATCTCGCAGCGCCAAGCGAGGAGATGAAGGTTGCCCTCGATGCGCCGGCACCGACGGCCGCATCGAAAGTACTGCCCGCCTCCGCGCCGGCGACTGACACTGTAAAGCGTAATTTCAACCTGCCGCCCGCATCACGGCAAGAGACTGCTGCGGCCCAACCCATCCCGGCGCCCTTGGAAAGCAAGACCAAGACGAGTGCGGGGGACAGCGCGACGCTGCTGCGCAACGGCGACAAGCTCCTCGACATCGGCGACTTCACCGCGGCGCGCGCCTTCTTCAGCCGGGCGCGCGATCTCGGCGACCGCGAAGCCTCGCTGCGCCTCGGCAAGACCTATGATCCGGTCGTGTTCCGCGAGAAGAATGTGCAAGGGCTCAAGCCCGATCCCACCATGGCGCTCAAATATTACCTTGAGGCGCGCACCGCCGGGATCGAGGACGCCGACACCGCCATCAACGGCCTCGAGACCTGGCTGAAACAGTAGGGCGAATCGCATCGCCCTTCATCGGCCGCTTGCCCTTGCCGGCACGCTTGAGAATGGTGAGCGCCTTGGGGATGTCGGCACGCGCGGCACGTTCCCGGAAATAATCTTCGGTACGCCGGGTGGAGTTCTTCTTCCTCATGTCTCGTTCTCCATCGTTTCAGCGCTTCTGAGATATCGCTCGCAGCATTGCAAGAGGGGGACCGTACACCGCCGGTAACCCACCCTCAGCCTGAGGTGCGAGCGAAGCGAGCCTCGAAGGCTTGTCGCCGCTACCTTGCTCTATCCTGATGGACGCTTCGAGGGCCGCTTCGCGGCCACCTCAGCGAGAGGTATTGGAATCATGACGTCGGCCTTCCGAACAGCGCGTTATAGAGCTTGCGGTCGCGGCCATAGACATCAGGGCGGAACTCGATCATGCCGGCATCGCCCCTGAAGGCCGTGCCGTAGATGAGATGCACCGGGATGTGGTCGGTGAACGAGGCCCGCGTGGTCTTGCCGCTGGCCCAGGCTGAATCCATCCGCGCCTTCGACCAGCCGCCGAGATCGGGCACCAGCCCATAAGCCAGTTCGACCGGACGCGACAGCCTGATGCAGCCATGGCTGAAGGCCCTCGCCGTCTGCAGGAACTTGTCCTTGGCCGGCGTGTCATGGAGATAGATATTGTGCTTGTTGGGCATCATGAACTTGACCTTGCCCAAGGCATTCTTCGGTCCGGGCTTCTGGCGGAAGGTGAAGGGGAAATTGCCCGGCCCATAGGCGGACCAGTCGATCGATCCCCAGGAGGCGAGCTTGCCGCCGATAAAGACCTCGAAATCGCTCGCATAGGCAAAAGGACTTCGCCTGAGCCGCGGCAGCATCTCCTTGGTGGCGATGCTGTAGGGCACCGTCCAGGTCGGATTGAACTCGACATATTCGAGCTCGTCGGAAAATTCCGGCGTCTGCGTCGCCGGCGCCCCCACCACCGTGTTCATCCGGTCGATGATGGTGTTGGCCTGGATACGCTGCAGCTCGAAAGAGGCGATATTGACGAGAAAATGATAGTCGCCGAGATTTTCCGGCATCCAGCGCCAGCGCTCCATGTTGAGCATGATCTGGCGCACACGCTCCTCGACCGGCACGTTCATGGCGATGATCGTCTGCTTGCCGATGAGGCCTTTCGCCTCGAGCCCGTGCCGCGCCTGGAAACGCTTCACGCCGATGGCGAGCTGCTCGTCATAGAAATCGGGATCGCCCGGCGTCTGCCACTCATAATCGCCGGTGGCGCCGAGCAGCTTGCGCACCTCGGCGACGCGCGGCTCGGTCATGCCGGGCTTCAAATTCTCGCCCGGCTCGATCGTGCCCCAGCCTCCCTTGGCTGCGAGATCGCGATAGTCCTGGAGCAGCTTCTTCAACGCCTGATATTGCGGATTCTTCGGCTCGAACACATTGAGATACTGGGTGGGCCCGCGATATTTGTTCATGTCGGTCAGGACACCCAGGACATCGACCGTCTTGCGGTTGCGGAAGAGACGCGGGTCGACCTTCTGCGGGATGACCCGGCCGGTCTTGAGATCCGAGGCATAGGCGACGAAGAAGGCCGAGAAATAGAGCTCGGCCCTGGCGGCGCTCATCGGATCATTCGCAGCGAGCCCGTCGCGCAGATCGATCAGCGTGTCGATCGGATAGTCGTCCGGATTGAGGCCGTCATCCTCGGCATCGAGCAGCCTCTGGATGAAGGGCGTCATGCGCCCGGTGCCGACCCAATAGACGGTGCCGCCATTGTCGACATAGTGGGTCTTGAGCCGCTGCCTGATGCGCTCCAGCGGCAGTTCCAGGCGCTCAGGGCTGGCGAGCATCAGCGCGATCGACGACGTCATGTCGCCATAGGAAGGGGCCGCCGAGCGATCGCCTTTGCCGGCGAAGGCGGGCATGGCGAAAGCCAGCGTCATGATGAGCGCCAGCGCTGTCGTCGCACGACGTAAAGTCATTATCCGGCCTCCGCAACCCATCCGCATCACATCATCGGCAATCTCAACGATTCAGGCAATGGCGTCACACATTGAGCAGCAGATATTCGCGCTCCCACGAGCTGATGACGCGGCGATAGTGCTGCATCTCCTCGTGCTTGACGTCCTGGAAGGCCTCGACGAATTTCTCGCCCAGCACCTGTTTGAAGGATTTGGTGTAGTTCAACTTGTCGAGTGCCTCATCGAGGCTGATCGGCAAAGTATGGGCATAGCGATAGGCCGAGCCTTCGACCGGATCCGAGGGCTTGAGCCGTTCGATCATGCCGAGATAGCCGCAGGCGAGCGAGGCGGCAAAAGCGAGATAGGGATTGGCATCGGCGCCCGGCACACGGTTCTCGACCCGGAGATTGGAGGGATCGGAGGACGGCACCCTGAGCGACACGGTGCGGTTGTCGATGGCCCAATGGACATTGGTCGGCGCGTCGGATTCGGGCACCAGCCTGCGATAGGAGTTCACATTGGGGGCGGCGAGCGGCAAAGCGGCGGCGAGGTAGCGCTGCAAGCCGGCAATATGCGCCAGGAACAGTTTTGACGGCTTGCCGTCCCTGCCGGCAAAGACGTTCTTGCCCGTCTTCACGTCCATGACCGACTGGTGGATATGCATGGAGGAGCCGGGCTCGTTCTCATGCGGCTTCGCCATGAAGGTCGCATACATGTCGTGCTTCAGCGCCGCCTGGCGCACGGTGCGCTTGAACAGGAACACCTGGTCGGCGAGCTCGAGCGGGTCGCCGTGATTGAAATTGATCTCGAGCTGGGCCGGGCCGCTTTCATGGCTCAGCGTGTCGACGTCGAGCTCCTGCACTTCGCAGAAATCATAGATATCCTCGACGATGGGATCGAAGTCGTTGGCGGCGTCGATACCATAGGCCTGGCCGCCCGCCTCCTTGCGCCCCGATCGGCCGACCGCCGCCTCGAGCGGATAATCGGGATCGATATTGCGCTTGACCAGATAGAATTCGAGCTCGGGGGCGATGACCGGCCGCCAGCCCTTTTCCTTGTAGAGGTCGAGCACGCGCCGAAGTACATGGCGGGGCGATATGTCGACCGGCTCGTCATTGAGATGGAAGGCATCGCAGATCACCTGCGCGGTCGGCTCCTTGTACCAGGGCACCAGGCGGACGGTGTTGAAATCGGGTTGCAGATAGATATCGATGGCGGCATCGCTGACGGCTGCGGTTTCCCACACATAGCGGCCATTGATGGTCAGAGTGAAAACTTCTTCGGGGATTCGCAAGCCCCGCGACTTGTTGCCTTTCAAAAACTTAGACGGGGGCAAGATCTTCCCCCGGGCCGTTCCGGACATGTCGGCCACCAAACATTCCACTTCACTGATCCGGCGCTCATTAATCCATTCCTCGAATTTCGCCTGCGACATGATACCCTATAAAAGTGTTATGGGACCTTACCTTAGCCGGGCTTCTTGACGGAGGAAACAGGGATTGGCATTGGTTGGAGCATCGGCCCGAAAAGCTTGTGGCCGGGTTTAACCCGGCCATCGCGGTTTTCGGAAAAGCCGATGCGTAAAAACAAGGAGATAGAGTACCGGACGTTCCGATTTGCGTCGGAACGTCCGGTGCCCTAGCGAGCATGCCGGCTTCCATCGATGCGCAATCTTATTACCAAGCCTCCGCCCACCCCTTCCCCCCGCAACCTCGCCTAGAAGGCGAGGTCGAAGCCGATATTTGCGTTATCGGTGCCGGATTTACCGGACTTTCCGCGGCCCTTGAGCTTGCCGAGGCGGGCTACAAGGTCGTGGTCCTCGAAGCCCGCCAGGTCGGCTATGGCGCATCGGGACGCAATGGCGGCCAGATCTGCACCGGCTTCTCCCCCGGCCAGCAGCGCATCGAGGCGCAGCTCGGCAAGGAAGATGCTCTCAAATGTTTCGCCATCGCCGAGGAGGCCAAGAAGCTCATCGTCGAGCGCATCGCCAAATACAAAATCGATTGCGACCTCGAATGGGGCTATCTGCATGCGATACCCAAGCCCTCGCAATTCGAGAGCTTGCGCGAATGGAAGGACGAATGGGATGCGCTCGGCTATACCGACACGCAAATTCTGAGCAAGGTCGAGCTCGAGGAGCGTCTCGGCACGACCATCTATCACGGGGCCTTGCGTGAAGGCGGCGCCGGCCATTTCCATCCGCTGAACTATTGCCTGGGGCTCGCCCAAGCCGCATTGGCCGCCGGCGCGCAGATCTTCGAGAACTCTGCCGTTCTCGATGTCGATCAGGGCCCCACCGTCACGGCGCGCACGGCGCACGGAAAAGTCCGCGCCAAATTCATGATCATCGGCTGCAATGCCTATATCGGGCGGATGATCCCTGCCCTCTATGGCCGCATCATGCCGGTCACGAGCTATATCATCGCGACCGAGCCTCTGGGCGAGAACCGGGCGAAATCTTTGATCCGAAACAATGATGCGGTCGCCAACACGAATTTCATCGTCGACTATTTCCGCCTGACCAAGGATACGCGCCTTCTCTTCGGCGGTCGCGCCAGCTATTCGACGCTAGAGCCGCCCAATCTCGGCAAATACATGCGCCCGCGCCTGCTGTCGGTCTTCCCGCAGCTCAACGACGTCAAGATCGATCATGCCTGGGGCGGCTATATCGCCATCACCTCCAACCGCATTCCCGATTGCGGCAGGCTCGCCCCCAATATCTATTATGCGCATGGCTATTCCGGCCAAGGTGTGGCGCTCGCCGGCATGTATGGCAAGCTGATGGCGGACTGCGTCAAGGGCCAGTCCGAGCGCTTCGATCTCCTGGCGCGCATCAAGCACTTGCCCTTCCCGGGTGGTCCGATCCGAACCCCCCTCCTCGTCGCGGCGATGCTGTTCTACCGGCTTCGTGATGCGCTGAGTTAGCGCGGCGCATAGGCCGCGGTGATCCCCCGATAGGTCTTGGGCAACGGAAAAGCGAGATCGCCGCGTTTGCTCGTCCGCAAGCCGAGGCCTATCAGCGCCTCGGCGAATTTGACAGCCGCGGCGACACCATCGATGACGGGAATCTGCAACTGGTCCTCGAGATAGCGCGTGAGATCGGCCATGCCGGCGCAGCCCAGCACGATGGCGCCGGAACTGTCTTCGGCCACAGCCTTTTCGCATTCGGCGAGGATGCGCGAGCGCGCGGTCGAGGTCGGATCTTCGAGCTCGAGAACCGGTATGCCCACCGCACGCACGCGCCGGCAATGCTGGGTCATGCCATAGTTGCGGACCAGATGCTCGGCGATGATCTGCGTGCGCTCGAGCGTCGTGACGATGGAAAAGCCGGTGGCGACGAAGCTCGCGGCATGCATCGCCGCCTCGGCGATGCCGAGCACTGGCGCCGCCGCGAACTCACGCGCGGCGAGCAGGCCCGGATCGCCGAAACAGGCGATCACATAGGCATCGGCACCGGGATCCTCCTTGATCGCCTCGATCAGGCCGATGATGCTCATCGCCTCGTCATAGTGTCCTTCGATCGAGGCCGCGCCCGATTTCGATGTCGCCGCCGATATCTCGGTCATCGGCGATGCCACGCGCCGCGCCGCATCGGCGATCGTCTCGGTCATGGCTTCGGTCGTATTCGGGTTGATCACCCGGATGCGCGTCTTGCGGGGCCGTCCTGCGTCCATCATGAAACCCGAGCTTGTGCAACATGGTGACAACGAACCGTGGAGGCCGCGACCAGCGACGGATCGGGCGCCACCGTCCGGCATTCGTGCGAGGCCAGCGGGCAGCGCGGATGATAGGTGCAACCGGGCGGCGGGCTGATCGGACTCGGCAGATCGACGGCGACGGGCACACGCTCACGATCGGGATGGAGAAGATCAGGCACCGAGCCCAAGAGGAACTTCGTATAGGGGTGCCGGGGACGGTCGAATATCTCATCGGCCGGCGCCTCCTCGACAATGCGGCCGAGATACATCACCGCCACTCGATCCGACACATGGCGCACGGCCGACAGATTGTGGCTGATGAAGAGATAAGTGAGGCCGAGATCGTTCTGCAGATCGGCAAGCAGGTTCAGGATCTGCGCCTGAACCGACACGTCGAGCGCCGAGGTCGGCTCGTCGCAGACCAGGAATTCGGGTTCGGCCGCGAGCGCCCGGGCAATGGAGATGCGCTGGCGCTGGCCGCCGGAGAATTCATGCGGATAGCGTCCGGCGTCGCGGCTGCCGAGGCCGACCGTGTCGAGGAGCTCATGCATGCGCCGTTCGGTGCCCTTGCGGTTGTCGCTAAGCTTAAGCTCGCGGATCGGCTCGGCGATGATATCGCCCACCCGCCAGCGCGGATTGAGGCTGGCAAAAGGATCCTGGAAGATCATCTGCGTGCGCAAGCGGCCTTTGCGGCCGCGCCCGGCTGCGAAATCGAACTTGCCGCGAGTCGGGGCCTGGAGGCCGACCACCATGCGCGCGACCGTCGATTTGCCGCAGCCGGACTCGCCGACGATGGAGAAGGTCGTGCCACGCGGAATCTCGAAGGAGATGCCGTCCACGGCCTTCACCATGCGCGACGGTTTGCCGAGCATCGTGCGGTCGAGCCAGGATTGCGGCAGATGGAACCAGCAGGCGATGTCGGAGGCTTTGAGAGCGGGCTGTTCACAAGCGGACATGTGCCACCTCCCGTTCCAGGTGCCAGCATGCGGCCAGGCTCGCACCGGCGGCCATCAAGGCCGGCCGCTCGCTGCGGCATTGCTCGTCGGCAAGACGGCAGCGCGGATGAAAGGCGCATCCCGACGGCATCGCATTCAAACGGGGCATTGCGCCGTCGATCTGGGTGAGACGTTCGCAGCGCTCCGTCAAGCTCGGGATCGAGCCGATGAGGCCTTTCGTATAAGGATGCCGCGGATCACGGATGATCGCAGCGACCGGTCCCAGCTCGACGATACGGCCGGCATACATGACGGCGACACGGTCAGCGGTCTCGGCGATGACGCCCATGTCATGGGTGATCAGCATCATGGCGGTGCCGCGGTCGCGGCACACCCGCTTCAGCAAGGCCGTGATCTGCGCCTGGATCGAGACGTCGAGCGCCGTCGTCGGCTCATCGGCGATGACGAGCTCGGGCTCGGCGCACAAGGCCAGGGCGATGACCACGCGCTGGCGCATGCCACCCGAGAACTGATGCGGATATTGGCCGATCCGGAGCTCGGGCGATGGAATGCCGACCTCCTGCAGCAAGGTGATCGCCCGCGTGCCGGCCTCGGCGCGCGACAAGGGCAAATGCACGCGCATGGTCTCGACGAGCTGGTCGCCGACCGTCAGCAGCGGATTGAGCGAGGTGAGCGGATCCTGGAAGATCGCGCCGATGGTGCGGCCGCGCAGCTTCTGCATCTCGCGCAACGGCAGCCGGTCGATCCGCCGTCCGGCGACGTAGATCTCGCCCGCGGCGATCCGGCCTGCGGATTCGAGGAGACCGATGACCGCCGCGCCCGTCAGGGATTTGCCGGCGCCCGATTCACCGACGACGCCCAATATCTCGCCCCGCCCGATCGAGAGATCGATGCCGCGGATCGCGGTCAGGACGCCGCGCCGCGTCGGGAACTCGACGACGAGATTACGGATGTCGAGGACCGGACCGGTAAAGGGAGCCTGGACCGGCGCTTCGATCGATATGGCGCATTGGGCGGTCACGTCTCAGTTCACCTCGAAGGGCAAGGCGCCGTCGCGGCTCACAACCTGGCCGCGCTTCATGACCAGGCGCCGCGGCCGGCATGAGGCCACGGCCTCGGCCAGCGCTTCGCCGTCGACCAGCATGAGATCGGCGATATTGCCGGCAGCGAGGCCATAATCCTTGATGTCCATGACCTTGGCGCCGCCCGCCGTCACCACATCGAAGATGCGCCTGATGTCGCGGTCGCGGCTCAGATAGTTGCGCTCGCCCAAATGCATCACGCGCTCAAGCATGTCGCCCGTGCCCCAGGGATGCCAGCAGTCGCGGATGCCGTCCGAGCCCGAGCACACGGTCACGCCGGCATCGAGCGTGCGGATGAGCGGCGGACACGGCCAGCCCGACGGTCCCGTCGTCATCACCGCGATCCCGGCCTTGGCGAGATCCTCCAGCATGCGGCCGACCACGAGATAATCGCCATGGCCGAGGCAGAAGGCATGGCTGATCGTGACCTTGCCCTTGAGGCCCTGCGCCTTCGTGCGCTCGACGATCATTCCCATGGTGAAGAGGCCAAGCTCGCCCGGCTCATGCAGATGGATGTCGATCGGCTTGCCATGCTTTTCGGCGAGGCCGAAGACCGTGTCGAGATGGCCTTTTGGATCCTTGTCCATCGATGAGGGATCGAGACCGCCGACCACCTCGGCGCCCATCGCCAAAGCCTTGCCCATCAGCTCCGCCGTGCCCGGCCTGATCATCATGCCGGACTGCGGAAAGGCGACGATCTCGATATCGATGAAGGGCGCGTATTTCTCGCGCGTCGCCATGACGCCCTCGACGCCCTTCAAGCCGTGCACCGTGTCGATATCGACATGGCTGCGGATATGGCTCGTACCGCGCGCGACCGAGATCGCCACCTGGCGGGCCGACTGGCGCGCCGGGTCGAGGCCGAGCTTGGTCTTCATCTCGCGCTCATTGGTGATCTTGTCGATGAGCGTGTAGCCCACGTCATTGACGTTCCACTTCATGCCGAAGAGAGTCTTGTCGAGATGGGTATGGGCTTCGATCAGGCCGGGCAGCAGGATGGCGCCGGCGCCGTCGATCACCTCGGCACCCGCTGCAGCGCCGGCCGTACCGATCGCGGCAATGCGGTCGCCGCTGATGGTGATGTTGGTCGCCGTCTCGCCCCAGGGACGGACATTTTTCAGGATCGTCTTCTTGGTCACGTGAACACCTTTCGCGAAATCATTGCAGCTTGGGATTGAGAGCGTCGCGCAGCCAGTCGCCGAGCAGGTTGACGGCCAGGATGATGAGGCCGAGCTGGAAGGCCGGGAACAGCACCACCCACCAGCTGCCGGAGAAGAAATACTGGTTGCCGATGCGGATCAGCGTGCCGAGCGAGGGCTGGGTCACCGGCATACCGACGCCGAGGAACGACAGCGTCGCCTCGGCGAGGATGGCGAGGCCGAGACTGAGGGTCGCGGTGACGAGCACAGGCGTCATCACATTGGGCAGGATATGAGTCAGGAGGATGCGCGGGGTGCGCACTTCGAGGATCCGGGCGGCGAGCACATATTCCTTGCGCGCCTCGACCATGGCGGAGGCCCTGACTATGCGCGCATACTGCACCCAGGAGGTGATGGCGATCGAGGCCGTCAGGATGACGGGCGCGAAAGCATCGCGCAAGTTGACCGGCAGCAATTCCCGGAACACGGCGCTGACCAGGATCGCCACCAGCAAGGTCGGTATCGACAATACGAAGTCGCCGACGCGCATCAGGAGATTGTCGACATGGCCGCCGGCGAAGCCGCAGATCAAGCCGACCGCGATACCGATCGCCATGGAGGCGATGACGCTGGCGAAGCCGATCAGCAAGGAGATGCGCGAGCCATAGAGGATCGCCGACAGCACGTCCCGGCCCTGCACGTCGGTGCCGAGGAGATAGGGCGAGGCGCCGCCTTCATTCCAGATCGGCGGCAATTCTGCCTGATCAAGGAAGAGCTGGGTCAGGTCGTAAGGATTCTGCACCGCGATCAGAGGCGCCAGGAACGCGGTCAGCGCGACGATGAGGAGGACGAGCGCCGATGCGACCGCCATTGGTGTGGCGCGGAAGCTGTAAGCGAGATCGCTGTCCCAGGCATCGCTCAGGCGCCGGCGCCACTCCGCCAGGCGGCCCGCCCGCCCTGCTTCGTCAATGTGCATGATAGCCTCGCGCCACGCCGGCTTGCCGCAATCTCGGATCGACCCACAGATAGGTCAGATCGACGATGGTGTTGATGGTGACGAAGATCGCCGACACGATCATCAGATAGGCGGCCATGACCGGGATATCGATGAACATGACGGCCTGCACGAAGAGCTGGCCCATGCCCGGCCACTGAAAGACCGTCTCGGTGACGAGCGCGAAGGCGATCAGGTCGCCGATCATCATGCCGGTCATGGTGACGACCGGCATCAGGCAGTTCCTGAGCGCATGCCGGAAATGGACCAGCCGGTTGGGCAAGCCGCGGGCCCGGGCGAATTTGACATAGTCGGTGCGCAGCGCCTCGAGCATCTCGGCCGTCACCAAACGCATGATGAAGGAGATCTGGAACATGGCGAGCGATGCCGCCGGCATGATCAGGGCCCGGCGGCCGCTCGGCGTCAGGAGTCCCGTCGACCACCAGCCGAATTTCACGACGTCGCCGCGCCCGAAGGCCGGCAGCCAGTTGAGCTGGACCGCGAAGACGAGGATCAGCAGGATGCCGATGACGAAGGAAGGAATGGACACGCCGATCATCGAGAACATGGTGAGGAGACGGGCGATCGGGCTCCCCTTGCGGATCGCGGCATAGACGCCGAGCGGAATGCCGACACAAAGCGCGATCACGGTGGAGACGAGGACGAGCTCGAGCGTCGCCGGGAAGCGCTCGGCGATCAGCGACATCACCTCCTGCTGGTTGCGGTAGGAGATACCGAAGTCGCCTTGCATGGCGCGGGTGACGAAGGTCACGAACTGCATGACGAAACTCTGGCCGAGGCCGAGGCGCTCGCGCAGCGCATCGCGTTCCGCCTGGGTCGCCTGCTCGTTCAGCATCAGCTGGACCGGATCGCCCAGGAACTGGAAGATCATGAAGGCGACGAAGGCCACGGCGAGCATCACCGCCGCCGCATTGCCGATGCGCTTGATCACCATCGAGATCATGGGTCAGCCTCCTAGGGGAGGCCGGGAACCGCACGCGGCGGCTCCCGGCGATCCGGCGTCACTTGAGGACGGTCAGCCAGTGGCGTGACTTGTTGTCGGAGAGCTGTACCACGCTCTTCACCTTGGGGCCGAGAGCCCAGGCCATCGGCTGCTGGTGCAGCGGCAGGAAGTCGACATTGCTCTTGAGCTTGAGCAGTGCCTTGGACTGGAGCGCCAGGCGCTTCTCGCGGTCGAGTTCCTTGGCGGCCGCGTCGATCAGCTGATCGACCTCGGCGTCCTTCCAGCCGCCCCAGTTGAACACGCCCGAGGTGCCGGTCTTGGAATGGGCGACCTGGACCAGGATCGAATAGCTGTCGATCATCGGCTCGTTGGCCCAGCCGAGAATGCCGACATCGAACTTGCCGCTCTCGAACTTGACCGTCTGGATGCTGGTCGGCGCCGTGTCGAGGCTGGGCTTCAGCCCGATGCGCGCCCACATGGCGGAAACCGCCTGGCAGATCTCTTCTTCATTCACATAGACATTGTTGTCGCAGACCATGGTGAAGCTGAAGCCATCGGGATAGCCAGCTTCGGCGAGGAGCGCCTTGGCCTTCTCGGGATCATGGCCCAGCCGCTCGTCGAGATCGGTGACATAGCCCGGTATCGCGGGTGCCACCATCGAGCCCGTATTGCGCGAGAGGCCGCGCATCACCTTCTTCTGCAGCACATCGATATCGATGGCGCGGTAGAGGGCTTCCCGCACCTTGATGTCGTTGAAGGGGTTCTTGGCTCCGTCCGCCACGAGCTTCTCCGCCCGGTTGAACAGGAAGAAAACGGTGCGCAATTCGTTGCTGGCCAGCACCTGGACGCCTTCCGTCTGCTTGAGGCGCGGAATGTCCTGCAGCGGCGCCTTCTCCATGTAGTCGATCTGGCCCGACAGCAGGGCCGCGACCGCGGTCGCGGGCGAGGCGATCGGCGTGAAGACGATCCGGTCGATATTGTGACGCGGCTTGTCCCACCAGTCCTTGTTGACCTCGAAGACCGTTTCGACATCGGGCTTGCGCGACACCACCTTGAAGGGCCCCGTGCCGTTGGCATGGGTGGTGGCATAGCCTTCGACGCCCGCACCGACATCGGTCGGCGCCGTCGCATTGTTGGCGACCAGCCACTCCTTGTCGAAGATGAAGATGTTGGTCAGGTCGTTGAGGATGAGCGGATAATTCTCGGTGACCTTGATGTCGACGGTATAGTCGTCGATCTTTTCCGCGCCCTGATAGGCGGGCAGGTTGCCGCGCAGCGGCGATTTCGGATCGCTCACCCGGGTCAGCGAGGCGATGACGTCATCGGCCGTGAAAGGCGCTCCGTCATGGAACTTGACACCCTTGCGCAAGTGGAAGCGCCTGACCGTCGGCGAGATGTCTTCCCATGAGGTGGCGAGCGCCGGCTCGATCTTGAGCTGGTCGTCGTAGCGAACGAGCCCTTCATAGGCATGGTTCAGCGTCGAGATGGTGAAGGTGCTGCCATAGGAATAGGGATCGAGCGAATCCATGTCGCGCGATGCGCCCCAGCGCAGTTCATCGGCATTCGCCGGGGCCGCCAAAGGCAGCATGAGCGCCGCCATGACGCCCATGCCGGGCAATGACAGCTTGGTGAGTGATTTCATTTAGTCCCTCCTCTTCGGGTCATTTTCGTGCGGCAGCGCCTATGACTGGCCGTCTTCGATCGGCCATGCCTGCCCTGCCCTTCGCGGCTTTCTGATGCGCCGCTTCGACCGCCTCACAGTGGAGCCGGAGATATTCGCATACACTACCTTATCAAAACTGTATACATTATTTTCAGATAGTGTAGACAATAGCCACCGAGAGGGTGAGGCAGTATCGTGATTGGCAGGCATGATTCGCAGGAACACAGATCACTCGAACACCGCCAGCCGGGGGGCGCCGAAAGGCAAACGCGCCAGCCGCGCGGGGAATTTGGCCGAGCATGTCTATACCTCGCTCCGGCGCGCGATCATCGAGCAGGCGCTCGCCCCCGGCACGAAACTTCCCGAGGATTCGGTCGGCACGAGCTTTGGCGTCAGCCGCACGGTGGTGCGCAGCGCCATCGTACGGCTCGTTGCCGAAGGCCTGGTGGTCCAGCAGCCGAACATGCGCGCCACCGTCGCCTCGCCCAGCCTCGAGGAAGGGCGGGCGATCTTCCGCGTCCGCCGGGGCCTCGAGCGCATGGTCATAGAGGAGCTCGGGCCGCGGCTCGAGCCCCAGCAATTGGCGCGGCTGCGCGCCCATGTGGCGAGCGAAGAGGAAGCGAAGCGCCATGCGGAGCCCGAATCGATCCGGCTCTCTGGCGAGTTCCATCTGCTTCTCGCCCAGTTCACCGGCAACGAGCTCTTGATCCGCTTCATCAGCGAAGTGGTCTCGCGCGGCTCGCTGATCCTGGCGCTCTATGGCCGGCCGCATTCGTCGGAATGCGCCGTGAACGAGCACAGCATCCTCATCGATGCGCTCGAAAGGGGCGACATCAAGGAAGCGATCCGGCTCATGGACGAGCATCTCGTGGCGGTGGCGACGCGTGGCCTTCTCGATACCGATCTCAAGCGCGAGCGCAGCCTGCAGGATATCCTCTCCGCTTATCGCCCGGCCGGCGAAGCCTGATCCGGCCAGCCGCGCCGGCAGACCGGCCCGCCGCCCTCCTCCACCATGCCAAGCTCGGGACGCAACGCGCATGAGCGAGAAAACCAGCTTCGACTTCAGCACGCTGTCGGAACGGCAGAAATACAAGCTCCTGATCGGCGCCGTCGTGCCGCGCCCGATTGCGCTGGTGACGACCGTCGACGCGCAGGGCCGGATCAACGCGGCACCCTTCAGCTTCTTCAACTGCCTCTCGGCCGAACCGGCGATCCTGGCGCTCGGCGTCGAGAATCACGACGACCTCACCTTCAAGGATACCGCCCGCAACATCCGCATGACCGGCGTGTTCACGGTCAACATCGTCTCGGACAGCATCCTCAAGGCGATGAATGTCTGTGCGGTGCCTTTCGGGCCCGGCATCGATGAAGTGCGGGAAGCGGGGCTCACCGCGATCGCCGGCGCCAAGGTGGCCGCGCCGCGCATCGGCGAATCTCCCGCCGCCTTCGAATGCCGGCAGCATGTGACGCTGGAGATCGGCGCCTCGCGCCAGATCATCCTGGGCGAAGTGCTCGCGGCGCATGTCAATGCCGCACTGGTCAATGACCGGTTCCATATCGACCCCTATGGTCTCGACGCCATCGGGCGCATGGGCGGGCATGGCTATGCGCGGACCCGCGATTATTTCGACCTGCCGACGATGAGTGTCGCCGAATGGGAAGACGCCAAACGCGCCGCGACGGCGCAACAAGAACCGCCTCTAAAGTGTATACAATTTAGATAGCAGCATGCCCGCATCCAAACGAACACTCCTGACCGCCGACTGGGTCGTCGGCCATGCCGGCGGCCATCATTTGCTCTATCGGCAAGGCGAGGTCGTCTTCGACAAAGGCGAGATCGTCTTCGTGGGCCATGGCTTCGCCGGCGAGGTCGCGGCGCGGCGCGACTATGGCCGTGCCCTCATCGCTCCCGGCTTCATCGATCTCGACGCCTTGTCCGATCTCGACACCACGATCCTCGCCTTCGACAACCATCCCTCATGGCGAAAGGGGCGGACCTGGCCCAAGACCTATATGGATGCGCGTCCCTATGAGATGTATTCGCCCGAGGAGCTCGTCTTCCAGAAGCGGCATGCCTTTGCCCGCCTGATCCGCAACGGCATCACCACCGCTTTGCCGATCGCCTCGCTCTATTATCGCGAATGGGGCGAGACCGTTCATGAGTTCACCGGCGCCGCTGAGGCCGCCGAGGAGCTGGGCCTCAGGGTCTATCTCGGGCCCGCTTATCGCACCGGCAACCCTTATGTCGTGACGCCCGATCATTTCGAGCTCCATTTCGATGAAGAGCGCGGGTTTCGCGGGCTCGCCGACGCCATCACCTTCTGCGAAAGCTTCGAAGGCAAGGCCCAAGGCCTCATTCGCACCATGCTGGCGCCCGACCGGATCGAGACCTGCACGGCGGGCCTGCTCCAGCGCACCGCGGCCGCCGGTGCCGATCTCGACGTACCCATCCGCCTCCATTGCGCCCAGGGCGCGTTCGAGCGCGATACCGTGCGCCGCCTCCATGGCAAGACATCGATCGAGTGGCTCGCGAGCCTCGACTTCCTGTCGGACCGCACGCTGTTGCCGCATGGCATCTTCGTCAAGCCGTCGCGTCATATTCCGGGACCCGGGCGCGATCTCGACATCGTGCGCGAGGCGGGTGCTGCTCTCGTCCATTGTCCGCTCGTTTCCGCGCGCTTCGGCGAGGCCCTCGAAAGCTTCAGGACCTATCGCGAGCGGGGCTTGAGAATGGGACTCGGCACCGATACGTCGCCGCCCGACATGCTGCTCAACATGCAGATCGGCCTCATGCTCTGCCGGCTCGCCGAGCACAGCGCCACCGCCTGCCGGTCGGAGGATTATTTCGACGCCGCGACGCTTGGCGGTGCTAAGGCGCTGGGCCGCGATGATCTGGGACGGCTCGCTCCCCGATGCCGCGCCGATATCGTGGTCTGGGACCTTGCGGGCCCGGATTTGGGCCAAATTATCGATCCCATACAGACACTGATGATCGGCGGCACCGGACGCGACGTGCGCAGCGTCGTGATCGATGGCCGCTTCGTCATGGAGGAGCGCAAGATTCCCGGCGTCGATTACGCGGCCGACGTCCTGCGCGCCCAGCGCCAGTTCGAAGGCCTCATCGCGCGCTACCCCGACCGCACCTATGGCCATCCCAGCGTGTCGGAAATCTTCTCGAGCGCCTATCCGGTCGTCCTGCGGCCGGACTCATGAATCCTTGTGTTCGGGCAGACCCTTGCGCTTTGTCTCGGCGAATTCCTCGAGCTGCTTTTCGCTCATCGACTTATACATTTCGCGCGATGCGCCCTTGAGCTCGCTCACCTTCTGCTCACCGCGCTTGGCCGCAAGGGCTGCGCCTGCGGCTTTCTGCTGGGCCTTGGATTTTGCCGGCATGATGGTACCTCGCATCGATCACTGAACTCCGCGTCAACGATCTGAAGCGCAGCGAGTTCCCTATTCCGGCAAGGGCGCTCCCCGCGCTCCCTTCTGCCAGGCCTTGAGGCAGAGATAATCGAGCACGATCGTCGCCCCCGCCAGGGCGGTGATCTCGGCATGGTCATAGGGCGGCGACACCTCGACCAGGTCCATGCCGACGAAATCGACATCGGTGAGCTTGCGGATGATCGACAGCGCCTGGTGTGACGAGAGGCCGCCCGGAACCGGCGTGCCGGTGCCCGGCGCGAAAGCGGGATCGAGGCAGTCGATGTCGAAGGTGAGATAGGCCTTCCCACTGCCGACCGTACGTGCGATCTCTTTCGCCACCTCGGCCGGGCTCATCTCATGCACCTGGTCGGAATAAAGGATTTTGAAGCCGAAGGTCCGCTCGCCATGGAAGGTGGTGCGGATGCCGACCTGGATCGAGCGCTTCGGATCGATGAGTCCGTCCCGCACCGCATAGTTGAACATCGTGCCGTGATCGATGCGATCGCCGTCATCGGGCTCGACATCGCGATGGGCGTCGAAATGCACGAGCGCCAAAGGCCCGTGCACCTTGGCATGCGCCTTGAGCAAGGGATAGGAGACGAAATGATCGCCGCCCAGGGACACGAGCCCGGTTCCCTTCTCGATCACCGACAGCGCATGCTCAGTGATCGCCTCGGGCGCCAGATCCTTCCTCCCCCAATCGAAGAAGCAATCGCCATAGTCGACGACGGCGAGCGTGTCGAAAGGATCGAACATCCACGGCCAGTAAGGGCCCCAGGCATGCTCGACGGACGCCTTGCGGATCGCTTCCGGTCCGAAGCGGGTGCCGGGCCGGTTGCTTACCGCCTGGTCGAAGGGAATGCCGGTGACGGCGATGTCGACGCCTGAGAGATCGCGCGTATATTTGCGCCGCATATAGGAGAGCGCGCCGGCATAGGTCGCCTCGAGGTCGGTGCCTTTGAGGTTTTTGCGGCGAAAGGCGCTGTCGCCGGGAACCCCGGTCAGCTTCGCGATTTCGAGTGTCAAGATTCTACTCCGTCAATACCAGCGTGTCTTCCGGCGCCCAGTGAATCCACACTTTCTGGCCGCGTTCAACACCTGATCCGCCGGACCGGCTGTCATTCTGCACATTGACGGAGAGCTCGAGATCATCGTTGCAGCGCACGACGACATGGCTGGTGTCGCCATAATAAGCGACGTCGCGCACCTTGCCCTCGGCCTTGATCGCCTTGGCCGCCTTGGGCTGGGCTTCCGAGATCTTGAGCTTCTCGGGGCGCACCGCAATGGCGATCGTGCCGCCGGCGGCCTTGCCCTCATGCGGCAGCTCGACCTTGCCCAAGCCCTTGGCGTCGCAGACGAGCTTCTTCGCCGTCGACGAGACGACCTCGGCATTGATCAGGTTCACCTTGCCGATGAAGTCGGCGACGAAGCGGCTCGCCGGCTGCTCATAGAGCTCGGACGGTGTCGCGATCTGCTGGACGGCACCTCTGTCCATGACCGCGATGCGGCTTGCCATCGACAAAGCCTCGTCCTGGTCATGGGTCACGATGATGAACGTTATACCGACATTCTCCTGGAGCCTCGTCAGCTCGAGGCGCATCTCGTCGCGCAATTTGGCATCGAGCGCCGAGAGCGGCTCATCGAGCAGCAGCACCTTCGGACGCTTGACCAGGGCGCGCGCCAGCGCCACGCGCTGACGCTGGCCGCCCGACATCTGGTCGGGCTTGCGGGCAGCGAGATGGGTGAGCTTCACCATGTCCAAGGCCTCGCCGACCCGCCTCCTGGTCTCTTCGGCGGGAACGCCCGTCACCTTGAGGCCATAAGCGACATTGTCGGCGACCGTCATATGCGGAAAGACGGCATAGGACTGGAACACCATGTTGGTCGGCCGCTTATTGGGCGGCGTCAGCGCCATGTCCTCGCCGCCGATGACGATCCGGCCGCTCGTCGGGGTCTCGAGACCGGATATCATGCGCAAGAGCGTCGTCTTTCCGCAGCCCGAGGGTCCGAGCAGCGCGAAGAACTCGTTCTGGGCGATATCGAAGGAGACGTCGTCGACGGCCTTGATGCCGCCGGCAAAAGTCTTGGTCACATTGCGTAGCGATACGATTGATTCAGCCATTGTCCTACCCCTCGCCCGATTTCTGGGGCGCTTGAAGTTTCATTGCGATGACGGTGGCGATCACCGTGATCACGATCAATACCGTCGATGCCGCGTTGATCTCGGGCGAGACGCCGCGGCGGACCAGCGAATAGACTTTCACCGGGAAAGTCACGGTCTCCGGCCCGGAGGTGAAGAAGGTAATCACGAAATCGTCGAGTGACAGAGTGAAGGCAAGGAGTGCGCCGGCGACGAGGCCCGGCATCATGAAAGGCACGATAACGTTCCAGAAGGTCTGCCATTCGCTGGCGCCCAGGTCCTTCGAGGCTTCCTCGAGCTGGCGGTTGAAACCAACGAGCCGCGAGCGTACCACCACCGCCACGAAGGGGAAGCAGAAAGCCACATGGGCGATGATAATGTTGATCAGGTTCATCGGCCAGGGCATGCCCACCGACCATTCCATCATGCCGGTATTGATGAAGAACAGGAGCAGCGACACGCCCATGCAGATCTCGGGGATCACGATGGGCAGCGCCATCACCCCTTCATAGGCGGGCTTGAAGGGGAAGCGGAAACGCCACAGGAACAGCGCCGTCATGGCGCCGATGATCGTGGCGATGATGGTCGCGATGAAGGCGATGGCGAGCGAGTTGATCAAAGCCTCCTGGAGAGCGGAATTGTTCCAGGCCTTTACATAATTGTCCAAGGTGAAGCCGCGCCAGACGACGCCGCGCTTGTCGGTATTGAAGGAGAAGGCGATCAGCGTGAAGATCGGCGAATAGAGGGCGACGAAGATCGCGACGAACAGGATCTTGAGCCACCAGCGGTTGCCGTAATCGAGCGGCCCTGAGCCGGGCTTGAGCGTCTCGGCCATCAGACGTCGACCCCCCTGCTGCGGGCGGCGAGGAAGGCGCGCAAGGCGAGCGCGCCGAAGGTCACATACATCAGGAGGAAGGACAGAGCCGAGCCGAAGGGCCAGTCATTGGCGGATTTGAACTGCCGCTCGATGACATTGCCGATCATGATGGCATTGGCGCCACCCAGCATGTCGGGGGTGAGGAACGAGCCGAGGCAGGGAATGAACACCAGGATGATGCCGGTGATGATGCCGGGCATGGTCAAGGGCAAGGTCACCTTCCAGAAGGTCTGGAACTGCGAGCCGCCGAGATCGAGGCTCGCTTCGAGATAAGAGCGGTCGAGCCGCTCGATCGTGGCATAGAGCGGCAGCACCATGAACGGCATATAGACATAGACGAGACCCATGATGACCGAGCCGTCATTATAGAGCATCTCGAAGGGCCCGAGCCCGATCCAGCCCAGCACCAGGTTGAGATAGCCCTGGCTGCGAAAGACCGCGATCAGCGCATAGGTGCGGATCAGGAGGTTGATCCAGAAGGGCAGGATGACCAGGAGCAGCAGCAAAGGCTTCCATTTGGCCGGCGCGAAGCAGATGCCGAAGGCGATCGGATAGGCGAGCAGCAGGCAGACCGCCGTCGCCAGCACGCTGATCCAGATGGATTTCCAGATGATCTGCAGATAGACCGCATCGAAGGAGCGGATGTAGTTCGCCAATGTGCCGGTGAACTGGTTCTCGGTGATCGAGATTTTCTCGCTGAAGGAGATCCCGAACATATAGGCGAGCGGGATGAGGAAGAACATTAGGAGCCAGAAGGTGCCGGGCGTTCCGAGAGTCCAGAAAGTCCGGAGATTAGCTCTCCAACTGTCCACGATGCCGCCACTCCACCCCTGTTGTTTTGTTGCCGCGATGCTAGAACAAAAAGACCGGAGACGGCAACATGCCATCTCCGGCCGTGATCATATCACAAGCCTTCAGGCCGCCTGAACGCGGGTCCAGACCTCGTCGCGGGCCTTGGTGACGTCCTCGCCCAGATAGAGGGCCGGTTCGCATTTGGCGACCACCTCGGCCGGCGGGAAGATCGCCGGATTATCGAGATAGGCCTTGTCCATCAGCTTCTTCGCCTCGGCATTGGGCGTGCCATATTGGACCGTCTTGGCGATGCCCGCCTCGGTTTGAGGATCGAGGATGAAGTTGATGAAGGCATGGGCATTCTCAGGACGGGGTGCCCCGGTCGGAATGGCGAGGCAATCCTGCCACATCTCGGCCCCCTCGGTCGGTACTACATAGGAAATGTCGTCATCCTCGGCCATGACCTGCAGGATGTCGCCATTATATTCCATGGTGAGATCGACATCGCCCGAGGCGAGCAGGTCCTGGCCGTTGTCGTCGGCATAGACCTTGACGTTCTTCTTGCCGGCGATAAGCAGCTCTTCCACTTTCTTGAGCGCGGCCGGATCGGTCGAGTTGAGCGACTGGCCGAGATATTTGAGCGCCGATCCGATGACGATCTTGGCATCGCCCAAAAGTGCGACGCGGCCGGCATATTTCGGTTCCTCGAACAGCACCTTCCAGCTGTCGACCGTCCCTTCGACCTTGCTCTTGCGGAACCCGACGCCGACGGTGCCCCACAGATAGGGAATGGAATACTGGCGGCCGGGATCGAAAGTGGCATCCTGGAAGACCGGATCGAGATTCTTGAAGTTGGGCAGCTTCGCCTTGTCGATCGGCGTGACCATCTTGGCCTTGATCATGCGCTCGAGATTGTCGTTGGTCGGGCAGATCACATCATAGCCGGGATTGCCGGCCTTGAGCTTGGCGAACAATTCGTCATTGTCGGCGAAGAGATCCATCTTCACCGCGATGCCGGTAGCCGTCTCGAAATCGGCAAGGGTCGTCTCGCCGATATAAGTATCCCAGTTGTAGAAATTGAGCTTCTTCTCTTCCTCCGACATGGAGTTGCGCGGCAGGAACGTGAGGCCCAAGCCGAGCGCACCCAGGCCCTTCAGTACTGAACGGCGCCGGGCGGAAAATCCTGGACAATAGACAGCCATGATAACTCCCTTATTCTCAGGGGCACCCCGCATCACCGAGGCGCCCGCTTGTTTGGCTGGTCCAAGCCTATGCCTCGGGCCAGCCGCGTTCAACTTAATTGTCAGGCGACCTCGGCCTTGACGTCCGCATAGGTCTTGTCCAGGGCGGCTCTCGCCAGGCGCACCACCTCGTCGATCTCCTTCTTGGAGATCACCAAAGGCGGCGAAAGCACCATGGTGTCCCAGCAGGCCCGCATGATGAGCCCGTTGTTGAAGCTGTGGTCGCGACACATGGTTCCGACCCGGCCGGGCTTGGCGAAGCGCTGCCTTGTTTTCTTGTCGCGGGCGATCTCGACGGCGCCGATGAGGCCGACCGAGCGGGTCTCGCCGACAATGGGATGATCGCGAAGGCTTTCCAGGCCTTGAGCGAAATAGCTGCCCAATTCGTGGGCCCGCTCGACCAGTTTCTCGGCTTCGATGATCTCGATGTTCTTGAGTGCAACCGCGCAGGCCGCCGGATGGCCAGCATAGGTCATGCCGTGATAGAACTCCTCGCCCTTCTCGAAGAAGTCCTTGATCAGCCGGTCGGAGAAGGCGATGGCGCCGATCGGCAGATAGCCGGACGACAGGCCCTTGGCCATCGGCACGATGTCGGGTTCTATCCCAAAGGTCTCGAAGCCCCACCAGTTGCCGGTGCGGCCGAAGCCGCAGATGACCTCGTCCGCTATGATGAGGATGCCGTATTTGCGGCAGATCCTCTGCACTTCCGGCCAATAGGTCGAGGGCGGGATGATCACGCCGGCCGCGCCCTGGATGGGCTCGCCGATAAAGGCCGCGACATTGTCGGGCCCGAGCTCGAGGATCTTCCTTTCGACGTCGGCGGCGGCCTCGCGGCCGAATTCCTCCGGCGAGAGATCGCGGCCGAAATCATACCAATGCGGCTGCTGGACATGATGGAAGCCGGGCAGCGGCAGGCCGCCCTGGCCATGCATGCCCTCCATGCCGCCGAGGCTCGTCGCGACCATGGTCGAGCCGTGATAGCCGCGCCTGCGGCCGATGAACTCCTTGCGATAGGGCTTGCCCATCAGCTTCCAGTAATGGCGCACGAAACGCACGATCGTGTCATTGGCCTCGGAGCCCGAATTGACGAAGAAGATGTGCTTGAAGCGCTCGGGCATATGGGACGAGATCTTGGCCGCAAGCTCGGTCGTCGGTACCGTCGTCGTCTTGAAGAAGGTGTTGTAGTAGGGCAGGTCGAGCATCTGCCGGTAGGCGGCTTCCGCCAGTTCCTTGCGGCCATAGCCGACATTCACGCACCACAGCCCCGCCATGCCGTCGAGCAGCTTGTTGCCCTTGGCGTCCCAGATCCACACGCCGTCGGCGTGGGTCATGACCCGGGCGCCGCCTTCGGCATGGAAGGCCTTGTGATCGGTGAAGGGATGGAAGTGGTGCTCGGTGTCCTGTGCTACGAGTTCGGCGATATTCAGGTTCTTGGCATGGACGGTCATTTGTCATCTCCGGAAATGCTGGAAAGAGGGCCCCGAGGCCCCAAGCAGTGGCAGGCGGAAATGACGGCTCTTACGGCTTATAGCCGATGCGGGCGCAGTGAAGCATGACCTCCTGCTTGAGGGTGCGCGACCCCGCCCTTAGGCAGCCGCCGGAGGCTGTGATGCGAAAACACATGAAATGACTATGGCACAAACCCCGCATGGGGAGCAAACCCGGCATGAATCTATTGCATGGTGCGCCATTTCCGCCCAATATCGCAGTGCAGCATAAGGAACGGCATGGGGACTTTCTTCAATGAGATGCTGAACCCGGACGGCTCGGTCCGCGGCCCCTATTCGCAGATCCACGGATGGATCGGCTCGCTCGGCAAAGAGAATGTCGAACGTGCCCTGAAGGAAGCCGAAAGCATCTTCCGCCGGCTCGGTATCACCTTCGCCGTCTATGGCACGGAAGAAGCGTCCGAGCGCCTCATCCCCTTCGACATCATCCCGCGCGTCTTCGCGGCCTCGGAATGGCGGCGGCTGACCGTCGGCATCGAGCAGCGGGTGCGCGCCCTCAACGCCTTCCTGCACGACCTCTATCACCGCCAGGAGATCCTGCGCGCCGGCCGCATCCCCAAGGATCTCATCCTGCAGAACTCGGCCTTCGTGCCGCAAATGGTGGGTCTCACACCGCCGCGCGGCGTCTATGCCCACATCATCGGCGTCGACATCGTGCGCGTGAGCGAGACCGAATTCTATGTGCTGGAGGACAATTGCCGCACGCCCTCCGGCGTCTCCTATATGCTCGAGGACCGGGAAGCGATGATGTTTCTCTTCCCCGATCTGTTCAAGCGCCACCGCGTGGCGCCGGTCGAGAACTACCCGCAGATGCTGCGCCGGACGCTGGAAAGTGTTGCGCCGCAAGGCGCCGGCAGCGAGCCCACGATCGTGCTCCTGACCCCCGGCATCCACAATTCGGCATTCTTCGAACATGCCTTCCTCGCCGATGAGATGGGGGTCGAGCTGTGCGAGGGATCGGATCTCTTCGTCGACGGCGGCTATCTCTATATGCGCACCACCCAGGCGCCGAAGCGCGTCGATGTGGTCTATCGCCGGATCGACGATGCGTTCCTCGATCCCCTGACCTTCCGTCCTGACTCGGCGCTCGGCGTGCCGGGCCTGTTCGATCTCTATCGCGCCGGGCGCGTCACGCTCGTCAATGCGCCGGGCACCGGCATCGCCGATGACAAGGCGATCTACACCTATATTCCCGATGTCATCGAATTCTATACCGGCGAGAAGCCGCTCCTGAGGAACGTGCCGACCTGGCGCTGCGGCGATCCCAAGGAACTTTCCTATGTGCTCGATCACCTGGCCGAGCTCGTGGTGAAAGAGGTCCATGGGTCGGGCGGCTATGGCATGCTGGTCGGCCCGACATCATCGGTAAAGGAGATCGATGAGTTCCGCGCTCGGCTCAAGGCCAACCCTTCGAACTATATCGCCCAGCCGACGCTCGCGCTCTCGGCCTCGCCCACGTGTACCGATGCCGGCGTGGCACCTCGACATATCGACCTCCGGCCCTTCGTGCTGACCGGCGACCGCATTCGCATCACGCCAGGCGGTCTCACCCGCGTCGCCCTCAAGGACGGCTCGCTCGTCGTCAATTCGAGCCAGGGCGGCGGCACGAAGGACACCTGGGTGCTGGAGGACTGATCGCATGCTGGGCCGCACTGCCGCATCGTTGTTCTGGATGTCGCGCTATGTCGAGCGGGCCGAGAACATGGCGCGGCTGCTCGAAGTCGGCTACCGCATATCGCTGATGCCGCGCGCCATCGAAGGCCATCGCGACGAATGGCGCTCGACGCTCACCACCGCCGCCTGCGAGGCGAGCTACTTCGCCAAGCACAAGGAGATCACGACGGGCGACATCATCCACCATCTGCTGTTCGACGAGGACAATCCCTCGAGCGTGCGCACCTGCCTCGAAACGGCGCGCAACAACGGCCGGGCGGTGAGGACCGCCCTCACCCGCGATGTGTGGGAAAGCCTGAACGGCACCTGGAACGAGTTCGACCAGGTGAAGCCGGAATCGATCACCACCGACAGGCTGCCGGGCTTCCTCGACTGGATCGAGCAGCGCGCCATGCTGTTCCGCGGCGCGCTGCTCGGCACCATGCTCCGGCATGACACCTATTTCTTCAGCCAGCTCGGCACCTTCGTCGAGCGCGCCGACAACACGGCGCGCATCCTCGATGTGAAATATTACATCCTGTTGCCGAAGCCGAGCGATGTCGGCTCCGATGTCGACATCCAGCAATGGGCGACGGTGCTGCGCTCGGTCTCGGCGCATCGCGCCTATCGCTGGTTCTATCACGACAGCACTTACCGGCCCTGGCTCGTCGCCGAATTCCTGATCCTGCGCGAGGAGATGCCGCGCTCGCTCACCTTCTGCTATCAGTGGATCACGCGCGCGCTCGACGGCTTGGCCGAGGTCTATCAGCAGCGCTATGACTGCCAGGACGAAGCGATCGATATCTATGGCCGTCTCAAGCTCGGAAAAATGGACGACATCTTCCAGAGCGGCCTGCATGAATTCCTCCAGGACTTCATGAAGGCCAACAACCAGCTCGCCACCGACATCGCCCAGACCTACAATTTCCCATGAAGCTCCATATCCACCATGAGACGCGTTACGACTACGAGACGAGCGTACGCTCCTCGATCCAGCGCCTCTATCTGACGCCCTCCGCCTTCGCGACACAGAAGATCGTCTCCTGGGCGATCGCGGCGCCCGGCATCGACAAGGCCCTCGTCTATACCGACGGCTTCGGCAATCAGGTGCATGTCATCACCTCGCAAGGCCCGCATGATCATGTGACCGTCATCGCCGAGGGCGTGGTCGACACGCAGGATGCCTCCGGCGTCGTGCGCGGGTTCAAATGCCAGGCCCCCGACAGCGTCTTCCTGCGGCAGACGCCCGCGACGGAACCGAGCCCTGAGCTCAGCGAGATGGCGTGCGAGGCTGCCGCGAAATACCCAAACGAGCTCGAAAGGCTGCATGCCATCATGGGTGAGCTGCAGCGGCGGATCGCCTATCAGATCGGGACGACATATTTCCACACGACGGCGGCCGAAGCGCTGGCCGAGGGCAAGGGTGTGTGCCAGGACCATGCCCATGCGATGCTCTCGATCGTCCGCTTCCTCGGCATTCCGGGGCGTTACGTCACGGGCTATCTGGTGACAGAGGGTGAAAGTCCCGCGACGGCAAGCCATGCCTGGGCCGAGGTCCTGGTGCCCAATCTCGGCTGGGTCGGGTTCGATGCGGCGAACGGCAAATGCCCCACCGCCGACTATGTGCGCGTGGCCACGGGTCTTGACGCGTTGGGGGTGGTGCCTGTACGCGGCAGCCGGCGCGGCGGAGAGGTCGAAAGCATGACCGTCGCCGTAACGGTCCAACCTGCCGCCGAGCAATGAGCACGTGATCCGAGCTTGGAGCCTTGAATGACCTATTGTGTAGGAATGCTGATGAAGGACGGTTTCGTCCTGGCAGCCGACACGCGCACCAATGCCGGCCTGGATAATATCGCCACCTTCAAGAAGCTGCATAGCTGGGCGCAACCGGGCAAGCGTGTCTTCGCGCTCGCGACATCCGGCAATCTCGCCACCACGCAAGGGGTGGTGAGCCTTCTTACCGAAGGCACACAGTCGCTGCGCAAGCGCGGCGCGGTCGACAATCTTTTCAGCGCCAAGACGATGTTCCAGGCCGCCCAGATCGTCGGCCGGGCGGTGCGCGACGTGCAGAGGACGGATGAAGGGCAGCTCTTCCAGTCGGAAGACACGTTTTCCGCGAGCTTTCTGTTCGCCGGCCAGATCGGCGAGGAGCGGCCGCGGATGTTCCAGATCTATTCGGCCGGCAATTTCATCGAAGCCACCAACGACACGTCCTTCCTGCAGATCGGCGAGCATAAATACGGCAAGCCCATCCTCGACCGGGTCAGCGATCCTGCCATGCGGCTCGGCGAGGCGGCGAAACTCGTGCTGCTCTCCTTCGATTCCACCATCCGGTCGAATCTCAGCGTCGGCTTGCCGATCGACCTTCTCGTCTATGCCCGCGACACGCTCAAGCTCGAGCGGGTGCGCCGCATCGCGCGCGACGATGCCTATTTCCAGAAGCTGTCGAGCGACTGGGGCAAGGCGCTGCGGCGGGCTTTTGCCGATATCGAGGAATTCGATATTTAGGATCGGCTTGAGTCTTCGTGCGCATATTTCTATGACGCTAGGTCAGCTCAGCACTGAATTTGCTGCAACCCCCCATTACGTATCGATAAGTTGCAGGACCGGCCAAGATGACTATTTTGCAGGCGGGGCGGGACAAAGAGGGACACTTATTTCATCCATGATGAACCGTCGCGATCTCTTGGGTACGGCCGCGGCCGCCGCGGCTTTCGCCGCCTTCGGCTTGCCGGCCCACGCCTTCGCCACAGGCAAGCTGAAGCTCGGCGCAGAGAAGAGCTTCTCCTTCGACGCGCTGGTCGAGACGGCGCGGCTTCTGGCGAGCCAGCCCTATGCGCCGCCACCGGCGCCGCCGCGCGATGTGCTGGAGCGGATCGACTACCAGGCGCATGGCCAGATCACCTTCGACACGGACCGGGCCCTCTTTGCCGACGGGCCGGGGCCCTTCCCCGTCACTTTCTTCCCGC
>Ga0187894_10001387_pt1 | contig 31219 bp, 33 predicted proteins | sample GBC1701081metaG_FD_136650 | JGI IMG/M metagenome (GOLD analysis project Ga0187894, IMG submission 136650) | White microbial mat communities from a lava cave in the Kipuka Kanohina Cave System on the Island of Hawaii, USA - GBC170108-1 metaG ...
CGCGGGAATGACGAACCGGGAGAAGCCCACTGTTTCTGCTGTCGCGCTTAGCGCCCCGCGCTCTGGGCGTCTCGCAATGACATGTCCCTCCCCCTACGAGTTTCTTGCACCAATCCTGAACCTGAGCCGTGATTTTCTATTGTTTGACCTGGATGGTCTCGCGCTGGAGTAACTCCGGCACCGCTTCCTCGGCAACCTCTAATCCGGTGGCAAACTGTAATTCATTCATCGTTCGTTCGGTTTGCACCATACTGGTGACGACCTGGTCGACCTGGGCAGAGATAAAATCTGGTTCTTGGCGGTTGATGGCCAGTTCACTCAGTGAGCGAATCTTATTTTCCAGACGGTCGATCTCCAACTGGACGAGCTGATGGTTGTCGCGAGCTTTCTGGACATTGGCCAGGCGGGTCTTGCTGGTCTCCAGATTATCTTCCAGTGCCTTGCGGATTTTCTGCCGTTGCGGGTCCTCTGGGCTTGCTGGAACACTCTTCAGTTGGACCTCAAGCTTAGTGATATCTCTGCGAATCTGTTCTTCGCTGGTTTTTTGTAGGAAACGCTCAAGCGAATCTTGGGTAAAAAGCAGGCGTAAATAGATCCACAACAGCCGGTCGAGTCCGGCTAATTGCATCTCTTCGAGTGGGTTCTCGGTGGTGGCCGGGGCTCGAGCTTGACTCGGGTCTTTCAATGCGAGAGCGATCTGACGCAGTTCCAGGCACTGAGACCGCAGCGTTTTGAACCGTTGCACTAGGTTGTCCGGTAAGGCATTCATCACACGTTGCAGAGCCTGCTCGGCGCTTTCTGTCCCTTGGTCACGGGTGGCTTTTGCTGCCTGCGCCTCGACGTAACGTTGAAACTTGGGATGAGTGCCTAACAGGCCAAGGTAGCCAAGTTCACCGGCGAGTACGAGCGGACCAAAAACGTCGAAACGACCACTGAGAAGCGCAAAGCCTAAAGCGCCGAAGAGTGTCAGCAAATTCCACCGATTGGTAAATGCCGCTTTGAGATACGCACCAAATCGCACTGGCAGCCCTCTTCGTCTTTGCTACGCTCCGGATTTCCGAGAACGCATTTCCAATTGGTCGATGAAGTCGCGCAGATGGTAGACCGTTTCTTGGAACCGTGGGTCACGCTGCATCTCTTTAGCCGGTCGATCGGAAAGTTGAAGAGTTAGTTCCTCGAGGATCGTTCCTGGGGAGTTACTCATCACATACGCGCGATCACCCAAAAATACCGCTTCTTCGATCGAATGAGTAATGAAAAAGACGGTCGCCTGCACCTCGCGCCAAAGGGAAATTAACAAATCCTGCATGCTCATGCGCGTGTGTGGGTCGAGCGCGCCAAAGGGTTCGTCCATCAGGATAATGCGCGGCCGCAGCGCCAACGTCCGGGCAATGGCTACTCGCTGCCGCATGCCGCCGGAGAGCTCATGCGGATATTTATACTGATCGGTAGTCACGGTTAAGCCCACCCGCTGAATCCATTCGCGCCCGATCTCGTAACGCTGGTTACGCGGGATGCCCTGACATTCAAGGCCAAACGTGACGTTGTCAAGCACAGTGCGGTGATCGAAACTGGTGTAATCTTGAAAGACCATGCCGCGGTCGGCGCCCGGACCCGAAACCGCTCGCCCGAGAACGAGGACCTGACCGATGGTTGGTGGATGCTGTGGCTCCAGTCCAGCAATGAGGCGCAGGATCGTACTCTTGCCACACCCGCTCGGGCCGAGGATACAGACGAACTCGCCTTTGTCGGTCACATCGTCGACGACAAAGGAAACCTCACGAATAGCGATAAACGCGTTGGGTTGGTTCTCATTGTAGACTTTGGTGACGTGGCGGAAAGCCACCACCGGCGGACGTTCGCTTTCCGCCGTACGCACCTGCGGTAGAACTGCGCCGATGCCAATTGCTTTCGCCTCGGCAGGGGAAGGCGAAGTCAGAGGATTATGTTCGGCCTGACTCATGGCTCTGTGTTGAAGGGTTGAGCGACTGCGTCGGCGAACCAGGCTGCAGCGCAGGGCGTTTCCATAAGCGGAAAGAAAGGTCTTCCCAGCCATGCAGCAGCGCGCGCACCCCATAGTAAAGCAGCCCGCTACCGCCATAGCGATACGGAAATAATGCGCGTTGCACCCAAAAGAGCAGGCGGTCAATGACCAGGGCGATAAGCGGAATCAAGATGAGGGCGAGAATAATGTGTTCGCGCGGGCCGCGGCGCATGGAGATATTGATAATGTGCCCGAGCCCGCCAGTATCACCAATAGTCACGAGTTCCCCGAGCATGATGTAGCCGAAGGCCAGGCCGAAGAGCAACCGCAAGGAATTGAAGATACTCGGCATGGCGAGGGGAACCAACACCTTCATGATGACCTGGAGTCGATTGGCCCCGAGCGTGTAGGCCGTGTCAATATATTCACTGCTTATATCCATCACGGCACGGGCGGTGTCACTCAGCACAAAGGCAACAGAGGCAATAAAGATCAACATCACCTTCTGGAACTCGCCGACCCCGAACAAGGAAAAAGTCAGGGGAATGAGGGCAGCGATGGGAATGTTGCGCCCGAACAGGGACAGTGGAGCGAAGAAGGCATGGACCCGAGAAAAACAGCCACCCAGGACGCCGAGCGGGATGCCGATGAGCGCCGCGAGTCCAAACCCCAGTGCCACTCGTCGCAGCGTCGCGAAGGTGTTACGAGTCAGAGCACGATCAAACCAGAGACTCGAAAACGTCGCAAAGGTTTCTCGCGGGCTCGGCAGAATGGTGTAGCTGAGAATCCGCTCCTCTGGCTCACCACGGGTGACAAACCACCACAGGCCAAAGCAAAGGACCAGACAGAACGCCCCCCAGAGGATGGCTTGCCAGCGTGGCGCTTCCTTCCGCAGAGCGAAGAACTCGCGCAGAAGGCCTGGAGTGTTGTTGGCATCTACAGTTGTTGGTTGCTCGGCCATACGCCTGTCGTCTCTCTGCGAAGGTATCTACTTTCTCGTGGCCTACTATGGCGCTAGGGCTGACTTTGGCAACCTGACGGGGACAAATCCGCCTCTGCTCCTGTTGCTTTACTGTTTTTCAGCCGAGAAAACTCGCACCTCGACACGGCGGTTCTTCGCCTGGTTCAATGGATCACTGGAGTCGGCAGGCCGATCCCACCCGACTCCGGCGACGGCAAACTGATTAGGGTTCAGATTGTATTGTCGCGCCAACGCCTCTTTGACGGCATTGGCACGGTTGGAGGAAAGTTCTTTCACCAGAGCTGGTGGCACCTGTCCCTTCATGGAACTATCGGTGTGACCTTCAATGATAATGCGGGCGGCGCCGAATTGCCCGACCAGCTTGGCGATCTCTTCCAGAACGAGATCTACCTTCGGGTCATAGAGTTGCTCGACGTTTTTCCCGTTCACGTCTTTCACGATCATCTTGTGTAAATCCCAACTATTGGGGAAGAAGTGAATGATGACGGTATTGGTGAGAATTTCATCCGACTCGGCCTGGATCTCACTGATAGTGGTGGGCGCCAGTTGGATCTGGTACTCGTCTTTCTGCGAAGCGTACTTTGGTTCCTTGCCGAGTTTCTCGACCACGGAAAAATCCAATACCTGATCGAAGGGGACCGATTGGTGAGTGATAGCGCCGACACGACGGTAGAGGTAATAGGCTTGGTTCCACACCCGCTCGAAGTTGGCCGGATTGTTCTGGTTCTTCAGAAATTGATAATTCTCGGCCCAATTGGTGCTATGGGCATCGCCCAACATACCGAAGGCGTCGGTCGCGGGGATGTTGTACCCCTGGGCCATCAGCTCCGCCAGGCGTTTCTTGTTGGCCTCGTCCTTGAGATCGACCATGGCATCAAAGATGCCGCGCACCAGTGCCTCGATGATCCCTGGATGATCTTTGGCAAAATCGGCGCGCGCAAACCACACGTCGGCAATCAGTTTGTTAGCTGTCGCGGTCGTGACCAGCATGCGGTTGCCGCGGACCTTAGCCAGATTATAGATGTCCGGCGCCCAAGAGACCGCGCTGGCAATGTCGCGCTGCGCATTAAAGGCGGCGGCGGCCTGGAACGCATCTTCAGTGAACACCATTTGCACCTCGGCCGGTTGCACGCCGCCGGCGACCAACATATTCAAGGCAAAGTAGTGGGAGGGCGAGTTTTGCGCCAGGACCAGTTTCTTGCCCCGCAGGTCGGTGACCGTCTTAACGTTTTCTCGCACGACAATGCCATCACCTCCGTTGGACCAGTCGATCTGTTGGTAAATGCGCGGCATAACGCGACTGTCACGGGGCTTGCCACTGGCATCGACGAATCCCTCAAGAAACAGTGGGACCATATCGAGTGTCGCCCAACCGATGTGTACCTCTCCTACGGCATAGGCATCGCGCATCGCTACGGGGTTGTCGATCAGCACTAACTCGACTTGAAAGTCTTTGCCATCAGGCGTCTTCCAGACGCGACCTGGCTTAAAGCCGTTATTGGCAAAAATAATTGGACCCCAACCCGCCCACACATTTAAGGCAAAGCGGATCGTATTGTTTTCGAGAGGCTTGTAGGCCGAGATGCCCTTCACCTCTGGTAAGCGCTCGGTGGGACGGAAATTATATTCCTTGACGGTGGTGACACTTGCCGAGTCTGGGGCTTCGGCACCGGGTTCGGCAGGGCCGCCGCCCTGAGAAACATCGACGGGTTGACCTTCTTTTTTGCCTTGGGGCGCGAGGATATCACTGCGGTACACGGCAAAGGCGATGAGTCCAGCAATGACCAGCAGGAGCGCAATATAAAAAGGGGCTTTGGGTTGCCCTGGCATAGTGGTGTCGCCTCCTCTTGCAGTTAGAGTTGTCGGTTACCCGTGAAAAACTGTCTGTGGCCGAGCATGCTGCATCGCATACATCAATTGCATGATGTCATAGGCGGTCAATTCACACAGTAGGCGAGTGACTTTGGCATGCAAGGCAGCGTCGAGTTGCGGCTCGATCTCGCGTATTAACTTGACCAGCCGGGCTTCTTGACTCTTGATTTCTCCCTCGTCGATCTTGCCGTCGGCGATCGCGTCAAGAAACGAACCGAGCTGGCGTGCGTAACGGTCAATGACCGGTGTTTGTGCTCGCTCGTCAAGCCAACTTGACCGAGGTGCCGAGGGTGCTGGTTTCTTCACTACTCTTTTTTTCTTGGTAGTGACAGGCTTCTTGGGCACGGTCTTTCGGTGTGGTACCGACTTTTTAGCAGTTCTTTTTTTGCCTCTGAGTTTCTTGATAGTTGTTTTTTTTGTAGAGGAGCGAGAGGATTTGCGGGTCTGCGTTTTTTTCGTTGCCATGAACACTCCTTCGCTGTCGTTTGCTTATTGGGCCAGCAATTGACGGATCGCGACGAACCGTTCCTGCAAGCGGCTGCGGCCGTCGGGTTGAGAAACCTTGGCCTGAAAGTCAGGTGGAAGGAAACTGAGCTGGCTGCATTCCAATACCGCGGCAAGTTCCTGTAATTCTTTTTCTAGCCCCTGGGAAGAGGGAATAAAGTCTCGTACTGCGTCTTCGATATCAGACTGTCGCAGTTCATTGCGGCCCGTCGCCAGCGCTCGACGTTGAGCCGACAGGACGATACTCTCGATGTCCGCGCCGCTCAGGCGCCGATCGAGAGGAACCGCAGGTGCTACGTCCGGGGAGAGCACGATCTTGTTCTTGCGCGCCATGGCGAGAAACATCTCGCGAATCTCGGCTGCCTCACTTGGATAGAACATAGGGATGTGAACCTCAGCCCGCCCCTGGCGTTTGAGGTCGATGGGGAGGAGATCTGGACGCGAGGTCAGCAGCATCCACACGATTTTGCCGCGATAACGTGTGTCGCCCATCTGACTGGCGATCATTGAGAACACCCGATTGGATGTGCCGGAATCACCCTCGCTTTGGCGATTGCCGAGGGCTGCATCCGCCTCGTCGATAACGACCACCACCGGTCCGAGAGAACGGAGAAGGGTGAGAACTTGCTCGAGGTTCCCCTCGGTTTCACCGACGTACTTCGAACGGAAATTGCGCAGTTTCACGCACGGGATGCCAATAGACCCAGCGTAACACTCGGCCAAAAACGATTTGCCCGTCCCGACCGGGCCGCAGAGCAGGTAGCCCATTGGGGCAGACTCAAGTCGACCGCGCATGATTAATGCCGCATCTTCACGCAACCGGTCTTTGGCCGCCTGTTGGCCAACGACCAAGTCCAGGGTGAGCGACGGCTCAATAAATTCTAAGAGCTCCTGACATTGTTGCTCAATGATCGCCTTTTTGAGCTGGCGAAACTGGGCACCGTCCACCCGTCGGCCAGTACTTTTACTCTGCGAGAGCAGTACGTTCAGGTTGACTAGGCTCAAGCCACTGGATAACTCCGCTAACTGTTCGGGTGTGAAGTCGGTTGCTTGTGAGGATTCTTGTGCACGACTTGCCCAGCGCGAAAAGCGTTCCCGTTCTCCTTTGTCGGGTAGAGGAATTTCGATAGCGGCAACATGGGGGTTCTGGACTAACCGTGTGTTCATTTCCGAAAGTTTATCGGTGATGAGGCAGAAAGCGACATTGACTCGTTTGAGGTACGGGTTTTGCGCCCAGCCTAAAAAACGAACCAAATTGGTCGCCGGCCCGCGACCTAAGGTACTGAGGTCGCCAGCAGGGATCAGATGTTGGGCATATTCAAAAATAAGGCTGATGCTTTTTCGCTGGGTCGCCTCGGTCTCAAGTAAATTGCGCTCAAGGAAACGGTCTAACAACAAGAGGAGATTCTCTGGCTCACGTGGCCACGAGCTAGGTTCACCCAGGCGGGAGGTCAGATACTGTACCATGGTGTGGAGCCGCTGGGGATTACCACCGGCGGACGGACGCAGGCCTCGACCGAGGTCGTGATGTAAGGCCATGTCCCATGAGCCAAACACTTGAGTCGCAAGAAACTCGGAAAGACTGACATAGGAGTCTTCTGCCTTGGTCGAACTCGCTGGGCAACAAATCAGATCGTGCACGTTTCCGTGCAAAACGAAAAGACAGGTCGTCGCAGAAAAATAGAGATCCGCCAACTCACGAGCCCAAGCCGGGTACCAGGGCGGTATAGGAGAGGAACGGTCTGGCTTCAGAATGGGTAGTGCTGTCGATGGATCTGATTGACGATTTTCGCTTGCTACCGTGGTCATGGTTGACGAGTTGATCTTCTCTGCTGAATCATGATGAAGGATGGACTGTTATCGTTCTGTTTCTCTAAGCACGGGAGCCGGCCCGAGTTCTTTTGCCGCTTCCTTTACCCCTGCCGTCTCGGGAGTGACCATGCCCATTTGTACCTCGAAGTCACGTAGGGCCTGTTCTGCCAGGTTCTTTTCCATTGCTTGTTCGCGTTGGATGTCGGCGACCCCTTCACCGGAGAGGTCAGACGCCACCCGAGCCCGAGCGCGGTTGAGGCTAATTTGATCCTGGATGACCTGCTCGATCTGACCAAAATCGGTCGTGACGTCGAGATTGAAACTCTGTGCCAGCTTTGCCATTTCGGCTTCAGCCCGGCTCATCTTTAGCTCGGCGTCATATTTGGTAATTTTTTCACGGATCTCACCGAGCTTATGCGCGGAGTGTTTGATCTTCATCAGGTGGTTGTTATAGGCCTCTTCATGCATCTTCAGCTGTCCTTCATTCTCTCCCAGCGTAGTCTTGGCTTTCTGCAGATCTAGGGCAAACCGAGCCGCGGTCTCGCGGTCGCCTGCCTGAAGATAGGCTTTGACTCTGGCTTCTAAGGTAGAGACGGAGGCTTTATCGTTCGCGACTTGACGCAGCACCCGTTCCACCAATGAGCGATACTGTGCCAGCCCTTCTCGACCTTGCGTGAGTTCTGCGACGGCAAGGTCGTACTCATACTGCATTTGCGCGATGGGGTCTGAGGTCCAAAAGAAATTTGCCAGCTTATTAATCTGCGCCTGGATGGTATGCCACAACTTTGCGATAATCATCGTGCACCTGCCCGCTAGAAAGAGTTTGAGAACGACAGCGCCCCCCAAATATAGCCACGGCGAGAACCGAAGTGTAGTGTACCACAAACAAATACAGTCATGCATGACTTTCTTCGCCTCTGTAATCTTTCACGCTCATGAGTTGACACCCTTCCGCCCCTGCCAGACAATGCGGGAAGGAGATTCTTCATGACTGTGGCAAAAGCACTGACCATTGCCGGATCGGACAGTGGTGGTGGAGCGGGCATCCAGGCCGACCTCAAAACTTTTATGGCGTTGGATGTCTATGGCACAAGCGTATTGACCGCAGTAACGGCGCAGAACACGCTTGGGGTACAGGGCGTAGTCGAACTCCCCCCAGAATTTGTTGCCCAGCAGTTCGATAGTATCCTCTGTGATATTGGCACCGATGCTGCGAAAACGGGGATGTTATCTTCTATTCCACTCGTACAAATAGTGAGCAACAAGATCCGAGAGTACAGAATCCGGCAACTGGTGGTTGATCCGGTCATGGTGGCGAAAGGTGGGCATCCACTCTTACGTGAAGAAGCGCGGAAAGCCCTGGCGGAAATTCTATTACCGTTGGCTTTCGTCGTCACGCCCAATCTCCATGAGGCCGGACTGTTGGCGACGATGGAGGTGAGTGACCGCACCAGTATGGAAGAGGCGGCGCGTCGCATTAAAGCCCTAGGACCAAGCTACGTGGTGGTGAAAGGAGGACATCTCGAAAAGGAAGCGTGTGATCTGTTATTTGACGGACGAAGCTTCCGTCCCTATGTCGCTGCCAAACTCGATACTGTCTGCACCCACGGAGCAGGATGTACCTTCTCTGCTGCTATTACCGCCGCGCTTGCAAAAGGACGGGAGATCGGGGAAGCTGTTGCCACGGCGAAAGCCTTTGTCACGCGTACTATGGCGGCAGGGGTCCTTATCGGCCAGGGACACGCGCCGCTGAACCACCGGGCTGGCGTTATAACCTGATCGTGATGGGCAGATTTTCCTGTAAATAAGCCATTTTCTTGCACTTCGTGCCTTGTGACAATACTGGGCCTCAGCTATGATGCCCTCCTTCATCTATTGATGCATTATGGAGAGAACCTCCAAAAATACTGCGCTGAAACAAAAGACGTCACGGACTCCGACCAAGACGGCGGCACCGCCACGCTCTCCCTCCCGCCGTGGTCATAGCCTCCGTTTGTTGGAAGACATCGGCACTCTCATTTCTCGTTCACATGACCTGCAAGAAACCTTAGAGGAAATTACCCAGACAATTGCGGAGCGCATGAATACCGAGGTGTGCTCCCTGTATCTGTTCGAATCAAAAGACCGACGTCTCACCTTATGGGCAACTACTGGGCTCGATCGCACTGCCGTTGGTAAGGTGAGCATGAATATTGATGAAGGGTTGACCGGGTTGGTGATTGAGAAAATGGAGCCAGTGGCTGTCACCGATGCCATGACGCATCCACGCAACAAGTATTTCCCGGAGACCGGGGAGGAACGCTTTCACTCATTCCTCGGACTGCCCATCGTGGAGAAGCACAGTCCGCTCGGGGTGCTGGTGGTGCAGAGTCGCAGCCGGCGTCACTTCTCGCGTACCGAAATTCGCTTGCTCAAGGCCATCTCTACCTCTGTGAGTCAGAGCATCGTCCAGGCGCGTTTGTTAGAAACCCTTAAGACCAAAGAGCGTGAACGCGAGGAATACCAGAAGCGCATGGTCGATGCCATCAAACGCTTGCGCGTCTATGAGCGTGAACGAGAAGAAAGGCCCACTGCCCAGGGCCGAGCCGGACGAACTCGCCTCTCCGGAGTTGGTGCTTCGCCTGGCTTTGGTATTGGCCAGGCACATCTCGTGCACCCCCAGATTCATCTCGAAGCCCTCACCGAACGTCACGTAGACAATCCTGAAGCCGAAGTCCGCCATCTCCATACCGCGGTGCGGAAATCCATCAAAGAGATCGAAATCCTCAAAGACCAAATTCATACGCGCCTGCCAGAGATCGACTGTGCCATTTTCGATGCCCACTGCATGATGCTGGAAGATCCCGGATTTCTCGGCAAGATCGAGATCTTGATCCGCGAGGGTGATGCGGCTGAAATCGCGGTCAAGAAAGTCACCGAAGAGTATATCGAGACGCTTGGCCGGACTGAGAATGAACTTCTACGGGAGCGAACCACCGACATTCGTGACATTAGCCAGCGGTTACTCCGTCATCTTTTAGGGATCGAGGAAAAAGAGGGGCCGCACGAGGAAAGTGTCATTCTCGTGGCTGAAGAAGTCACATTATCAGATCTATGTATGGTCGATCCGGTGCGACTCCAGGGAGTCGTGCTTGCCAATGGGGGAGCGACTTCGCACGCGTCCATTTTAGCCAAATCTTTCGAGATCCCCACTGTCGTCGGCGTTGATCATGCAGAGTTAGTCCAAGAAGGAGATATTCTCATCGTTGATGGAAACTCTGGGGTTGTCTACGTCAATCCCGGCGCTGAGGTCGTCCGGGAGTACGAGCAACTCGACCGTGAATACCGCGCTTTTAACCGCGACCTCGAAGATATCCACGACCTGCCCGCTGAGACCCGGGACGGGGTCCGCATCGGCCTGGGCGCGAATGTGGGACTTCTCATTGATGTCACCTTTGCGCAGCGGCATGGCGCTGAAGGGGTCGGTCTGTACCGGACCGAGGTCCCGTTTCTCACTTATCGCGATTTTCCTAGTGAAGAAGAACAGCTTGATCTCTATTGCCGTGTCCTGGCGAAAATGGATGGGAAGCCGGTCACTATTCGCACGCTCGATCTTGGGCCAGATAAATACCCTGCCTATATGCGCTTGCCGCGCGAGGATAACCCCTACCTGGGATGGCGTTCGATTCGGATTTCGCTCGAGATGGCTGACCTGTTCAAGGTGCAACTGCGAGCGATCTTGCGAGCCGGGGTGCACGGGCCCGTACGCTTATTATTCCCCATGATTTCTAGTGTCGAAGAGATCCTCCAGATTAAAGAGCTCCTCACCGCGGTAAAAATCGAACTCCGTCAGGAAGGGACCGCGTTCGACCCGTGGATGCCGATCGGTATCATGGTTGAGGTCCCCGCGGCGGTATGGCTGGCTGATCGCTTGATCAAAGAAGTCGATTTCTTTAGTCTTGGCACCAATGACTTGATCCAGTACCTGCTGGCAGTTGACCGCAACAATCGCAAAGTTGCGCCGCTCTATGAGCCGCTTCACCCGGCCGTGCTCAATGCGATTTCCTGGACCGTGCAAACAGCGAAGCGGGCCGGGCGGCGGGTAGGCATGTGTGGTGAGATGGCGGCGGACCCACTTTGCACCATGGTGTTACTCGGTATGGGGCTGGATGAACTCAGTATGGAGTCGTTTTTCGTGCCGGTCATTAAGCGTCTTATTCGTTCGTTGTCCTACTCGGATGCCCAGCGCTTGACCCAAGAGGTGCTGCGGATGGAGACCGTACAAGAGGTAAAAGGGCGATTATTTGGCGAACTGAAAAAGCTCGGGATGATCGAGCTGGTGGAAATGTATCATTAGTTTCATTGACATTTGTCAGTGCGGCGAGTACATAGTTTCGGTCTTGGGGTGAGAGGAAACGTATGGAAAATACAAGGATTGGCAGTAGCGCAACAGAGGTCAAAGGTTGGCGCAAACTGAGAAATGAGGCCCGCGCCTTAGTCTCTGCGAGTCGTTCGTTATCTTCCAAGGTGAGTGCTTCCAGTGAGGCCACCTCAACTTTGCCCGTCGTTCGTAGCGCGAGTCGGGAGGCATCCCTCTGCCGAACGCTCCGCGTCTACTTCATCAAACCCTCGAAGTACGACGAGAGGGGATATGTGTTACGTTTCTGGAAAGGGGTGCTGCCGAATAACACCCTGACGGCGCTGGCCGCGTTGAACGAAGAATATAATCGGATGCGCGCTTCACAAAATGTTTTTGTGGAAACAGTCCTCTGGGATGAGATCGTCGATGGCGCGATTGATACCGGTACTATCCAGGCGATTAAAGAGAAAGCCAGGGAAGATGGCGTCGAGGTCCTGATTGGCATGGCTGGTGTGCAAACCAATCAGTATCCTCGCGGGCGTGACGTTGCTTTACAATTTGTCACTGCTGGTTTTCCGGTGATCATGGGCGGCTTTCATGTGAGTGGGTACCCTGACTCATGTACATTCCTCAATGACTGCGGCATCACTACAGTGGTTGGTGAAGCGGAGAGTACGTGGGTTGAACTACTTGATGATTATCTCCGCGGGGAAATGAAACTCAACTACAGCGTCACTTCTGGTATTCGGGCCAAAACTGGGACGGGCGAGATTCTCGTGCCCTCGATCGAAGAGGTGCAGTTGCCCGTGATTGACGATCGCTATCGGACCCGTTTTGCCAACACCACCATGACTACCCTGGATACCTCGCGTGGGTGTCCGTTCACCTGCTCCTACTGTAGCGTGAAAAACGTGATGGGCCGAACCATGCGAGCCCGCACCCCGCAGTTGGCGATCGACTGGATTCGTGATGCGGCTGATTACCACGGCATCGACACCTTGTTTCTCGTGGATGATGACTTTTTCCGCAGTCCACAGTGGGAACCCTTGCTCATCGGCATGGCAGAACTGCGTCGCCAAGGCCGTAACGTCAACTTCATGATGCAAGTCGATATCGACGCCGGTGGGTACGCCGATCTGCGTCCGGGGGAAATGGATGACAGCAAGCATCAACGCAGTCGGCGCTTTGTCGAACTCGTCAAAGAAGCCGGCGGCTACGCCGTGTTTGTCGGGTTCGAGTCGTTTAATCCTCAGAATTTAATGGCTGCCGCCAAGTTCCAAAATACTGACCGACGCGGTGAACGGAATCTCGAACTGACTGAGGCAAAGCGTCGGGTACTGGAAAAATATCGCCGGGTGGTGGACAACTGGCACCGAGCCGGGATTGCCGTGCACTGTGGCTACATGATCGGCTTTCCTTTTGACGGTCCGGAGAGCGGCCGCCAAGCGGCATTGGATCTCATCGAGGTTGGGGTCGACTTAGCCTCTTTCTTTATTGTGACGCCGCTTCCTGGGACGGAAGATCACATTAAGGCAGTTGAAGAAGGCACTATCACCGATTGGGACTTCAACTGGTATGATTCGGATCACATGGTTTTTCGTCATCCCATTATGAGTAAGGAAGAAGTCCTCAAAGCGTACCGCGATGCGTATACGACTTTCTATTCACCCTGGCGGGCGGCAAAGAACCTGGTGACGTTCGCTGGTGGGCGCGGACTGAATTGGGATGCGCGCGATAGCATGACTCGAGAGTTTCTCTATTGGGGATACAGCTATCGTCGCGGACGGCACCCTATGCTTGGCGGCTTGTGGAAGCTGTACGACGAGAAGACCAAACGTCGCGTTATCACGGACGAAGAAGCGCGGGCGTTCTATCTTACTAATTGGCAGGGGAAAAGCGTAAACGAGGTCCCGGTCCTGACTGTTGCGTAAGGAAGTAGCATGGCACACCTCGGTTTGGCTTTACCATCTTTCTCCGCTATCCCGATAGACGATTATTTTGAGGCGGTGATGGTCTCGCTAGTTTTGCCACACCGCAACCGAGCCGTGCGTGCCGTGTAGGGTGGAATAAATGCTTTACTATAGTGAGAAAGAATAGATGACGATTGCCCTTCACCTGACCGCCTTTCGACTCGATCTGCAAGAGGAGGAAGACGAGTGGGAAGAGGATGAGGATATAGACGAAGAGGAGGACTGGGGAGAAGACGAGGATTTGGAAGACGATGAAGAATGGGATGAAGAGTAGGCTGCTGAATGGCGGGAAAAGAAGTTCCGCTCCTCCACTCCGTACTCTTCAGGTGGATTAACGCAGGAAGCATTTTCCGAGAAGGAGGTTGGTACTATGACGAAGTCTGAAATGGTGAAGAAGCTTGGAGAAACCTGGGCTGTTTCCAATCGCCAGGCCAACGATAATCTGGAGAGCTTGATTGATTTCATCACCAAAACGGTGAAGAAAGATAAAGTGCTCAAGATTCCTAATCTAGGGACGTTCCGTCTGCGTCAGATGAAAGCGAGAACTGGGCGGAATCCTCAAACCGGTGAGCCCATCAAGATCCCCGCGCGCAGGAAAGTAGGGTTCTCGGCGGCCAAAGTGTTCAAAGAATCTATTCTTGGCGCCCCGGCGAAAAAGTAGAACGGGGCTAGGGGCCGGGGATTAGGTCCCTTCCCCTGGCCCCCCCTGTGAATTTTCCTCCCTTCGCTTGGTTGTTTTTACGGGTTTTCTTCTCTGACCCCTGACCCCCAATCCCCAACCCCTGTGAGTTACGCAGTCAAAGAAATCTTCTACACACTGCAAGGCGAGGGGGCACAAGCGGGCCGTCCCGCCGTCTTCTGCCGTTTTGCTGGCTGCAATCTTTGGTCCGGTCTGGAGAAAGATCGTGAGACCGCCATCTGCCGATTCTGTGACACTGATTTTGTTGGCACCAACGGCCCTGGCGGGGGTAAGTTTGCGACGGCGCTTGCGCTCGCAACTGCCGTTGCCGCAACCTGGCCTCTCCCCTCGTCTACAAATTCTGACGTTTGCGAGAGGACTCATGGGAGACCATTCGTGGTCTGCACAGGTGGTGAACCTCTGCTGCAACTGGACGAGGAGCTTGTGGCGGCGTTGCACGGTCGTGGGTTTGAGGTCGCGATCGAAACCAACGGTACGCACCTTGCGCCATGCGGGGTCGATTGGATTTGTGTGAGCCCGAAAGCCAATGCCGACTTGGTACTCAAGGCTGGCCATGAATTGAAACTGATCTTTCCCCAAGTCGGCGCCGAGCCGGAGCGCTTCACCCATCTCGATTTTCAACATTTCTTCTTGCAACCTATGGATGGGCCAGAAAGGGAACGCAACACCCAGCTGGCCGTGCGTTATTGCTTAGCGCATCCGCAATGGCGGCTGAGTTTACAAACCCACAAGCTCTTGGGAATTCCCTGAATAACGGTCGCGCCTCGCACGCCCGGCGCTTATCTTTCTCATAAAAGTTTCTCTCTGGGACAACGGACTCTTCGCTTCTCCACTTTTTTGACTCCTTGTCACTTGCCAGGACGGATGCGAAGCGCAGCAACCATGAAGAATACTCCGGCCAGCGCCAATCCTCCGCAGGCGAGCTGCGCGATAGTATTTGGTGACAGGAAAAATCCTAGCAGCCCTAAGCTTGCCAAGAGGAAGCCAGTCAAGGTGAGGTAGATCGTCACATCCGCCCCTAGGCGAGAGGAAGAAATGCTCTCAGAGTCATGCCCCAACAGCCCAGTGGTCAGGCTAAGCAGGCCGACATCCTACTCGCCTCTACGAACCACGAAGAGATCCGTGCGGAGCTATACCAACCGAAACGCAGCAACGCACAGAGCGAGGCCGGCAAGATAGGTCCCCAGCGCGCCGACGAAACGCAGCGGATGAGGCTGCGCCAGTGTCGAACAAAAGATCATACCTGCGGCATGGAGATAGCGGCTGGCGACGGCGATCCACATCGTCCAAAGCACCCACGTGGTGGGCTCACGTGAGCCAATCAACAGGATCAATACGGACAACATGGCGGCATACTCAGTCGCGTTGCCATGGGCACGGACCATTTTGTGCAAAGGATCCGCAGGATCGGCGGCGGAGCCGGAGATTGTTCCCGTACGCCCTCGCGTAAGAGAGACAGCTAACCCGAGACCAAAAACCAGTAACCCCAACAGAGCGGTGCACGTAATCGCTGTAGCCATAATTCCCTCCCTTTGAATGTGGCTAAAGTAAAATCAACAGTGAGTGAAAACGTACAAGACCAGCCGGATTGAGGCCAATTATGCCTATTCCTTCTGTCTTGGCAATCGGTGGAGAGCAGATTACAGCTTATCGCCGGTCGATGAACACGCGCTCTTTGGCGATCCACATCGCCGACCGTGGGAAATCAATGAAGTTGGCTTCGTCCTCCACGGCGATTGCCATTGCGCCTTTGCCTTCGGGTGTCTGCGCGAGCGTCAGCAGTTCCGCGCGATCGAACCACGCTTCTGCATGACCGGTGTAGGGGGTGACACTGGTCAGACGGCTAGCGCGCGACTGCTGCTCCAGCGCATCTTCGTAGCGATGCACTTGGAGATAGCGTCGCATACGCATGCTTGCAGCGCGACATAGTCTTTTCGTAGTTTTGATCCAGCCGTTGTTGGACCAGATCCGTAGATATCTTTGACCGCCAGAGGAATGCCATGGAGAGGGCCACGATAACTACCACTGCGGATTTCCACTTCTGCTGCGGTGGCTGCTGCCAGCGCTGCATCAGCGAACACGGTGTAGTAGGCGTGGAGCTTTCCATCAAGCGCAGAGATGCGGTCTAAGGTGGCTTGCGTCACTTCGACTGGAGACAATTCTCTCTTGGCGATGAGTGTTGCAGCATCAGAGAGCGACCTGTACGTGAGTTGTGCGGCGTTGCTCGCCATGGCTAATCCTCCACTTTGGCCTGGAAAATGAGGACTGGCTCGGTTTCTGCCTGCAACATCCCCTGGACGACGGCTTCCCACTTGAGCAAGCTGGCATACGCAGCAGCGAGTTGGTTGATCTCGTCCTCGGTGAGAGAGATACCTACCGCCGCAAGCCGCGCGGCGACGATTTGTTTGTGGTCCATCGTGGGCCCTCCTTTGCCCTCCTGTGTCGAGCGTTATGCCTGCAGAATTTGCCAACATCTCCAATTGGAGCTTTCGAGAAATCTTCATGCTTTTTAACAATAAATGAATTTGAAATGACCGGTGGGCTGATCGATAAGCATAGAAATTCCTCAGAGCACAGGTAATACGATACGCTAGCATCGCCTTAGCTCCACCCAACAGCAGAAATCAAGATGCTTGTTATTGCTTCCTCTATAAAACAATTTGTGAGTCTACTTCGATATGGTGGAGATCGCATCCGAGAAAAGCAGGGAGCGAGGCAGATTGCTGCTGCCGTCCCTCTGCCTGCGGGTCTCAGATGCGGTAAAACGCGGCGGCGACAAAGATCGTCCTCCCTCCCAACTTCGCTACCCGCCGCATCTCGCGCACCGCAAGCTGCGGATCGCGCAACGAGATATGCGCTGCCGGGTACAAACGTCCTTTGTGGACCGCACAGGTCTCGAACGCCCAGGTGTTGTAAGCGCGACAATGGGCATCGCTCGGTGCTTTTAGGGCCGACATCAACACGACATTGAACACCGGCCTGATCGCGGAGCCTGCCCACGTTGATCTGAATGGTGTCAATGTCGGTCTGTATAAAGTGAATACCTTTTGGCAGACCCACTACACAAAAGAGAGTACTGTGACATGCATGATGTGCTCTTTCTTTTCAAGGTTAGCAACGCTTGCCTGGCTCACAACATGCCCTCGCGTCGGTCGTCACTCGATACTGCAGGCCTTTCGTTTCCTTGGGACTTCGCACGGCATCCCGAGAACAATCAAATGGCTTGGCGTGCGCTGCCCACAGCGGGAACGGCCGCGGCTGCAAAATAATTAGGCCCGTGACGAATACGTGCCCAATACGACGTGTGCGCAGCACTCCCCTCAGGCCATTGGCCGAGAAAGCACCGTTCCCAGGTGGGCTGATCGTAGTGCAGGGCGAGGGCGTCGATGTACACGTCATCGGCGCGCACCCCAAAGCAGCGATAGGGACCCGCATAGGCGCGGGTGGCAATGCGAGTGAGTAAGCCACATTGCGTGCCGGCGAAGTTGGGCAGCCCTGCGGCTCCGTTATTCGCGACGACCTTCGTCTGCCCGTACACGGGCAGTCGCTGGAAGATAGGGAGGCCGGTGTGGGAACTCGCAAAGACGTCCACCTGCGCCCGGGCGAACCATTCTCGCACCTGTGCCAGGTGGGCCTCCTCCTTGAGGGCTTCTTGCGCAAACCCCCAGCCCGCCAGTGATTCCGCGTCGCCATGCACCACGGCCACGCGGGTGGCACCGACATCGATCCGTTGCCACATCGGCAACGCGGTCAACCGGGCCCGCAGGGCCGGAAAACCCGCTGCGGTCTGCTGTAGGCGGCGCATAATGGCGTTGGAGCACTTTACCACGCCGTCGTCCACCCACTCCGGATAAGCGCAGCCACACCCGGCCTCACTCCCTATCGCACCCAGTTGGGTTTCCACATTGCCACGAGTGGCCGCAAAGCGGAGCACCCGCTCGTTCAGGCGCTCAAACAGTACAGGATGCACGTTGAACCAGTTGAAATCTCCGTTGAAGACTAGGTGCTTGACCCCAGCTTCGGCGGCAAAAGCGGTACACACCGCATCGAGCGCCAGCTCATTTCCGTACACCCCACCTACGACGTAGAGCACCTGGCACGACACCTCCGCCGGCGTGGCGAACACCGTAGGGGAATACTGGTAGTGCGAAGGACAACTGCGGCCTGGCCTGTCACTCATGGCACGCTCTCCCGGGTTGTGGTGCAAACAGTAAATAACGTCGTTCGGGGTAAGGAGCCTCCTATTGAGGGAAGCTGTTGGGCTTAAGCCAACAGTATTCTCCTACCGAGTTAGATGCAGCAGACTCTCGACTCAGCGACTGCGCTCGTCTAGCGAACGCACGGTTGCGCCCCGAACAACTGCTCGTGGATATCAGCATTTCACCGCCGCCTTTATAACCCTTGGACGTACGCTGCTACATCCGCTACCGCCTGTGCATCGAGTGTGGAGGGATAGAGGCGTGGCATCTTCTCCGAGGGGTTCTCGATCCAGTTGACCGTTGCTGCGAGGTCGAGCCGCGTATGCAAATTTTTCAAGGCTGGACCGGTGGCGCCCTCACCGTGGTTCCCATGGCAGGCTGCACAATTCTTGCCGAACAGCTCCTTGCCGCGTCCTAAGTCTGGGGATGCAGCCGTCGTTACTGCGGTCAGAGGCGTCGCCACAGTGGGCTGTGGTGAGGTGGACGTCGTTGCTAACTTCGCCCGGTTTGGGAGCGCATAGATGACAACCGTGGGCTTGCCGCCTTCACCGAAAGACAAACGTGATGACACATTGCCTGAAGTTATAGCCACGTACTGGGTGCCGCCGAGCGCGTAGGTAATCACGCCACCGGCCAGTGCCCCGCCGGTCGCGGTCTTAAGCAGCACTTTACCCGTAGCGGATTCGAGTGCGAGGAAATTGCCGCCCATATCGCCGGTGAAAGTCACACCACCCGCGGTCGGAGTGATACCAGCGACCACGGGCGTGTCAGCATGATACTGCCAGCGCACGACGCCGGAATCCGGATCCATTGCCCTTACCCAGCCGCTTTTTGTATCGTCCAGTGCATAACTCCCAGCGAACAGGAATTTGCCGGGCTGGTAATCGACCTCATCGGATTTGAAGACCGCACACCAGTCGACAGAGCCTACCACAATCTGTTTTGTCATTTGATCGTACGCTGGCCCATTCCATTCGACCCCACCTAGCGGCCCTGGGCAGCTATGCACGCCCTGCGCGGTCGGCGCACGGTCGGGCTTCTGGATAGTCGTCACCGGGATCTTGAACACCCGATTATGGGTTTCACGGTCGACGCCGTAGAGATATCCATCCTTGCTGCCTATCGCGACCATGGGGTGCCCCTTGCTGTTCCAGTACAGCATCGGCGCGGCAGCGAGATCGAGATCAAGCCCGTCGTTTGTGAGCATCTGATGCCACCACTTGAGCGCGCCGGTGCGCGCGTCGAGCACCACCATGCTGTCGGTAAAGAGATTCGCTCCCGGTCGATGGTGGGGCGCAAAGTCAGGAGCAGGATTGCCGACCGGCACGAAGACCTCACCGCTCGCCATGTCGAGCGTATAGGTGGTCCAGCTCCCACCGCCGCCGTAGCGGGCGCTACTCCGCTCCGTCCAGGTCTCGGCGCCGGTCTCCTTGCCGCGCGGAATGGTATAGAAACGCCACACCTCGCGCCCACTCTCTTGTTCGTAGGCCATGATCCGTCCGCGAATCCCCCAATCGCTGCCCGCCGAGCCAGTAATCAATAGTCCCTGCCAAATCACAGGCACTGAGCTGAAGAATTCCCCCTGCGCCGGATCGCCGACTTGTTGCTGCCAGAGAGTCTTGCCGCTCGCGGCATCGATCGCCAGCAGGCGACCATCGGGCGTGCCACGGAACAGTTTGCCGTTCGCGAAGGCCACGCCACGATTAATCTGGTAGACCTCCTCTTGCTCGGGCCGGTAGACGTTACGCCAACGCAGCGTGCAGTTCGTCGCGTCAACCGCCAACGTGTCATGCGAGTTGGTGAGATACAGCGTGCCGCCGATCTGTAAGAGCCCAGCCTGGAACGTCCCTGAATCATCGACTTTGAGGCGGCAGACTTCAGTGAGCAACGCGACGTTACTCACGGTAATCTGATCGAGCGACGAATAGCGCTGGCCGTTAGCAGTCCCGTTGTAACTCAACCAGTCCGTATCGGGTGGGTCAGCGGCCTTGCCAACACTCGTGGTCAGCAATGTGGTTGCTATCACCAGTGCGATCAACCCATGGCATGGTACCGTTCTCTTGAGCGTCATGGCATCCCCCCATCTTCACGGCATACCCCAGCCAATCTTGTAGCTGGCTCTAGCACCATAGCACGAAGTCGAGCGCGCCCCTTTATCTCCCTCCGTTTTCGCTGCTATGAATATCTACTCTTGGCCGGTCTGAGACTGTCAGATACCTGCGCTACTCCCATCTGTCGAGATGGTTATCGGCCTTGACTCGGCTCCCACGAGGCAGTACGCCTGGCATCGTAGCCACTACAAGCGGGAAAATGATTTGTGATATTTTCCGGTTCAGAATTAAATACACTCCAGAGAGGTGGTTGAAATGCGACTATACGAATATCCAGAATCAGGGAATAGTCACAAGGTACGGCTACTGCTGTCGTTCTTAGGACTCAAGTACGAGTCCGTCGAGATCGATCTGATGGCCGATGAACAGCACCAGGAGGCGTTTCTGTCGATCAACCCGCGGGGCGAGGTGCCGGTCCTCGAAGACGAGGACACCATTCTGCGAGACTCCATGGCGATCCTCGTCTACCTGGCGATGAAATACGACCAGGGTGTATGGCTGCCACGTGACCCGAAGCGCATGGGTGAGGCGATGGAGTGGCTCGCCTTCGCCGCCAGTTGGATCCAGTACGGCGTTTTCACCGCTCGTGCGCTCGTGGCGTTTGGTATCCCGGGCAACGGTCTGCCAGCGGACTACCCTGGGAGCTTGCAAGAAGCGCAGCTCCGAGGAACTAAATCCCTCCGCATTTTGGAGCAGCATCTCTCCGAACGGGAGTGGCTGTGCGGAGGTTCGCCCACCATCGCGGATGTCGCTTGCTTTCCATACATCGCGCTCGCGCCAATGGGCGAGACCTCACTGGAACCGTATCCTGCCGTCCGGCGATGGATCACGCGCTTCAAGACGCTACCGGGCTACCTTGATATGCCGGGGCTGGAGCATCCAGACTACCGCAAGGCAGAGCCAAAGACAGGCAGTCAATGACCTTAAAGGGGCAGGCTACTTTTATGTTTCCCTTTTGGCCTCAACGCTCATTCCCCGGGATCGTTCGCATGATCGAGCTTCTGGTTTGATTGTTCAAGCGCCTGCGCCGCTTGATGCGCTTGAGTGACAGCTCCGTGCAACGTTTCGCCATACTCCCGTCCGACAGTCGGGGGTGCAGATTGGGTGGTCTTGGCTTTGGGCTTCGGGGTGTCTTCGCAACCCGCCAGTACCAATGCCGCGCCAAACACTAAAGCAACAGCTACGTGAATCGGATGATGTTTCATCACTATCTCCTTCGCTTGCAGCCCAGTTTGTACCTTACCGATGCTATCGGCATTTTCCTGCGACAAGTAAGCGACTAGATGAGGGTGTTCTGGATCCGCACCTGTGCAGAGAGTAATTCCTACTCTTCTGTACCCTGAGAAATTCACCGCCTTTATTGTGTTACCACCTCTGCCTCTCTTAAGGCCAGGGCCCACAAGAGAGCCTTATTACCGTTTCCCCTCGGTGAGCTTATTGAGATCGTAGAGCCTGGCAACGTCCTCGGGCGTGACCGTTGGATAGCCCATCCCGAAGGTCGGGGACAGCGTGGCTTGTTCATTTTTGACATCGATGACTGTCACCCCGAGATAGCGCGCCACAAAGGTACCATGGTTCATCTCGGCCTCGTCTTGTGCCGCTTCTGACCACGAATCTTGCATGCCCCACACTTTCCAGAGTTTCCCTGCCCGATCGAACGCCAAGGCGACTACAGTCTCGTATGTCTGGGCATCCCAGAAAAGGATCTTGCTACTGTAGGGATAGCGCGGATCTTTGGGGATTTGCTCGATGACTGCACACCTCCTCAACTCCCAGCGGTCATGCGGCACCCGGCCTTTAGGACCATAGTAGTGGGGGTAGGCATGCTGCGAGTTCATCACGTGCAGAACCTGCCTCCAGCCGTAAAACTTCCAGTTATGCTCGAGCACGCGACCGGAGAAGCCATAGTAGTCGTCAAAGGTCGTGTCGCTGCCGAGGGCGGAATCGCTCTTCTCTTCCACAGAGACGCGGCGCACTTTGCGCAAGGCCGGGACATAGGTCCAAGCCTGATCCGCTAAGTGCGGGTCTGCCGCCCGTTGCATCAGCAGCCGTTGCCCGCGCATCTCATAGGGGTCTGTAAATTCTGCGATATCCTTCCATTCGAGTTGAGCCGCGTCGGAGACGGGAAAGATGTAGTTGTGCTCAGGCATCATCGCCAAGTGGCTCAAGTACACCCGCTGGTAGCGTTGGGCGAGCACTCGCTCGACCGTGCCCCCGCCGGTGATCAGACCTGCCGGCAGTCCTTGCTGAGCACTTGGCGTGCCGCCTTGGTGCAACAACACCCAGCCGAACTTCTCGACTTTCTGGCCGTAGTGTTGCCAGCGATAGTTAAAGTTCCAGGCGGCTTTGATTCCAGCCGTGGGATCTTGTGGATCAAGGCGGTCATTGGGAAATGGCCGCCCAGCAATATATCCTTCCAAGGCGCCATCCGCTGCGAGGCGCGTTTGGCTAGCAAATTTCTCCGTGGCGTCGCGGTAGGCTTGATGTGGGGCGTAGTCGCCCGTTGGCGTAATGGCGAACTCGGCTTCTGGGAAGTCAAACTCTTCGAAGTAGCCAGGAGATAAGAAAGGCCGGAGCTGCTCTCGGTTTGCCGCTGTGACCGTTTCCCCTGGTTTGAACTGAGGTTGAGTATCTCTGTATCGCTCGACCCACTGCAGAATCGTCTCCTTAGTAATGGAGCGTTGACCCTCCCCAGCCGCCCACCCAGGCTCTGCCCAGAGGAACAGTGCAGCCAGGAATAGTATTCCACGCGTCATCCTTCTTGAACCTCTTACCTCAGGATGCTTAGTTTGCATTCTTTGTATCCTCCAGTACTGGTAACCGCCCTCCAGGCGAACGGAAGTTTCTCTTGCTGGCCTGTATATGATGGTACAAACCGGTGCCGCCGACTTCGATCGTGTTGCGCCAGGCCCTCAAGGGCGGCAGCGACACGACGAAGGGACCTGCGCCGGACATGAACAGGGTCGGTCCCTCCATGATGAGTGACAGTCGGTCAATCCAGTGCGAGGGCGCCGCGACCAAGTAGAAATCCGCATCGGCTCTCAACCTAGTCGCCTTTGTGGATCTGTCAAGGGAGCCAAAATACCCTAAAAGGATAGATCCAATGTTAAGAATATTATTTGCTGGTGTGGAAGAAAAAAGCGACTATCCAGTATTGTCGAAGTTCTGCTTAGATTGACGTTGTTGTGTAATTTACCATCCGCGACGCCTGGGTATCGTCCTCTACACCGACGCCTCATTCATGCGCCAAGACGCCTTGCCTGTCGGTAAGTGAAAGAGTGTGGCTGCATTCTCGCGCATAATAGCTTGCCGCTGAGGCTCGGAGAGATGGGCGGTGTGCGCCGCCAGCAATTGCTGCGAACGAGGCCACGTGGAATCCGTATGGGGGAAATCGCTCGCCCAGAGGAGTTGTTGGTGCGGCATCTGGTGCAAGGAATTGAAGGCTGTCAAATCATCTTGGAAGGTCATCCAGACGTTGTGTTTAATATATTCGCTCGGCAGTTTAGACAGGCCATCGATAATACCATTTTCCGCATTGAACCTGGCTGCGTGGTCCATTCGATACATGTAATGTGGCATCCATCCCGCATCGCCCTCGGCGCACACGAGTTTCAAGTTCGGATGGCGCTCGAAGACACTGCCCAAGACCATCAGTCCCACCACGTCCTGCACCGCTCGAATGATGCCAAGAAAATTGTTCATGGCATGTCCCCGATGGGGTGCAGTGAGACTGCCTTCCCGCGACGTGAGAATGTGAAAGCAGATGGGCAGCTCCAGATCCGTGGCGCACTCCCATAGGGCATCATAATCGGGATGATCATAATCCTCATGAATCGGTCGGCCAGGCATCATCATGCCTACCATTCCCATCTCCTTGGCCCGGCGAAAATCCTCAATGGCGCGATCCACACTCAAGACAGCTGTCTGAGCCAATCCGAAGATGCGGTTTGGGGCCTCACTACACATGTCTTGCAGCCAGCGATTATAGGCTTGCATGCAAGCGTTTTTGTACTCAGGATCGCGGTGCATACACAGGCCCATTCCGACCGAGGCGTAGATGAGTTCGGCGGCAATCCCGTCTTGATCCATATAAGGAATACGTGCCCGGCCGCCATACGCGGCTTCACGGATATCGGCAAATGTGATTCTTTTGGCGCGGGCGTTGCGTTCTTGAATACTGAAGCCCGCCCCATCGATAAAGCCGAGCGCGATAGGATGCTTCATGCCATGCACGACAAAGGCCTCCGTACCGTCCGGTTGGGCCACAATCCGCGGTGCCGTGTCGCGATATTTCGGCTCGATATAGTCGACGTAACAATTGGGCGGTTCACATACGTGGCCATCGGCTGAGATGATGCCAGGGGGGATCATGCTAGAGTCTCCTTTTTGACTACTTCTTTCACGCGATCGTGTTCCTCTTGCAGAGAATTATACTGAAAAAGAGAAGCAATCCAGTCGGTGCTGTTCTACTTAAAAGGGATCCCGTGCAAATCCCTTTCCCCTGTCTAGTCCCCCGACTCATTGATGCTCTCCATAAGTCATTCTTCGACATCGCCTCTCTCTGGCACGAGCCCGTTCTGGCCTCAAGGTAAAGGTCCAGGTTTCAAAAAACCACGGATCACATTCGCTGTAAGCTGTGAGACATTATTGCTGTAGTTATTATGAGAAAGGCTCCCGCACCAGGCCATAGATCCTACCGAGAACACCGCCCCGTCGTTCGGCGTCTTAAAGTAAACGATGTCTGCGCGGATGTAAGGGTTCTGGTCACCTGTCCCACCTGCCGCGAAATACCCTCGCGCGTTGAAGGTCGATTCTTCGGTCACGGTCACGAAGATGTCGGAGTGGCCCACAGAGTGGCACAAGAGGTAGGCCCGATGTGGGGTGCCAAGCTCCAGATCATAGCGATCGAGCTCGAGGCCCAGCAGGGGTTTGTTGCAACGCACACTGGGTGCAGAAAATGAACCTGCCACACTTCTCTCGCCAGCAAGCGATGGCGTTGCCGCGCGCCAGAACAAGCCGTTGGAGGTGGTCCGCTCCGCCAGAGCCCTTTAACAGAACCAAATCCCCCGCTGTCAGATAGTCGCATAAGAAAAGGTTGAGTTCATACAATGTCTTGAAGGCCAGGAGGCGATCGTCCGTGGGATGGGAACGAACCCTGAGTACGCTGGGCGCGTAATTACCGACAAAAATCACTTTCTCCGCGACTTCCAGCGCCTGCCGCGCCACGGCGCGATATTTTCTCGAGGCGTCCCCAGGATAATCCGACATCGTCCCGATGATCACTACCCGGCGTGGAGCCCGAGCCGTCTGCATAAATCGGAGCGAGGCCGGGACGGTCCATAGGGGAGCCTTCCAATCGTCGCGCACGAAGGTTATGCCGTCGGGGGTCTCAGAAGGGCTCAAGCGGCCTTCGACCGGGGCGACCTGTTCTACGGCTTGCGCGCACTCGGCCAGCGGCACCCCTCGGGCTAGACCGGTCGCCACCGCTGCGAGCACTGAGGAGGCCCAGTGCTCTCCTAATAATTGGGTGTGGATGCGAACCTTCTTGCCCTCATACCCCACCGTCAGGGATAGCCGATCTGGCCAGGCGCTGGTGACAGCTTCACCGCGCACCATAGCTTCGGCAGAAAGTCCGTAGGTCACGAGGCGTGCGCGTGTGCGAGCACGCATGGCTAACACGTACGGATCATCCGCATTCAGCACGGCTATCCCCTCCACGGGGAGCGACTCTACGAGTGTGCCCTTCTCGGCGGCGATGGTTTCTTTGCTTCGGTAGGTCGTGTAATGATCGTAGCCGATATGGGTGACGACCCCGATATGGGGGCGGAACAATTCCACTGACTCTGCCATCATCCCCGGTCTTTGCGTGCCCAGTTCGTGCACACAGAAGCGATGCCAAGGCCAGATCGTGAGAATGGTCTGGGCAACAAAGTTCGGGCCATTGTATAACTTATTGCTTTTGCGACCTCGCGCCTGTGTGGAGAGGATTGCCGCGATAAGCTCTTTCGTCATGGTCTTGCCACAACTCCCGGTCACGCCGACACAGCAGAGGGTCCCAAACGCGCCGAGCGTGATGCGATAAGCCTTCGCGAGTGACACGACGAGCTTTGCCAGCTGTTGTCGGAGTTGTCGGTATCGAGATCGGCGTGGGAATGCTTTTCGCAAAAGATTGAGCAAGCGGGTCGTCTGCTCCCTCAAGATTCCTCCAGTTAACCAGTCCACCCCGAATGCAGTAGAAGATAGCTTGGTTCTCGTCTGCCGTCAGGGGATATCCCTCTTCGAGGAGCACTTAGCGTCAAGTAAGACATACTCGCCGGATTTTTTGGGGAGGCCCACGGGATATGGCACGAAATTCGGGAGACTACTTCTGTTCGGCTTTACTGGCCAGGTGCCCTTTACCTGAGATTTACCTGCGTATCGGTGCATTCGCCCGCAAAATTTTCAGAATCTTTTCTCTATCCTTTTTTTGATACGCACTGTTCAACTCAGCCATCACCCGAGTGCGTACGACCCATTCATCTTCGCGTCCTGTATCAGGATGGATCGATTTTGCAGCGAGCCTATATAGCACATGAAGTTCCACCTGCACGTATCGGTCTCGTGGTTTCCCTTCTCCCCATTGTGGTGTCTCCTCATCTGAGGAAGACGTAGAAAATGACTCGCTCCTCCACCCATTTCCTGCCTGGTATCTTTCCCTCCATTGTTTACTGACTACGCTCATCTTTATCGCGAGAGCCATAATGAACCCGATATAAAGGGCAAAGTAGAGCGCATAGGGCAAGGCGATGAATGGGGCGAGAAAAATGAGCCCGGCAACAGAACATGTGACAGCGAGAGAACAGAAGGAAAAAAGATTCGGCCTTTGGCGTGGAGGTTCCACCGTTTTACTTCACTTCAAATGGAGGCGAGATTCTCGAATCCTTCCTCACGGCAAAAAGGACATTTCACACCTATGGAGAGAGTAATTACTACAGCTGCCAATCTCTTGAAGTGCTTCGAGTCTATCAATTTGCTGTTGCCCCAGTTTAGAATACAACGGTAGGAGAAAGGTTCTGTCAGATTTTGCCCCCAAATACTTACTCCGCATCTTCAAAACTCTATGCGATCACCCTGTTCAGGAAAGAGGAAGCGGATCCCCAAATCATTGAGCGCTTCCACTTGTTGCCTAATCTGGGCGCGTTCCGACTGCGCGCGCTGGAGTGTTGGTTTGATATGATTCACGATGACGGTGATCCCGCTTAAGGCATCAGTTGGTTGGTGAGGATTCACGAGGGCAGCCAAGCGATGCAGCTCCTTCATGAGCCACAGCGGCGTCAAATGACCGTATAACTGGGTACTGTCCCGCTTATCGGGATAGGAAATCTCTAAGAAGAGACCGCGCAGGGTCCTTCGGCGTACCAGTGGGGCAATAGAGAGCCAGACTTGGTACAGATTATCGCATTGCTCGACTTCGTCCGGCCCAGTATCTCCCACATAGAGAGCATAGAAGCCCTTAGTTTGCAGCAGGAAGGCGGTCGACGGCGCCCCGGCGTGGCATAAGACGAAGGGGAGGACCGTCAAGCGCGTCCCGGCGATGGCCTGTTCTTTGCCAGGTTGCAAGCGAACGAAGTGATACTTCTTGAGCGGGTGGCCAGGGCCTTCATCGCCAAAATTCGGCCAGATGTCCCCGTTAAAGACATGATCCCGCAGCTGGTCAATGGTTGAGGGCAACGCCAGAATACTCTTGGGTACATCATCTGGAGAATTCAGCACTAACCCAACAAGATGATCGAGATGCGCATGCGACAAGAGATAGGCCTTGATGTGCTGCGTGAGCACATACCCTTCGAGACTCATGGAGGAAGTTGGTGGCAGGGCGATATCTGACAAATTCCCTTTGCGATTGGCTTGCTGTAAGCCAGTCAAGAGCGTTCCCGCATCGAGGGCGACAAACTCCGTGCTCCCAGTCGGCGCGAGTAAATACGATGACAGATTGGCCTCCGTCAACCCGCCGGCCGCACCTAGGACGATCGTGACAAACTGAGGCTCTATGGCCATAGCGCTCATTATACGTCCCTGAGTGACAAGCGCGAGGACTTCCCAAAGAAACAGCACGGTTAGAGGTCTTCTCATAGCAATAGCAAGCCTAAAGGCAACGGTGGGCGATGCTGCAGCTGCTTGACAAACACGAAGCCGAATTGCAAACACCACCGCCGCACGGCTTCGTGACTGACCGTCGCGCGGTGAGCTAATAGCTCTTCGACGCTGCGGGAGCTGAGGCAGAGGCGTAAATGGAGTAACGCACTATGACTCATAATCTCTTCCCGAAAACGGTGCGGACAGTACCGTGTCGTAGAGGCGCACAAAATGATAACATTCGCCACCAGCACTGGCCGGGGCGACTTTTTGTTACCTTGACAGTCCCGAACTTTGTGTCTCTCACCTCTGGTGATAGAGCGGGTGGCCACACACACCCAGGTGCACACGATTGAAGTGGTCGCCTTCGAGGTTCGCAATATAGAGGTCCTGTAAGCCAGGACCGCCGAAGGCGCAGTTCGTGGGAAAAGCAAGCACTGCCCCTTCAGGATCATCAATCAACAGCTCCCACTTACCGTTGGGATCGACACGAATGACCTTGTTTCTCGGGGCCAGCTTACCGTTCTCGGGGACACCGGGCAACGTAATGTACAGATTGCGATCGACATCGAAGGCCATCCCATCCGGGATTGCAGGGAACCCTGACGCGTACACCTCTGGCTTGCCAAAGCTCCCATCTTTTTTGATCGCGATACGTACACAGTCGTAGCGGCTACTTTCCAACACATACACAGCATCCTCATGCGGATCGATCGCGGTCCCGTTGGCAAAGTAAATGCCGGTTGCGACAACTTCCCCACGACCATCGGGACGAATGCGCGCGACCGCACCGTTCGGGGCGGGGGTAACAAATTCCTCGAACACTTTACTGCCTGGTTGTGAACTGGAATTCGACACGTAGAGATTCCCTTCTGTATCGTAGCTACAGAAGTTGGGAATCGACAACGGCAGATCCCCTGCATGATCCGCGATCATCGAGACCTTTCCGTCGGGTGAACAGCGCATAATCGCTTTGTGTCTCAGGTCACAATAGACAAAGTTACCGGCACGATCCAAAGTCACGCCATTCGGGATGGCGCGGTCAGGTAACTCTGCGACTTCGTGAACAACTCCGTCAGGGCTGACTTTATACACTTTCGCGTTGCGCCCACCGCCCCAGACGTTGCCGTCGCGATCAACTACCACTCCTTCGGCGCGGAGCACGCCCTTGCCGAAAGTCTCTACATTTGCCGCCGCTATACTTGCCATCTCGTTCCTCCCTTTCTCTGCAGGGTGCTTCTGGCGCAGCGCGAGATGCTGCCACCCGGTTCGTTTCCTTTCGTTCAGGAAATGAAATGATAAGTTAAGGAAGCTGTTGGTGAACAAAGGCGATAATTTTCTCTATTGCCTGCAAGGAAGCCGGCGAAGACGGGTTGCGGATTACGAAGCCTTCGGCCTCGCCCTCATAGAGTGCCAGATCAACCGAGCCGCCCGCCTTGCGATAGAGGGCAACAAAACGGTCGAGGTCTGCGCGAGGGTGCGCCCTATCCTCGGTCCCTTGGATGTAGAGCACCGGCGGGAGTTCAGTCCGCTCGCCACGTTCAAGCGCGAGCACGGGATTGCCCTCTGCCATGGCATCTTCTGTTTGCCAGTACTGGTCATGAAGAGGGAGCACGACATCGATCAAGTCGGGATAGGGTTTCCCGCCGGCTTGCAGCTTCTTGGCGTAGTGGTATCGCGCCAATGGATCGATCACTGGCCAACCCAGGATGACGCACCGTACGCTGGCGTCTACCGCTGGTGCTCCCGCTGGCAGGGCGACGGCAGCGTAGCGCGGGTCACGTGGTCGCATCGCGCCGAGGATTGCCTGATGCGCACCGCTGGAACTGCCAAACACTCCCACCATATCTGGCCGGCTGCCGAGCTGTGTCGCCCGTGTCTTGAGCCAGCGAATCGCATAATTGATGTCCGCCAGTGAACCGGGATAGGATGCCTCCGGTGGCATGCGAAAATCGAGCGCAGCGACTACAACCCCACTCTTGGCCAGCGATTCGTTAACGGCAACGTCCATCAAACGGTCTCCCAAGCACCATGCGCCGCCATGCAGATCGACGACAAGCGGGAATGGTCCGGTGCCACGCGGTTTAAAGAGTCGCGCCAGTAACGGCTTGTCTCCGTGGCGCACATATTCGACGTCTTCGAGGTCGATTTCATACGCCCTAGGTCTGTTCGCTCCCATAATCGAAGCCCTCCTTTCCCTTTATGCCGAAAAGCTATCTTATTTTCTACGTCTTGTTTTCGTCTTTCCTATCTGACAATGCTATTGCAACTTTGCAACAGGCAACACGCGGTCTTTATAGTAGACGGACCCAATCAGACTTTGCCCGTTTCTGGTGATACGCGCCTCGATGGAGCAGGTGCTGGTTGCTTCATCGGGAAGGACGCCCCTCCTCATACAGTCAAACCGGGAACTCTTTTTCTGTGACGCGAAAATATGCTACATAGAAGCCTCTTCAGCGTGATCCTTCTGGGTGTGGATGGGGTAATCTTCGTGCTGAGGTGGAGGGAGTGAGCTTCCTCCAAGGAGGACTAAGGACTAGGGGACAAAACCCCCACCGCATGGCATAAAGTTAAGGCGTCATTGCCAGCGGAGCGAAGCCATCTTTGCCTGAAAACAGAGATTGTTTCGTC
>Ga0187894_10001388_pt1 | contig 31205 bp, 30 predicted proteins | sample GBC1701081metaG_FD_136650 | JGI IMG/M metagenome (GOLD analysis project Ga0187894, IMG submission 136650) | White microbial mat communities from a lava cave in the Kipuka Kanohina Cave System on the Island of Hawaii, USA - GBC170108-1 metaG ...
GAGGCGCCCGGATGGCGAGGCGCGAGGAGTGCGCATACCCGTCGGTATGTAAGCGACGAGCAACGAAGCCAGCCGGGATGGATCGGCGTCCTGAATGCGCAAGTTATTCTTCCCCGGGTCCTTAGCAAAGCGCGGATCAAAAGCGCGTCGTGACCGCGAACGATGTGGGAGCGAGGGAGACCACGGCGTCCGGGCCGGCGCGGCTGCCGCCGCGAATCAGGTGGTAAGCCCCTAGCGCCGCGACCATGGCGCCGCCGCCCGCGACGGCAATGCCCGCCGTGCGCGCGCCAATTCGGGTGGAACAAAGCCCAACTCCGGCGTCGTCTACGCACCGGCCGTCGATAACCATGAGATACGCCCCGGCACCGACCGATAGGGCTCCGACGCCGACCGCCGACCACCATAGCGCCCGACGAGGCGGTGGTGAGCGAACACCGGCCTCCGCCGCCGACGAGAAGGCCGGCGCCAGGACCGGCCGGACGGCCCCCGGTGGCTCGTCCGTCGTCGGCGCGACAGGCCCGTCCAGATCCGACAGGTGGCGCACGCGCAGGCTCGACGCGAGCAGGCTCATGTCCTCGAGGACTTCGTCCAGGCTGCATCCCTCGCACCGGCTTTCCATCGTGCCGACCGTGGCCGTGGCCGCCCCCGCGGCTGTGATGAGGTCCAGCCTGAGCTCATAGTCGAGCTTGTTCGGCTTCACCGTCACCGCGCCCTGGATCAGCAGCGCGGCCTCCGTCAGGCGGCCGATGGTGGCAATGCAGGACGGCGTTCGGCAGCCTGACACTCCGCCGGCGGTCATTCGTCGGGCGGTCTCCGCGGCATTCACCACGTCCTCGACTCCGCTCGCGGCCAGGCCGCCCGCCAGCGCACTCGCCATCCGCGCGCACACTTCGGGCGAAAAGCCGTCCGCGGCGATCGGCAGGATGGCCACCCGCCCGGCGCGAGGAGACGCCGCCCCCGCGGCAGATGCCGAAGCGGCCGTCGCGACGATGACCAGAGCCACAAACCGCGCGCGAAGCAACCCGCGGCGTAGGATCGACCGGCGTTCGCCGACGGTCAAGCGTGGTCGCGGCCTTAGTTGCAGCGCTTGCACTGCTTTGCTAGCTTGCGCGCGGATGTGGATCCGGCGGAGCGTACGATGGCTCACCCTCGCCGGTGTGGTGGGGATGGTGGCGTGGGCCTGCGGCTCCGGAGGGGGGATGCGCGACATGCACTACAACACCGACGTGGGCGCAGGCTACACCGGCCCTGACCTCAGCTTCTCCGAAGCCACCGGTGGCGGAGACGCCGGCACGGCGAGCGACGCCGTGACCGGTGCTGGGGGCTGAGGCCGCGGCGCGGCGGCTTTCCTGATCATGCAGCTCGTCTGCGGAACGTGTCAGCTGGATTTCGACGTCCCGGAGGGGACCGGGACGGTGCCGTGTCCCATCTGCCGCCGGAACCTCCGCCCCATGGAGCAGGAGAGCGCGCCCGCGCCGGCCGAGGAGCCGCCGCTCGAATGGTCGGGCGGCACACTCGATGATCTGGTCGAGATGCTGAGCGTGCCGGCGCTGGCGGCGCGGATCGACGTGCTCGCCCCGGGTGACGATCGCAGCGCCGGCGGAAACAAGCTCGGCGAGGTCCACCTGCTGGCCGGTGGGATCAACGAAGCCATCCACGGCGACGCGCGCGGCGATGCCGCGATGGACAGACTCAGGGCCATTGCGGGCGCGCGCTTCCGCGTCGAGCCGGTGCTGCCTCGACCGGAGGACGGCGACGTGGGATCGCCCGGCCCGCGGGAGGGTTCACTGGCAGAGCGGCCACTGGCCAAGCTGATGCGTTACTGTGAGACGTACGTACTCACCTGCGCCATCGAGGTGTGGCGCGGCAATCAGAGCGCGCGCGTCGAATACGCCAAGGGCGAGATCGGGCGCATCATGGTCGGAGGGATCGACGCACCGGAGCGCCTGGCGGATGTGATGTCGTGGTCCTCGGGCAGCTACCGATTCGTGGTCCCCCACTTGGCGCTGCCGGCGGAGCCGGCTCCCACGCGCAGAGCGATCCGCCTGCCGGAGAGGCCGACGCGGCGGACACCCGAGCCCGCCCGGCCCGTCGCGGCGGCGTCAGGCGGTCCGGCGGCGGGAGGCGCGTCCGGCGCAGGCGCCCTGACCATCTTCGGAATGCCCGCGCCGGCGATCACGGCGTCATCGCGACCGGGAGAAGGGCCCAGCGCCCCGCCGGGGCCAGCGATCGCGCCCGCGACGACCCTCCCGTTTATGCCCAAGACGGTGGTCGACCAGATCCGGGGCGCTGGCCGCTTCACGGCGGAAGGCATGCCGGTCGCCTTATTCGACGCCCCGGTGCCCGCCCGCATGACCAACCCCGGTCTACGCGCTCCCGAGGGTGGCGAAGGGCAGGCGATGAGGACCCAGGATGCGATCGGGGACGGTGCGCCGCTGCCCGGATCGCAGCACGAGCCGCCGCCACCGGGGGAAATGGCGATGCAGCCAGCGGCGCGGGGGGCTCCGTCGCTGGTGACCGACGTCGGCAGCGACGCGCACCGATCCACACGCCCGGGCTACATCCCCGTATCGCCTCCGGAAGTCGTGCTTGCCCGCCCACCCGGAACCGCCGCCGAACGCCAAGCGGCCGCGCGCCGGGCGGTCAAGCCCTACTCCAAGCGCAAAGCCGGCGGCGTCGCGCGGATGGGCGGGCGTTCGGACCAGACGCCCGGCTGGGTTTACGTCGGTGTGGGCTTCGCGGTGGGGCTGGGGTTCGTGGGCGTCTACTATCTGGCGCAGTTCATCACGGGTCCCTAGTGTCCTCCTCGCGCCTTGCGGCCGGGGCTCCTCGCTCGCCCAGGGCTCGGTCGGGACTTCCACCACGGGCTGCTAGCCGCCCGGTGTCGCCTGGGGCATCGGCGTGCTGAGGCAGATCGCCGACGCGTATCACGCCACACGGAAACAACGCGATATCCCCTGGAACCGGTGGGTCGCGCGGCCGGCGGCGGCGGTGCTGCTGGTTCCGCTTGCGCACACGCGGGTGACCCCGAATCAGATCACGCTGCTCTCGCTGGTCGTGTTCGCGGGGGCGGCGGTGCTCATGGCGGTGGCGCCGGGCCAGACCGGGCTGGTGCTGGCGGTGATCGTGATCGAGCTGTCCTACGTGCTCGATTGCGCCGACGGCCAGCTTGCGCGCCTGCGCGGCACGTCGACACCGGTGGGAGCGCACCTCGACTTCCTGATGGACGAGCTAAAAGCGTTCCTGCTGGTGGCAGCCGTCGGGGTCCGTCTGTGGCGGTTCGACGGCAGCGGCCGCTGGCTTCTGGAGGCGCTGGTGGCCTTGCTCGCCGTCGCGTCCGCCATCAGCCTGACGACCTTCGTCCGCCGGCCGGAGTACGCGGCGGCGGTCGGACAGGCCGCGTCTACCGGAGCCGGCGACTATGGCGGCGGCTTCGGTCGGCTTCCGCCGTCGCAGGAACCCGCGCGCCGATCGTTTGTCGCGCGGGTAATCGGCGCGATGGAATCGCTCGGCCGATTCTTCGTCCATTACCCGAGCTATCTTCCGTTTGTGGCCGTGGCAAATCGGATCGACATCTTCCTGCATGTTTACTTGGCAGTGAACGCCGCGCACACCGGGCGCTCGCTGCTGGCGGTCGCGCATAAGCTAGGACGGCCGTCGGCACCGAGGGCGTCGTGAAGGCGATCATCGTGGCCGCCGGCCGAGGTCGCCGGCTGGGCCCCGAGACCGCCGAGATCCCGAAGTGCATGGTGAAGGTGGCGGGGCAGCCGATCCTGCACCGCCAACTGGCGGCCTTGGGCGCCGCCGGCGTGACCGAGGCTGTCATCGTACGCGGCTACCTGGGCGGCCGCATCCTTGCGGCGCGCGAGGAGGGCGGGAACGCGCGGCCGACGATCCGGTTCGTCGACAACCCGGATTGGGCCAGCAACAACATCCTCGCGTCGCTGTTCTACGCCGAAGACAAGATGGAAGGCGGCTTCGTGTTCTCGTACTCAGACATCGTGTTCGCGCCGTCGGTGGCACGCGCAGTGGTGCGCGCAGAGCACGACGTGGGGCTGGTGATCGATCGCGACTGGAGCGCCGCCTACCAGGGTCGGACGCTGCACCCGGTTTCCGAGGCTGAGCTGGCCCGCGTGCACGGCGGCGTCGGCGGCGGCAGCGGCGCGGAGGGGGCCGCCGCCGTGATCACGCGCGTGGGTAAACAGGCCGTGCCACCGGAGCAGGCGGCCGGCGAGTTCATCGGGCTCGCCCGCTTCTCGGCCTCCGGGGCGGACGCCTTGCGGCGAAGCTGGCAGCAGGCCCGGCGCCGAGGTCTGGACGCGCCGTTTGGCCGGGCGGCCGCGCTCCGCAACGCGTATTTGACCGACGCCCTGAATGACATGGCCGATGCGGGCGTTCGCCTGTCACCGGTGCTGATCGAAGGGACCTGGCGCGAGATCGACACCGAACAGGATCTGGAACGCGCTCATGCCGTCGTTGATGCGTGGTCATAGGCGATGCCGGGGCTCGATCCAAACCACTGGCTTTACCGCCTGTCGCCCGAAGAATGGCTGGCGGCGGCGGACACCGAGCTTCGGCATTGCGAGGACACGCTGCTTCGGCGTGCCGTGCGGCCTGGCGTAACCCACGCCCGGCGGGCGGCCGGGATGGCGCTGAACGCGATCCTCGCGTTGGCCCAGGACGCGCGCTATGGACGAAGTTACATGGAACACGTGGTGGCGCTGGCCGACGACGAAGCCGCGACTCCCGACGCGCGCGCCGCGGCCACCTTCCTGCGCGCGACGCCCGCGTCGCCTCCGCCGCTGGTGACCATCGGCAAGCCTGACCTGCGTGTCCTGGATGAAGCGCGCAAGATCGTGGCCTACGCGCGACGGCGAGCGGCAGAACCTCGGCTCGCCGCCGATCCTTGACGCGCCCGTGCCAGCGCGGGCGCGACCAGGGCCGCCCCAGCGAAGGGCCGATGGCCGCTTCGGGCGTTTCCCCGCGTCGTGTTAGCAGCTTGGGTGGGGTGAAAATTCGGGCTAAGGACCCGGCGCGGTCTGCGCGACACCCGTACCCAGGGGAGCGGGCGGCCGCGTCGCCTCGCTGTAACCGGAGCCGGCGCCCGGCTTGATCTGCTCGGCCTCGTACTTCGACGGGCACTTGGCCATGATGCCGTCTCGGGCCACCTCGACGCGGTTGTCCGCGGTGAGCCGGCCCGTGAGCACGGTCTCCGCCCCGGACTTGAACGTGTCGGGAACCAGGCCGGTGTAGCGCGCTTCGACCACCGCCGGGGTGCGCGGGGCCTTGCTTTCGATCTTGAAGCGGTACTGCATGGTGCCTTTGGCCAGCTCGATGGAGCCGTCCACCACGTGGCCGTGGACCTTCAGCCGCTTGCCGCGGTAGCTCTCCGGAGCCGCCATCACCTCGTCCACATGGCGGTAGTGCTCGGCGCCCTCTTGGGTCGAAGCGTAAAGGAGGTACCCGATGGCCCCCGCCACAACCACGACGGAGGTCACGACCCTCCAGGGGGAGCCTTGCGCCACCGGCTGTGGAGGAACCGCTGCGCCCAAAGTGCTCATGCGTGCAGGGCAACTTTACCGCGCGGTCCCGCCCGCGCAACCACCTCCCGACACCCGTCGCCCGCGCCCGAACTTGCTTCGTTCGTGAGATCTTGGCGCCGCAAGTCAGCTAAATCGGCCAGCCCTTGGAATCGCGGCCCGGGCCGTTGCCGCCGCCGCCCTGGCCGCCCCCCTGCGGTCCACCACGACCACCCCCGCCGCCACCGCCAGGCCCGCGTCGCCCTCGCCCGCCGGGGCCACCTCCGGGAGCTCGACCTCGCGGATCTCGAGGGCCGGCGCCTTCCCCGGACGGTGGCGACCCGCCTGGCCGCGCCCCGCGATCCGATGCTCCTGGGCCGCCGGGACGACGGCCCCGGGGGCCGCGGTCTGGACGGCGATCGCCGCGTCCGCGATCCGCTCCCGGACCCCCGCCGCCACCCGGAGTCGGTGACAGCATCCAGCCTTCGCCTGCGCGAGGAACCTCTCCACGCGGGGGCTCGCGCTCGCGACGCTCGCCGAATGCGAAGCCGCCCCCGCCGTGGCCGCCGCCCCCGCCTCGCCCGCCGCCCTGCTCGCGGCCGCCGCCCCGGCGCCCGCCCCCTCGCCCGCCGCGCTGATCCGCGCCCCGAGGGGGCCCGCCGCGGGGCGCATATTCGACGACGAAGTAGAAATCGCCGATCTTTTTCGCGTTCGGAGGCGGGGGTGCCTCTCCGGTCAGAACACGCACCCGCCGCACGTCGCCCACTCGCTTGCCGACCACCGACAGAGCATCCAGCAGGCGCGCCAAGCGGTCGCCGGTGAAGCCCGGAATTTCGACCGGCGGCGCAGCTTGCGCGGGTGCAGCCGCAGCTTGCGCGGGCGCGGCTTCGACCGACGGGGCTTCTGCCGCGGCCGCCGCCGGCGTTTCGGATTCAGCCGGCGCGACCTCGGCCTCAGCGGCCGCAGCCTCGGGCTCCGGCGCGGCCTCGGGCTGCTCAGCGGCCTCGGCCTCGGCTGGAGGCTCGGCTTCCGGCGAATCGGCCGCCAGGGCCCCCGTCCCCTCCGCCACCACAGGGGGCGGCGGCGGGGCCTCCACGGGAGGCGGCAGATGACGCGCGGCTTCGCGCAAAGTGATGCCCGAGAACTCGGTGACTGTCTTCATCGCGCTCATGGAATGGGCCTCTAAATACACGCATACTGCCGCGCAAGAAAGGGACCTGACGAATGCCAAGCCGCATGCTCACCCGGTCGTTCAGGCGCGATGTCCTGTTGTCCTTCGTCGTCGCGATGGCGGCAGCCGCGTCGGGCGCCGCGTGCGTGACACCGGCGCACCGCCAGCAGACCGCCGCGAATCCGGGGGGCTCGATGGCGACGACGCCGGCACAGACGGCCGACAGCGCGCGCGCGTTCATCGCTCAGGTCAACAATGACCTCCTGCGGCTGTGGACCCGATCGTCGACCGCCGAGTGGATCAAAAACACTTACATCACAGACGATACCGAGCGGAGCTCCGCCGCCGCCAACGAGGAAGTGCTCGGATATCAGGCCGCCGCCATCAAGAGCGCGGCTTGGTTTCGCGACGTCCCCGTGGATCCCGACACCGCCCGCATGCTGCACTTGCTGCGCGTGTCGGCGGCCCTCGCGGCGCCCAGCGATCCGGCGCGCCGCCTCGAGCTGACCACTTTGGCCGCCAAGCTGGAGGGCCTTTACGGTAAAGGCAAGTGGTGCCCGCAAGGCGCTCAGGACGGCGGCAAGAAGGAGTGCCGCGATCTCGAGCAACTGAGCGAGCTGATGCGCGTCAGCCGCAACCACGGCGACCTGCTGGCGGCGTGGGTGGGGTGGCACAGCATCGCGAGGGAGATGCGGCCGTCCTACGCTCGCTTCGTCGAGCTGGCCAACGAAGGCGCCCGCGAGGTGGGTTTCGACAACACCGGCGACCTCTGGCGCTCGGCGTACGACATGCCGCCCGCCGATTTCGAGCGAGAGACGGATCGTCTGTGGCAGCAGGTCAAGCCGCTTTACGACGACCTGCACTGCTACGTGCGCGCGCAGCTCGGCAAGACGTACGGAACCGACAAGGTACCACCCACCGGGCCCATCCCTGCCCATCTGCTGGGCAACATGTGGGCGCAGGAGTGGGCCAATGTCTATCCGCTGGTCGAGCCGTACAAGGACCACGGCAACCTGGACGTCACCGCCGCCCTGGTGAAGCAGAAGTACGACGAGAGGCGGATGGTCAAGCTTGGCGAGGGATTCTTCACGTCCCTGGGGCTCGACCCGCTGCCCGCCACGTTTTGGCAACGTTCGATGTTCGTCAAACCGCGCGACCGCGAGGTCGTGTGCCACGCCAGCGCCTGGGACGTGACCTACTCCGACGACCTGCGTATCAAGATGTGCATCAAGATCAACGAAGAAGACCTGGTCACCATCCACCACGAGCTGGGGCACAACTACTACTTCCACTATTACAACAAGCTCCCCGCCCTTTATCAGCAGGGCGCCAACGACGGATTTCACGAGGCCATCGGCGATGCCATCACGCTGTCCATCACGCCGAGCTACCTCAAGCAGGTGGGTCTGCTCCGCACGGTGCCGACCGACGCCAAAGGCATCATCAACGTGCAGATGAAGGACGCCCTCGAGAAGGTGGCTTTCCTGCCGTTCGGGCGTCTGATCGATCAGTGGCGCTGGGACGTGTTCGCAGGCCGCATCACCCCGGCGACGTACAACGCCGCCTGGTGGGAGCTACGGCGTCGCTACCAAGGGGTGTCTGCGCCCGTCGCTCGCACCGAGGAGGATTTCGACCCGGGCGCGAAGTACCATATTCCCGCCAACGTCCCCTACATGCGCTACTTCCTGGCGCGTATCCTCCAGTTTCAGTTTCACCGCGCGATGTGCGAAGCGGCCGGCCACAAGGGTCCCTTGCACGAGTGCTCGATCTTCGGCAGCAAAGAGGCCGGGGCCCGCCTGCGTGACATGCTGGCCCTGGGCGCCAGCCGGCCCTGGTTCGACGCCCTCCAGGCCATGACCGGTCAACGTGAAATGGACGCGGGGGCCCTGCTCGATTACTTCGCGCCCCTGCGGGCGTGGCTGCGGACCGAGAACGCCGGGCGGCGCTGCGGTTGGTAGCCCGCGGAAGGTAGCGCCGGAGCCGCGAACAATCGCACGGGAACGCGCATGCGCCCGTGCGTTCGCGTTAAGCTTTCGGCCCCGTGTCTATGCCGCTCTGCCCGGTCTGCGGTAAACCGGCACACACCGGCGGCCCAGGCTCGTTCGAATGCATGGGCGCCCGCGACGAGGTCCCGGCGAGTGAATCCGGCCGGGCGCTGGGCCGCGACGGAGATCGCACGCGCGTCGATCCGCGGCCCGGCCTGTCGCCCCTGGCGAATCCCGCGGCGGGGTCCGGCGTCAGCCGCGGGAACCCGCTGGCCCCCGGCACCTTCGTGGGGGAGTACCGCATCGAGGAGCTCATCGGGGAAGGCGGGATGGGAACGGTCTACCGGGCCGTGCAGCCGCTGATCGGCAAAAAGGTGGCGATCAAGGTGCTGGCGGGGGTGCTGGCGAAGGACAAGAACGCCATCTCGCGCTTCGTCCTCGAGGCGCGCGCCGTCAACGAGATAGGCCACCGCAACCTGGTCGACATCTTCTCGTTCGGGCAGCTCACCGATGGCCGCTACTACTACGTGATGGACTACCTCGAAGGAAAGAGCCTGGGCGCCGTCCTGCGCGCGCGGCGTCGGCTGTCGCCTGACGACGCCTTTCCCCTGTTCCGCGACATCGGCCAGGCGCTCGAGGCGGCTCACGAAAAGGGCATCGTGCACCGCGACCTCAAGCCCGACAACGTGATCCTGGTGCCGGAGGGCGACGGACCGCCACGCGCCAAGTTGCTGGACTTCGGGCTGGCGAAGCTGCTGGAGACGAACGTGGGCGGAGGCGGCGCGAGCGGCAGCGCACCGACGAGCGGTGGCAGGGGCGGACCCAAGACCGACGCCGGATCGACGCTGGGCACGCCCCAGTACATGGCGCCGGAACAGTGCGTGGGCGGCAAGATCGACGCGCGCGCGGACATCTACGCGCTGGGTGTGATGCTGTTCCAGACGTTGTGCGGACGCGTCCCGTTCGACGGACCGAGCCTGGTAGACATCTGGCACGCGCAAGTGCGCGGCCGGACACAGCGCCCCGCTGAGATCGCCCCCGACTCGGTCACCATGGAGCTGGACGCCTTGATCATGAAGATGCTGTCCAAGCGGCCCGAGGATCGGTTCCAGACCGCGGGCGAGTTCTGGAAAGCGCTGAGCGTCTTGGCCGCCACCGGCAAGCTGACGCCGGCGGGGGGAAGCCGGCGTCTGCCCACGGCGTCACTCCTTTCGGCGCCCGCAGGGGCCGAGGCCGGTTCGAAGCCCATCTCGTCCCTCGACATAGAGCCGGCGGGGTTCGACGACGACAGCACCGGGCACAGCGAGTCGAGCACCGCGGTCGAGGTGCCACGCCCGGGCGCGACGCCGCGGCTCATCGAGGCGCCCCGCCCTGACGAGGTAGACGACCTGCGCTCGGCGCTGGGGCTGACCATCATGGAGCCTGCCTTCGAGAGCCCCGACCCCACGCAGGTCAGCGCGCTCAACATTTCGCTGCACAGCTTGCAGCAGCAGCAGCAGGCCGGGGGCGGCGATCTGGCGGCGCTGCTGAAGGCCGGCCCCATCCGTGAGCGCCGCCATCTGCCGACCCTGTCGCCGCCGGTGCCGCGGCCCAAGACCAAACCCGGGGACGGCAGCGGGATGCGCCGCCGTTCGCCCGCGCGACGAATCATCATGGTCATGCTGCTCGTGGTGGCGGTGACCGCGGCGGCGGCCGCGGTCTGGCTCAGGAGCCGATCGTGATCGAGATCCCGGCGGCGTCGCGCGTCGTGTCCGCGATCAGTCGATAGAGATCGATTCCCCGGCCGCGGTCGTCGATCCAGCGGCCGGTCGTCGGATCGTGGTCGAAGTGCCAGGCGTTCTCCCGGAAGGCCACCCAAATCTGACGGACCGGCGGCTGCGGCGTGACGATCAGTCGGCGCTCGCCGCGGAAGACCACGGTCAACGTCCCCTGCGAGACGTTGCTCTCCGCCAGGTCAGGATCGGCGTCGGCGAATGCCGCGTCGATCCGCTCGAACGTTTCGTCGACCAGCCGTCGATAGATCCGCTCCTCCATCAGCGCCATCGACGGTGATTTAGCACAGGGGAGCCCTTACGGGGCGGGATTGACCGTCGTCGGAGCGCCCTGCAACACGATGACGTAGTATAGCAGCATCGCGACGATCATCGTCAGCGAGACCCACTCGAACGGGATTCGGCCAAACAGCATCCAGCGGCGCGCAAAGAACCGCCCGCGCGACCGCGCGTGAATCTGCTTTTGGATGCCGGTGAGAAACGCCGGCGGAGCGTTTCGCTTGAGCCTGCCGAGCGACCCCACAGCACGCCGGAAGGACTCGAGCTCAGTGCGGCACTGGATGCACGCGCTGAGGTGCGTCTCCAGGTCCGCCTTGCTCCCCGGGGCGATCTCACCGTCCAGGTAGTCGGAAAACAGATCCGCCGCCTGCTTGTGATCCATGGCGCGCGTGAAGCTTAGCACCAGCATCCGCGCTCCCCGCTCGCCCGCGTTCCATCGCCGGCTACCGCGTGTTGCGGGCCAGCAGATCCTTCAGCGCCATGCGTGCGCGGTGCAACCGGGACTTGACCGTCCCCTCGGCCAGCCCGGTGATGTCCGTGATCTCCTGGTACGACAGCTCTTCCACGTCACGCAGCACAATCAACAGGCGGTGCTCTTCGTCCAGCGCCGCCACCGCGTTCTGCATCAGCTCTTCCAGCTCCGCCGCCTCCAGCAGCGCGTCCGGCCGGTCGATGTGTCCCTGCACCAGGGCGCGCCCGCGGTCGGCCATCGCTTCTTCCGGCTCTCCGTCGAGGCCGCCGGGCGATGTCGTACGCCGGGCCAGGTACTTGATGCGGTTCTTACAATGGTTGCTCGCGATGCGCAGCAGCCAGGTCGATAGCTTCGCCTCGCTGCGGAAGGTGTCGATGCTCTTGAACACCGTGACGAACACTTCCTGCGCCACGTCCTCGGCCTCCGCGCGGTTGCCGATCATCCGATAAACCAGGTTGAAAACCTTGTCGCCGTAAAGGCGCACCATCTCGTTGAACGCAGCCTCGTCACGCTGCTTGAGCCGCCCGACCAGCAGCCGCTCGCCCAGGCTCATCTCGAACGGGACCCGCGTCCGGCGCAACGGGGCGCGCCCAATCCCGATCGCGGCGTCCACGCAAATACAGACAAGCGCAGCCGGATGAAGTTCCCGGGGCTGCCCGAACACCGCAAGGCGCGGCGATCCTACTGCACCGAGACGAACAAGCGCAGGCCCACCGCCACCAGGGTCTCCTTGTTGGTGGATCCGGTCACGTCCTGCCGGAAGCTCACGTCGATCGCGCCGTCGCCCGAGACCGCCGAAAGGCCCGCGGTCATATAGCCATTCTCCCGCCAGGCGTCCCAGCCTCCCCCGGCCCGCACGCCCAGGCGCTTCGCGAGGAGCGCCTCCGCCCCGCCCATCACGCTGGTGCGCGTCTTGTTGCCGGTGGCGGGCGCCGCGAAATGCGTGACGCCGTCGATCACCACCAGCACGTCGGCGGCGGGAATGGCCGCGATGCCGTAGCCGACCCCGCGCTGGGTCTCGGGGATATCCAGGTCGCGCAGATTGTAGACCGCCACGCCCATCGTGAATGCGGGCAGCGGCCGCACCGTGATGCCGGCGTCGACGGTCAAGCCGCGGCTGTCGGCAGCGTCATCGAGGTGCAGGTACTTGAGCGTGCCGCCCAGGAAGAATCGGTCGCCGAACGGAAAGGAAAGCGCGAGGCCGGCCTCGTGGTCCGAACGTTCCGGGCCCCCGTCCGGGCGCGCGGCAGCGAACGTGTAGTAGATCCCGCCGCCAATGTTGTATCCAGACGTGGAATCCACGATGGACGCGTGCCCCACGTGCGCCCGGTTCTTTGCGCGAAGCTGGTAGTCCGCCTCGACCGTGTACGCCCGCAGCAGCGACATCCCCGACGGGTTCAACATCAACCCCGCGTCACCGGTCGCGAACCCGCGCAGCCCCTGGCCCATCCCCAGCGAGCGGACGCCGGTGTAATCCAGCGCCGCCGACGACGCGGTCGGAGCACCGAGCACCATGGCTGCCAGGACCACGAGCCGCCGCATGTGGCGCCCGATTCTAGGCTGCGATCGCCGTGCGTCCAGAAACCGGCTCAAGCCCAGCCGCGATCGCCCAGGCTGGTGTAGCCCTCCGCCGCGACGATCACGTGGTCGAGCACCACGATGCCGCACAGCTCGCCCACCTGGCGCAGGCGGGCGGTCAGGTCCAGGTCCTGCTGCGAAGGGGCGGGATCCCCGGAGGGGTGGTTGTGGCAGAAGATGACGGACGCCGCGGACGTCCGGATGAGCGGCCGGAAGACGTCGCGCGGATGCACTTCTACGCCGGTCAGGGAGCCGCGGGCGAGGCACGTCTCGGACTGCACGCGGTGGCGCGCGTCGAGCGCGAGGGACCAGAACTCCTCCACGGGGCAGGCCGCCAGCCGTGCGCGCAGGTGTGCCCAGACGTCCTCCGCGCGGGCCAAGCGCCGTCCGCGCGCGGGCCGCTGGCCGGTGGTTCTTTTGCCGAGCTCGAGGGCAGCTTGAATGATGGTGGCACGGACCGGACCGACGCCCGGCTCCGCCCGCAGCTCCTCGGCGGCGGCCTCGGCCAGGCCGCGCAAGTTCCCTACCCGCCGAAGGAGGCCGCCCGCGACTTCGAGAACGCTGCGGCCAGTCATCCCCGAGCCGAGGAGAATGGCGATGAGCTCGGCGTCCGCCAGGCCGGCCGGCCCCGTCGTCGATAGCCGCTCTCGCGGACGCTCGTCCGAAATCCAGGCCCGCATCGTTGTCATGAGCGTGGCGACCGCAACCGGCATGCCACCGCGTCCACTCGCGCTGCGTCGCGAAACTATGGCTAAGGTCTAAGACGCGTGGTAGCCTGTCCCCGACGTTCGCGTGCGGCGGAATCTTTCGAAGCCGCCGCCTTCGCGCAGCTTGGGATTCGGTTGCAGTTTGGCCGGACCCTCGGTGGAGAGGAGGCGAGCGTAGTTCAGCAAGTACCAAGTGCGAGGGGCCGAAGACACCCACGCGCCCAAGGAGTGGAGCCTGAGTATCAACGAGTACCGTAGCGGGGAGGATCGAATCGGGGTGACCGCGCACGAGAGCCAGCCGGGGCTGTCCCCGCCCCCGTCTGAAGGCTTGGCCCGCGCGTTGGAGAAGCTGCGCAGTGTGTTTCACATGCGCGAGCTTCGCCCTGGGCAAGCAGAGATCATGGAATCGGTGCTGGCCGGGCGCGACACCCTGGCCATCATGCCGACCGGCAGCGGCAAGTCGCTGACCTACCAGCTCCCAGCGCTGGTCATGGAGGGGCCCACGGTGGTGGTGTCGCCCCTGCTGGCGCTCATCGAAGATCAGGTCGGCAAGCTCAAGGCGTCCGGGGTCGCCGTCGCGCGCATCGATTCGACGCGGACCGCGAAGGAGCGGGCCGCGGACCTGGAGGCGGTGCGGCAGGGCGCCATCAAGCTGATCCTCATCACGCCGGAATCGGTGGGGACGCCGGCGGTGCAGGAGGCGCTGGCGGGCATCAAGTTTTCCCTGTTCTGCGTCGACGAAGCGCACTGCGTGTCGCAGTGGGGCCATGACTTTCGGCCGTCATACCTCGGCCTGCGGCGGGCGGCGGAAGTGCTGGGCCGGCCGCCAATCTTGGGCCTGACCGCGACCGCGACGCCCGCCATCGGCGAGGACGTCATCCTGCAGCTCGGGATGCGGGACGCGAAGGTGTGTCGGGTCTCGTTCCATCGCCCCAACCTCGCCTTCGACGTGCGTAAGGTAGCGGGGGAGGCGGACAAGCTACGGCAGCTCGGCAAGCTCATTCAGCGGCTGCGGCGGCCGGGCATCGTGTACTGCGCGACGGTGCGTGCGGTCGACGACCTGTACGTCGCGCTGCGACACGGAAAGATCCCGGTCGAACGCTACAACGGCAAGATGACGACCGAGGATCGCGAGAAGGCACAGGCGTCGTTCATGCAGAGCGGACGCAAGGTGGTGATGCTGGCCACCAACGCCTTCGGCCTGGGCGTCGACAAGCCCGACATCCGCTACATCATCCACTACCAGATGCCGGGATCGCCCGAGGCCTACGTTCAGGAGGCGGGGCGCGCGGGCCGCGACGGCAAGCCGGTCCGCTGCGTCCTGCTGTTCCAGCCCGACGACATCGCCATCCAGGAGCACTTCCTGAAGGAGGCGCACCCCACCAAGGCGCAGGCGCGCATGGTGGCCGATGGTCTTTACGCCTGGAGCGACGAAGGCAAGGAGGTGTCGGTGCGGGATCTCGCGCTGTCGATGGCGCTGCCCGAGCGCCGCGTCCGCGTCATCCTGTCGGTGCTGGAGGCGATGGGAGTCGCGGAGGAAGTGAAGGCCGCGCGCTGGAAGGGCGTGGATCCACGTCCCACGCGCGAGCAGATCGACAAGGCGGCGTCGGTCTTCGAAGCGCGTCGCATCTCGGACCGGCGGCGGCTGGCGTCGCTGCTGGCCTACATGAACACGCAGCGCTGCCGCGTGCAGATGTTGCGCGCCTACTTCGCCGAAGATGAAGGTGAAAAGTGCGGCCTGTGCGATTCATGCGCGGGGCTGGATAGCGAGGTGTTCGATCCGGGGGATGCTGACGGGCGGCACGGGCTGCACGCGGCCACGGATTTTCACGGCCGGCAGCGGCGGCGGCATGGCCGCGACGAACATGTGCCGGGCGGCGCTGGGCCCCGGCGCGAGCTGCCGCCGCCCCCGCCTCCGGTGGTATTCGACACCGCTATTCCCGAGGTGTTGCCGCCACTGCTCGCCGTCACCTTGTCGCCGCTGCCCACCACCGAGCTCACGGTGGACGAGTCGGTGTGGGACGAGACGCCCGCCGCCGGTGCCGCGATCCCCGGTGAGGTCGTCCTCGAGGAGGGCAGCGATTGGCTCTCGGGCTCGACGGAGAGCGCGGAGCCTGCGAACGGCGCGGGCACCGCCGCCGACGATGGCCACGTCGACTTCGATGGCGGCTGGTCGTTGGTGCGCGATGCGATGATTCGTCCTTATGTCGAGTGGCAAGCCGTTGACGCCGTTTCGCTTCCCGTCCTTCCAGCGGTGCCGCCTTCGCCGCCGTCGGGGCCTCGCTTTCATCCCCAGCATAACGGCGGAGGCGGGGGGGCCGGCGATCGCGGGGGCCATGGCCGAGGTCGTCGACGACGCCGGCGCGGAGGACGCGACCGCGACAACGGCGCGGGTCTCCGGGACCTTCGCGATCGCCACCGCGATCCCCACCGTCACCGCGACCGCGGCCCCCGCCTCCCCGGCGTCTACAATCCGGGAGGCGACTAGGTGCCGCGGGCTACCGCGGCTGCACCACCCCGCGGGCAGGGGCGCGGAGGTGTCGCCGCCGCCGCGCGCCCCTGTTTGGCGCTTTCCTACGCGGCGGCGGCCTCCACGGGCACGGTCCGACCGGCGCTCGCGCCGTTGTTCTCGGCCTTGCGGGCTTCGACCAGCGTCAGGCGTACCTCTTCGGCGATCTCGGGGTGCTCCGCGATGAATGCGCACGCCTTGTCTCGGCCCTGCGCGATGCGATCGCCCTTCCACGAATAGAAGGCGCCGGATTTTTCGATCAGGCCGGAGCTCGATCCGAGGTCGACGATCTCGCCGGGCCAGTTGACGCCCGTGCCGTAGAGGATGTCGAACTCCGCCTCACGGAAGGGAGGGGCGCACTTGTTCTTCACCACCTTGACCCTCGTCCGCGTGCCGATGATCTGCTCGCCATTCTTTACGGTCCCGATCTTGCGTATGTCGAGGCGCACCGACGCGTAGAATTTGAGAGCGTTGCCTCCGGTGGTGGTCTCCGGGTTCCCGTAGACCACGCCGATTTTCTGGCGCAGCTGGTTGATGAAGGCCACGCAGGTGGCGTTGCGCGCGGTGGCGGCGGTCAGCTTGCGCAAGGCCTGGCTCATCAGGCGCGCTTGAAGCCCCATGTGGGCGTCGCCCATCTCGCCCTCGATCTCGGCCTTGGGCACCAGCGCGGCGACCGAGTCGACCACGATCAGGTCGATGGCGCCGGTGGCCACGAGCTTGTCGGCGATCTCCAGGGCCTGCTCGCCGAAGTCCGGCTGCGAGACCAGCAGATCTTCCACGCGCACCCCGAGCTTGCGGGCGTAGCCCACGTCCAGCGCGTGCTCGGCATCGATGAACGCGCACACGCCTCCGGCCCGCTGGGCCTGTGCGATGGCCTGCAATGTCAGCGTGGTCTTTCCTGACGATTCTGGCCCATAGATCTCGACGACGCGCCCGCGCGGGAGACCGCCGACACCGAGCGCCAGGTCGAGCCCCACGGAGCCGGTGGGGATGACGGGGATCTCCCCGACGTCTCCTCCGCCCAGTGTCATGATGGCGCCCTTGCCGAACTGCTTTTCGATCGCCCCAATGGCGGTGACGACGGCCTTCAGTTTCTCTTTCAAGGTGGACATGGGTTGGCTCCTTCTCTCCTGTGCGTGGTGTTGTGTTTCGAGGTGCTGTCTTGCGTGGGCCCGATCAGCCGGGCTCGCGGTCGAGAACACGGTATTGGACGGCTTCGGCGACGTGAGGCCCGCGGACGGAGGGGCTGCCGTCCAGGTCGGCGATGGTGCGGGCCACGCGCCGGATGCGATCGATGGCGCGCGCCGACAGAGCCAAGCGGTCGACCGCTCGCTCCAGAAGGCGGTGGCCGTCGGCGTCGACCGCGGCGCTCGCGGCCAGCTCCGGCACGGTGAGGCGGGCGTTGGATCGCGGCCCGCGCCGACGCTGGATCTCGCGCGCTGTCTCGACGCGCGGGCGCACGACGGCAGACGGCTCGCCCCGCCCCCCCGAGGCGAGCTGCTTGTACGACAACCCCGGGACTTCCACATGCATATCGATGCGGTCGAGCAAGGGTCCGGAGAGGCGCGCGCGGTAAGCCCGGACGCCGGCCAGTGAGCAGACGCAGGTTCGGGCGGTGCTGCCCAGGTGCCCGCACGGGCAGGGATTAAGGGCCGTCACCAGCATGAAGTCCGCCGGGTAACTGACGGTGCGGCGCGCCCGCACCAGCGCCACCTGCCGTTCTTCCAGCGGCTGCCGCAGCGCTTCGAGCGTCGGCCGGTTGAACTCGAGCAGCTCGTCGAGAAAGAGCACGCCGTTGTGAGCGAGCGTGATCTCGCCCGGCCGCACCGCCGGGCCCCCTCCCACCAACCCCGCGACGGTCACGGTGTGGTGGGGCGCGCGAAACGGCCGATCCTCGACCAGGGCCGAACCGCCCAGCATCCCCGCCACGGAATAGACCATGGTGGTCTCCAGAGCCTCGTCGAAGGAGAGCCCGGGCAATATCCCGGGCAGGCGTCGGGCGAGCATGGTCTTGCCCGAGCCTGGTGGCCCCACGAAAAGGATGTTGTGGCCACCCGACGCCGCGATCTCCAGGGCGCGGCGGGCCACCTCCTGGCCGCTGACCTCCGACAGATCCGGAACGTGGCGTGACGCGGGCGCGGCGCCTTGGCTGGTCATCGGCGGCGGTAAGGCGTCGCCACTCAGCGCGGACACGACGTCGGCGACCCGTCCGACGCCGACCACCTCGCAGGAGCCGGCCGCCACCAGCGCCTCGGCCACGTTCTGGCGCGGGACGTACAGGCGGCGGACGTCGTGGGCCCGCGCCCAGGCGGCGACCGGCAGCACGCCGCGCACCGGCCGCACGGATCCGTCGAGCGCCAGCTCGCCCAGGAACAGCGCGCCGTCCAGCGTCTCGGGCGGCAGCACGCCCGCCGCGCACAGCATGCCGACGGCGATGGGCACGTCGAAGGCGGCGCCGTCCTTTTTGATGTCGGCGGGCGCCAGGTTCACCGTCACTTTCCGCGGCGGCAGCTTGAACCCGCTGTTGTCCAGAGCCCCGCGGATGCGCACGCGGCCTTCCTTCACGCCGGCGTCCGCCAGCCCCACGATGTGGCACCCCGGCAGCCCCAACGCCACGTCGACCTCGACATCGATGGGAGCGGCCTGAATTCCTATGACCGTCGCGGACGAGACCCGGGCGAGCATGACGGTCCGCCACTGCGAACGAAGTGCCAGCGGAGCGGCGCGCTCATTCAGTCTGCGCGATGTCGTCGGGCGTCCGCCGGCCGGTCCCCCGTCCGGTTCCGGCACCGGGCGTCCCACTTCCGATCCGTCGTCCGATCCTCCTTCCGATCCATCTTCCGATCTCCCGCGGGTCGAGCCATCATCCGCCGATGGCGGGCGCTTCAGGCTGCGTTTTCTGCGAGATCCTGGCTGGCGCGTCGTCCGCGCACCAAGTGTGGGAGGACGACGCGTGCGTGGCCATCCTCGATCACCGTCCCCTGTTCCCTGGGCACTGCCTGGTGATTCCGCGCGAGCACCACGAGACGCTGGGCGATCTGCCGGCCGCCCTCGTGCCGCCGCTGTTCACCGCGGCCCGGCGGTTGGCCCGTGCCGCCGAATCGTCTCTGGGCGCCCAGGGCACATTCATCGGGATCAACAACCGCGTGAGCCAGAGCGTGCCTCACCTGCATGTCCACGTCGTGCCACGTCGCCGCGGGGACGGTCTCAAGGGCTTCTTCTGGCCCCGCCATCCCTACACCAGTCCGCAAGATATGGCGCGCGTGGCCGAGACGCTGCGCGCCGCTGCGGCCGCGGAGGAGCAGGGCTGAAAGACGTGTCCGCCGCGCTGATCGCCGAGGCCCTCCGCCTCAATGATCGCTACCTGATGGAGGTGGTGACGGCCTTCGGCCTGTGTCCGTGGGCTGAGCGCGCGCTGCGCGAGGGCCGCGTCCACCGGCGCGTCGTCGTCGACCCCGATCCCGCTCCGCAGTCGGTGCTTCCATTGATCGACGAGCTGGAAGACGCCGCCGCGAGCGCGCTCGTCGACATCGGGCTTTTCATTTTTCCGCGCTTCGCCGTCACCGCCGCCGGCTTCGACCGATACACCGAACGGCTGCGGCAGGCGGACCGCGCCCGCCGCCCGGCCGACGTGTTGCCGGCATTTGTGCTGGCCGCCTTTCACCCCCAGCCGCCGATACGCACGCCGACGACGCCGCACCAGCTCGTCCCCTTCATTCGCCGCACCCCCGACCCCACCATCCAGCTCGTGCGCGAGTCCACGCTGCGCGAGCTGCGTCGCACGGCGCATGCTCTTTATGAAGGCATCGCGGAGCGCAACCACGCCGCCGTCACGGCCGCCGCCGGTGCCGGCCTAGCACGACTCGACGCCGTGGCCGACGATATCCTCCGCGATCGCGACAGGGCCTACGCGCAAATCGCCTTCGCGTGTCCTTAAGACTTAGATTCGAATGCGCGCGACGGGCTGGATTCGCGCTTCGGGGGCCAGCTCTTGGTACGACAGGACGGCCAGGCGGGGGTGATCGATCTCCACCAGCCGCCGGACGTAGCGTCGAATGTCCACGTTGGTCAGCAGCACGGGCGGCGGGGCGGGCGGCTCGGTGGGGTGGATTGCGGCCCCCACGGCCTTCAAGATGTCGCGCGAGATCTCAGGTTCCAGCGCCAGGTAGCTTCCCGCCGCCGTCTTGTGGATCGCGCCGCGAATCGTGTCTTCGATGAGGGGGTCCAGAAGGTGCACGAGGACCGCCCCGGATTCCTGCGTGTGCTTGTGGGTGATGGCGCGACGAAGGGCCGCGCGCACGTGCTCGGTCAGCGCGACGGGATCTCGCTCGAGCGGCGCCCACTCGGCCAGCGCGCCGAGGATCTCGCGCAGGTTGCGCAGCGAAATACCTTCTTCGGCCAGGCGGCGCAGCACGTCCGCCAGCAGCGCCGGCGCGACCAACTTGGGGATCACCTCGCGCACCAGCGCGGGATGTGATCGTTCGAGCCCTTCAACCAGTCGCTGCGCCTCCTGAATGCCGATCAGCTCGTACCCGTAACGGCAGACGATCGAAAAAAGGTGCTCGGCGATCACGTCCTCCGCCGCTTGGCGCCCGTTCCGCGGCGCCTGCCCCCGGGCCATGGGCACCTCGTTCAGTCGCAGGACATATCCGTCGGGCGGCACCTCGGCGGCGTGACCGCGCAGACGCACCCCCGGCAGCGGGATTCCGGTCTCTCTGAAGACGCGGTCACGCAGGGCGGGGATGGTCTCGGTCACGAACCGTCCGCTGTCGCCGCCCGGAGCCAAGATCTGGGACAGCTCCGGTGAAAGGTCGATGATGATAGGGGCCAGGACGGGTGAAGGAAGATCCACCGCCGACGCGCCCGCGCCAGGTTTGCCGGCGTCGGCCGTCGACGCGCGCCGTTCCGGCCCCTGGTCCGGACGCGTCGAAAAGTCCTCCGGCGGATTCTTGAGCAAGCGCGACGCCACCAGGGCGAACCCGCCGCCCAGGATGAAGAACGGAACCAGCGGCATGCCGGGGACCAGCCCCAGCACGAACAACAGGCCCGCGGCGATGGCGATGGCCTTCGGGTGCGCCAGGATCTGGCCGCCGATGTCGCGGCCAAGATGCGATCCCTCGTCCTCGGCGGCCACACGGGTCACCACGATGCCGGCGGACATCGATATGATCAGCGCGGGAATCTGCGACACCAGCCCTTCGCCGATGGTGAGGATGCTGTAGGTGCGCGCCGCGGCGCCCGCGTCCATGCCGCGCTGGACGACGCCGATGATCAGGCCTCCGACGATGTTGACCGCCAGGATCACGATGCCCGCGATGGCGTCGCCCTTGACGAACTTCATGGCGCCGTCCATGGCCCCGAAAAGCTGCGACTCGCGCGCCAGCGACGCGCGTCGCCGGCGCGCCTCGTCGTGGTCGATGTGGCCCGCGCGCAGCTCGCCGTCGATGGACATCTGCTTGCCCGGCATCGCGTCCAACGTGAAGCGTGCCGCCACCTCGGCGACGCGTTCGGACCCTTTCGAGATCACGATGAACTGGATCATCGTGAGGATCAGGAAGATCACGGCGCCCACCACCAAGTTGCCGGCGACCACGAAATGGCCGAACGCGCGGATGACCTCGCCCGCGTCCGCCTTTAGAAGGATCAGCCGGGTCGCCGACACCTCGAGCGCCAGACGGAACAAGGTGGTCAGCAGCAGCAGCGTCGGGAAGGTGTCGATCTTCAGCGCGTCGGTGACATAGATGGAGATCAGCAGCAAGGTGACGGCGAAGGCGATGTTCAGCGACACCAGCAGGTCCAGGACCGGCGTCGGCAGCGGAATGATCATGATCCCCACGATTCCCACCACGATCCCCGCCAGCGCCAGATCCGAGTAGCGGCTGAACAGCGCGCGTACGTCGCCCGAGCGCAGCAGGCCGAAGAATCCGTGCTTGACCGCCGGGGCCGCCACGCGCGCCAGATAGCCGACGCGCCCGGTGCGCGTCAAGCTCAGCGCCGCCGTTGCCGCCGTTGGGCCGTCGCGGCGGTATCCTCCGTCGAGGGCGCCGGGTCATGGTAGGGTCCGCCCTCATGGCCACCGTCGAGCGATTGACTGAGATCCAGGGCATCGTCGTCGTGCGGCTGGCCGCGTTCGGTGATGCCCGGGGACAGTTCTTCGAGACCTATCGGCGTTCCTGGATCCCGGAAGCGCGCGAGATGATCCAAGGCAACCGCTCCGATTCGAAGGCCGGCGTGTTGCGCGGGCTGCATTACCACCGCAAGCAGGCCGACTTCTGGTACGTCCCCAGCGGGCGTGTGCGCGCCGCCCTGTTCGACTTTCGGGAGGCCAGTCCCACGTACCGCGCCACCACGCTGCTGGAGATGGGCGACGGGCAGGACATCGGCCTCTACATCCCGCGCGGCGTCGCACACGGGTTCTGTGCCATCACGGATTGCGTGATGACCTACCTGGTCGACGAGTACTACGACGGCGCCGACGAGCTCGGCATCCTCTGGAACGACCCCGCGCTGGGCATCGACTGGGGTGTGGCGTCACCCATCCTGTCGGCTCGCGACCGAGCCAACCCCCTCGCCGCCGCCGTGCCGCAGGCGATGCGTCCCGGCGCCGCCTAAACGGCTCATTGACTCGATCGGAGCCGGCTGGGAAACTGGCTGTTCGCAGCTTAGAGAGCCAACAGCCCATCCACACCCTTCCGCCTGCCAGGAGCCCTGCATGTCCGAACCGCTGTTCACGTCCGAGAGTGTCACCGAAGGCCACCCCGACAAGCTCTGCGATCAGGTGTCCGACGGAATTCTCGACGCCATCATCAAGGACGACAAGGGATGCCGCGTGGCGTGCGAAGCGCTGACCAAGACCGGGTTCGTCATGGTGGCCGGCGAGGTGACGACCACCACCTACGTCGACATCCCTGCCATCGTGCGCGGCGTGGTGCGGGACATCGGGTACGACCACTCCGACATGGGCTTCGACTGGAAGACGTGCGGCGTGATGGTGGCCCTGGAGCAGCAATCGCCCGACATCGCGCAGGGTGTGGATGGAAAGGGCGTCTACACGCGTGACGAGCAGGGCGCCGGCGACCAGGGGATGATGTTCGGCTACGCCTGCGACGAGACGCCCGAGCTGATGCCCATGCCCATCATGCTGGCGCACAAGCTGACCCGCCGCCTGGCGGATGTCAGGAAGAAAGGGGCGCTGCCTTTCCTTCGTCCCGACGGCAAGAGCCAGGTCACGGTGCGCTACGGCGCCGACGGAAGACCGGCCGCGATCGACGCGGTGGTGGTTTCCACGCAGCACAACGCCGACGTGAAGTACAAAACGCTCAAGGACTCGGTGATGGAGGAGGTCATCCGTCCCATCCTGCCCGCGGCGTTCGTCAGCCCGCGTACGAAGTACTTCATCAACCCGACCGGACGTTTCGTGGTGGGCGGCCCCATGGGTGACTCGGGCCTCACCGGCCGCAAGATCATCGTCGACACCTACGGCGGCATGGGCCGGCACGGAGGCGGAGCCTTCTCGGGCAAGGACCCGTCGAAGGTGGACCGGTCGGCTTGCTACTACGCGCGCTACATCGCCAAGAACATCGTGGCGGCCGGGCTTGCGCGTCGGTGCGAGGTGCAGCTCGCTTACGCCATCGGCGTGGCGGAGCCGGTCTCGCTGCTGGTACACACCTTCGGCACCATCGCGGCCGGCCTCAGTGAAGACCGCCTGGCAGAGATCGTGCGCGCCCACTTCGATTGCCGTCCGGGCGCCCTGATCCGCGAGCTCGACCTCCTGCGCCCCATCTACCGGGCCACCGCCGCCTACGGCCACTTTGGCCGCGCGGACGGCGAGTTCACCTGGGAGCGGACCAACAAGGCCGACGCCCTGCGCGCGGCGTCTCGGGCCGCGGGCAGCACCGCCCGGTCGTCCAACGGCAGCAAGACGGCAGCCAGCAAGCCCGCCAAGCGCCGCGGCAAGCCCAGCGGCGACGCCCCCATCGACGCCGGCTAATACCGGGGCCGTCCCCGCCCCGCCCCGCCCCGAAACCCAGGCGGCGCTACATCGGCGGGGGTTCTTCGTCGACGCCGGTGTTCTTCTTCTTCTTGGGGGCGGCCGTCTTGCCGTCCCCCTCCGCCGCGGGCGAGTCCTTGGCCTCTCCCTTTTCCTTCGCTCGCTCGGCCATCTTGCCGATCGCGATGCGGTCCACCACGCGCCCGCCCACGATGACGGCGCGGATGCGCTGGGTGTTCGTGATGTCCGCCACCACGTCCCCGTCCACCAGCAGGATGTCGGCGCGCAGGCCGGGAGCGATCGATCCGAATTTGGGCTCGTCGCGCAGCAAGCGAGCCGGACGGCTGGTAGCGGCGGCAATGGCCTCGAGAGGCGGTACACCCGCCTTGACCATGAGCTCCAGCTCACGGTGCAGGGCAGCCCCCGGAAACACCCCTGGCCAGGCGGACCCGCCGAAGGCTATCAACGTGGGCTTTGCGCCTCCTTCGGACTTCCACGTGAGGATCTTGCCCAGGTTGGAGGCCGCCACGGGGAGCTGAGGCCCCACAGTCGACGCGTACTTGAACAGCATCCCCTTCTGCTTGGGCGGCATCTTCGCGAACGCGGAGACGACGTCCGGCTCGGCGGTTTCCCGTTCCAGCGCCACCGCCGGGAACGCCGTTCCTGCCACCGCGTTCCCCTGGCCCCAGAGCTCGGCGAGCGCAGGCATGAGGGGGACGCCGCTGGCTTGGAGCACAGCGGCCAACTTGTGCGCATTCTCCTCGTTCAGCTCCTCCGCGTAGACGCCGTGGATGATGCCGTCCGCCTTGCCGCCCACGGCGTGGACGACATCATCCAGCGTCCCGGTGAAGACCAGCGCCTTGCGGCCACGGCTGTGGGTTCTATCGAGGATGGTACGCAGCGAATCAGCGGACATCTTCGGAAAGGCGGCGGGCGTTCCGTCGAACACCACGGGGATGATGTCGACGTTCGCCTTGAGGTCGGCGATGGCGTTGATCTTGTTCCGGGCATCCGTGGGGTTGTTGATCTCGCGGACGGCGTCACCGGCGGGCGCGAGGGGACCGAGCTGCCACCACTTCCTGCCGCGCTTGGGCAGCTCCGCCGGGAAGCCATTCTTGACGGTCACGTAAGGGGCCGCCAGGAAGAGCTGGGGACCTACCTCCTCGCCCCGCTTGATTCGATCGCGCGTCTCCGCCAGCGCGTCCAGGTTGCCGCTGGCCGCCACCGTGGTGACGCCGTTGTAGAGGCTGGCCTGCAGCACGCGGCCTTCGCCCAGGTTGCCGGCATTCCAGTGGGGGCCGGATCCGCTGCTCGTGAACACGAGCACGTCCACCAACCCCGGCATGGCTGTCGCCCCGGAGCCCTTGATGCGCTCGGTTCCCTTGGGGGGGATGATCTCGCCGGTCGGCGCGATCTGCGTGATGAGCCCCTTTTCGATGAGGATGTCCTGCTTCGCCGTGGGATTGGCGCCCGTGCCGTCGACGATGGTCACGTCCATCACCAGGATGGGATGGGCCTTCTTCAGGGCAGCGCCGGTGGCAGCCTGACCGGGCTCCGCCCACAGCACGCCCGCCTTGGGATCGAACGGCCGCCAATCCACCAGCGGTTGTGGGTGCGCGCAGCCGGCGGCGATTCCTACGGCGGTGACAAACAGGATCTTGCGCATGGCCGTGCCTAGCACGGCCAGGGAAGAACCGTCCAGTGGCGCAGAAATTTAGACCGCGGGTCTCATCCTGGGACTAGTGGGCGTTGTAGGGATTGAACCTACGGCTTCGACCGTGTGAAGGTCGCACTCTTCCGCTGAGTTAAACGCCCTTGGACGCTAGTTTGGCGGAAGGGGGGTCGCTGTCAACCCTCGACGGCGTCGCCGAGCTCCTGCCTCAGGAAGTCGCGCAGCTTGCCCTTCAGGCGCTCCTCGATTTGGCGCGCGCGCTCGCGGCTGAAGCCGTGGCGCTCGCCGATCTCCTGCAGCGTGGCCGGCATGTCGCTGGTCAGGCGATCGTGGAAGATCTGCCGCTCCCGGCCTTCGAGGCTGCTGCCGAACTCCTCCAGCTTGGCGCGGAGCAGGGCGTTGAGCTCGGTCGTCTCCGCTTCCACGTCCGGGCGGTACCCAGGCTCAGCCGCGACGAAGTCACCGTGGCTGCGCGGGGCGCCGCCGTCCTCGGACGAAACCGGGGCGTCCAGTGACGTCTCGGAGGCGGCGAGCCGCTGCTCCATCTCGATGACCTCGGCCTCGCTCACGTCCAGGGCCGCCGCGATGTGCTTGGGATCGACGGTGACGCCCGCCTTCTCCAGCTTCTCTCGCTGCTTGCGCAAGTTGAAGAACAGCTTGCGCTGGGCCTGCGTGGTCCCGATCTTCACGATCCGCCAGTTGGCCAGGATGAACTTGAGGATGTACGCCCGGATCCACCACGCCGCGTAAGACGACAGCTTCACCCCGCGATGGGGGTCGTACTTGTGCACCGCCTGAATCAGCCCGATGTTCCCCTCCTGAACCAAGTCCAAGAGATTGCGGTGGGCCTTCCGGTACTCCTGGGCGATCTTGACGACCAGGCGCAGGTTGGCGGTGATGAGCCGGCGGGCTGCCCGTTCATCGCCGGTCTTGGCGAAGTGGACCGCCAGCTCGTGCTCGTCCTCGCGCGACAGCAGCGAATAGTGGCGGAGGCCGCAGACGTACGACCGCAGCGGGTTCTGCCCGCCCATCGCGTCGGTGGTCGGCTCGGGCTCAGCCTCCAGCTCGGCTATGTTGGACGGCAGATCCACCGCGTCGGCGGCTGCCTCCGGCCAATCGAATTTCGGGGCGGGGGGAGGGGTCTCTGGGTTGGTTGCGTTCACGGGTCCTGGCCTATCCAAAGGGTGTGCCACCGTCCCACACCCTGACGTCGGCCCACCAATTCGGCCCAAATTTGCGAAAACCGGGGCCTAACCCCGACGGGGTCAGGCCCGAGCGTGTCGAACCGGTAACCCCCCGAAGCGCGAGGTCACGTACCCGAAACGCGGCTCGTGTTACGACGATTAGGGCTCGTCCCTGACGGGGTTGGTCAGTATGCCCACGCCGGTGACCTCGACGTGGACCACGTCGCCGGCCACCAGAGGGCCCACGCCGGCCGGGGTGCCGGTGGAGACGACATCCCCGGGTTCCAGGGTCATGACGGACGAGATGAAGGCGATAAGGGCGAAGGGATCCACCACCATCGCCGCCGTCTGGCTATCTTGGCGGACCTGCTCGTTGACTCGACATCGGACGCGAAGCGCCCCCACGTCGAGAGGGCCGTCTTCGATCCAGGGGCCGATGGGGCAGAAGGTGTCGAAGCCCTTGCAGCGCGTGAAGTGTTTTTCGGCCGCTTGGATATCGCGCGCCGTGATGTCGTTCACGCAGGTGAAGCCCGCTATCGCCCGCCGTGCCTCGGCGGCCGTGACGCGACGGGAGCGCTGGCCGATGACCACCCCCAGCTCCGCCTCGTGATGCACCTCGCTCGACGCGCGAGGCCTCACGATGGCCGCGGCGGGGCCGATGACACTGGATGGCGGCTTGATGAAGATCAGCGGCTCGGGCGGCGGCTCGTTGCCCAGCTCCTTGGCGTGAGCAACGTAGTTGCGGCCCACGCACACCACCTTCGTGGGCTCACACGGAGCCAGCAGCGCGGCGACCTCCAGCGGAACCCGCTCGCCGGTGGGCTGCCCTCCTCCCTGCCAGGCGGGCGCCGCCAGGACGTCGATGATGGTTCCCCCGTCGTCGAGCCGGCCGTAGCGTGGGCCGCTCTCGCCCACCTGGAATCGAACCAGCTTGCTCATGTCGTGCGCCCGCGGATCGACCCGGTCAGAACAAAAAGCCGAGGGACAGCGTCAGCACGCGGTTCCGCAGCTCGCGCTGGTTTTCGCCTTCGCGGCGTTCGTCGATGTCCAGGAGGCCCAGCGTGTACCGGATGTCGACCACCACCGCCCCCCGGCCGGCGCCCACCTCCAGACTGCCGCCAAAGACGAGGCCCAAGTCGAGGGTCTCGATCTCGTCGGTGATATCGCTCTCCACCGTTCCGAAGGGCGTCCTCGCCCTCGAGTTGCCATCCAGCAGGAGGCTGATCGCAGGTCCCACCAGGAAGGCCGGGCGCACACGGCCGCGGCTGGGTGAAAGCTTGAGCAGGATCGGAACCTCCAAGTAAGTGAGCCGGACTTTCGCCTGACTGCCCAGCACCTCGTCCGTCTCTCCGCCTTTCCAAGTCAGCAGCAGCTCCGGCTGCAGGGACAGCAAAGGGCCCACCGAAGATGTGATGAAGGCGCCCAACACGAAGCCTTCGGTGGCGTGAATGCTCTCGGACGATGCGCCGTCGGTGTCCAGATCGGCGAAGTTGATGCCGCCGCGAAATCCCAGCCGGGTTCCCTGCCGCGGCTCGGCTGGCTGGGCGGAGGCGATCGCCGGGGTCAAGAGGGCGGCCACCAGCAAGGCAGCGAGTGCCGGCAGCGTGGTCGTGGTCTTGATCGTGATCATAGTCATAGAGCTTCATTTCCTCCGGATTGTCGGGATGCGCGGGCATCGTAATCTAAGTCGTCGTCCTCAGCAGTGATAGATTGGCCGCCGCTTGACCCTCTATACCGCGCACAAGATCTTGATCTCCTTCGCGATTGTGCTGGGCCTCGTGCTCCTGATCTATGGCGTTACGCAGTACCGCCAGACCGGCAGCGCGTTGGCGCTGGCTACCGGGGTCGTGGCCGTGATCCTGGACGTCGGGTTCGTGCTCTATCTGCGCTGGTTCCTCAAGAAACAGCCGCCGCCGCCCGGACCGGGCTGCTAGGGTGACGCGATGGTGATTTCCCGAAGCGCGCCGGCCGTGGTCCTGGCCGTGGCCGTCCTCGTCGGTGTCGCGCTGCCGACGTGCACGAAGGAAAAGCAGGCCGCGTCCCCGCCACCGAACGCCGCGCCCCCTGCGGCGGCGCCGCCGCCCTCCCCCGCCGCCACCGTGCCGCTCGATCCCACATCCGCCACCGAGCGGGCGCCGGATCGCTTCAAGGCGAAGCTCGCGACGTCCAAGGGCGACATCGTCATAGACGTGCATCGCGACTGGGCGCCGAACGGCGCTGATCGGTTCTACAATCTGGTCAAGGGCGGGTACTACGATGGCACCCGTTTCTTCCGTGTGGTGTCGGGCTTCATGGTTCAGTGGGGAATCCATGGCGACCCGGCCGTCAACGCGCGCTGGAACAGCGCTCAGATCAAGGACGACCCGGTCAAGCAGTCCAACACCCGGGGCTTCGTGACGTTCGCCATGGCCGGCCCCGACACGCGGACCACGCAGGTGTTCATCAACTTCGTCGACAACCGCAACCTCGACGGGATGGGCTTCGCGCCGTTTGGTGAAGTCGTGGTAGGGATGGACGTGGTGGACGCCCTCAACGGCGAGTATGGCGAGGGCGCTCCCGGCGGCCGCGGACCGCGCCAGGATCGCATGCAAAGGGAAGGCAACGCCTACCTGGAGCGCGAATTCGCGCGGCTCGATCTCGTGCGGCAAGGGACGATCGTTCCATGAGCCCGGTTGTCGCGCTGGTCGTCCTGGCTGCGGGCGGTGGAGCCAGGGTGGAGGCCGGGCGGCCGGAGCCTGCGGCGATGGCCGCTCCGAACGCAGCCAAGAAATCCGCGCAGAAGTCGTTGCCGTTCATCGAGGACGACTACGCGCGCGCTCTGGCCGAGGCGCGCGCGCGCAAGCTGCCCCTGTTCGTCGACGCCTGGGCGCCCTGGTGCCACACATGCCGGTTCATGCGCGCCCACGTGTTCACCGATCCGTCCCTGGCCAAGCTGGGCGGCCGCTTCGTTTGGTTGGCCATCGACACCGAGAAGAAAGCGAACGCGGCATTCATCGAGAAGTTCCCCATCGAAGTGTGGCCGACCCTGATGGTCATCGACCCGGCGGCCGAGGAGGTGGCGCTGAGCTGGGCGGGCAGCGCCAACCCGACGCAGCTCGGAAAGCTGTTGGAGGACGGCGAGCGGGCGCTGGGCCGCAAACAAGGCAAGGGCCCCGAGGTGTTGCTGGCCAAAGCGGATCGCCTGTATGGCCGCCGCGCGCCCGAGGCGATCGCCGCCTACCGGGACGTGATCTTGCGGGCGGACCTCACGTGGCCGCGCCGCGCGCGCGCGCTCGAGTCCTTCGTGATGGCGCTGGCGCGCAAGGGGGACCTTCAGGAATGCGCCACGGTAGCCGGCCGCGAGCTCCCCAGGTTGCCGCCCGGGCCGTCGTCAGCGAACGTGGCGCTGATGGGGCTCGGGTGCGCCGTCGGTGCGCCGCCGGACGCTCCGTGGCGGGCGGGCGCGATCGCGGGGTTGTTCGAGGCGACGATGGCCGAGGTCAAGCGCCCCGGCCTGTTGGCGGACGATCGTTCGAGTCTCTACGATCTGTTGGTGGAGACGGCCAAAGCGCAAGGCCGCCCGGCCGACGCGCGCGCGTTGGCGGACGAGTGGCTGCGCTTCCTGGAAGGCGAGGCCGCCAAGGCGCCGACCGCCGACGCGCGCTCGGTGTTCGATCCGCACCGGATGAGCGCCGCCATCGCCGTCGGCGATCCGGCACGCGCGCTGCCGCCGCTGCTGCAGTCGGAGAAGGATCTCCCCGGTGACTACAACCCGCCCTTCCGGCTGGCCGTCGTCTACGGCGAGCTCGGGCGCTACCCCGAAGCGCTGGCCGCGTCGGACCGCGCGCTCGGGAAGCTGTACGGGCCGCGCAAGATCCGAGCCCTGGAGATCCGCGCCGACATCCTGGAGAAGAAGGGCGACAAGCCCGCCGCCCGCCAGACCATGGAGCAAGCACTCCAGGTCTGGCGGACGCTCGCCAAAGCCCAGCGCTCCGAAAAGACCCAAGCCCGCATCCAGGCCGCCATCGACAAGCTCAAGTGATGACCCCGCAGGGGCCGTAGCCGCTTCAAAAGCGCTGGCGCTTGCGCGGCCGCGCTCATTCGATCGTGATCTCGACGCCCGTCAGGGGATTGGGGCCCTTGCCGTCTTTCCAGACCGTGATCGCATTTTCCGCGACGGTCACGTCCGGTTTGGGGCCGCCGCACGTGCCAGCACATTCCGGAAGATGGAAGTAGTTTTCAGGTGGGGGGCCGCATTTCTTGATCGTCGATGGTTCGAGCCAGGCCCAGATCGTGCCTTCAGAAATCCCGACATAGGCATTGCCGTGTCGAAAAGGAAGCCGCACCTCTCCTTCCCCGCCACACAGCACCGCTGAGAAATCAGATCC
>Ga0187894_10001389_pt1 | contig 31204 bp, 38 predicted proteins | sample GBC1701081metaG_FD_136650 | JGI IMG/M metagenome (GOLD analysis project Ga0187894, IMG submission 136650) | White microbial mat communities from a lava cave in the Kipuka Kanohina Cave System on the Island of Hawaii, USA - GBC170108-1 metaG ...
GAATTCAGCTATCGCTTCAACCGACGCTTCGATCTCGCCGGCATGGTCGGACGCCTCGGCCGCGCCGCCACAGTCACTCCGCCCATGCCGTATCGGCTCGTAAGAATGGCTGAGGCTCATTGGCAATCAGGAACCTCTATATCGAAGGTCGCCGGGTAAGTGCGGTTGCTCAGGGGATCGCACCCAACATCGTCGTCGCAATGCGCGACGGCATACTCGACCACGCGTACACCATCAGCTTCGGAAAATTGCACGAGTTCTTGTGCGGCACCGACAAGCGGCAAATTAAGAGAGCCGCGATGTTCGGATCTCGGCCACCGCCGAACGACGGCATTTGGCGATTCGCCGAGAAGGCGGGATTCGAGCTTCACCTTGAGGATCGAAACTATGCAAACAAGGAGAAGAAGATCGACACTGGGATTGCGACTCTCCTGACGAAGGATGCGTACAAGAGCGACGGCTACAAGAACGGCAAGCCCGCGGCGGACACGTTCGTCTTGGTGGCGGGGGACAACGACTACGTCCCCACGATCAAGGAACTGCGAAAAGACGGATTCATCGTTGAGGTTGCCTTCTGGAATCACGCGGGGCGCGAGCTCCGGGAGGTCGCCACAAAGTTCATCGGCCTCGACCAGTTCCTTGAGCATCTGCGCCTGTGATTTCGTGGCGCGTGCTCAATTCAAACTGCAGCATTGGACCGTTGAAACTGGAACCGTTTCTGGAACCGTGACCTGCTTTTAACTGGAACCGCAACGCGGATTTTTCGAGAATCGGATAGAGAAACGTCAGAAGAATCAGTGGTCGGGGTGAAGCGATTAGTGCCGTTCCGCGTGCTCGAATTAGGCTCCGAGTGAAGTAGGGGGAGCGCGCCTGCGACCCCCGAAGGCCCGGTCCCGCGACCGGGCCTTTTTCATTGCCCGGAGACAAGGTGTCGTGCATTTCTGGACAGAGGAACTACCACACCAAGTCGTGCACATACTGCTGAAAGTCGCGCATGTGGCGACCCCAATGTGTTCGATATCCCAACTGGAAATAAAAGAGCGCATCCGCCTCGGATGTATTTTGAAACCTCCAAAGCACTTCATGCATGTCGTCGTAAATCTCCGCGACATCGCTAACCGCGTCACCTACCGCCAAGGTCGTTTCCGCGATCTTTTGTGACACGTCCATGGGTGTGTTGTAGTACCCAAATGAAGGGTATCTGGCAGCAACACGCTGATACGTCGCCTTGTGATCCTTGGTGGGCGGATCGGGATACTCGGTGTCATCAAATTTGTACGTAACACCGTGAAAACACGTTGCGAGCGCGTCCAACTGCTCAATCAATGCTTGAATTGAATCCTGTTCCGACTTCAGCGTGTCATCTATCACGTTGAGAAAAGTCTGGATGCGCGCGGCCACTAAAGCTGTCATCGGTATCTAACCTACGCTCAACTGTTACTCCAGCGCATCAACCAATTCCCTGAGTACCGACAGCTTCCAGACGAAGCCGAGATCGGATTCCTCGTTCACTCGGCCGGAGTACACGCCAAGCAGTTCTGTCACTTGTCCTGCACCGACCATAACTCCCTGTGTTGTATTGTAGGTCCCTTCACGGCGGGCAACGACAGGCGACCCGGACTGACCTGGGCGCGACCTGCAATCAATCAGGAAGCGTGGGTACTCGCCATAGTTCAAGCCAATGTCGCTAGCCACGAAGCCTGTGACCCAAATGGCAAATCGACCGCCCGCAGACAATCCGAACGGAAAGCCGACGACGCTGACCACATCGGCGGGGCCGATCCGCAACTGCACTTGCGGCACGCCAAGGTCGTAGGGTTTGACACGGACGCTATCCGGCACATGCAGTGGCAATGCTGCGACGTCTGCGAGCGCGCCGAACGTTGGGTGCTCGATCCACAGCGGCTGCTCACTGGCGGTCAATATTGGCTGCTCGCAAGCCTGCCATGACCCCAGCTGCGGCCCGTGAATTAGCCACACAAGTATGCGATTGGGGATGCCGCATGCGCTGTGCAGCGGGAGACTTGAGTCTTGGTGGCGGCCGGTGAAGACGTGCCGGGCGGAGATCAACAGTGGACCACGCCTGCTATCTATGACAAATCCAGTTCCCCATCCGAGATGGGTCTCGTTGAAGTACGTCTGAATCAACACCGACTTTGTTGTGGCGCTATCCACGATGATCGGCAATGCAGGGCCGCCGCTCATGCATCACGCTTGCAAGTGCTACCCGATCTTCGACGGGACATTGGTGTTCAGGACCATATGCGCCAACGCCCGTGAGGCTTCATGAATCTCGATGCACGCGGCGCGCAAATCCATCAACTCCACCTGCTCGACAGAGACCTTAACTTTCCCACGCGCAGATCCCACGGCGATCTCCATTCGGTTCGTGCTCGCATCGAATGTCAATCCGTTGTGCATGAACCGATTGCGAGACTTCTGCGCCGCGCGAAGTTTCGTGAGTACCGACGGACACTCGCTAAGTCGCGGATAGTCTGGCAGTAACTGCTCACACATCGCGCCGAGCATGTCCAAGCGTTGCGGAAAACTGGCGTGGGCGGTCAGGATGAAAGGAATTGGATTGCTCGGTTTGTTGAACCCGGCCAATTTGCTGAGGCAAATCATTAAGGCCGCTTCCAACGACGACCAAAGCGCGGAAACACGGCCGAGTTCAATCAAGTAATTGTCCGGCAGTGGCCAGCCAGCAACGTCGATGGATGCCAGCTTCGTACGATCCATAGCGGCTATGAAACTTTCTCTAGTCCTGCGAGCGCATGCCTGAGCGTAATCTGCATGTTGTACAGAGCCGTGAACCATTCCTGCGAGGGTCGTGAGCCGATCCGAATGTGAAAGTCTACATACGCTTGTCCGGTGGCCGGGGCGAAGTGCCGTCGCTCGACCTCTGACATTTTCCGGCCGCCCTCAGCGGTGCGTCGGAGTTCATAGTCGCGCTTCAGGCACGCCTTCAGATTCTTGAGCAACCCTTGCGCTTCGGATACTTGATCCTGGGTCATTGATTGCGGCTTCTCGACCAGCTCCATGAGTTCTTCGACTTCATCCAAGTAGCTGGAGAGTGCGTCCCGACATTGCTGAGCGCTAAAACCAATCCGTTGCATGGGTGCAAGTTTTACGTCATTCACGGCGGAAATGCACGTAGCAAACTTTCCTCGACCAAAAAGACCCCGGCGCGGCTGCAACGTAGGAGATGAAGGAGAACCGTTCCGCGCCGGGGTGTAGGCAATCACTGGCGCACACCGTCCTTCCGATCCACGTAAGCCGGATCGATGAGCATCAGGAATGGTCTGGTCATGCGGCCCCAGTCACCTTCTCCCGCTTCATCGGCGTCGGTGTCGGCAAATGGGTCCCATTCGGAGGGTGTGACCATCACGAGCGCTGTGTCGCCGCGATCCTCGACAACCTCGATCGTGCCGTTGAAGTTTGCGCGGGCATTCGCGATTCGGAGCGCGACAGCGGGAGTCATTGACTCGTTCCCCGGACAATCATTCTCCAATCCGACGAATTAGCCGGGCGGGCATCGGTGTCGCACAGCGCCAAGTACAGGCTTCCGCTGAAGGTCGCTATTGATCCCTTCTCGTAATCATGATTCGGCTGCCAGCCGCCGCGATAAACATCCACCAGCGAAAACGCCTTGGCTTCGCCCCGTTCCAGCGCTGCGATGCGCGCTTCCAGGTCGCGGTGGCGCTGGTTGATCGGCTTGAAGGCTTCAACCAGATGCACATGCAACCCATCGATGAACTTCTTCCAATCGAACGGCTTGCTCACGACTGCACCGTGTAGTTCGCGCCGCTGACATACGCGACCGATCCGCTGCGCACGGTCTTCCAGTTGCAGACAATCTCGCTCAAGACTGCCGCTGCGTTCGACTGCCACAGACTGACTTGCTCGGCAGGGCTCGACGGATCATCGGCCATTGCCAGCGTCGCCTCGTCGCTCACGACTGAGCGAACACCTTCGGCGCCATACGCGATGCCGCTACCGTCGATGAGCGCAAGCTGCCCGCCGCTGGAGTTGCGCGGTGAGCTGCGTGACGTGATGAACGGCATGCCCAAGATCGCGCCGCCGCGCACGCCCGCGTCCGGAAACAGCGCCGACCCGCCCGCGTCGCGGGCAAGACCGATCTGAGCGCCGAGCAGCGGGTCGCCGACAAAAACGGCTGAAGCGAGATTGCCGGTGAACGTCTCGATCAGCGTAGCAACGTCCACGGCAGCGGAACCGCTAGACGGAATGGCGCTGACACCGGACGTCACACTCGCGGGTTGTTCGCCGGGTACGCCAACGTTAAGTGGATCGAGAAATGTTGCATCGATTGCTTCAGCCAGGATGCGTATTGCATCCGCGAGCATGCCCTGTTCCGTAGCCGCATTGGCGAAGCGCGCCGACTCCTTTGTGAGCACCCAAAGTACCGCGATCTTCAACGGCTCAAGCGTGTCGCCCTCCAGCGTCATGCGCGAGAGCGGTTTCGGTTGTCCATTGCCGATCCAGTACGCGTTGCCTCCGGCTGCCAGCAGGATTGTGCGGATGTGGAGCCCGACCTGACGCAGCCCGAGACGCCCGACGACAGCGGCTTGCTCGACCGCGCCCCAGAATTCCGCGAATGCCGGTGTGGCGAGCGGGGCGGTCCATGAACCCGATCCAATCCCGCCCGCGTCAACGGCAGATTTGTCTACAAGCGCTGTCTGCGGACCGTACCTGTCTGCCGCATAGCCCGTGCTGTCGCCGCGAGCGCCAGTAGCGGCGCGAGAGAGGAGCGAACGAAGCAGCGTCATTCCACGCTGTTGAATGCTGACGATCATGTTTGGACTCCGGCAATGAGGATGGATGCCGGAAGGCTCGCGGGGATCGCGTGGCGAGAAAAGGTCGAATCGTTGCCGGTCATTGGAAATCGTTGACCTTGTTGGAGTCGAGCCATTGCGCGATGTCGCGCAGCCGATAGCGGACGCGCCCGGTTGCGCCGTGACGGTAAGGGCGCGGCCCATTGCCCGATGCGCGCCAGTTGGAGAGCGTGCCCGCTGACCTGTTCATGATCTCTGCAGCAACGTCCTCAAACACAGCCTCGTCCGCAGTGACATATTTGCCATGGCGCTCACACCACTGACGCACAAGGTCGAGCGTGAGCGGTTGCGTGGCGGGCAACGGCTGGTGGCAGCATTGGCAGCGGTCACTTGTTGAATCGCGGGTCATGCTTGCCAAGAGTCCCTGCGGCCTTGCGTGCCGCGTATTCCGCTTCTAGCTCCGCAAGCGGTCGCCACTTCACGATGCGCTCCGGGCCGATGTATTCCTCTTCGGGCGCATCATCCGGAATGCGTCCCGCCTCGCCGGGCAGTAGCAGATCGAGGCGGCGCAGGTACACGTGCTCGCTCTCGAATGTGGGCGGGTCATTGTCATCAACGTCGATGAAGCGACTCTCGATGCCGTAATCGAGGTGCGGAGCGTAGGCCAATCGTGTGTGTGCTTCGACGCCGATACCGGAAAGACGCTGGCGCGGTTCCGGTGCGTTCCGCTGCCACCATATGGCCGGACGCCGACCTGGCTCTTTGCTCGCGAACTCCTCGACGATGGCCGCGCCGTGTTTGCGCCAGTAACGGGCGACGAGCTTCGGGCGCATCATTTGCACCTCAACCGGCTCCGGCGTTTCATCGAGGAACCATGCACGCAAGCGTGGCGGCAGTTCCGAGATCTTGCGGTCAACTACTGTGAACCTAGTCATCGTCGTCCTCGTCTGGGTCCGCTACATGTTTCGGTTGCGAGATGCCCAGTTGCCGACAGGCCAGCAGGAATTGCGCACGGTGCTGCTGTTCAAGACGCGCACATGGATGGCTGACGATACCCTTGCTGCCTCTGACGACTACGCCATCGCGCTTGATCGCCGCCGCGCATTCCTCGATACGAGTGAGCGAGCGTGCGGCCTGCGCGAGAATCTCTAGTTCGCTCGCAGTGGTGAACCGGAAATCTCGGCAGCACGCGCGATACCACTTCGCTGCTGCCTTCGACAGCCCGGTCGGCACTTCAAGCGTTGATTCCGGCACTTCACTCATTTCCGGCACTCCGACATAAATCTGTATCGGTCACTTTTTGCGCGTGGAGGTGGGGGTGCGGTTTTGCCGGCGGCCAGATCTAGATCGCGGAGATCCCCCCGACCACTTGGTGGCGCGTCCCGGCAGTCCCGGCAGTTGCGTGGCCGCGAGCCGACAAGTGCCGGGATGCGGCGCGCAGGGAATCCTTGGGATCCCGTTGCTCCCGTTACTCCCTCTACTTAGAAGAAGATTTTCTCTCCCGCATTCACAGCCATTGGTCGCTCGCGGGGTACAAGCAATTCGGTAATAGAAAATAGTCACGCCGGGAGTGGCGGGAGTGGCGGGAGTGGCGGGAACCCACAGATGTCCTGCGTATTCCGTCCCGGCACTAGGGCAGCGTTCCGGCAGCGTAGTAGCGGGACGCATCACAGGCCTTCGCCGGGCGGCCACGGCATCGGCCGCCCGAGTTTCCGTTCAAGCGCCTCGCGGGCTTCCTGCAGGCTAGGCATGTCGTAGCAATAGGCGCGGCCCTCGACCTCCAGGTGCCGCTTCTCGGTCGCTCTGGCCTCGCGCTTGGCCAGCTGCGGCAGATAGCGGCGAACCAAGGCCACACCAAGCTCGGTGGGGCTGGCCGGGAACTGCACGCGCATTTTCTGCGCGTGGCGCAAATAGAACGCGTGCAAAGTTTTCGTCAGCACCGAGGTGCCAAACGACCAGCGAAGATAGGCGATCACTTCCGCGTTAGACCGCTCGGGGTCTGCCATCTCGTGATCCTCGGAGCCGAGCATTTCCAGCCACCACGCGCCGATGTGGTCGAGGTTCAGCACCTTCTGCTCGGCGAGTGCTGCTGTGTCGTACGGTTTGCGCAGGTCGGCCGCGATCTTGACCCGGTTCAGGCAATGCCAAGCGAATGCCGCCGGGCCGCCACCATTCAGTTCACGGTGAAACGCCTCCCAAAACGACCGATCGTGCACGCGATGCTCGGCGAGGCGGAGCACCGTGTAACGGCGGTCGTCGAGTTCAGTCGGGGCGGCCAGATCGTCGTTCGTCGCAAAAATAAATCTCGCGTGGTTGGCAATGTCAACGCGCGGCACGTGCTTGCGCTCGACGCTGATCTCTGGCTCGGTGATGTACGACTTCAACTTGGCGGCACCGCGCTTGTCGCGGGGCCAGACGGCCTCGTCGCCGAAAATCAGTAACCGGCCCGCAAGGTGATCGTTGAAGTGACCTAGGATCGAATCGCTACCTGCCAGCAAGGTGCAGTAGCGCCCGAGCGTCTTGTGAACGTAGCGGAACACGGCATTCTTGCCCGCGCCCGGCTTGCTGACTGTCGCGATAGCAGTACCGGGCTTGCGGTCGGGGTTCTGATACAGGTCAGCAAACCAGTCCTGCACCCAAGCAAAAGCGCCTTCGTCCTGCGCGCACCAGACGTCGCGCAGGAGTTCAAGCAGCATCGTGCAGTCGCCCTCACGCGGTTCCTGGGCCCAACCATCGAACAAGTTGAATGCGCCCGGAGTCCGCTGCACGCCGGGTTCAAAGACAATCTTCGGATACTCGGCGCGTGTCGGACTTTCGAGCCAAGCGTTGAATGGATTGATTTTGCCCGCGAGACGGTTCCGGTAGTACTGCGTCATGTGCCCGATCCTCGAAAGGCGCGGCATGGTGCCGTCCCATTCCTTGAGCCACAGCACAGCGAGTTCGCCCCCGATCCAGACCAGCGCGTGGTGCTGGTTGAGCTCATCCAGAGTGCTGGCGTCAAGAGGAATGCGCCGCTTGCCAACCTTGAGGCCAAGCCACTCGATGACGCTGTTCGCGCGCGCCTTGCTGCCCATGTGCGAAATCAGGCTCGGCAGACCGGGGACGCCTTTGCCGTCACCGACTTCCAGCCTGTGCCGCAGCCGCTCAATCTTGGAGAGGCGCTTGTCCAGCTTTGGATCGCCCGCCACCGCAACGATGGCGGCGACGAAGTTCTCGATCTCGTCATCTGGCCACTCGGCGCGAAGTAGACAACCGATCAGGGCGGTGGACAGATCGTCGTGGACGCCTTCATTCCAACTGCGCACAAGCAGCGTTGCCGCCGCGATATGCTCGACGGCGCGCTTCAAGTCGGCACCTGAAGCACGGCCCGGCTCGCCGTTGCTGTCCCATGTGATCGGCTCGCCACTCTCATGCACCGAACCGGGAAACACTGTCTGGCGCGCATCGCCGCGCAGTTCGATGATGGTCGCTTCCTTGTTGGGCAGATCGGGGTCGATCAGCTTGAGTGAATCGAACGGACCCGCGACGACGAATTCGATGTGCGAGCGCCGACGACTCTCGCGGCCAAACGCGCAGTCGGACTCCGGAGCGAAATAGGACGCTAGCTCGACGGCTTCATCGCAGTCGAGGTCAACGTCTACAAGGCCACCAGATGCCGAGCCGGTCAGCACGCCGATGTTCATCGGATCGCCGCTGAAGTAATTCGGCGCATCTGCCGCACTGATGCGTAGGTCAGGCCAACCGGTGACGGAAACCTTGCCGCGATAGGCGACCGGGATCGGCGACCAGCCGCGAGCGATGAAGGAGATGGCGACCTGCAAAGCGCTCATGGCGTGGGCCTCAAGCGCGGAGTCCAAGCCGAGAAATCCTCGGCCAAGACTTCCGGCGGCGGGTCGTAGCGTCTGCGTCCATTCCGTCGGCACCAGCGCCGCCGCAGGAAGCGAGCGTGGCAGTCGCTGTGCGTAGTACACAGGAAGCCAGCGCCAGCCCAGAACCAAAGACGGCTCTGCCTGTAGTGACGGCGGCAAAGTCCACACCTGATGGTGCACGACAGCGGCCAGACGGCATCGGGCGGATCATCATCCGGCGGCAAGAGGAAGGATCGTGTTGACTCGCGATTCGTCCACAGGCGTTTCACGGTCATCCTCACTTTCCAGCATGAGCCGGTCGAGCGCGGCCATCGCATAGACGCGAGCCAGCGCTTCGATCAGGAGATCGTCGGGAGCCGGGTGCGACATGAAACCCGCCGCTTCGCCTTCAGAGCTTCTTGCCGCGCTGCCTTGCGCGCAGCCCGTTCATCGGCTTGCTGCTGCTTCCAGCGGCGAGCCGCAACGACATCGCTCTCGGAGAACAGACGCCAACCGGCTGCTGTCTTCAGCGGTGTAATGACACCTCCGGCCTCCATGACTCTCATCATCGGCCCGGTCACATCGGCGTCAGTAAGAAACTGGCCGGAGCCAATGCGCTTTTCGTTCACTCGCTTGCCTGCCATCACCGCGACCTCCAACAAAACTCAAACTTGGGTCGCGCGAAGTTTGCGCCAAGGGCAAGCATCGAGCAGGTGCAATTAGTTGGAATCGCTACGAATAAAGTTATTCGTCATAAAACCTACGAATTACTTGGAGGTAACCGCATGGAACCTATGAGAAAGCATCGAGCTAGTTTCGAGTTCAAGCCTATAAGCGGATACTTAGGCCATGCTCAAACACAAGACCGCTCTCAAGTGGGCCCAGGAACTGGTGGACTTCATCAATGATGAATTGATTAGCGACGAGTGGGACAGGTTCACAAAAGTGTCGGCGCGGCAACGCCGCGAATATTTCGACGTCATGCGGGACGTAACCGGAAAAGATCTTCGCAGACTCGCGAAGCACAGGCCTATCGGGAAGCCGCGATACCTCGTGTCGGGACTGACATGCGCATTGCAGTTGGACGCGAAAGGCCGCGTCACTCTAGAGCCGCGCAGTGTGTCCGATCTCGGATCGCTGAGTGCTTTCGTGATCACGGAGTTGCAGGCCAAGAAGCCGGTCATCGAGATTCGCGAGTGCGGTTCAGACGATTGCGAGCGCCTGATCGCCCGCAAGTGCGGGCGCGGCACAGGCAAGGCGGGTGCGCCGAAAAAGTTCTGTTCTGACGATTGCGAGGCGGACCAGCGGGAACGAGATGTTAAGAGGAGGACGAAGTGAACAAGGCAGCGAAGCAGACAGCAACGATCCGGGCCGCGACCTATGCGCGGTTCAGCAGCGCCCGGCAGAAGGAAACCAGCATCACCGACCAGCGGCGTGTGCTCAGTGAACGGGCCGAGCACGAAGGCTGGACCATCGTCGCGGAGTACTCGGACTCGGCGATCAGCGGCAGCGAACGCAATAGGCCGCAGTACCTAGCCATGCAGAACGCAGCGAAGCAAGGAGCCTTTAATGTGCTCATCGCTCACGATCTGAGTCGCCTCACTCGCGATCTTGAGGAACAGAGCAAACTGCTCAAGCGGATGCGCGCGTGGGGCGTGCGGGTCGTCTGTGTGGCCGACAGCTACGACTCAAAGGACAAATCGTCACACCTGTATGGCGCGATCAAAGGGGCGATGAATCAACAGTACAGCGTTGACCTCGCCGAGAATGTGTATCGCGGCTTGCACGGGCAGGCGCTGCAAGGACGTTGGTGCGGCGGCAGGCCATACGCCTACCAGCTTCGGAAGATTCTTGACGCGAGCCAGCGCGACCAATACGGAGAAGCGAAGAAGATCGGTACACGACTGGAGATCGAGCCGAAGCAGGCGCGGTGGGTCAAATTCATCTTCGAGCGCTTCGCAGACGGCGCGTCCTGCCGCAACATCGCCGCCGAGTTGAATGCACGTGACGTCCCGAGTCCAGGGAGCACGTGGAAGCGCAAGCAGCGGCGCTGCAAAGGATGGCTGCACACAAGCGTCCGGGCGATAGTGATGAATCCGCTTTACACCGGGCGGCAGCGTTGGAACGCCTGCCAGTTCCTCAAGGACCCTGACACCGGCAAGGATGTCCGGCGCGCCCGCCCGGACACGGAGTGGGTTGTGAACCACATCGAGCGTTTGCGGATCATCAGCGAGGCGCTATGGGAGCGCGTGCAGGTTCGCCAGCGGGACGCGGCCAACGGCGATGCGCGGTTGAAGTCAGGCAACAAGGCGCGCTATGTGCTCTCCGGTCTGTTGACGTGTTCAGAGTGCGGCGCGCACTGGACGATGGGTTGCAAGCGCGCTTACGTTTGCGCGTCCTTCATCGGCGGCAAAGCGTGCCAGTGTAGCGAGCGTGTCAACCGGCTGGACATGGAGCGGGTGATCCTCGGCCCGGTCATGGACGGCCTGCTTGACCCGGCGCGGGTCGCGCGCATGGCGAAGGAGATGGAGGCTGAGTACCGGCAGCGTATGCAGTCGGTCAGCGCCCGGCGCGACGCTGCGCCGCAGGAGTTGACCGACCTCGATGCCCGCATTGCCCGGTTGCGGGACCGGCTGCGCGATGGCGACCCGGACCTGACTCACGACGAGTTGCAGGCCGCCGTTGACCGCGCAGAGGGGAAGCGTAAGCAGCTAGTGGCCGCGCAACCCGCTGGCCGGCAGTCAGCCCGCGTGCTGACGATGCTGCCGAAGGCGGCGGCGCTCTACCGCAAGCAGATCGAGGAAGGCCTGTCTGGCGATCCACAAGCCGTCCTGCGGGCCAAGGCGATCCTACGTGACCTCGTGGGTACTGTGACCTTGTCGACTGGCAAGGACGGTGAGGTGTGGGCGTCGTATCGGCTGAACCCGGCGGCGCTTGTGAAGAGCGCCGGAACAGTTGGTCGGGGTGACAGGATTTGAACCTGCGACTCCTACGTCCCGAACGTAGTGCTCTACCAGGCTGAGCTACACCCCGAATGAAGGCCGGGCAGTGTAATCAAGCCCCCCCACGCTTTCAATGAGACCGCGTATTCTCCGCAGGAAAACCACCTCCGGAGCGCCTCGCATGATCCTTCGTTACATCGCCGCGCTGACCCTTGCGGCGGCCGCCCTGACGGCCTCGGCCGAAGGCTTCGACCTCGTCAACGTGACCCTGGTGGATGGCACGGGCGCCGATCCGCGGCCGGGTGTCTCGGTCAGCGTCCGCGAGGGCAGGATCGCGGCGATCGGCGAAACGGTACCGGCAGCGGTCGCGGGCATACGCCAGATCGACATGAAAGGGCGTTTCCTGCTTCCAGGTCTCATCGACTCGCACGCGCACATCGAATCGCCGGCGGCGGCGCTGCGCGCGCTGCAGTCGGGCGTGACGACGGCGCGCGTGCTGGGCGACAACTACCTGCAGGCGGTCTATACGCGGGACCTCGTGAAACGGGGCAGCGTGCCCGGCCCCGAGCTGCTGGTCTCGCCGGGCCACATCCGGCCGAAACCGGGCATCGCGTTCTTCATGGTGTATCCCGAGTTCGCCGATGCAATCGACGGCGAGCTTCGCGGGCCTGACCGGATCGCCACCGCGACGCGCGCGCTGATCGCGAAGGGCGCGGACGTCATCAAGGTCGGCGCCAGTGAGCGCGCTGGCCTTGCGCACACGGACCCGCGCCGGCCCGAGCTGACGGAAGCCGAGATCCATGCGGCAGTGACCGAAGCCGCGAACAAGGGCCTGTACGTCGCGGCGCACGCGCACGCGCGCGAAGGCTGCGCAAACGCGGTGCGTGCGGGCGTGCGCAGCATCGAGCACGGCACCTGGGTGGACGACGAAACGCTGGCCGAGATGAAGCGGCGCGGCACCTACTTCGTGCCGACGCTTGCGGCCATGAGTCCGCTCGCCGACCCGAAGGGAAACTCGACGGACGACGTGACGCTGCGCCTACGCACGCAGGCAATGATGGGGCCGCTGCGCGCGGCGGTCCGCAAGGCGCACGCAATGGGCGTCACGATCGCCGCCTCGACGGACGGCAGCTACACCGACGACGACACCGGCGGCCTGCGCGTCGCGCACGACATCGCGCTGCTGCGGGAATTCGGCGGCCTGAGCACGCTCGAGTCGATCACTGCAGCGACCCTGAATGGCGCGCGCCTGGCCGGCATCGACTCGCGGACCGGCGCGATCCGCGTGGGCCTCGAGGCGGACCTCGTGGCCTATGACGGCGACCCGCTCGCGGACGGGCGCACGCTGTTCGAGCCGCGGCTCGTGGTGAGCGACGGCCGGATCCTGGTCGAGGGGCTCGGGCTCTAGCTCGTCCGGTTGACCGCGAAGCGGGCGAGACCCGCAAGCGCGTCACGGTAGGGGGAGGCAGGCAACGCAGCGAGCACCTCTTCGGCTTTGCGTGCCTCGCGTGCGGCGAGTTTCGCCGTGTACTCGAGCCCGCCCGAGCTTTCGACGGCCGCGAGGATCGGCGCCTGCAGCTCGGTGCCGCCTTGCTCGATGGCATCACGGATCATCGCGGCGGAGTCGGCATCAGCGTGGACCAGGGCGTGGATCAGGGGCAGCGTCGGCTTTCCCTCGGCAAGGTCGTCGCCGACGTTCTTGCCGAGCTCGCCGGAGTCGCCCTGGTAATCGAGCGCATCGTCGACGAGCTGGAAGGCGATGCCGAAGTGCCTGCCGTAGCTTGCGAGCGCCGCCTCGACCGGCGCCGGCGCCCGCGCGACGATTGCGGCGATCTGCGCGCCGGCCTCGAAGAGGCGCGCGGTCTTGCGGTAGATCACGTCCATGTAGCGGATCTCGGTCGTGTCCGGGTCGCCGGAGTTCATGAGCTGCATGACCTCGCCCGCGGCGATGGTGTTGGTCGCATCCGCCATCACGCGGATGACTGCCGTCGAGTCGAGAGTCGCCATCATCTGGAAGGCGCGGGAGTAGAGGAAGTCGCCGACCAGCACCGAGGCAGGGTTGCCGAAGGCCTCGTTGGCCGTCTCGCGGCCCCGGCGGCGGGCGGAGTCATCGACGACATCGTCGTGCAGGAGGGTAGCGGTGTGGATGAACTCGATCAGGGCTGCCGCCTGGACATGGGCCGAATCCGCCGCGCCGGCCGCCCGGGCAGCGAGCACGACCAGGAGCGGCCGGAGGCGTTTGCCGCCCCCACCGACGATGTAGTCTCCCACCTGGTTCACGAGCACCACGTCGCTTGCCAGCTGGCGGCGGATTTCGGCGTCGACCGCCGCAAGGTCGCTGGCGACGAGGGCTCGTATGTCCCTGAGTTGCATGGGTTCCTGGCATCCCCGCTAGGCACGGGCATCCTAATTGACCCCAAGGGGTGCCGTCACTACAATTGCCGGCTCTTTTCGGAGTCCAGTCAATCATGTACGCCGTCATTGCCACCGGGGGCAAGCAGTACCGGGTGAGCGAGGGCACCGTCGTGCGGGTCGAGAAACTCGACGCGGACGCGGGCGCAACCGTGGAGTTCAACCAGGTCCTCCTGATCGGCGAGGGCGCAGACGTCGCCGTCGGAGCGCCGTACGTCACGGGGGCGCGGGTCACCGCGACCGTGCAGTCGCACGGCAAGGCCGACAAGGTGAGCATCGTGAAATTCCGGCGCCGCAAGCACTACCTGCGGCAGAAAGGTCACCGCCAGCCGTTCACCGAAGTGAAGGTGACGGGCATCACGGCGGCCTGAGGAGTCGAACATGGCACACAAGAAAGCAGGCGGCAGTACCAAGAACGGCCGCGAGTCCCAGTCGAAGCGGCTCGGCGTGAAGAAGTTCGGCGGCGAGCGCGTGCTGGCCGGCAACATCCTCGTGCGCCAGCGCGGCACGCCGTACCGGGCGGGCGATAACGTCGGCGTCGGCACGGACCACACGCTGTTCGCGCTCAAGAGCGGCCGCGTCGCGTTCAAGAAGAAGGGCGCCGACCAGCGCACTTTCGTCAGCGTGCTCCCGGAGTAAGCCAGGGCCGCGCGAGTTTCCCGAAGAACCCCGGCCCGGCCGGGGTTTTTCGTTAGGGCAGCAGAAGACCATGAAATTCGTCGACGAAGCGATCGTGAAAGTGCGCGCCGGACACGGCGGACGCGGCGCCATCGGCTTTCGCCGCGAGAAGTTCGTGCCCTTCGGCGGGCCGGACGGCGGCGACGGCGGCGAGGGCGGCAGCGTGTGGCTGCGTGCTCAGGCCGGCATCAACACGCTGGTCGACTACCGCGTCCAGCGCACGTTCCGCGCGCAGAACGGGCAGCCCGGCGGAGGGCAGGACTGCACGGGCCGCGGCGGTGAGGACCTGTTCGTGCCGATGCCGGTCGGCACCGTGGTGCTCGACGACGACACGGGCGAGACGCTCGGCGATCTCACGGGTGCGGGGCAGACGTTACTCGTCGCGAAAGGCGGAAAGGGCGGCTGGGGCAACCAGCGCTTCAAGAGCTCGACCAACCGCACGCCACGGCAGAGCGGGCCGGGCCTGCCCGGTGAGACGCGCAGCTTGCGGGTCGAGCTGCGGCTGCTCGCGGACGTCGGACTCCTCGGTCTTCCCAATGCGGGCAAATCGACGCTGATCCGAGCCGTGTCGGCTGCGCGCCCGAAGGTCGCCGACTATCCGTTCACGACGCTGCACCCGCAACTCGGTGTGGTGTCGGTCGCAGCGCACCGGAGCTTCGTGATGGCGGACATCCCGGGGCTGATCGAGGGCGCGGCGGAAGGCGCGGGGCTCGGGATCCGTTTCCTCAAGCACCTCCAGCGCACGCGCATCCTGCTGCACCTCGTCGACATCGCGCCGCCGGACCCGGCAGAAGACCCGGTCATGGGTGCCCGCGCGATCGTCAAGGAGCTGAAGAAGTTCAGCCCGGAGCTCGCGAAGAAGCCCCGCTGGCTGGTGCTCAACAAGATCGACCTGGTCGAGCCGGCGGCGCGGATTCAGCGCTGCGCCGAGATTGTCCGGCGGCTGCGCTTCAAGGGACCGGTGTTCCGGATTTCCGGCGCGACGGGCGAGGGCACGAAGGAACTGTGCCAGGCCGTCATGCGGGAGCTGGAAGGCTAGGACAGCGCCTTGACCTGGGCGGCCAGGCGGCTCTTGTGGCGGGCTGCCTTGTTGCGGTGAATGATGCCCTTGCGCGCCATGGAGTCGATGACGGGCGCCGCCGCCTTGAGTGCGGCGACGGCGTCGGCCTTGTTGCCGGCGCGAATCGCCTCGACGACCTTGCGGACGGCACTGCGCACTTTTGAGCGCTGCGCGACGTTCTGTGCGCGTCGAGCGACCGCCTCGCGGGCCCGTTTTTCGGCTGACTTGGTGTTGGCCATAAGGGCGCGCATTGTCCGGATGCGGCCCGACATTGTCAACGCGCTATAGTGCCGGCCGCATGTCGCACGGATTCCTGCGCAATACCACCATCGTAGGCCTGCTGACGCTCCTCTCCCGGGTCACGGGCGTGATCCGGGACATGGTCTACCTGATCTCCTTCGGCGCGGGACCCCTGATGGACGCCTTCCTGGTGGCGTTCAAGATCCCGAATTTCATGCGGCGCCTGACTGCGGAGGGCGCCTTTTCACAGGCCTTCGTGCCGGTCATCTCGGAATACAAGGTACGGAAGAGCCAGGCCGAGGTCCGCGAGCTGGTCGCCGGCGTCTCGGGCGTATTTGGCATTCTGCTCTTCCTCATCACCTTGGCCGGTGTCATTGCCGCGCCTGTCCTCGCCTACCTGTTCGCGCCTGGCTTCCACGCGAAAGGCAGCCAGTTCGACCTGACGGTCGAGATGCTGCGCTTCACGTTCCCCTATCTCTTCTTCATTTCGCTGGTCGCGCTCGGCAGCGGTGTGCTGAACAGCTACGGGCGCTTTGCAGTGCCTGCGTTCAACCAGACACTTCTCAACATCGTGATGATCGTCTCGGCCGGCCTGGTTGCGCCGCACTTCGCGAATCCCGGCCTGGTGCTCGCGATCGGCGTGTTCATCGCCGGACTCGTGCAGCTCGTCGCGCAGTTCCCGGCGCTGCACCGGATTGGCCTGCTGCCGCGGCCGCGGCTCGACCGCGCGCACGAAGGGGTGCGCCGTATCGGGCGGCTGATGCTGCCCGGCATCTTCGGGTCGTCGGTCGCGCAGGTGTCGCTGCTGCTCGACACGATCATCGCGTCCTTCCTGATGGTCGGCAGCGTCACCTGGCTCTACAGCGCGGATCGGCTGGTCGAGTTTCCGCTCGGCGTGTTCTCGATCGCGCTCGCGACCGTGATCCTGCCAGGGCTCTCCTCGCACCACTCCGAGAAGTCGCCGGAGAAGTTCGAGGCGACGCTCGACTGGGCGCTCCGGCTCACGCTCACGATCGTCGTGCCCGCGGCGGTGGGCCTGCTGATGCTCGCGGGGCCCCTGATCGCGACGATCTTCGGCTACGGCGCCTTCACCGACCGCGACGTACTGATGTGCGGCTACGCGCTGATGGCCTATTCCTTCGGCCTCATCGGCTTCTCGATGGTCAAGGTGCTCGCGCCCGGCTATTTCGCGCGCCAGGACACGAAGACGCCGGTCAAGATCGGCATCATCGCGCTCGCGATCAATATCGGGTTCAACCTCGGCGTCGTCGTGCCGGCGTTCCTGAATGGATTCCCGGTGCCGCACGTGCTGCTGGCGGTATCCACCGGCCTTTCGGCCCTCATCAACGCGACGATGTTGTACCGGGGCCTGCGTCGTGCGGGCGTCTACCAACCGTCGCCGGCGTGGCGCAGGCTGCTGCCGCAGATCGGGCTCGCGAGCCTCGCAATGGCAGCGTTCCTGTGGTGGATCTCCGGGGACTGGGCAGCCTGGACCGAGTGGTCGGCGCTGCATCGCGCGGCCTGGCTCGCAGTCGCGGTCGTCGGCGGCGGGGCGGTCTATTTCGGCGTGATGGCGCTTGCCGGCGCGCGCCCGCGCGACCTGAAGCATCTATAATTCATGCGGATCCAACGCGGATTCGAACCCAGCGCGGGCGTCGGCCGGGCGGTCGCGATCGGCAATTTCGACGGCGTGCATCTCGGGCACCAGCAGATCCTGGCCGTGCTTTGCCGGCACGGCCGCGAGTTGCGCAGCCCGACGGCCGTGGTCTGCTTCGAGCCCCAGCCGAAGGAGTACTTCGCGAAGGGCGAGCCACCGGCGCGACTGATGCGGCTGCGTGACAAGGTCGGGCGGATCGCGGAGGCGGGTGTCGACGAGCTCAGGGTGCTGCGTTTCGATGCGCAGCTCGCGCGGCTCGACGCGGACGAGTTCATCGGGCAGGTACTGGTGGGAGCTTTGAGGGCAAGACACGTGGTGATCGGCGAAGGATTCCGGTTTGGGCGCGAGCGTCGCGGCGACGTCGACCTGCTCCGCCGAGCGGGCCTCGAGCACGGCTTTGCGGTCGATGCAGTCGCCCCGTGCCTGGACGACGGCCGGCCCGTCAGCTCGACGCGCGTGCGCGAGGCGCTGGCCGTCGGCCGGATGGACGAGGCGAGGGCGCTGCTCGGCCGCGACTTCCGCATGAGCAGCCGCGTCGTTCCCGGCGAGCGGCTCGGCCGCACGCTCGGCTTTCCCACCGCCAACCTGCGCCTGCACCGCCGCGTTTCGCCGGTCGCCGGCATCTTCGCGGTGCGCGTCTCGGGTGCCGGGCTCGCGCGGCGCCCGGGCGTTGCCTCGGTCGGCACGCGGCCGACGATTGACGGCCGCGAGTGGTTGCTCGAAGCGCACGTGTTCGATTTCGGCGGCGACCTGTACGGCGAGCGGCTCGACGTCGACTTCATCGCCCGGCTGCGTGACGAGGTCCGCTATCCGGACCTCGCGAGCATGACTTGCCAGATGCAGGACGACGCGCGCGAGGCGCGGCGCCTGCTGACGACCTGAGGACGCGCGTGGACTACAAGCAGACCCTCAACCTGCCCGACACCGCCTTCCCGATGAAGGCGAATCTCGCAGGCCGCGAGCCGGAGCAGGTTGCACGCTGGCTCGGCGACGACGTCTACGGCCAGCTGCGACGCCGTGCCGCCGGCCGGCCGAAGTTCGTGCTGCTCGACGGGCCGCCGTATGCAAATGGCGTGATCCACATCGGTCACTCCGTCAACAAGGTGCTGAAGGACATCATCGTCAAGTCGCGCAGCCTCGACGGCTGCGACTCGCCCTACGTGCCGGGTTGGGATTGCCACGGCTTGCCGATCGAGCAGCAGGTCGAGAAAAAGTACGGCCGCGTCGGCCAGAAACTCGACGCGGACGATTTCCGCAAGGCCTGCCGCGAGTTCGCGGCGAGCCAGGTGACGCTGCAGAAAGCGGACTTCCAGCGCCTCGGCGTGATCGGCGACTGGGACGACCCGTACCTCACCATGGACTCGCGCTACGAGGCGGCGCAGCTACGCGCGTTCGCCGCGATCATCCGCCGCGGGCACCTGGTACGCGGTTTCAAGCCGGTGCACTGGTGCCTCGACTGCCGCTCCTCGCTCGCCGAGGCCGAGGTCGAGTACGAGGAGCGGACCTCGCCCGCGATCGACGTGCGCTTCGAGATCGCGGACGCGCACGACGCAGCGCGGCGCTTCGGCCTGCCGACAGACGACCTGCTGAGCGCCGCGGTCGTGATCTGGACCACGACACCCTGGACGTTGCCGGCCAACCAGGCGGTCTGCCTGCACCCGCTCTACGACTACGTGCTCGCCGAGCTGGCAGTGGACGGCGGCCCGGTTCGTCTCATCGTCGCCGGGGCGCTGCTCGAGTCGTTCGCAAGGCGGATCGGCGCCGCCTCGCACCGCGTCCTGGCGAAGCGCGACGGCAAGGCGCTGGAGGGCCTGCGGCTCGAGCACCCGTTCTACGAGCGTGAGGTGCCGGTGATCCTCGGCGAGCACGTGACGCTCGACGCCGGCACCGGCGCGGTGCACACGGCGCCGGGCCACGGCGCCGATGACTACGAGATGGGACGGCGCTACGGCCTGCCGATCGACAACCCGGTCGGCAACGACGGGCGCTTCGTCGCGGGCACGCAGCTATTCGAGGGGATGGGCGTCTTCGACGCCAATGCGAAGATCGTCGAGACGCTGAAGGAAGCGGGCCGTCTCGTGCAATTCGAGTCCTACCATCACAGCTACCCACATTGCTGGCGCCACAAGTCGCCGGTCATTTTCCGCGCGACGCCGCAGTGGTTCCTCAGCATGGAGAAGCAGGGCCTGCGGCGCGACACGCTCGCCGCGATCAAGTCCGTGCAATGGATCCCGGGCTGGGGCGAGCAGCGCATAACCAACATGATGGAGACGCGTCCCGACTGGTGCATCTCGCGCCAGCGCGCCTGGGGCGTGCCGCTCGCGATGTTCGTGCACAAGGAAACCGGCGACCCGCACCCGCAGACGCCGGAGCTGCTCGAGCAGGTGGCGGAGCTGGTCGCGGAAGGCGGCATCGAGGCCTGGTTCGCGTTGAACCCGCGGCACCTGCTCGGCGACGAGGCGCTCATCTACGAGAAATGCCCGGACGTCATGGACGTCTGGTTCGATTCGGGAGCCGCGCACGACGTGCTGCCGGCCCTGCGGCCCGGCCTGATCCCGTACCCGGCGGACATCTACCTGGAGGGTTCGGACCAGCACCGCGGCTGGTTCCATTCGTCGCTGCTGCTCTCGGTTGCGGGCCATGGCGTCGCGCCTTATCGCCAGGTGCTGACGCACGGGTTCACGGTCGACGAGAAAGGCCGGAAGATGTCGAAGTCACTCGGCAACGTCGTGGCGCCGCAGAAAGTCATGCAATCGCTCGGCGCCGACGTGCTGCGGCTCTGGGTGGCGGCGACCGACTACAGCGGCGAGATCTCCGTCTCCGACGAGATCCTGAAGCGCATGTCGGACAGCTACCGGCGCATGCGCAACACGGTGCGCTTCCTGCTCGGCAACCTCGCGGGCTTCGACCCGGCGCGCGATGCGTTGCCGGTCGCGGAGCTCGTCGACCTCGACCGCTGGGCGCTGGCGCGCGCCGCGAGCCTGCAGCAGGAGATCGTCGAGGCCTATCGCACGTACCAGTTCCACCTGATCTACCAGAAGGTGCACAACTTCTGCGTCGTTGAGCTCGGTGCCTTCTGGCTCGACATCCTGAAGGACCGGCTCTATACGACGCCGGCGAAGAGCGCGGCGCGCCGTTCGGCGCAGACCGCGATGTACCACATCGCCGAGGCGATGGTGCGCTGGCTCGCACCGATCCTGACGTTCACGGCCGAGGAGATCTGGAAGTTCCTGCCGGGCGAGCGCGACGCGTCCGTTTTGCTGGCGACCTGGTGGACGCTGCCCGCCGTCGCGAAGGCGGGATCCGTCGACTGGGATGCGGCAATCGCGCTCAAGGCGGACGTTGCGCGCGAACTCGAGCGGCTGCGCACCGCGGGCCAGCTCGGCGCGCCGCTCGAGGCCGCGGTGGACGTCTACCTCGACGAGGCGCAGCATCGTCGCATGGCAACGCTCGGCGACGAACTGCGCTTCGTGCTCATCACTTCGCAGGCGCGGCTGCGGCCAGCGGCCGAGCGGCCCGCGAGCGCGGTCGCGGCGACCACGTTGGCGCCAGAAGGCGCCTGGCTGTCAGTCGCCGTCGATACTTCGCCCAAGTGCGCGCGCTGCTGGCACCGCCGCGCGGACGTCGGGGCGGACTCGAGGCACCCGGAAATCTGCGGCCGCTGCGCGTCAAACGTCGAAGGCCCGGGCGAAACGAGGCGCTTCGCATGACGCGGCAGCTGGTGCACGAGAAGACGGCGCTCATCTGGGTGTGGCTCTCGCTGATCGTGGTTGCGCTCGACCAGCTCACCAAGTGGTATGTCGTCGGGCATTTCGAGCTGTACGAGATCCGCCCGGTCGGGCCTTTCCTCGACCTCACGAGATTGCACAACGAGGGCGCGGCGTTCGGCCTGCTCGCCGAGGCCGGCGGCTGGCAGCGCTGGTTCTTCCTCGGACTCGCCGGGGCGATCGGCGTCGCGATCCTCGCCTGGCTGCGCTCGCTGCCGGCGAGGGGCCAGTACTGGCTCGCGATCGGCCTCGCACTGATCCTCGGCGGCGCGGTCGGCAACGCCTGGGACCGGTTCTTCGACGGCTACGTCGTGGACTACCTGCACTTCCACTGGAACGAGGCCTACTTCCCGGCCTTCAACGTCGCCGACATCGCGATCACCAGCGGCGCCTTCATGCTGATCATCGACGCGCTACTTTCACGGCGCCGGGACGAGGCCGCCCCGGGATGAAAGTCCTGCTCGCGAACCCGCGGGGCTTCTGCGCCGGCGTCGACCGCGCTATCGACATCGTCGAGCGGGCCATCGAGCTCTTCGGCGCGCCGATCTACGTGCGCCACGAGGTCGTGCACAACAGGTTCGTGGTGGACCGCCTGCGCGGGCTCGGCGCCGTGTTCGTGGACGAGCTGGACGCCGTGCCGGATGGCGCGACCGTGATCTTCAGCGCGCACGGCGTGTCGAGCCGCGTGGAGCAGGAGGCGGAGCGGCGCGGGCTTGCCGTGTTCGATGCGACCTGCCCGCTGGTCACCAAGGTGCACATGGAGGTCGGCAAGTACGCCCGCGACGGCCTCGACGTGATCCTGATCGGCCATGCCGGCCACCCGGAGGTGGAAGGCACCATGGGGCGCTTCGACACGCGCCTGGGCGGGCGCATCCACCTGGTCGAAACAGTCGCCGACGCCGAGCGGCTCACGGTGCGCGATCCGGCGAGGCTCGCAGTCGTCACCCAGACGACGCTGTCGGTGGACGACACGGCGAAGGTGATGGCGGCGCTGCGCGCGCGCTTCCCGTCGTTGGCGGCTCCGCGCAAGGAAGACATCTGCTACGCGACGCAGAATCGCCAGGATGCAGTCAAGCAACTCGTCGCCCAATGCGACGTGATCGTGGTCGTGGGATCGCAGTCGAGCTCGAACTCCAATCGCTTGCGCGAAATCGCGACCACGCGCGGCATCCCGGGCTATCTCGTGGACGGCGCCGGGGACCTGCGGCGCGAGTGGTTTGCGGGCAAGCAAGCCGCCGGCGTGACCGCCGGTGCCTCGGCGCCCGAGTCGCTCGTCAAGGACGTGGTGGAAACGCTCCGGGCCTGGGGCGGGTGCGAGGCGGTCGAAGTGGTCGGACGGGAGGAGGACATCGTGTTCGGCCTGCCGCAGGCGCTTCGCCGGCTCGGGCAACCCGAGCCTGCCGGGCGCTGACTCACTGCCAGCAGCGTGCCGTGCTGTCCGCGCCGCCCCCGTCGGCGGCCGCGCGACGCCCGCTCTCGTCGATCGACAGGCTCGAGCATTCCGGATCCGTGCCAGGGCCGGCCGCGCTTGCGACCATGCGGTACTCCGCGGCAGTCGCGGTCGCCACGGCGAGCGCGTAATGTCCGCCCGTGGTGCGCGATGCAACCGGCAGCCCGGGCGGATCCTCGCCAGCGACGGCATCGAGCCGGTTGCCGTAGCGGCCATTCGCGAGGTGGAATTTCTCCTGTTCCACCGCGGCGGCGAGCAATGCCTGCACCGCTTCCGAACGATGGCCGCGGCGCAGGTAGTTGCGGTAGCTGGAGGTCGCGATCGCGGACGTGATCGCCAGGATCGCCAACGCGATCATGAGCTCGATCAGGGTGAAGCCGGCGGAGGTGCGAGCTTGCGCCATGAGGTCCTCACGGGGTCGCCGGCATAGCCGGGATCGAAGGTTGCGCCGCCCGCGATGCCGAATGGGCGTGGCCGGCAGCCGTCGCAGGGTTCTTGCCAGCGTGCGTCGAAACCGAAGCGCAATGCCGGCGGCAGGCCCGAGACCGGGACGTCTTCAGGCTCGTCTTCATCGGACTCGGCCGCGGTGTTTCCTGGCAGTGCCGTGCGTATGTCGAGCCTGTAGCGGCGCGCGGCGGCGAGCGGCGGGCCGCAAGGCGCATCCGCGACGGGTGGCAACGGCTGATAGGTCTGGAAACGCAGCGCCTGATCAAAGGTCACGGTCGAGCCGATGACTTTCTCGCCGGGGCCGTGCGACTCGAGCCGCACGAACCAGCCGCGCGCATCCGGCGGCAAGGAATCGGCAGCATCGGTCGCATCGAAAAGGTCATCCTCGTCGACCTCGGGAAGCACTGCGCCGGTCAGCGTGTCGAAAAGGACGTACACGCGGTCCACGAGGCTCGTGTCGCGCGGGCGCGTGAGCGTGCCCGAGCCGACGGCGATCGCAAGTCTCGTCACACCGGCAATCTCCGTGACCGAGACGTCCGGAGTCGCGAAGAAGCGGTGCGCGCCCGTGCCAAGCCGCGCGATGCGGCGCGCCGTGGCGAGGTTTGCTGCGGCGGCGCCGTTGGTGAAGTCGAGACGCCAGAAATTCCCGGTCGCGTCGACGAGATAAGCGCGGTCGAGGTGGCCGTCCCCGTCGAGGTCGAGCGCGCGCGGCGCCGCGGGCAAGGTCGTGAAGCCGCCGCGGGACCACAACAAGCGTCCCGTCACCGCATCGACGATGTGCAACGAATTGCCTGCGCCCGTGCCGGCAGCGCCGGGCGCGTCGAAGCGCGTGTCGTAGCCGCCCGGCAGCAGCACGATCCAGTCGCCCGCGCTCTGGCCCGAGCCCGCGATGCGAAGGCGCGTGACCACGGGTTCGCCACGCGCCTGGACCTGGGCATCGGGCAGGGCGTACGACCAGAGCAATCTCGGGTCGTCGGGTTGTGCGAGGTCAAGCGTGTAATAGCGCGAGCCGCCGCGGCCAAGGCCGAACAGGAGCCAGCGGTGCGTGTCCCCTCCGTCCTGGCGGTGCAGGACGAGCGGGCCGTCGATACCGTGACTGCGGGTGATCGACCGCGCATCGCGCATCAATTCCGGCAGGCGCGGCAACAGCTCCTTCGGGATCCAGGCCCATTGCTCGATGCCGCTCGCGGCATCGAAGGCATGCAGCGTGCCGTCCTGGGTCGCGGCGAGCGCGAACACGCGTCCAGTCGCCTCGTCGTCGATGACAACCGGCGCGTGCAGGCCCGGGTCGCCGAGCGTGGGTTCTTCGTGGATTGGCCCCGGCGGGAGCGCATTGCCGGCGTCCAACAGCCGGTTGCCCGCGACATCGGAATACAGGCGACGGGCATCGGCCGACGGCAGCCGGCCTGCCGCGCCGCCCGCGAGCAGGTTCGCGTCCGGCGCATCGCTCCAGAGGCTGCGCGTGTGCGGCCAGGGCAGGCCGCTCGCCGGATCGATTGCGGGATCCCCGTCGCGATCGACCACGAGCGGGGCCTCGAGCGGTGAGGCCGGCGTGCGTAGGCCGTAGCGAAAGACGTTCCCCAGCCAGCGCGCGCGGGCTCGCGGCGCGGTGAGCCCGAAAATCACGCCCGGGTTCCGTGACGCATCTTCCGGCGGCACGAAGCCGGCCGCGGAAAGCTGCGGGTCCGCGGCGAGGGCCGCGTCGTGCTGGAAGGCGGTGGCAACGAGATTGGGGCCGGCGAGCGGATCAGACGGCGAGAACCCGAGGCCAGCCGTGAGCCAGGTGACCGGCGTCGACTGCAGGCCGGGTAAGTCATCTCGCAGGTCCGTCGTGCCGATCTCCGCCGCGAGCGCCTCCGCTTCGCCGGAGATTTCGGAGGCTGCGAGGACCGCCAGCGACACCGGCCGGCAGGCGCTGTCGAACGGCGAGCGATAGCGGCCTGAGGCAGGCGGATCCTGCGCCCGCGGGTCGGCGCGAATGTCGCCGCCAGATTGAACCACGTCGCCGCGCAGCCAGGCCTCAGCCTCCGCAAGCGAATCTGCGAGGGCATCAACACCGGACGGCGCGGTCGCTGCCTGCGCGCGCACGCGCTCGACGGCGACATCGTTCGCGACGGGCGCAATTGCGACGTAGCCACCCGCCGGACCGTCGTCATCCGTCACGAGGAGCGCGACGTCGAGCCCCGCCGTCGCGGCAATTGCGTCGGCGAGACGGTTCGCCAGCAGCGTGGCGAGGGGCTGCTCGATCGTCAGCCTGGCGGATCGCAGGTAGTTGAGGAAGTTTCCCGAGTAGAAGACGTGGGCGTCGACGCGTGGCGCCGCGCCGTCCGCCAGACATTCGCCCGCCACGCCGGGCGATGCGACGAAATAGCCATAAGTTGCCAGCGGCGCGCGCGCCGCCAGGCAGACCGGAGCAACGAGCGCAGGCTCGAGTCGGCAATCCGGCGCCGGTCCCGGTCCGTGCCGCCAGTACGTACGCGCCGCGTCGCAGCGCACCGCGGCCGTGAGGTTTGCGCCGTAGTCAACCGCTGGATCGAAGGCCGCCGTCGCCTCGACGGGCTGCGCGGTCAGCGCCGAGCGGTCGAGCAGCACCGCGAGCAGCGGACGCGTCCCGGCCGGAACGTCGGCGCGATGCAGCCAGGCCTCATCCTCGTCGGCCTGGCACGGAAGTGCGATCAGCAGGAGAAGCAGGAGGAGTGGCTTCACGATGCGGGAACCACGAGATAGAAGCCCTGTTCGAGGCGGGCGCGCACGCCGCGTCCGGAACTCGCGTCCGCGGTGATGAAGAAGTGCCGTGCCGTGAAGCTGCCCGCGTTCTCGCCGATCGTGAAACCCGGCGGCAGGATGCCCGGGCCTTCCGCCTCGCGCGTCTCGGTGCGCCAGGCCGCAGACGCGGTCGGGTCGTCGGGCATCACTTCGCCGTCCGCGTCCCCGCCTTCACGCGTTTCGGTCGCCTCCATGAGCGCGGTGACGATCCCGGTTTCCGCGGCCTCGAAGGCGTTCTGCGCCATCTGCTGATGGCCGGCGAGCGCAAGCGCAGTCATGGCGGCAGCCGCGGCCGCGAGTGCGAGCGAGGCGAGGCCCGAAAGCAGCACGAGCACGACGACCAGCGCGGAGCCGCGCGCGCTTGCCCTCACGACGGCGCTCCGGAATTGCGCAGCTCGACAACGCGCGAGACGCGCTTGCGGCGCGCGAGGCCCGGCTGGTCACGCTCCGGCACGTCGCTCACTGCCTCGAGCTCGATGCGCAGCGCCCGCGGCGTCGCGCCGTTCATGGCCTGGCCCGGGCGGATCCAGCGATCCACGGCGCTGTCCATGTCCACCGCATCGTCGAGTCCGACCAGGATCTGCAGGTCGCCGATGCCGCTGACGAGTTCCTCGTCCTGGAATGCGGGACGCGTGCCGCCGACCAGGCGCTTGCGACGCAGCGACGGCCAGCCGCGACGGCCCGTCGAATCGCGGCTCACGTAGTAGACGCCGACCTCGAGGTCGTGACGTCGCGCTTCCGGGCCGAGCGTCGCGGCGCCGTTCGCCGAGAGCAGGGCGGTGCGCAGGTTGGTCTCGAGCTGCAGGCGACCGGCCTGCGCGGGCGCAGGCTCCGCCGCCGCGTGACGCACGACGAGCGTGTCGGCGCCCGCCATCGCGCGCCCGTCGGGTGAAGGACGACAGCCGAGCGCTACTCCGGGCGCAGCGGAGTAGGCGGCGTCCACCGCAACGATCGGGACTGCGAGATCGTGCGCGAGCGAGGCGCCGCAGGCGCCCGTGACAGCAAGGTCCGCGCGCTCTGGCGTGCGTAGCGTCGAGGTACCCGTGACCGGCGTGCGCGGCGCGGCGAGGCCGAGGTAGCCGGCGAGGCGCACTTCGTCGACCAGCAGGCCGAATGCGGCATCGAGCGCCTCCTCGAGGCGGGCGACGGACTCGCCGCTTCGATGGGCGGCGCGCCCGCGCGTCACGAAGGTGACGGAGCCCGCAACCACGACCAGCACGAGCGTCATCGCCACCAGCATCTCGACCAGTGTCAATCCCGTGTCGCTACTCATGTCGTCACCGGAAGGACCAGCCGCTGCAGGCCGACGCCCGCGACCGGCCATTCGATGCGGATGAGGTAGCCCTCCGGCGCCTCTTCGTCGCGCTCGACCTGGGCAGTGGCGCCCTGCGGTAACGACTCGGTGACGGCCGCCAACCAGGTCGTGATGGCGGGCGCATCGGGCTCGAGCGAGGCGAAGGCATCACGGTCGAGCGCGCGCAACTCGTCCGCGAGCGAGGCCGCGAGACGCAGAGCCGCACGGCGGTTGCCCGACTCGCGCTCGTGCTGCAGGCTCCGGCCGAGTGCGAGGCCTGCGCCCGCGAGCCCGGCCAGCATGAGCGCCAGTGCAACCAGCGCCTCGACCAGCGTGAAGCCACGGACGGGGCGAGAATTCAACACGTGAGCGCCCGGTCAGAGCCGTCGCGGGTGCTGGTGCGCGGGCGGCCGGCGCGGCTCACGATGACGGCCCGCGCAGCGCGCGCACCGCGCCGGTCGCAGATCACGATCGTCGCGGGTGTCGCGAAACCCGAGCCCGCCTCGAAGCTCAGCGTCGCGCGGTTCGAGCGCAAGCGCGGAGTGCCAGGGCCGCCTGAGAAGCCGAGGGTCTGGTGGAAGAGGCCGGCATCGTCCGCGAGCAAGAGGCCCGCCGACCAGTCGGGTGCGCCGGAACATTCGCGTGCATCGACGCTGCCGCAGAGGCGGATCGTCTCGCCGCGTGTCGCTGAGAACTGGCGCCCGAGGTTGACTGCGTGCATGGCCGAGGCGAGTACGGCGTTCATCCGGCTATCGAGCAGCAGCGACGAAAAAACGGGCACCGCCGCGGTTGCCAGGACCGCGGCGATGCCGAGGATGGTGAGCAACTCGGGGAGGGTATGCCCCGCGCGATGCCGGATGCCGCCGTTCATGCGACGAGGCTAGCGTCCCGGCGCGGCGCCGCCCTCGCGCAAAAGCGTCGCGTTCCGGCCGTTATTCCGCGAGCATTGCCCGGCACCCCGAGGCTTGCCTATACTTCGCGCCCCATTGCCGGTGTAGCTCAGTTGGTAGAGCAGTCGCTTCGTAAGCGAGAGGTCGGGGGTTCAAGTCCCTCCACCGGCACCAATTTCACGCATACTCAGCCGCGAGCCACTCTCCGTGATTTCAGGAGACCCGCGGTAGCTCCATAGAAAAAGCCTGCACGCGGTTCGGTTCGTCCAAGGGGGGATCGTGAAGAAGCTCAATCTGCAGGACATCGAAAGCATCGCCGAGGTCATTGGTGCGATTGCCATCGTCGTCTCGTTGATTTACGTCGGCATCCAGGTCAACGACAGCGCCTTGGCGACACGATCGGCCACGGCCAACGACACCTCAGCGGCGATGTCGCAGTGGTACATTGCCGTCGGCAGCAATCCTGACGCCACTCGGGTTCTTCTCGATGGCATGACCAATCCGGAATCGCTGAGTCGAGAAGAGACTGCGCAGTTCATATACATGTTCCACGCCCTGTTTCTGGAGTACCAGACTGCGTACTACGTTGCCGAGCAGGGGACACTGGACATCGAGTTGCGCGATTTCCTGGTCAACACGCTGGCGGGCGTCAGGGAGCAGCCGGGCTTCCTGAAGTACTGGAGCCAAAGGCGGGAGATTTTCAAGCCAAGTTTCAGGGATTTCGTCGACGATTTGATTGCGCAAGGAAAGACCAACAAAAGCCTTGAGCAGATGTATCAGCCCAAGTCGTCACGATAACGATGGCGCCTGGCTGTTCAGCGGAATTCGGTGTTGCCGTATGGCAGCTGCAAATTGCGTATGCGGCTGCCGTTTACGCGCAGCGCGACGTCACTTTGGAATTGCGCGGTAAGGACACCAATCCAGGTATCGGAGCGTGCTTGATACTGAGCAGCAAGCGCAATTTCGCGAGACTGCTTGATCTGCAATCCGACGAAAATCAGCGACAAGACAATCGCAAATACTCCAATGATTTCGGCGCCATCTTTCCAATTCGCACGATTCAATAAATTCTCCCACTGCGTGTTGCGCAAGTGTGTTTACGGATCGCTCGAACGCGTAGTTGGACAACGTGGCTGTAGATGTCTTTGCGATCGCCGACCTTGAAGATGGTGACCTCTCGCTGCTGGTCGTCTACGAGATAAACGACTCGATAGTTGCCTTGCCGGATTCTGAACCGATCAGCGTAGCCCGCGAGCTTCTCGCAGCCGTGAGGCCTGGGGTCATCTGCCAGGGCTTGAATTCGCCCGACGATTCGCAGCCGGTCGGACTTCGTTCCCAGTCTTTCAAGTTCCCTACCCGCAGAGGCCTTGATCAGCAGCCTATAGGCGGCCACGGCGTTTCATACCCCGGATGAAACTTTCGAAGGGGGAGCTGCGCTCCTTGCGACGTTGGTCAAAGGCCTCGAGATCGACGGCGTCTTCGGCCAGAGCCGCTTTGACCGCATCATTCACCATGTCGGACATGGAGCGGTCATTGGCAGCAGCCCGGAGCCGCAAGGCTCGATGGACGTCGGCGTCGAAATACACAGTCGCTCGTTTGGGGGCGGTCATGGGCATCTGTGTGACGCTATGACGTCAAAACGTCAACGGGCGTTTCCAGGTTCAGGTTTGCTCCGGCGATGACATTGCCGCGCGTCAAGCAATGGCAAGTCCAGGCACCTTGCACCGCCGGGCAGAGCGCGTAGATGATATGCGGCGATTACGCCGCCTTTTTCGGCGGCACGCGTTGGCAAAATACCGGATGAGTCCCTGCGCCAGCACCATGTCCCGAGCCTTCCTGTTCCGCCTGTTGCTCGCGATGGCTTCGGTCGTCGCATACGCGGTGCTCGTGCAATTCACGCCGCTGCTCGAGATGATCGACAGCGTGCCGAATGTGAACACCTTGTTTCACCTCCTGATCGGCGCGATCTTCGGCGCGCTGGTGCTTGCGCCGTATGCAAAGGCGCCGCGGCAGGCGGCGCGCGGGATCGCGCTCGCAGCCGCAGGCGCAACGATCTATTACGGCGCCATCCGCTTTGTCGTGGAGAGCCCGGCAGGTCTCGACCCGCTGGCGGCGCTGGTCATTGCGGGCGTCGGTGCGGCCTTGCTATGCGGCCTCGCGGTTGCGCTCGTTGCGCCCGGCCGCTTCACGCCGCGCCTCGGCCTGGCACTCGCCATCGCAGGCGCGGTCGGCGGTGCCGTCTTCGACCTCAAGCTTACATTCGATCCGCACCTGCTCATCGGTCACGCGGCCTGGCAGTTGCCGGTTTTCCTGGCCCTCTATTTCGCGCGCGACAAGGCGACTGCATGAACCGCGCAAGTGCGCTACTTGCGAATGTCGGTCTCGACGTCGCAATCGGCTATGGCATGTTCGCCGTCCTGGCGTTGTTCGTAAGTCTGGTGTCGGCTGACGGCTTCGCGGGCGCCCCGATCACGCTCGCCGATCTCCTGTCCGGTGACCTGGCGCAGGCTGCGCTGGGTGGTAACAGTGTCAAGGGCGTCATCTGCGTGCTGCTTGCGACGGCAACTGTCCTGGTGCCGTACTTTTGGAAGCACCGGTTCGCACCACTGGCATTCGCCGTACCGTTGCTCGTCACGCTGTACGGATTCTGGCCGCTCTACGTGCAGCACCGTCGGCAGCAGGACGCAATCGCGGCGATGGGGGACCTGGGCCAGGCGCTCGGCGAACTGGCCGCGCAGATTAACGCTGAAATGAACGGGCCGCTCGCAAACCTCGGGATCGCGGCGTGGATCCTGTTCGCGGCGGTGCTGTTTCTGGCGTTGCGGGGTATCGCGCGCGCTACTTCATCGTCGGCATGACGAACTCGGCGCCCCTGGAGCCCTCGGGCCAGCGTGCGGTGACGGTCTTCAGGCGGGTGTAGAAGCGCACCCCGTCCGGCCCGTGCATGTGCAGCGGCCCGA
>Ga0187894_10001390_pt1 | contig 31178 bp, 29 predicted proteins | sample GBC1701081metaG_FD_136650 | JGI IMG/M metagenome (GOLD analysis project Ga0187894, IMG submission 136650) | White microbial mat communities from a lava cave in the Kipuka Kanohina Cave System on the Island of Hawaii, USA - GBC170108-1 metaG ...
CCGCTATTTCCAGGTCGCCGAACCCGGGCTGGGCTGGGGCGGCACCGATGTGAAGGACCCGCTGGAGATCATCGACCGCATCGATCCCAAGACGGCGTGGCCCGGCCTGAAGCTGCTGATGGTTTCGACCACGGGTGAGCATGCCGCCTGGTTCGTGCTCGACGAAGCGCTCAAGCCCGTCGCGGCCGAGATGCCGGCAGCGGTGCGCAAGGTGGTCGAGCGTATCGCCGAGAACTGCGAGCCCGCGCTGTGCACCGTGATGTTCATGGCCGGCGCCGGCGGCTCGCTGCGCGCCGGCGTCACCGAAAACCCGGTACGACTCACGCGCTCGGTGAAGGACACGCTGACCCGCGTCACCTGCGGCGGCGCGCCGGCCTACATCTGGCCCGGCGGCGGCATCACCCTGATGGTCGACGTCACGCGCATGCCCGAGAAATCGTTCGGCTACGTGCCGACGCCGGCGCTGGTGGCGCCGATCGAGTTCACCCTGCGCCGCGCCGATTATGTCGCGCTGGGCGGCTACGCCGACCGCGCCGTGGCGCTGGAGGACGTGTTGAAGTCGGGCAAGCTCGAAACGCGGACCTGGCCTATGCCGCCGCGAGCGGGTGGCTGACCCTCGTGTGGCAGGGCCCGCAGATCGCGCGCTTGCCCGACGGGCGGCTGCATCTGCAGCACGGCCCGATCGACCTCATCATCGCCGCTTGGGGTGACGTACCCGAGGTCGACGCTGCCTACCACCAGGCCGCCGACCGCTTCGGCGACGTGCTCGAGACACTGGTGCGCGAGCTTGCCGTGCTGCGCACGCCGGTCGGCGATGCCTTCCCGCCGCTCGGCGGTCCGGTCGCGCGGCGCATGGCCTGCGCGGTGTGGCCGTACCGCGACGTCTACATCACGCCGATGGCGGCGGTCGCCGGTGCCGTCGCCGACGAGATCCTGGCGGCGCTGGTGGCGGGCCGCGATCTCGCCAAGGCCTATGTCAACAACGGCGGCGATATCGCCTTTCATCTGGCGCCTGGCGAGAGCCTGCGCACGGCCGTGGTGGCCAACCTGGATGCGCCGGCGCTCGATGCGATCGCGACCCTGACCGCCGACATGCCGGTCCGCGGACTTGCCTCGTCGGGTTGGCGCGGTCGCTCGTTCTCGCTGGGCATCGCCGACTCGGCGACGGTCCTGGCGCGCACCGCCGCCGCCGCGGATGCCGCCGCGACCATCATCGGCAACGCGATCGTGGTCGATCATCCTGCCATTGACCGGCAGCCTGCGTCGTCTCTGCGCGACGACACGGACCTGGGCGCGCTTCTGGTGACCACGGCGGTCGGCCCGTTGCCGGAAGATGCCGTATCGACGGCGCTCGATGCCGGTGCCGCAGAGGCCCACCGACTGCAAACGCGCGGGCTGATCGTGGGGGCTGCTCTCAGTCTTCAGGAGACATGGCGTCTGGTGATGCCGAACCTTCCGCGGTAAAGATCAGCGAGAGCCTCTGGTTGGATCGCGTGGACTTCGAAGCCTTCCGAATTGATCTCACGTACACGGATCAGGAACTGACCGCCTACGAGGCGATCACCCTGCGGCACCAGCAGGCGCAGGCCGATCGGCACACGTGGTATTCGTGGAGCGTGCTTGCCACCGGCGCGCTCGTGGCACTCATCGTCCCGATCGTGGCCTTGGTACTGGGCGTCGCGGATCGCAACACCGGCGGGCTTGTTGCGGTGCTGGTCTTCGGTGGATTCTATCTGGGCATCTGGACCCCGTCGTTCTGGGAGCGGGTGTTGCGACGCCGGACTCGAAAGACGTCCTGGGCGAAGTTTCGGACGACCTGGGCCGATACCACCCTGACGGTGACGCCAGCGGGCATTCGACTGCGCAGCCCCGATAGCCGGGTCACCTATGCCCGTGCGGCGATCGAGCGGGCGAGTCGCGACAGCGGATTGATCCTGCTCTGGGTGAAGGCCGAGGTGTCGCTGGCGATCCCCGTTCGGCTCCTGACACCAGCGCAGGAGGCGATTCTGCTGTCGATGGCGAGCACGCCCACGCCGGCGTGAGTCGCGCGCAGCGGCGTTACACGCCCGCCGGCTTGCGCGGCGGCCACATGCGGGCGAGATCGCCGGTGGGATTGCTGAAGGCCGGGAAGTCGCGCATGTCACGCGTCTGGTGGAAGTGCGCCAGCGCCCACACCACGGTGGGGAACGCCAGATCCTCCCACGGGATCTCATCCCAGCGGAACAAGCCGACCTCAGCGCTCTCCGGGCCCGGTGCGAAGTCGGGTGATGCCAGACGCGCGCGGTACATGATCTGCACCTGGCCGATGCGCGCGATGCTGTAAACCGCCAACAGCCGATCGATCTCGATCGTGCAGCAGGCTTCCTCGACCGCCTCGCGCTGCGCGGCCTGTTCGGTGGTCTCGCCGATCTCCATGTAGCCGGCCGGCAGGGTCCAGAAGCCCTTGCGCGGCTCGATGGCGCGGCGTGCCAGCAGGATGCGGTCCTCCCACGTCACCACCGAGCCGGCCACGATCTTGGGATTCTGGTAGAGGATGAACTGGCAGTCGTCGCACACCAGCCGCTCGCGGTTGTCGCCTTCCGGCACGCGTTTCTTGAAATTATCCGGCGGATCCCACGGCAGGCGCGGCGGCGGTCGCTCAACTTCGCTCATCGGACTCTCCCTGCGCACCGACCTCATCCACCGAGACTGTCGCCCATCCTTCGAGACGGCCGCTGCGCGGCCTCCTCAGGATGAGGCTCAGGACCTCTACGCCGCGCGGATCAGCGCCGCCACACCGGGCAGGGTTTTGCCTTCCATCCATTCGAGGAAGGCGCCACCAGCCGTGGAAACATAGCTGAACGTCTCGTCGACACCGGCGTGCGCCAGCGCCGCCACGGTGTCACCGCCGCCGGCCACTGACAGCAGCTTGCCGGCCTGCGTCAATGCCGCCGCCTCGCGCGCCACCGCCGTCGTGCCCGCGTCGAACGGCGCTACCTCGAAGGCGCCGAGCGGTCCGTTCCAGACCAGGGTTGCGCATTCGGCCAGGTCTGAATTCAGCATCGCGATCGACTTCGGGCCGATATCGAGGATCATCTGGTCGTCGGGCACGGCTGCGACATCCACCGTGCGGCTGGCGGCCCCGGCCTTGAACTCGCCGGCCACGACGGCATCGACCGGCAGCAGCACTTTGCACTTCGCTGCCGCGGCCTTGCCCAGGATCTCGCGCGCCGTCGTCGCGAGGTCCTTCTCGCACAGCGACTTGCCGACATTGACCCCCTGCGCGTGCAGGAACGTGTTGGCCATGCCGCCGCCGATGATCAGCCGGTCGACCCGGCCGACGAGGTTGCCCAGCAGCTCCAGCTTGGTCGACACCTTGGCGCCGCCGACCAGCGCCGCCACCGGCCGGCGCGGCGTGCCCAGCGCCTTGTCGAGTGCCTCCAACTCGGCCTGCATCAGCCGTCCGGCCACCGCCGGCATGCGGTTGGCGATGCCTTCGGTCGAGGCATGCGCGCGATGCGCGCAGGAGAAGGCATCGTTGACATAGATGTCGCCCAGCGCCGCGAGCTGATCGACGAAGCCCTGCTCGTTCTTTTCCTCTTCCTTGTGGAAGCGCAGGTTCTCCAGCAACAGCACGTCGCCGTTCTTCAGGCCGGACACGGCCTGCAATGCCAGCGGACCAACGGCGTTTTCGGCGAACGAAACGGGTTTCTTCAGCGTCGCGGCCAGCGGGTCGACCAGCGCCTTCAGCGACATCTCCGGCACCACCTTGCCGCCGGGCCGGCCGAAATGGCTCAGCACCACGACCTTGGCGCCCTTGTCGGCGAGTTCGGCGATGGTCGGCGCGACCCGCTCGATGCGGGTCATATCGGTGACCTTGCCGCTCTCCATCGGCACGTTGAGATCGACCCGGATCAGCACGCGCTTGCCGGCGGGCGCAATGTCATCGATGGTCTTGAAAGCGGGCATGCAAACCTCAGGCAAAGGCGCGAAACGTCGGGTTCACCGCATGGCTAGCGGGCCGCGACGCCGGATGCAAGGGCATGCAACGAAGCGCTCAGTCGTCTTTTTTGCGGATCAGGAACACCAGGGTGTCGCCATCGCGCGCGCTCTGGACCAGCGTGTGGCCGGTCTGGCGGCAGTAGGCGGGGAAATCGGCCTCGGCCGCCGGGTCGGTCGCCAGCACCTTCAGCGTCTGGCCCGGCGCCAGCTCGCGCAGCATGCGGTTGGCACGCAGCACCGGCAGCGGACACAAGAGGCCGCTGGCGTCATAGGTTCGGTCGCCGTTCAGGTCGCCATCCATGAGGCATATATAGGGAGCTCTGCGGGCTGTCGCCTAGCGCCGCGCATTGGCGCGCATCCAGTTGACCGTGGCGGCCACTGCCTGGTCGTCGATGCCGTAGAAGCCGTGATAGTGGTTGGCCTCGCAGGGATCGGCGCGGGCGCTGGCGGGGCCGCCGCCGGTCAGGGTCACGATGTCCACCTTGGGCGCGCCGGTCAGCAATGCCTTGAAGCGGTCGGCATCGGCGGGTGGCGTGGCCCTGCAGCTGTCGTCGCCATGGCGCAGCAGCAGTACGGGGACCCGGATGCGCCCCATGTCGCCCGTGGCAGCGGCGCCGGGCGCGTTGTAGTTCATCAAGGTACCCGACGAGATCACCAGCCCGTCAGGCAGTGTCGCGGCTTGCTGCGCGAAGAGATTGGCGGCCGATACCGCGCCGCGGCTGGTGCCGATCACCCAGACCGGCGACGCCACCTTGCGGGCGGCGGCGACCACGAGCGCCAGGTCGGCAGCATGTGCCGGGGCGAAGCGGTAGCGTTGCGTGCCTTTGAGGTCGCTGGCGATATCGGGCGCGAACACCGCGTAGCCCGCCAGCACGTAGGCGGCGCGGGTGCGGATCAGGTGGTTGCCGCCGAGCTGGTTGATGCGCCCCTGCGCATCGATATCGAGCACACCCGAGCCGCCCGCCAGCAGGACCACGCTGCCGATCGGCGCGAGCGGCCGGTCGGTGACGACCCGCAGTTCCGCGCCGGGACGCGGCGTCAGCGTCAACAGCGTGTCGGCGGCGTGGCTTGGAGTCCCGGCGGCGACCATGCCGGCAAGGGCGAGCATGACGAGGGTGCGCCGCATCGCTGTCTCCGGCCAGGGGGGTGAACCGCGCGATCAGGCCCTGTCCAGCCCGCACCACTGGGCGATGAACAGCGCCGTGGCCTGGGTGATCTTGCGCACCGACTCCAGGTTCACGCGCTCGTCGAAGCCGTGAACGTCGTCGGATTGCGGGCCGTAGACCAGGGCCGGAAGGCCGGCGTAGAGGCCGAAGAAGCGGTTGTCGGCGGTGCCGGTCTGGGTACGGTCCTTCAGCGCCTCGCCGAACACGGTCTGGTGCACATCGGCGAGCACGGCGCGCACCTGCTCGTGGTTCTTCAGCACGAACGGCTCGGCCTGGAAGCCTTCCCAGGTCACCGTCGGCGGAGCGTTGCCCAGGAACGGATCGTTGGCCGCCGCGCGGCGCACGCAGCCCTCGATCTCGCGGCGTGCCTCGGCCAGCGTCTGCGTCGGCAGCACGCCCGCGCGCATATCGAAGGTGCACCACGCCGGCACCGAACTCGCCCAGTCGCCGCCCTCGATGCGGCCGACGTTGAAGTTCACCGGATGATGATGGTCGTGGAAGTGCGGGTCGTTCACCTTGCGTGCGTTCCACTGCGTCTCGAGTTCGCGCAGTGCCTGGATCAGGCGATAGGCCGATTCGATGGCGTTGGAACCGGCATCGGCCTTGTAGACGTGCACGGGGTGGCCGGTGACCCTGACCTGGAACCACATCACGCCGACCTGGGCGATGGTCATGGTGCCGCCCGACGGTTCCGGGATCAGCGCCGCGTCGGCACGGTAACCGCGCTGCAGGCAGGCCAGCGCGCCATTGCCGGTGCATTCCTCCTCGACCACGGACTGCATGTAGACGTCGGCCGCCGGCCGCCAGCCCAGGCGCTTGAGCGCGATCAGCGCGAAATGGTTGAGGATCAGGCCGGCCTTCATGTCACCAGAGCCGCGGCCGTACATCCAGCCGTCCTTGATGCGCGGCTCGAACGGCGGTGCCGTCCACATGTCGTGCGGGCCTTCCGGCACCACGTCGATGTGCCCGTTCAGGATCAGCGACCGGCCCTTGGGGCTGTTGGGCCGCCAGGCGCCGACGACGTTCCAGGCATCGTCGTAGTCGACATGCTTGGGCGAATAGCCCGGCAGATGCTTGATGTCGTCGATATGGATTTGCCAGCGATCGACACCCAGCCCTTCCTCCTTGAAGAGCCGCGCCATCATGTCCTGTGCCGGCGCCTCCTTGTAGCGCACCGAGGGAATGCGCACGAGATCGGCCAGCACCGATGTCTGGCGGTCGAACGTCTCGTCGACCGCGGTCATGATCTGCGTGGTAAGCGTAGCGTCGAGCATGGATCAGCCTTGGAAGGAATCGTCGGCCGAGCCTAGCGTGGAATCGCGCGCGGACAAGAACATCCCGTCGCACGCGCCGGATGACGCGTGTGCGGCGAATGCAATGCTCTATGCCGGATGCTCGGCCGTCGAATGGTCGGTCGGCTGCGGCGTCATCGTGAGCACGGTGACGCCGGTGGGAGCGTGAAACCGGTGCCAGCTGCCCTGCGGCACGACGGTGAGCATGCCGGCCCTCAGGGTGAGCACGCAGGCGCCGGCCGGCGTCAGGATCGTCAGCTGCGTTTCGCCCGACAGCACCTGCACCAGCTCGTCGCCGTTGCGATGGCGCTCCCACGGGCTCTGCCCTTCGAACGAACCCGCGAAGACGGCGCCGTCGCGCGTCTCGATCAGCCGGGCGAAGGCGGCGGCCGACTCGGGGCCCGGCGTGTCCGGCTGGCGATTGCGCAGTACGGGCAGCGGCGCGAGTGCCGCCTGGATATCGACCGCCTTCGGTGGGGTGTGGCTCATGGTGCTCTCCGTGTTCGCGGCGCACCACCATTGTCGGTAACACAGATGTATCATCAAGCGGCAATATCGGCTTATTGTGATACAAATCCGTATCATCGAGAGAGCCCATGAACTGGGACGACGTCGCCGTCTTTCTTGCCGTCGCGCGGACCGGTCGGGCGCGCGCCGCGGCCGAGCAGCTTGGCATCAGTCAGCCGACCATCGGCCGGCGCATTGAACGGCTGGAACGCGATCTGCGGTCGCCGCTGTTCGATCGCTCGCGCGATGGCTACGTGCTGACCAAGCAGGGGATCGAACTGGTGTCGATGGCCGAGGCGATGGATACGGCGGCCCAGGGCCTTCGGCACCGGTCGTTGCCGCGCGATGCGCTGTCGTCCATCGATGTGCGGATCTCGGCGTTGGAGTGGCCGGCGACGCTGCTCGCGACCAACGCCGACAAGCTTCACGAACTGGAGGAGTTCGCCGCAGCGCGCCTGGAAATCGACGTTTCAGACGAGACTGCCGCCTTGTCCCTGCGCCAAGCGGACATCGCGATCCGCCACGAAATCCCACCATCAGGCGATTTCATCACCCGCAAGCTGGGCGTGGTCGCCTGTGCCGTCTATGGCGCCGCAACCTACGTCGCGGCGCATCCGGCGGCGCGCACGGAACGGCGCTATCGCGCCTGCGACTGGATCATGTACACGCACGAGCAGGCGCACTATCCCATCATGCTGTGGCTGTCGGCGCTGCTCAGGGATCGCCAACCGCGGTTTCGCGGCTCGACCACGGCCGTGATCCACGAAGCCGTTGCCGCCGGCGGTGGGCTCGCCATTCTGCCGTGCCTTCTCGCCGATCGCGATCCGCGTTGTGTGCGCGTCGGCGCGGTGATGGACGACCTGCACTCCGGTGACTACTGGCTGATCGTGCACAAGCAGTTGCTGCGCCGGCCAGCGTTCCGGCGCACCGTTGACGGCATCGTGCGGATTTTCGCCGACGCCACCCGGGAGCTCGGGCAGCCTGCCCTGAGCTTGTCGAAGTAGCGCCAGGGAAAGCCCTGGAAAGGAGGAAGATCATGTGATCGGAAACCTTTCGCAGCGATCCAGCGGGTTCGACCCCCGCACGGTAGAGGCGAGCCGGCCAGCCGCAAGCGAGTCTTGCCTGGGCCTGGTAACAGAGCCCTTGAAGCGTAGACAGCGGGTGCTGAAGCCCAGTGGTAAGCCCCGAAATAGCTCTAATCGCGGGAGCCTTCGCGGTCTTCGGCGCGGGGGCAGTATCGGCGCCATCGACATGGCGAGGCGGCGTTGGTCCGACCGGGGTCCTGGAGCTGGGCAAAGGCACGGGAAGGATCGTCAGGGAACCTGGGAGATCCCGTATCCGTCCACGCGACGGCGAGCCGGGGATGGGACCACCGGCTGACCAAAGGTCCAGGCCCGAGCGGCGCCTCCGACCGCGCGGGAGCGCTTCGGCGAGACACGAAGGCGGGGGTTGGCGTGGAGCCCGCGAGCGAAACCAATAAGCGAGCGGGTGTGCGGAGCGGGAAGTCGTAGCGCCTTCATAGTACCGGCGACGTCGGGGAACTGGGCTCACCGGGACCCGATCGAGGGAAGGGAGGCGTCGCACATGGAGAACCATTGACGGGAAACACGGGAGGGGACACTGAGCCCTACGACCCTGTCCACGAAACGACAATGGATAGCCGAGCTGGCGAGGAACAAGCGCGGCGTGGCGCTGACCTCATTGCACCACGTCATCGACCTGGAGTGGATGACGGAGGCGTGGCGGCTGACGCGCAAAGACGGTGCGCCGGGCATCGACGGCATGACGAGAGCGGACTATGAGGCGAACCTGCAGGCCAACTTGTTGGACCTGCTGGAGCGCATCAAGTCGGGCCGCTATCGGGCGCCACCGGTGCGACGGACGTACATTCCGAAGGCGGACGGCACGCAGCGACCTCTGGGCATCCCAACCCTGGAAGACAAGGTGGCGCAGCGGGTGATCGTCATGGTGCTGGAGACGATCTATGAGCAGGACTTTCTGCCGTGCTCGTACGGCTTCCGGCCGGGCCGCTCGGCCCATCAGGCCCTGCAAGACCTGCGGGATGCCTGCATGGACGGGCGGCTGCGCTGGGTGCTGGATGTCGATATACGCAAGTACTTCGACACGATCGCGCACGAGCACCTGCGGGCATTCCTCGACCGGCGAGTCACGGATGGTGTGATCCGTCGGATGATTGACAAGTGGCTGAAGGCAGGGGCCATGGAAGAGGGGCTCCTGCACCACACGACGAAGGGCTCTCCGCAAGGGGGTGTCGTCTCGCCGCTGTTGGCCAACATCTTCCTGCACCACGTGCTGGACGAATGGTACGCCGACGAGGTAAGGCCGCGCCTGCGCGGGAGGAGCACCTTGGTCCGGTTCGCCGATGACTTCGTGATGGCGTTCGAGGAAGTCCGAGACGCCGAACGGGTGCTGGCGGTGCTGGGCAAGCGCTTCGAGCGGTACGGGCTGATGCTTTACCCCGACAAGACGCGCTTCGTCGACTTCCGGCCTCGGCAGCCGGGCGGTGACAACCACCCGGGCACGGGCGGCACGACGTTCGACTTTCTCGGCTTTACCCACGTGTGGGGTAGGTCGCGGAGAGGTTACGACGTGGTGCGGCAAGTGACGGCCAAAAACCGTCTGGCGCGAGGACTGGCTGCAGTGAGCGACTGGTGCCGGCGTCACCGGCACCGGGCGATCTCGCAGCAGCACCGCCATCTGACTGCGATGGCGCGGGGCCACTATGCCTACTACGGCATGTCGGGCAACATTCGACGCGTGCGGTGTTACGGGCAGGAGCTCGTGCGGATCTGGAAGACGTGGCTGTCGCGGCGGGACAACGAAGGTTCGTTCCGCTGGAGCCAGATGAAGGCGCTCCTTCAGCGGCTTCCACTCCCCAGACCCAGCATCATTCATCGCTACGCCTTCTTGAGCGAAACTCCAGCGTAAAGAACCGGATGCTAGAAATCGGCGCGTCCGGGTCTGTGGGGGGTGGGGATGGTAACATCCCCACCTACCCGGAGGTCCCGCCCGCATCACAGGCGAAAGCAAAGCTGCGCGTAGCGCCGAGACATGAGGCGGGCGAGTCCGCCCGCGCTCCCAGGTTACGCCGTCGCCAGGCCGGCCAGCGCCTGTTTCTGGATCTCGACGGCGCGCGGGTAGCACTTGTCGCGCCAGTCATCGCGATCGCAATAGAAGGCGTCGCGGATGCGCTGCTTGATGGCGCGGCCGGTTTCGGACTGCGGATCGCCGTGGATGTGCAGCCAGTTGTCGGCGATCAGTGCCATGTTGACCTCGTCGGCCGGCAGGGTACCAACCTCAATCGCCGAGGCGACAACCACGGCTTCGGGCAGCAGGCGCACGAAGGCCATGCGCAGATTGCCTTCGATGACCGGCGAGTCGCTTTCGCCCGCCGCCGGCGAGGTGACGGCATCGCCGAACCAGCGCCGAGCCAGTGCCAGCGCCGGCGAACCGGGCATGTGGCGACAGATCATCTCGGAATAGCCCGGCGGGCCCAGCCCGGTGTGGAAGTCGAGCACGCAGACGTGGCTCGCATCTTCGAGATAGTGCGGCACGATCTTGCCGAGGGTGCGGTTGGACCAGCACGGGCTGCTGCCGCCGAAGAACAGGCCGTTGGGGTGGGTGCGCTGGCCGGCGACCACGGCCTTGCCGAAGCCCGCGACACCGGCCTTGGCGACATAGGCGCCCAGCGCTTCGCGCGTGCGCGCCTCGACCGCTGCGTCCCATGTCTGCGGCGCCAGCAATCCGGCGAGCTGCAGGTACAGGCCGTTCTCGGCGACCGGCTTGCCGAAGTCGATGAAGTTGCGATTGATGTCGATGTTGTCCTCGTTGACGCGACGCGTCCACGAGAAGCCATGTGGGTTGGTGGCGTGGATCAGCAGCACCGCGGTATCGGCCGGCAGGGCCCGGTAGTGCCTGTCACGCAGGAAGCCGACCTGGCAGCCGCTGCCATAATGGCCCTCGACGCCATGCGTGCCCGAGCACGTGACCAGCACGCGGCTGGCGTCCTTCGGTCCGATCCAGGCCGTGTCGGTGGCGAGTTCCTCGCCCTGGGCGCCACGCAGCGGATGCAACCAGCTGGTCACCGCCACGCCGGCCTCGCCGCAGGCGGTCCGGAACGTGTCACGCGCGGTGCGGTAGTCGGGCGAGAAATGGTCGTGATGCGACATGGGCACCTGGCAGCGGAAACAGCGACAATAGCCTGAGCGAAGCGAAGGACCCTGCGGCGGTCAATGGTAAAGTCGCGTCTCCTACGCGTCGTTGAGATGGCAGGCGCTGAACCGGCCGGGCGCGATCTCGCGCAAAACAGGGCGTTCCGTGCGGCAGCGCGCGCCGGCATGCGGGCAGCGTGGATGGAAGGTGCAGCCTGGCGGCGGATCGATGGGTGACGGCAGCTCGCCCTGGATCGGCCGGTACTCGCGGCGCCCTGCCGCCAGCTTGGGCACCTCGCTGAGCAGCGCCTGGGTGTAGGGATGGTTGGGCGCGTCGAACAGCTCTTCGGTCGGGGCGATCTCGACGATGCGGCCCAGATACATGATGGCGACGCGGTCGCTGAGATGCTCGACCACGGCCAGGTTGTGGCTGACGAACAGATAGGTCAGCCCCAGCGACTGGCGCAGCTCCATGAACAGGTTCAGCACCTGCGCCTGGATCGACACGTCGAGCGCCGCGGTGGCCTCGTCGCACACCAGGAACGTGGGCTTGACCGCGAGTGCCCGGGCGATGCCGATGCGTTGGCGCTGGCCGCCGGAGAATTGATGCGGATAGCGGCGCACATAGGCGGGATCGAGGCCGACGCGGCGCATCAGCTCGGCAACATAGTCGGTGACGGCGCCGCGGTCGACCAGCCCGTGCACCACCGGCGCCTCGCCGATGATCTCGCCGACGCGCAGGCGCGGATTGAGCGAGGCGAACGGGTCCTGGAAGATCATCTGCACGCCCAGCGCCCACGCCCGCTTCTGATCCGCCGTCATGGCGTCGAGCGCCGCGCCGCGGTAACGGATCGTGCCATCGCTCGCCGACAGGATACCGGCCACCATGCGGCCCAACGTGCTCTTGCCGCAGCCCGACTCGCCCACCAGCCCGACCACCTCGCCCTCGGCGATCGCGAGGTCGATGTCGGATACGGCCTGCACCACGATTTCGTGCAAACCGGCGCCGAACAGGTTGGCGACACGGCCGGCAAGATCGACGCGCTGTGTGAAGCGCTTGGTGATGCCGGAAAGTTCGACGATGGATGGGGCCATGCGGCGGTTCTACGATGGTGAGGGCCAGCCCGTCCACCGTTCGCGCGCCGTCCCGTCGCGAGGGTCAGCGCGCGGCGTCGCGTCGCTGATAGCGCCACACGCCCATCGGCGGGATGTTGCGCCATTCGCGGCCGACGAAGCTGGCGCGCAGGTCGAGTGCCGCGAGCGCGGCAGGTGCCAGCGGCGAGCGCAGCCCGTAGGTGTACTGAATGACCGCGCCGTCCGGCGGCATCATCGCGAAGGCATCGCCGTAGCAACGCGTCGATGCATCGGGCGGCACGACGCGCATGGGCAGGCCGCAGAGAGTGACGCTGGTCGACGCCACGCGGCCACGTGCCAGGGTTTCCTTCAGGCGCAGCGCGTCGCCCTGCAATACCCGCAGGCCGGGGAAGCGCGTCTCCAGCAATCCGCACATCTCGGCATCGCGCTCGACGACGACGAGGCGATCCAGCGCGCAGCCCTGTTGCAGCAGGGCTTCGGTGACCGGACCGGTGCCGGCGCCCAGTTCGATAACCGGACCATTGCCGTGTGATGCGCGTAACGTTGCCGCAGCGATACGCTGGGCCGACCACCAGCTGCTGGCGAGCGGCCAGCCGACGGCCAGCGGTGCCCGGCACCAGCCGCGCAGAAACGGCCAGGGGTCCGCGAAGATCGGTTTGCGGCTGGTGATGCTTCGCATGGTGGGGTCCCCGACTTTGTGGTTCTTCGCTCAACGCCGCTGCTGGCGATACGTTGCGACGACGACACGGCACGGATGCTGCGAGCACGACGCGTTATTGCGCAGCACACGCGCGCAGCGGCTCGGTGTCAACCGCGTGACAGTGCACATGCGAAGCGCATCCGGCGAGATTGCGTCGCTGTGCAGACTTCCTGCTGAGCGAAACGCTACACTACGGGATGCCAGCAGCGCGCCTGGTGACCGGGCGCCATGTCGCTGAGATCGGGCATCGTCGCGCAGGCGTCGGTGGCGCGATCGCAGCGCGGCTGGAAGGCGCAGCCCGGCGGCAGCCGCAGCGGTGACGGCGCCATGCCGGGAATCTGGAACAACGCCTGGCCCCGATGGCCACGGGTCGGCACCGAGCCGATCAAGCCGCGCGTGTAGGGATGGCGCGGACGCTCGAGGATCGTCGCCGTTGGTCCGTGCTCGACGATGCGGCCGGCGTACATCACGGCGATGCGATCGGCGAGGCCCGCGACCACGGCGAGATCGTGCGTGATCCAGATCAGCGCCGTGCCGGTGTCGCGGCAGAGCTTGCGCATCTCGAACAGGATCTGGCCCTGGATAGTGACGTCGAGCGCCGTCGTGGGCTCGTCGGCGACGATCAGGTCGGGCCTGTTCAGTAGCGCAATGGCGATGGCAACGCGCTGGCGCATGCCGCCGGAGAATTGGTGCGGGTAGCTGCGCAGCCGTGCCTCGGGCGAGGGAATGCCGACCTGTGCCAGCGCTTCCAGCGCCCGGGTGCGCGCCGTGGCGTCGTCGACTTTATCGTGGGCGCGCACCGCCTCGATCATCTGCGTGTCGACGCGCAGCACCGGGTTCAGCGTCATCATCGGATCCTGGAACACCATGGCGATGTTCCGGCCGCGCAACGCCCGCAGCCGCTCTGGTGTGGCCTTGGCGAGATCCTCGCCGCGATAGAGGATCCGCCCGTCGACGATGCGGCCCGGCGGATCGATCAGGCCCAGGATCGAGAAGCCGGTGACGCTCTTGCCCGACCCCGACTCGCCCACCAGGCCCAGCACCTCGCCGGCATTGACCTCGAACTCGACGCCGTCGACCGACTTCACCGCGCCATCGCGCGTGAAGAAGTGTGTCTTGAGATTCGCGAGCTTCAGGGTCGGGGTGGTCACGCGCTGTTGTTCCGTCATCGCGCGTTGCGTGGATTGAGGATGTCGCGCAGATGATCGCCGACGAGGTTGATGCCGATCAGCGCGATGGCCAGCGCCAGGCCGGGAAATAGCGCGATCCAGTACTTGCCGGCCATCAGGAACTCGAAGCCGTTGGCGATCAGCTTGCCCAGCGACGGCTCGGTGACCGGCACGCCCAGGCCGAGGAACGACAGCGTGGCCTCGAGCGCGATCGCATGCGCCACCTCGACTGTGGCGATCACGATCAGCGGCGGCAGGCAGTTGGGTAACAGATGGCGCCACAGGATGCGCCGCTGCGGCAGCGCGAGGCAGCGGGCGGCTTCGATGTATTCCTTCTCGCGTTCGACCAGGGCGGCGGCGCGCGCGGCCCGCGCGAAATAGGCCCACTGCACCGCGATCAGCGCGTAGAGTACCTTGTCGACGCCCTGGCCCAGCACGGCCAGCAGGATCAACGCCACCAGGATGGCGGGGAACGAGAGCTGGATGTCGACGCAGCGCATCAGGAACGAATCGACCCGACCGCCGAAGAACGCCGCCACCAGGCCGACCAAGGTGCCGATCGCCAGTGCCGCCACCACCGACACGGCGCCGACCAGCAATGATACCCGCAGCCCGTACATCATCGCTGACAGCATGTCGCGCGCCTGGCCGTCGGTGCCCAGCCAGTAGGTCAGGGTGCCGTCGCTGCTGGCCGAACCGGGCGGCATCTTGGAGTCGAAGATATCGAGCTTGGCGATGTCGTAAGGGTTCTGCGGCGCCAGCCACGGCGCCAGGATGGCGGCGATGGCGACCACGACCACCAGTACCAGACCGAACACCGCCAGCTTGCTTTCGCAGAACTGCGCCACCAAGCGGCGCAATGGCGTTTCGACCTTGGCGGTGGCCGGGCCTGTGACCGGCGGCAGTTTGTCGGCGGCGAGGTCGGTCATCGGGCGGTCGCCTCCAGGCGCACGCGCGGGTCGAGCACCGAGTAGAGAATATCGACCAGCAGGTTCAGCAGCACCAGGAAGAACACGATGACCACGAGATAGGCCACCACTACCGGCCGGTCGAGCAGCAGGATCGAATCGATCAGCAGCTTGCCCATGCCCGGCCATGAGAAGATCGTCTCGGTGACGACGGCGAAGGCGATGACCTGGCCCAGCTCCAGGCCGGTGACCGTGGCGATCGGGATGGCGATGTTCTTCAGCACATGGACGCCCACGATGCGCCGCTCGCTCAGTCCCTTGGCGCGCGCGAACTTCACATAGTCCATCGGCAGCACTTCACGGGTGGCGGCGCGTGTCAGGCGAATGATCAGTGCCCCCTTGGCCAGCGCCAAGGTCAGCGCCGGCAGCAGCAGGTGCAGCCAGCCCTGCGCCGTGAGGAAGCTGAGCTTGAGGCCGAGGATATCGACGGTCGGCCCGCGTCCCGACGAGGGCAGGCGCGGCCAGCCGGGAATCCACTCCGGCAGCGCCACCGCGAACAGCATGATCAGCATCAGCCCGACCCAGAATGTCGGCAGGCTGAAGCCGAGGATCGATACCGTCATGATGCTGCGGGCGCTCAGGCTATCGGGCCGCAGGCCGGCGTACATGCCCAGTGGCACGCCGACCAGCACGGCGAACGTCATGGCGATCACCGCCAGCTCGAGGGTGGCAGGCATGTGCTGGAAGATCAGGCGCATCGCCGGCTCGCCGGCGCGGAACGATTTGCCGAAGTCGCCGACCAGGGCCTTGCCGACGAACGTGAGATACTGCTGCCAGATCGGCTGATCGAGGCCCAGTTCGCGGATCACGGCCAGGCGGTCGGCTTCGCTCGCCTGGTCGCTGATCAGCATGGCGACGGGATTGCCGACGAGGTAGATGCCGCCGAACACCAGTGCCGACATCACGACCATCACAACGACGGCCTGCATCAGGCGGCGGATGATGAAGACGAGCATTCGGTTGGCCCTACACTGACCTCATCCTGAGGAGCCGGCGCAGCCGGCGTCTCGAAGGATGGGCTAAAGTCGACAGGCGTACGGTTGCCCACCCTTCGAGACGCTCGCTTCGCTCGCTCCTCAGGGTGAGGCCGTTGCGGTGTGCAGACAAGGCGGACCCCGCCTGCCTCACGGCGCCGGCGCGACGAGGTAGGCCAGCGTGTACTGGTCGGCGCGGCCGGTATAGGTCAGGCCCTTCTTCATCGCCCACACCGAGACCTCGAAGTGCAGCGGCAGGATGCCATAGTCCTCCATGGCGAGCTTGCTCGCCTCCTGCAGCAGGGTCCGCCGCTTTTCGTCGTCGACGGTGCGCAGCGCCTCGGCCAGCTTCGCATCCATCGCCGGGTTGGAGTAGCGGCCCTTGTTGGTGCCGCCCATGCCGCGCTCGGGATTGGGTGTCGCCACCAGGGCGCGCAGTGGGTCGGACATTTCGCCGGTGCCGGCGCCCCAGCCGGCCAGGTAGGCGCTGTACTTGAATTCGTCGCGGTTCTTGAAGAACACCGGCGGCGCCGAAGCCTCGATCTGCGTCTTCACGCCGACGCGGGTCCACAGGGCCGCGATCGTCTCGGCCACCTTGGCGTCGTTGATGTAGCGGCCGTTGGGCGTGCCCAGGGTGATCGAGAACCCGTTGGGATAGCCGGCCTCGGCCAGCAGCTTCCTGGCCTGCGCCACGTCGACTTTTTCGATTGGCGTGTCCTTGCGCGTGCCGAACATCGGGTACGGCAGCAGGTCGCCGGCGGGCACGGCGAAGCCTTCCATGATGCGCTGCACGATGGCGTTGCGGTCGAGCGCCAGCGACAGCGCGTGGCGCACGCGCTTGTCCTTCAGCGGGTTCTTGCCGCCGGCGTCGGGGATGCCCGGTGTCGGTTCGGTGAACTGGTCGAGATGGACGTAGATGATGCGGTTGGACAGTGCCCGCGCCAGGGTGACGCGCTCGTTGCTGGCGAGCTTGGGCAGGTCGACCGTCGGTGGGTTCTCGATCAGGTCGACATCGCCCGACAGCAGGCCGGCGACGCGGGTGGCGGCATTGGTCAGCGGCCGGAAGATCACCTTCTTCCACGCCGGTTTGGGGCCCCAGTAGCCGTCGTTGCGCTCGACCACCAGCTGGTTGCCGCGCGACCACTCGACGAACTTGAAGGGCCCGGTGCCCACCAACCCGTCGCCGCGGTTGAGCTGCTCGGTGGTCTTGCCTTCCGGCGCCGGGCCGGACGCTGCCTTCTTCGACAGGATGCGGATCGCCACCATGTCGACCGGCAGCAGCGGCGCCGGCGATGCCGTGCGCAACCGCACGGTCAGCGGGTCGACCACGTCGATCCCGACGATCTGCTTGGTGAACTGCGTGAAGGGCGAGGGCGCGTTGGGAACCTTGGCGGCGCGCTCGATGGTGAAGACCACGTCCTCGGCGGTGAACGGCGAGCCGTCATGGAACTTCACGCCCTCGCGCAGCTTGAATTCCCAGGTCGTGTCGTCGATCGGTTTCCACGACACCGCCAGCGCCGGCTGCAGGTTCTGGGCCGGGTCCTGCGCCACCAGCGCCTCGAAGAAGTTGAGCGCGATCTGATTGTTGGGCGACAGGTTGTGGTATTGCGGGTCGAGCGAGCTGGGTTCGGTCGACAGACCGATCTTCAGCTCCTGCGCCGCCGCGGGCCACGCGGCCACGGCGATGGAAAGGGCGACGGCCAGCACGGCGCCGGCCTTGCGACAAATCATGATGCACTCCCTGGATACGGCACTCTACGCCGCGCCGTCATGTCGTTCGTGGCGCGATTCCTAGGCAGCCGGCGCGTGGTTGGCAAGGCGGTCGCGGTCAGTCCCGTGTCAGGCACCCTCTATCATGCCGTTGGGACAGTTCCCACGTAACCTTTGGGTACTGACGATGGTGGTAACGATGGCCGACGACAGCGCAGCCGGGGCGGCACATGCAAAAGCGTTGCCGATGCTCGCCGGGCGCATGGAATGGACGCTCAAGGCCATCCTGCTGGGTGAACGCATCGACACGCGCGGCTTGGGCGCGGCGGCCGGCGCCACCACCACGCCGGTGACCCTGCAGCCACCCGAGGGCGGCCTCGCCTTCGTGTTCCGCTATGGCGTCGTGGTCCTGGTGGGCCTCGATGCGGCAGCCGAGCGGCGGATGGTCGAGTCCCTGCGCGGGCGCATCGTGGCCCCCGAAGAATCGCCCACGACCGAGGACGTGACGATCGTGCTGGGCGACGGCAGCGCCGATGCCGCGGCCGCGACCGATGCCGTCGTCCTCCAGGATGCCACGATGGAGCATCTGCAGATCGTGGCGAACGTCCTCTCCAAGAGCGTCGTGCTGGCGTACCAGGAGAGCGCGATCGCCGCGGCATTGGACCGCATCGAGCCCTTCGTCTTCCAGTTGCGCGACCGCGGTGGCGTGATGACCCAGGGCGCTGCCTTGCTGCGCCAGATCGGCCACGTGCTGTCGGCCATGCAGCGCATGACGGTCAGGGTGGAAGCGGAAGACAAGCCCGACCTGCTGTGGGACCACCCCCAGCTCGAACGCCTGTACGCCCGCCTGGCCGACGAATACGAGATCGTCGAGCGCAGCCGGGCGCTGGGCCGCAAGTTCACCCTGATCAATGAATCGGTCACATCGCTGCTGCAGGTCGTCGACACGCGCCGCGCCATCCGGCTCGAATGGGCCATCATCCTGCTGATCGCCTTCGAGATCCTGCTCAGCCTCTACGATATCTTCGTGCGCGGCGCGCACTAACCTGGAGGCGCGGGCGTCTCGCCCGCCTCGGCGCCTGGCGTCGAAACAGGAGCGGGCGAGACGCCTGCGCTCCCAGGTGGTGACGGTGCCGGCGGCGCTGCCGCTTCCTTGGCGCGCGCCACCATGCCGAGCCCGATCTCGCGCTCGCCCATGACGGTGGCCGTGGCGCCGCAGGCGCGCAGATGCTCGACCTCGGCGTCGGAATGCGCCCGGGCGAGGATGTCGAGGTCGGCGCGCTGGGCACGCGCCTGCTGCACGATCTGGCCGGCCTCGAAGGCACCGGGAATGGCGACGAACAGGCAGCGCGCAGCGCCGATGTTGGCGGCGGCCAGCACCGGTGGCGCTGCCGCATTGCCGCGGATCACGGCGATGCCGTGCTCGCGCAGCGCCTCGACCGCTTCGCGCCGTTCCTCGATGATCAGGACGGGCCATCCGTCTTCGCGGATCGCCTCGCTGATCACGCTGCCGACCCGGCCGTGGCCGACGATGACGGCATGGCCGACGAGCGTCGTCATCGGCAGGTCATCTTCCGGCACCGGTGGCGCCGGGGTCTCGACGGTGACGCTCGCAGGACGCCGTTCCAGGCGCGGGCCCAACCGGTCGACGGCAACAAAGATCAGCGGGTTGACCAGGATCGACAGGATGGCGCCGGCCAGGATCAGATCCCGCCCTTCCTTGGGCAGCAGGCCGAGGTCCAGCCCCAGGCCGGCGAGGATGAAGGAGAACTCGCCGATTTGCGCCAGGCTGGCGGAAATGGTCAGCGCCGTTCCCATGGGGTGCTTGAAAGCGCGCACGATCAGCAGCGCGGCGATCGACTTGCCGACCAGGATGATCAGCAGCACCGCCAGCAGCGGCAGCGGGTCGCGGATGACGATCATCGGGTCGAACAGCATGCCGACCGAGACAAAGAACAGCACCGCGAAGGCATCGCGCAACGGCATCGCCTCGGCGGCGGCCTGCTGGCTGAGGTCCGACTCGCTCATCACCATACCGGCGAAGAAGGCACCCAGCGCGAAGGAAACCCCGAACAGCAGCGCGGCGCCGTAGGCGACACCCAGCGCGATGGCGAATACGGACAGGCGGAACAACTCGCGCGACCCGGTATGCGCAATATGATGCAGGATCCACGGCACCAGCCGCCGGCCGACCACCAGCATCAGGGCGACGAAGCCCGCGACCTTGGCCAGCGTGATCGCCAGCGCTTCCAGGATGGCCGGCGCGCCCTGGCCGGCGGCGTCCCCGGCCCCTTTGCCGCCCAGCAGGCCGGCGACGGCGGGCAGCAGCACCAGGGCCAGCACCATCGCCAGGTCCTCGACGATCAGCCAGCCCACCGCGATGCGACCGCGATCGGTCTCCAGGATGCGGCGCTCCTCCAGCGCCCGCAGCAGCACCACCGTGCTGGCCACCGACAGGGCCAGGCCGAAGACGATGCCGGCGCCCAGGCTCCAGCCCATGGCCCAGGACAGCGCCATGCCCAGCAGGGTCGCGAAGCCGATCTGGACCAGCGCGCCGGGGATGGCGATCGCCTTCACCGACATCAGGTCCTTCAGCGAGAAATGCAGCCCGACGCCGAACATCAGCAGGATGACGCCGATTTCCGCCAGTTCCGGCGCCAGGGTCTGGTCGGCCACGAAGCCGGGGGTGTGGGGCCCGACCAGGACGCCGGCCACCAGGTAGCCGACCAGAGGTGACAGGCGCAGCCGATTGGCCAGCGCGCCCAGCAGGAAGGCGAGTCCGATGCCGGCGACGATGGTTTCGATCAGCGGTGTGTGATGCGGCATGTGTCGGCGGCGCGCTGCCCGTTTGATCGGGTGTGTGGGGGTAGGGACGGCCGACGCCGCCGCCGGCACCGTGCCACATCAGCAACAATCGTGCGAGCAGCGAACGGGGCGCTGAACGGCGATATGACCGACGCCGGCTTAAAATCACATGACGTTGCCGCGACGCAGGGATTGACCTTCCAAAAATATGTCTATATTCCAATGACATAGGGTTGACGCTTGGGGTCCGGAACGGCATAATCACACAACCTGTTGTTTCAGGTGATCCAGCGGGGAACAATCGGGGTGAAGGCATCGTCCTCTATGACCAAGTCGGAACTCATCGCCAAGCTTGCTGCGCTGAATCCCCATTTGTATCAGCGGGATGTCGAGCGCATCGTGGCGACGATCTTCGATGAGATCACCAATGCGCTGGCGCGGGGTGACCGGGTCGAGCTGCGCGGCTTCGGTGCCTTCTCGGTGAAGCAACGCGACTCGCGCACGGGTCGCAACCCGCGCACCGGCGAGGCCGTGTCGGTCACCGAAAAGCGGGTTCCTTACTTCAAGACCGGCAAGGATCTGCGCGACCGCATCAACCGCGAGTTCGCGGCCCAGCTCGCCGCCGGCCTGCAGCCCAAGTCGTACTCCGACACCGGCCAGGACGTCGACTGATCAGCGACGGCGCGGAGGGTCCACAGGACCCCGCGGGCAACGCGTGGGAACAGGCGTTGTTTCCTCCGCTGTCGCCCGGCTAGTGTGCCGGCATGAAAATCCTGTCCCGCATTGCCCTGGGCATCGTGCTGCTGCTGGGTGCGCTGATCGCGGTCAGCAATACCGCGCCGGTCGAGTTGCGGCTGTGGCCGTTCTCCGATTTCGTCGTCATGCCGCTGTATCTTGCGATCGTGCTGTTGCTGCTGGTCGGCGTGCTGGTCGGCCTGACCATGGGCTGGGTCTCCGGTCGCGGCCATCGGCGGCTGGCGCGGGAGCGCCGCCGCGAGGCCGACCGCCTGACCGGCGAGGTCACGCTGCTGAAGGCCGACATCGCCTCCCGCGACAAGGCCGCCAAGAAGGAGGCGGCGGTCAAGGAGCCGCCCGTGGCCGAGGTGCGGGCGCTCGAGCGCCAGCAGGCCCTGGTCGACCCCGAGGGCATGGACCCGGCGCGGGCGCGCGGCTGATGCGCCTGCTCGATGCCGCGCAGGTCGACGCTGCGCTCGACGATATCGCCCTGGTCGACCGGCTGGCGGCGACCTTCCGTGCCGGCGTCGAGATGCCGTTGCGACACCATCACCCCATCCCGGCGCCGACCGGTCCCGGCTCGGCCGACGCGATGCTGCTGCTGATGCCGGCATGGACCACGCCGCCCAAGGAGCGCGGCCAGCCCGCCGGCCGCATCGGCGTGAAGATCGTCACCGTCTTCCCCGACAACGGCCTCAGGAGCCTGCCGGCAATCTACGGCCAGTACCTGCTGCTCGACGGTGCCACCGGCGCGCCGCTGGCGATGCTCGACGGTGCCATGCTGACCAAGCGCCGCACCGCCTGCGCCTCGGGCTTGGCGTCGCGCTTCCTGTCGCGGCGCGACAGCCGCCGCCTGCTGATGATCGGCACCGGCGCGCTGGCGCCCGAGCTGATCCGGGTGCACGCCAAGATCCGGCCCATCGAGGAGGTCGCGATCTGGGGCCGCTCGCAGGCCCAAGCGGAAGCGTTGGCCGTCCGCCTGGCGGAGTCGTTGCCCAAGGCGCTGGGGCGCGCCGTGCAGGTGCGCAGCGTTGCCGACCGCGCCGCGGCGGTGGGCGCCGCCGACATCATCTCCTGCGCCACGCTGAGCAAGACGCCGCTGGTCGAAGGCGCCTGGCTGCGCCCGGGCCAGCATGTCGACCTGGTCGGCGCCTACACGCCGCAGATGCGCGAGAGCGATGACGCCGCCGTGCGCGCCGCCCGCGTGTTCGTCGACACCCGCGCCGGCGCGCTGAAGGAGGCCGGCGACATCGTGCAACCGCTGCAGGCGGGCGAGCTGGAGGACGACGACGTGCTGGCCGACCTGTTCGAGCTGAGCCGCGGCCAGCACCGCGGCCGCGAACCAGGCGACGATCAGTCGATCACCTTGTTCAAGTCTGTCGGCGCCGCGCTGGAGGACCTTGCCGCGGCGCAGCTGGCGGTGGAGCCGCCAACGCTGTGACGGCCTACCGGCTGCGCGATGCGACGCCGCGCGACGCCGATGCCCTCACGGCCCTGTTTCTCGCCGCGCGGTGCACCGCCATGCCGTGGCTGGCCGTCGTGCACAGCGACGACGAAACGCGCGGCTGGATGACCCATCTCCTGCTGCGCGATCGGCACGTGCGGATCGCCGAGGCCGATGGCCAGATCGCTGGCTTCGCGGTGGTCCATGACGGCTGGCTCGAGCATCTCTATGTCGCGCCGATAGATCAGGGCCGCGGCGCCGGCTCGCTGTTGCTCGACGACGCCAAGCGCCTGTCGGCCGGGGCGCTGAAGCTCTACGTTTTCCAGCGCAACCAGCACGCCCGCGCGTTCTACCTGAACCGCGGCTTCGTCGAGGCCGCGTTCAGTGACGGCGCGACCAACGAGGAACGCGAGCCTGATCTCGTGATGCGGTGGGCTATTGCGTCTGAGGCGCCTGAAAAACCGTCCAGCGATCGTCCTTGAAGAGATACAGCGCCGATGAGACGCGCAGCCGCTCGCTGCTATTGAACAGGAAAGCGATACCCCGGCGCAGGCCGTCCACCGCCTTGGTGTCGGACAGTGGCGCGAAAAGCAGGCCGCCTCGTTTTGGAACAGCCGCAACCACGCCATCCGGATTCTGTTTCAACAGGCCGCGCCAGAATTCGCGGTCGAGAAAATAGCTGCTGTCCACGTCGGGCAATTTGCCTTTGACCTGCATCAGGCCCCCGGTCCACGGCACAATGCCGGGCTTCCCATAGACACGCTTGATGTTGGCAACTGCCAAACGGAGCGCTTCGTCGGGACTGAGCTTCAATTTTTCGAAGTCTTCAATCATGAGGTTCGCCATTATGTTTGTGCTGTCGTACACGAAACGCACGTGCATATCGCCAAGATAGAGGAACCAAGCGAGTTGGGCTTCGCGCTCCTGGCCATCGAAGATCACCTTCCCTTTGCCCACCGGCTTGAGGCTTTCGTCTGGCTTGTTGCTACCGGGGGTTTCGCGCAGGACGACCATAAGATTGTCCGGCCTCTTCATCGCATCAGGTATCTGTGCGCTGCTTGGCCCATGGGCAAAAGCGCTGGCGCAGAATGCGAGTGCGAACAGGGCAGCTTGACGACGCTCGATCATCTATGTGACGCCTGGTAGGTCATCGATCTGGTCAGACACTGTAGACTGGTGAACGGGCGGAGAGAAGGAGACATACCGGCATGCACGTCCTGATTGTAGGCGCCGGTATCGCCGGCCTGAGTGCGGCGTGGGCGCTGGTGCGTGATGGCCATCGCGTGACGGTGCTGGAGCAGGGGCCGATCCCCAATCCGCGCGGCACGTCGGTCGATACGCATCGCCTGATCCGCCGCGCCTATGGCGCGGAGACCGGCTACATGCGGATGATCACGCATGCCTACGCCGCCTGGGACCGGATGTGGACCGATCTCGGCGTCAAGCTGCGCATCGATACGGGCGCGCTGTCGATGAGCGCGCTGACCGACGACTGGGTGGCGGCGTCGCTGAAGGCGCTCAAGGCCGACGGGCTGCCCGTCGAGGAACTGGACACGACTCGCCTCGCCGAGCGCTTCCCGCTGGTCGAGCCGCGCGGCATCGAGGTCGCGTTCTTCTCGCCCGAGGGCGGCGTGCTGCTGGCCGACCGCATCATCGCGGCGCTGGCCCGCTGGCTGGCGGAGAAGGGCGCCACCCTGCGGCCGCAGGCCAAGGTCGCGTCCGTCGATGCCGATGCCGGCACGGTCCGGCTTTCGGATGGCGAGACGCTGGGCGCCGACCTCGTGCTGGTGGCCGCCGGCGCCTGGGCGGCGGCACTGGCCCCGTCCTTGGCGCTGAAGGTCGAGCCGTCACGGCAGGTGCTGGCCTACGTCGACCTACCCGACGATCTCGCGCGGGCCTGGGCAACGCATCCATCGCTGCTGTGCGCCGAGCGCACCACCGGCTTCTATCTCGTACCGCCGGTCGTGGCGCCAGATGGCGTGCAGACACGGCTCAAGATCGGCGATCATTTGTTCAGCCGGACCGGCGATGCCGAGAGCGATCCACGCATCGCCAGCGTCGACGAGACGCGCGCCGTGTTCGACCAGGCGCGCGACCGCCTGCGCGGGCTGGAGCGCTACCGCATGGCCGAGGGGAAGGTCTGCTACTACACCGTCGACCGCCGGCCGGGCCGCGAGACCTTCCAATCGCTGCCGCTGGGCAAGGCCGCGTGGGCGATGTCGAACTGTTCGGGCCACGGCTTCAAATTCGGCGCCTGCCTGGGCGAGGCTTTCGCCGACATGGTGGCCGGCCGGCGCAGCGCCGAGGCCTTCACGCAGTACGTGGCGGGGGGTGGCTCCTAGCGCAGAGAGATCCTTACCTTCCCCCGCTTGCGGGGGAAGGTGCCCGAAGGGCGGATGGGGGGCGTTTCAACGGATTCGTCCTATCAGATGGGCCTCGCTTTGTTGCAGCATCCCCCATCCGGCGCTATGCGCCACCTTCCCCCGCAAGCGGGGGAAGGTAAAAATAAACGACGTCAGGGGAACGCCATGGCCGATATCGAGATCCGCAAGATCGTGACCGGGATCGAGGAGGTCTGGCACGACGGTGGCCCGCCGCTGGAGGAGCCGGTGCGCAAGGGCGCCATCGGCGCCGTGGTGCGCAATCCCTACGCCGGCCGCTATGTGCCCGACATCGCGCCGATGATGGATACGCTCAAGCCGCTGGCGCTCGATATCACGCGCCGGCTGATCGCGGCGCTCGATGCGCAGGGACCGGCGATCGAAGCTTACGGCAAGGGCGTGATCGTCGGCATCGCCGGCGAGCTCGAGCACGCAGCGCTGTGGCACCAGCCCAGCGGCTGGGGCATCCGCGAGGCGATGGGTGGCGCCAAGGCGATCGTGCCCTCGACGGTGAAGGTCGCCTCGGCCGGCGCGCGCATCGACATCCCGCTGCATCACGCCAACGCCGCCTATGTGCGCAGCCATTTCGACGCCATCGAGTTCTGCGTGCCCGACGGCCCCAAACCGGACGAGATCGTCTTCATCGTCGGCCTGTCGACCGGTGGTCGCCCGCACCCGCGGGTGGGCGGCCTGCGCGCCGATGAGATCAAGCTGTGGGACGGCCAGCGCTGAGGGACGAAAGGTGCCAGAGGTGCTGCTGGACCTGGTCCGCATACCTCAGGTCGCAACCCAACCCGACCACGAACTCGTCGTCCTGGGAGGCCAGCAGGCCGGATACCGGCCTGACCGTGCCCGTCCGGTGTTTCGATGATCTGCGTGAGGCCCCTCCACTCATCGCGCCTTTTCCAGAACAAATCGATGCAGGGTCGCCTGCTTCTGGTCGAAAAACGTCCACGATGCCGGGAAGAAAACCAGATAGCGATTATAGGTCTTCACCCCGACCAGGGCGATGGCCTCTTCCCGATTCTGGACCAGCCGATCGAACCAGGCGCGGAGCGTGGGCCTGTAGTCATGCGTCGAATCGTGGGTGATGGTGAAGCCGGCAGCGCCGGCGGCCTGCAGGAAGTCCTCGTAGCGAGACAGCGCCGATCCCGGAAAGAAGATCTGTCCGGTGATCGTGCTGGTGGGCAGATCGTCACCATTCAGGGAAAAGAAATGCAGCACCAGCCGGCCGGTCGGCGCCAGCGCCTGGTGCAGCCGACGCAACAGCGGTAGCACCTCGTTCGGCCTGACGTGCTCCATCGAGCCGATACCGTAGATTTTGTCATAGGAAGCGGGCTCGAACGCCGCCGTGATGAAGTCTTCGAGCACCACGTCGTAGCCGAATTTTTCGCTGACGTAGCGAGCCTGTTCTTTGGACAGGGTCATGCCGCGAAGTCCGGCGCGGTCGCCCGTATGAGCATGGATGTGGTGCATCATCCCGCCCCAGCCACATCCGAGGTCCAAAATACGCTCGCCTGCACGGGGCTGGATCAGGTTGAGCAGATAGTCGGCTTTGCGGACTTGAGCCGCTTCGATCGTGTCGTCGGGACGGTCGAAATCGGCGCAGCTGTAGAGCATGAGATCGCGATCGAGAAACAGTCGATAAAAAGCATTGGAAACATCATAGTGCTCTTCAATGCCGTCGGCGTGACTTCGGGAAAACCGGCGCGCGAGCAGCCACCGACGCTGAAACCGGAAGGGATATCCCTTGATGAAGGCGTCCTGCCAGGCCGGTCCGGGGCGCGTCAGGAAACCCCAGACATGGTCGGGGTCCAGCGGCGCCGGGGCGCTCACGAAATAGCGCACCATCGCATAGGACAAGCCATATCGGGCAACATCCGCCACAGCTCTCGCGCGGCGCCACAGTTCGTGCGAACTCAACGTCACCAGTTGCTCCTCCACACAGCGAGATTGACGGCCATTGACGTAGCATCAAATGCGCGCCTGCCCCGAGTCGAGAATCGGTACCGAAGCGATGCTGTCTCATTTCTGAAGGCCAGAAAGACACGTATGATCGCCGCATGTCAGGCCCCGAGCGCACTGCATCACCCGCCGGCTGCTGCGTGGTCTACCTTACGCGCGCCCCGCACGAGACTCGGCACAGCACGACCCAATCGGCGGGCTGGTATTTCTATTTTCGTCAATGGCCGGCCGACAAACCGGCGATCGGTCCCTATGCCTCGACGGAAGCGGCACTGCAGGCAGCCAGCGGCTTTGGACCCAAGGATGGTCCGGCTGATCATGTTTGATGAAAGCGAAACGGCGGGATCGCCCCTCATTGGCGCCAACTTTGACGACAATCCAGCAGCCACCAACCTCATCCTGAGGAGGCCGCGCAGCGGCCGTCTCGAAGGATGGGCTACAGACGGAATCTTGGAAAAGGCTTTTTCCGAGCGCCTGCGCTGTTGCCCACCCTTCGAGACGGCCGCTGCGCGGCCTCCTCAGGGTGAGGTTCGTGCGTAAGTTAGCGCTGATGGGATCGCTCCTGCCGTCACCCAACACGAAAGCCCCGCTGGTCCAGCGGGGCTTTGTGTGTCCGTAGGCTGCGGGCCTCACCCCTGCGCGCGAAGGGCCTTGGCCGCCGCCACCATGTTGGTCAGCGCCGGGAGCACTTCTGCCCACTGGCGTGTCTTCAGGCCGCAATCGGGGTTGACCCACAGCCGTTCGGCCGGAATGCGCTCGGCTGCCTTCTTCATCAGCTGCTCGATGTGCTCCCGCGTCGGGATGTTCGGTGAATGGATGTCATAGACGCCCGGTCCGATCTCGTTGGGATACTTGAAATCGTCGAAGGCGTCGAGCAGCTCCATGTCCGAACGCGATGTCTCGATGGTGATGACATCGGCATCCATGTTGGCGATGGACGCGATGATGTCGTTGAACTCCGAGTAGCACATATGAGTGTGGATCTGCGTTTCGTCCGCCACGCCGTTGGCGGTGATGCGGAACGACTCCACCGCCCAGTCCAGGTACTCCATCCACTGCGACTTGCGCAGCGGCAGGCCTTCGCGCAGCGCCGCCTCGTCGATCTGGATCACGCGCACGCCGGCCGTCTCCAGATCCAGCACCTCCTGCCGGATCGCCAGCGCGAGCTGGCGGCACGACACCGAACGGGGCTGGTCGTCACGCACGAAGGACCAGTTGAGGATCGTGACCGGACCGGTCAGCATGCCCTTCATCGGCTTGCTGGTCAGCGATTGCGCGTACTTGATCCATTCCACCGTCATCGCCTTGGGGCGGCTGATGTCGCCGAAGAGGATCGGTGGCTTCACACAGCGCGAGCCGTACGACTGCACCCAGCCGAACTGGCTGAAAGCGTAGCCGTCGAGCTGTTCCCCGAAGTACTCGACCATGTCGTTGCGCTCGGCTTCGCCGTGCACCAGCACGTCCAGGCCCAGGGTTTCCTGCTCGCGCACGCTGCGCGCGATCTCGGCCTGCATCGCGGCCTTGTAACCGGTCTCGTCGAGTTGGCCGGCCTTGAATTGGCTGCGCGCATGGCGGATTTCGCCGGTCTGCGGGAAGGAGCCGATCGTCGTAGTCGGGAAGGCCGGCAGTTTCAGCAATGCGGCCTGCTTCGGTGCGCGCTGCGCATAGGGGTGTTGGCGCTGACCCAGCGCAGGGTCCAGCTTGGCGATGGCTGCCTTGACCGCGGGGTTGTTCACGCGCGCCGACGTGCGGCGTGCGTCGATCGCGGCCTGGTTGGCAGCCAGCGCGTCTCGCACGCTGTCGCGGCCGTTGTTGAGCGCGTCGGCCAGCACCTTCAGCTCGTCCAGCTTCTGCAGCGCAAAGGCCAGCCACGACACCACGTCAGGGTCCATCTTCTGTTCTCTGGCAAGATCCACCGGCACATGCAGCAGCGAGCATGACGGCGCGATCCAGAGGCGCTCGCCCAGCTGCTTGGCCACCGGCTCCAGCCAGCGGAGTACGGCGTTCAGATCTGTCTTCCAGATGTTGCGGCCGTTGATCACGCCCAGCGACACCACGCGGTCCCTCGGCAGTTGGGCCAGAAGCGTCTCGACCTCGCTACGCGCATTGACGGCGTCCAGGTGCAAGCCCTGCACCGGCAGCGCGCACGCCAATGGCAGGTTCTCGAGAAGCTGCCCGAAATAGGTGGCCAGCAGCAGCTTGACCGTGCCGGTCGCCAGCGCGGCGTAGGCGGTGCGGAAGGCCTGCTGCCACGCGGCGGAGAGCTCGGTGACGAGAATGGGTTCGTCGATCTGCACCCATTCCACGCCCTGCGCAGCCAGCGTTGCCAACAGGTCGGCGTACACGGGCAGCAGGCGCGGCAGCAGTGCCAACTTGTCCGACTCGTCCTTGGCCTTGCCAATCGCCAGATACGTGAGCGGGCCGATGATCACGGCCTTGGCCTTGACGCCCTTGGCCTCGCCCAGCTGTTCCAGCAGGCGTGACGTGTCGAGCTTGAATTCGGTGGCGGCTGTAAATTCCGGGACGATGTAGTGGTAGTTGGTGTCGAACCACTTGGTCATCTCGCCGGCAGCAACGCCGCCGCAGCATGCCGCATGGTCTTCCGCGCTCTGCGCCGAGCGGCCGCGCGCGACACGGAAATAGTTGTCCAGGGCATCGCCGTGGAAGCCGTGCACGCGCTCGGGCAGGTTGCCCAGCGTGAAGCTCATATCAAGCACCTGGTCGTAGAAGGCGAAGTCGCCGACCGGCACCAGGTCGAGCTTGGCCTGGTGCGCCCAGTGTCGGCGACGCAGATCAGAACCCAGCGCTTTCAGATCATCACGCGCGGACTCGCCCTTCCAGTAGGACTCCAGCGCAAATTTCAGTTCGCGCTTCGCGCCGATGCGGGGGAAGCCCAGATTGTGGGTCGTGATCATGGATGGTTCCCATATTTCCAACGGATTCTGGGCAACCTGTGGCATCTGGCATATGAAGTATAATGGTCTTAATTCAGAGATTCATGAGTAGGGTTCATTGACCATGCTCGAGCGGACACATCTCGCCATCATTCGCGAGGTCGAGCGGCAGGGGTCGCTCACCGCCGCAGCCGATGTGCTGTGCCTCACGCAGTCGGCGCTGAGCCACGCAGTGAAAAAGCTGGAGTTGAGTCTCGGCACGGACATCTGGCTGCGCGAGGGCCGCAACCTGCGGCTGACGCAAGCGGGGCAATACCTGCTCGCGGTCGCCAATCGGGTATTGCCGCAGCTGGACCTGGCGGAGGAACGCGTGCGCCAGTTCGCCCAGGGCGAGCGCGGCACGCTGCGCATCGGGATGGAATGCCACCCGTGCTACCAGTGGCTGCTCAAGGTGGTGTCGCCGTACCTGGAAAACTGGCCTGATGTGGACGTCGACGTAAGGCAGAAGTTCCAGTTCGGCGGCATCGGCGCGCTGTTCGCCTACGAGATCGACTTGCTGGTGACGCCGGATCCAATGCACAAGTCGGGGCTGCGCTTCGAGCCTGTCTTTGACTATGAGCAGGTGCTGGTCGTGGGCAGCCGCCATCGCCTGGCTGCGGTTACCTATGTCGAGCCGCAGCAGCTGGCACAGGAGGTGCTGCTCACCTACCCCGTCGCCATCGACCGGCTCGACATCTACAACCAGTTCCTCCAGCCCATGGGTATCAGCCCTCGACGACACAAAACGATCGAGACCACCGACATCATGCTGCAGATGGTCGCCAGCGGTCGCGGGGTGGCAGCCCTGCCGCGCTGGCTTGCACTGGAGTACGCAGACAAGATGGATCTCGTCCCGGTCCGCCTGGGTCCCCACGGTATCGCCAAGCAGATTTTCCTCGGCATCCGGGAGGCCGACATCGATACCGATTATGTGAAGGCATTCATCGACCTGGCGCGCCGGTCGTCAGGTTTGGAGCACGAGGGCACGCGCGATACATATCATCGCGAGCGAAGCGAGCCCTGGGAGCGCGGGCCTCCGGCCCGCTCATGAGCGGGCGGGAGGCCCGCGCTCGTACGCCGCCGAGCGTACACGACCGGAGGGGTGAGAGTCCCCTCGAGGCCCGCCCTGAGGGCCTGTAACTGACCGTAACTGCGTCGCCGCGAGGCGGGGTGGGGAGTAA
>Ga0187894_10001391_pt1:5000-31162 | contig 31162 bp, 25 predicted proteins | sample GBC1701081metaG_FD_136650 | JGI IMG/M metagenome (GOLD analysis project Ga0187894, IMG submission 136650) | White microbial mat communities from a lava cave in the Kipuka Kanohina Cave System on the Island of Hawaii, USA - GBC170108-1 metaG ...
CCCTTCGCACTCGCCCGCAGCGCAGCCTTGCGCTCGGCGGTCGAGTCACTCGCCACGGGCTCTCAGGCCGAGTCGACGAGGTCGATCAGCGCCTGCACGCGCTCGCGCGGAACGGCGACGCTGTCGCGGGTGCGAAGGAGCTCGCTCGCAATGTTGAGAGCGGCCAGCACCGAGGCGTCCTGCGTGTCCGGCGTGGTCTGGCGGACCTCGCGCAAGACGGAGTCGACATAGGAAGCCACCGCCTCCAAGTGCTCGCGGTCCGTGTCCGTACGCACGCGATACTCGCGATCGAGGATCTTGATTACGGTGGAGCGCGCTGGGGTGATGCCGTTCATCGCTCCTCGTTCTCCGCGCGGGGCGTCTCGTCGCCTTCCTGCATCAGCTTCTCGACATCGGCAAGCAGCGCGTCGATGCGCTCCACCAACTCGCCACGCGCGCGCTCGGCGGAGGCGAGCTTGCCGTCGAGCTCGAGGATCCGGCGATCGCGCGCCGCGAGCGCCTCGCGCAACTCACTCACGGCGCGTTGCGTCGCGCGATGGCGCTCGACCAACCGCGCAACCTTCGCGCCCAACACCTCGAGCAAGTCGTCGCCCAGCGCAGCTCGCCCAAACCCATTGCGCGGCTCGAACAGGTCCGCGGACTCGTTGATCACGCCGCCATCCCCTTGCGCGCGAAGGCGCGCTTCGAAGTCACTTGGGGGGTAAGGGCATGTTTCACCGGCAAGAGCACGCCGTCAAGCGCCCGCACGCGAGGAAAATCGTTTCGCGCTGCAGCGTTGTGTGACTTCGCGAACGCTCCGCTTCTGCACCGGCGCCGATCCTTCATCTTGCTTGACACGCGTTTTCGCGTTCCGCTAGCCTAGGCTTCGTCAAATTCCCCGGAAAATCGCGCACTTCCGAGTGACTCATCCCGGTCATTGATGGACCGCCGAGCGCTCGAAACGGAATCTCCGGAGTGAGATTCGAAGAAGCGCGACTCGGCGAGGTTGATCTCCGGGGCGTCCTCCTCCGGCCGCAACGGCTCGAGTGACCGGCGTCTCACGCGGAAGACGCGTGCGCGCGGAGTCTGCGAGGAAGTGCGAATGACCGATCCATACGTGCCAGCGAAGCAAGGTCTATACGATCCGCAGTTCGAGCACGACGCCTGCGGCGTCGGGCTCGTGTGCAACATCGACGGCCGGGCCTCGCACGAGATCATCCAGCGCGGCCTGCAGGTGCTCGTGAATCTGACGCACCGCGGCGCGACGGGCTCGGACGCGGAGACGGGCGACGGCGCGGGCATCCTCATGCAGATCCCGCATGCCTTCCTCGAGCGTGAGTGCGCGAGCCTGGGCATCCGTCTGCCAGAAGCGGGTGAGTACGGCGTCGGCGCGGTCTTTCTTCCGCAGGATCCCGCGGAGCGCGCGCGCAGTGAGTCGTGCATCGAGCGCACGGTCGCGGAAGAGGGTCAGCACTTTCTCGGCTGGCGCGACGTCCCGGTGCACCCGGAACACATCGGCGACAAGGCGCGCGCCACGGTGCCGCGCATCCGGCAGTGTTTCGTGCTGCGAGGCAGCGGGCTCGATCAAGCCGCGTTCGAGCGCAAGCTCTTCGTGATTCGCAAGCGAGTCGAGCGTGAGTTGCGCGCCGCCGGCGTGCGCGGCTTCCACGTGCCGAGTCTCTCGAGCCGCACGCTCGTCTACAAGGGGCTGTTACTCGCCTACCAGGTGAAGAAGTTCTACCCGGACCTCGCGGATCCCGCGATCGAGAGCGGACTCGCGATCGTGCACCAGCGCTACAGCACGAACACGTGGCCTACGTGGGACCGCGCTCACCCGTACCGGTATCTGTGTCACAACGGCGAGATCAACACCGTGCGCGGGAATCACAACTGGGTGAAGGCGCGCGAGGCGGTGATCCGCTCCGGTGTATGGGGCGACGATCTCCCGAAGATCCTGCCGCTCGTCAATCCAGACACTTCTGACTCCGGCATGGTCGACAACGTGCTCGAGTTTCTCGTGCTCTCCGGCCGCGACCTACCGCACGCGATGATGATGCTGATCCCGGAGGCCTGGGACCGCGATCCGCTGATGCGTGACGAGAAGAAGGCCTTCTACGAATACCACCAGTGTCTGATGGAGCCGTGGGACGGGCCGGCATCGATGTGTTTCTCGGACGGCACGCGCATCGGCGCCGTGCTCGACCGCAACGGCCTGCGCCCGTCGAGATACTGGGTCACGAAGGACGGCTTCGTCGTGCTGTCTTCGGAGTGCGGCGTGCTGCCGATCAACCCCGAGGACGTGAAGTACAAAGGCCGGCTGCAGCCGGGCCGCATGCTGCTCATCGACACGGGCGAGGGCCGCATCATCCCCGACGAAGAGCTGAAGGCTTTCTACGCGCGCCGCCGCCCGTACCGCGAGTGGCTGCGCACGAACCTGGTGAAGCTCGGCGATCTCGCCGCGCGCAAAGTGACTCCCGAGCGCGACGCGGAGACCGATCGACTCACTCGGCAGAAGCTCTTTGGTTATTCGGTCGAGGACCTGCGCATCCTGCTCGCGCCGATGGCCGCGAACGGCACCGAGGCCGACGGCTCGATGGGCAACGACACGCCGATCGCCGCGCTCTCCGAGCGTCCGCAGCTCCTCTTCAACTACTTCAAGCAGATCTTCGCGCAGGTCACGAACCCGTCGATCGACTCGATCCGCGAAGACAGCGTGATGTCACTCATCAGCACGGTCGGCGCCGAGCGGAACATCCTCGAAGAGACTCCCGAGCACGCGCGGCTGCTCGAGCTCGAGCAGCCGATCCTGTCGGCGGAGGACCTCGAGAAGATCCGCCAGATCGAACACCCGTGGCTGCGCGCCGTCACGATCGACTGTGTCTTCGATCCGGGCGGCGCCCAGACACTCGATGAGTCAGATACCGCGCTGCGCGGCGCGCTCGACCGGATCCGCCGCGAAGCGGCAGACGCGGTGCGCGGCGGCGCGTCGCTCCTCGTGCTCTCCGACCGCGCGGCGGGCCGCACGCGCGCGGCCATCCCGAGTCTCTTGGCGACCGCGGCCGTGCACCACCATCTGTGCCGCGAAGGCTTGCGCATGCGCTGCGGCCTGGTCGTCGAGACCGGCGAGGCGCGCGAAGTGGCTCACTTCGCGCTGCTGATCGGCTACGGCGCGGCGGCGATCCACCCGTATCTCGCCTTCGAGACGGTTCGCCAGCTCGTGTCGGACCACACGTGGGTACCGACCGAGCTCACTCCCGACAAGGCGCAGTACAACTACGTGAAAGCCGTCGGGAAGGGCCTGCTCAAGATCTTCGCGAAGATGGGAATCTCGACGCTCGCGAGTTACCGGGGCGCGCAGATCTTCGAGGCGGTCGGCATCCAGGAGCCGGTGGTCGACGAGTTCTTCACCGGCACCGCCACGCGCATCGGCGGAGTGAGTCTGGGCGTGATCGCGCGCGAAGCGCTCATGCGACACCAAACTGCGTACCCGACGACGGTGGCGGCCGAGCGGGAGCTCGAGCTGGGCGGCGAGTATCAGTGGCGCCGCGACGGCGAGAAGCACCTCTTGAACCCGCAGACCATCCACCGCCTGCAGAACGCGGTGCGCCGCAACGACGCGAGTCAGTACCGCGAATACGCGAAGTCGATCAACGACCAGGCGCGCGATCACTACACGATTCGCGGCCTGCTCCGCTTCAAGGCCGGTGCGGCGCCGATCGCGCTCGACGAGGTCGAGCCGGCGGCCGAGATCATGAAGCGCTTCTGCACCGGCGCGATGAGCTTCGGCTCGATCAGCGCCGAAGCACACGAGACACTCGCGATCGCGATGAACCGCATCGGCGGCAAGTCGAACAGCGGCGAAGGCGGCGAAGATCCCAAGCGCTTCACGCCCGACCCCAACGGTGACTGGCGGCGCAGCGCGATCAAGCAAGTCGCGTCGGGCCGGTTCGGTGTCTCGAGCTGGTATCTCGTGAACGCCGACGAGCTGCAGATCAAGATCGCGCAGGGCGCGAAGCCCGGCGAAGGCGGCCAGCTGCCGGGTCACAAAGTGAATCGCTGGATCGCGCGCGTGCGCAACGCGACGCCGGGCGTGGGACTCATTTCGCCCCCGCCTCACCACGACATCTACTCGATCGAAGACCTGGCGCAGCTGATCCACGATCTGAAGAACGCGAACCCGAAGGCCGACGTGTCGGTCAAGCTCGTGAGTGTCTCGGGCGTGGGCACGATCGCGGCGGGTGTCTCGAAGGGTCACGCCGAGTCGGTGCAGATCGCAGGCTTCGAAGGCGGCACGGGCGCGTCGCCACTCACTTCCATCAAGCACGCCGGCGTGCCGTGGGAAATCGGGCTGGCCGAGACACAGCAGGCGCTCGTCATGAACGACCTGCGCGGCCGCATCCGCGTGCACGTCGACGGCCAGCTGCGCACGGGCCGCGACGTCGTGATCGGCGCGATGCTCGGCGCCGACGAGTTTGGCTTCGGCACCATCGCGCTGGTCGCGCTGGGCTGCATCATGATGCGGGTGTGTCACTTGAACACCTGCCCGGTCGGGGTCGCGACTCAGAACGAGCAGCTGCGCAAGAAGTTCACGGGCGACGCCGAGCACGTGGTGCGCTTCCTGCGCTTCGTCGCCGAAGAGACTCGCGAGATACTCGCCTCTCTCGGCGTGAGGAAGCTCGACGATGTCATCGGGCGCACCGACTTGCTCGAGGCGAACCCCGAGATCAAACACTGGAAGCTGCCGAGCGGCCTGGACTGGGACGCGATCCTGCACCAGCCGACGCCGCCGTACGAAGGCGTGGCGATGCGCCGCGTGTGCGGCCAGCAGCACGGCCTCGACAAGGCGCTCGACATCGAGCTCATGCGCCTGTGCCGCCCCGCGATCGAGAACATGGAGCCGGTCGAGCTGTCACTCCCGATCCGCAACGTGAACCGGACGGTCGGCACGATGCTCGGCTCGGCCGTGTCACTCCGCCACGGGCTCGAAGGCCTGCCCGACAACACGATCCGCATCCGCTTCACGGGCAGCGCGGGTCAGAGCTTCGGCGCGTTCCTGCCGAAGGGAATCACTCTGTCGCTCGCGGGTGACTCGAACGACTACTGCGGCAAAGGTCTCTCGGGCGGACGCATCATCGTGTTTCCGCACCCCGAGTCCACGTTCGACGCGGCCGAGAACATCATCATCGGCAACGTCGCGCTGTACGGCGCGACCAGCGGCGAGGCGTTCTTCAGCGGCGTCGCGGGCGAGCGCTTCTGCGTCCGCAACTCGGGCGCGCGCGCGGTGGTCGAGGGCGTGGGCGATCACGGCTGTGAGTACATGACGGGCGGGCGCGTCGTGGTGCTGGGCGGCGTGGGCCGCAACTTCGCCGCGGGCATGAGCGGCGGCATCGCGTACGTGCTCGACTCACGGCGCAACTTCGCCGAGCTGTGCAACCCGGGCACGATCGACCTCGAGAGAGTCGAGACCGACGAGGACGAGCGCGAGCTGCGTGACTTGATCGAAGCTCACTTCCGCAACACGCGGAGCGAACGCGCGGAGCAAGTGCTCGAGAAGTGGGCCACGACGCTCCCGAGCTTCGTGAAGGTCTTCCCGCGCGAGTACAAGCGCGCGCTGCTCGGCATCGAGTTCGGCAAAGAGAATTACTGATGGGCAAGCCGACGGGATTCATGGAGCTGGGCCGGAAGACCCCGGCGAAGCGCTCAGCGTCGGAGCGCATCGAGGACTATCTCGAGATCTACGCCGATCCGCCGGAAGAAGCGATCAAGGCGCAGGCGTCGCGGTGCATGGACTGCGGCGTGCCCTTCTGTAACTCGGGCTGCCCGCTCGGGAACATCATCCCCGACTGGAACGACCTGGTGTACCGGGGCAAGTGGCGCGAGGCGCTCGACAGACTGCACCGCACGAACAACTTCCCCGAGTTCACGGGCCGCATCTGTCCCGCGCCGTGTGAGTCGGCGTGCGTGCTGGGCATCAACGACGACCCAGTCACGATCGAGTTCATCGAGAAGGCGATCGCCGAGCGCGGCTTCGCGGAAGGCTGGGTGACTCCCGAGCCGCCCGCGCGCCGCACGGGGCGGAAGGTCGCGGTCGTCGGCTCCGGTCCCGCGGGCCTCGCAGCCGCGCAGCAGCTGAACCGCGCGGGTCACTCGGTGACTCTGTTCGAGAAGAAGGACCGAGTCGGCGGATTGCTGCGCTACGGCATCCCCGACTTCAAGCTCGAGAAGTGGACGATCGATCGGCGCGTCGAGCTGATGGTCGCCGAAGGAGTGCAGGTCAAGACCGGGGTGCACGTGGGTCGCGACGTGTCCGGCCCCGAGTTACTGCGCGAGTTCGACGCCGTGCTGCTCACCGGCGGCGCCGAGTCACCGCGCGACCTGCCGGTGCCGGGCCGCGATCTGCCCGGCGTTCACTACGCGATGGATTTTCTCGAGCAGCAGAACCGGCGCGTCGCGGGCGACCGCGTGCCGGAGCTGGGCGCGATCCTCGCCACGGGCAAGAACGTGCTCGTGCTGGGCGGCGGAGATACCGGTTCGGACTGCATCGGCACGAGTCACCGCCAGGGCGCGAAGCACGTGTACAACTTCGAGCTGCTCGAGCGCCCGCCCGAGTCACGCCCCTCCGACGCGCCGTGGCCGGTGCATCCCGCGCCCTCGCAGATCCTGCGCACGTCGACCTCTCACGAGGAAGGCGGCTCGCGTGACTGGGGTATCTCGACGACCGGCTTCTCGGGCGACGGCCGCGTGCAGAAGCTGAACGCGGTGCGCGTGCGCTTCGGCGCGCCCGACGCGAGCGGCCGCCGCGCGATGGAGACCGTAAAGGGGAGTGACTTCGCGCTCGACGTCGATCTCGTGCTGCTCGCGATGGGCTTCCTCGGCCCCGTGAAGGACGACATGCTGAAACAGTTCGGTGTCGAGCTGTCCGATCGCGGCAACGTGGCGACGCGCGGCTACGCCACGAGCGTGCCGCGCGTGTACGCGGCCGGCGACATGCGCCGCGGCCAGTCTCTCGTGGTCTGGGCGATCGCCGAGGGCCGCGAGGCCGCGGCGCAGATCGACCGCGACCTGTCTTCCAGCCGGGATCTCGGCGCGCCGACCCGCTAGCCTGTCTCCCGCACATGCTGCGGAAACACAGCGAAGTGTTGCGCGGGCTGCTCGCGCTGGGAGATCTCGCAATCGTCGCGGTCGCCTGGCTCAGCGCGGTGTGGCTGCGCTTCGTGTCTGGCTGGCTGCCCGCGCCGACCGAGGGCTACACGCTATCGGACTATCCGTGGCTGCTGCTCGGGATCCTGCCGATCTGGCACATCCTGCTGCGCTGGCGCGGCTTGTACGACGGCCACCGCGTCCACTCACTCGGATCCGAGATTCGGCGCATCGTCGAGGTCGCGCTGCTCGGCACGCTGTTCATCGCCGCCCTCACCTTCTTCGGCCGGCTCGCCTGGGTGTCGCGACTCACGGTGGGCGTGTTCGCGGCCGTGGCGCCGGCGTATCTCGTCGCATCGCGCATCGCGCTCCGCCTCGCGCTGCGGCGGCTCCGCGCCCAAGGCCGCTTCACGCACGACGTGCTGATCGTCGGCACCGGCAGCCTCGCGCGCGAGATCCACGCGCGACTCACTCGTCACCCCGAGCTCGGTTTCTCGGTCCGCGGCTTCGTCGGCCCGTCGTCGGCCGGTCTCGGCGGTGACTCGGCGCCTTGGCTCGGCGGCTACGACGCACTGCACGACGTCGTGTCTCGCGAACGGATCGACCAGGTCGTGCTCGCGCTCGACCGCGCCGACCCGGCGAACCCGCTGAAGCTCCTGCGCGAGCTCCACGACACCACGGCCGCAGTGCGCTTCGTGCCCGACTTACTCGGCATCGACACGGTGCAGGGTGGGATCGAGGACTTCGACGGCCTGCCGATGATCCGCCTCATCGAGTCACCGCTCGTCGGCTGGAACGCGATCATGAAACGCGCGGTCGACGTCGTCGGCTCCGCGGCCGCGCTCGTGTTCGGCGCGCCGGTGTTCGCCGGCCTCGCGCTCGCGGTGAAGTGGAGCTCGCCCGGCCCCGTGTTCTACCGCCAGGAGCGCATGGGCCTCGACGGCCGGCTGTTCCAGATGGTGAAGTTCCGCACGATGGTGCAGGACGCGGAGCGAGACACCGGCGCGGTGTGGGCGGTCGCGAATGACTCGCGGCGCACGCCGCTCGGCTCGTTCCTGCGCAAGACGAACCTGGACGAGATACCCCAGTTCTGGAACGTGCTGCGGGGCGAGATGAGTCTCGTCGGCCCGCGCCCCGAGCGGCCCGAGTTCATCCGCGAGTTCCGCGCCGGCCTGCCCGGCTACATGCTGAGACACAAGGTGAAGGGCGGACTCACTGGCTGGGCGCAGGTGAACGGCTGCCGCGGCAACACGTCGATCGAGCGGCGCCTCGAGTTCGACATGGCGTATCTGCGCCGCTGGTCGCTCGGCCTCGATCTGAAGATCCTCGCGCTCACGGTGCTGCGCGGCTTCAACGATCCGAACGCCTACTGAGTCACGCCCGCAGCAGCCGGCCCAGCTGCGCCGGCAGGTTCGTGAAGATCCCGTCCACACCGTCGGCGATGAGTCTCTTCTGATCCTCGAGCCGGTCGACGGTCCACACGTTCACCTGGTAGCCGGCGGCGTGTGACTCGCGGATCCGCTCCGCGGTCGCGAGCCGCAAGTCCAGGTGCACCGCTTCGGCCGAAACGCTCTTGGCCCGGCCGAGGACGTTCTCGGGATAGCGCGCAGACACCAAGGTGCCGAGCCGCGCCTTCGGCTCGAGCTCGCGCAGGCGACGCAATATGGTGTCGGAGAAGCTCGAGAACAGAGTGCGCTCGAGGATCCCGCGCCTGCGCACGTCGGCCAGCACGATCTCCTCGAGCCCCGCGTACGGCCCGGCCCTCGGCGCCTTGATCTCCAAGTTGAAGGCGATCCGCCGCCCCAGTGAGTCGAGCGTGGCCTCGAGCGTGGGCGCATCCGGCAGCGCCGCGCGCAGCTCCGCGAGTGAGTGCGCGCCGACGGGCCTCCCGCGCACGTCGTCGTCGTGATACAGCGCCACCACGCCGTCGCGCAGCAGATGCAGATCGGTCTCGATCATGTCCGCGCCCTGCTCGACCGCGAGCTCGAACGCGGCCAAGGTGTTCTCGGGCCGGTCCACGGACGCGCCGCGGTGCGCGATGTTCCTCACTTACTGACTCGTCGCCCAGCCGCGCGACCGCTCGACCGCGCGCAGCCAGCCCGAGTACAGCTCCTCGCGCTTCGCTTCCGAGATCCCGGGCTCGAAGTATCTGTCCTCTTGCCAGTTCTTCGCGATCTGGCGCTTGTCCTTCCAGAAGCCCGCGGCGAGACCGGCGAGATAGGCGGCACCCAGCGCCGTCGTCTCGAGCACCTTCGGCCGCCGCACGGGCACGCCCATGACGTCGGACTGGAACTGCATGAGGAAGTCGTTCGCCGTCGCGCCGCCGTCGACCTGCAGCTGCGGCGTGCGCACGCCGGTGTCTCGCTCGAAGCAGCGGAGTAAGTCGGTGCTCTCGTACGCGATCGCCTCGAGCGTGGCGCGCACCAGGTGCGCGCGGCTCGTGCCGCGAGTGAGTCCCACGATCGTGCCGCGCGCCTGTGGGTCCCAGTACGGCGCGCCGAGCCCCGTGAACGCGGGCACGACGTACACGCCGCCCGTGTCGGGCACCGACCGCGCGAGCGCTTCGCTCTCGGCGGCGCTGTTCAACAGACCCAGCTCGTCGCGCAGCCACTGCACCGCCGCGCCGGCCACGAACACGGCGCCCTCGAGCGCGTACTCGACCTTGCCGCCGATGCCCCACGCGATCGTCGAGATCAGCCCCGACGCCGAGCGGCGCAGTGACTCGCCCGTGTTCATCAGCATGAAGCAGCCGGTGCCGTAGGTGTTCTTCGCGGTGCCCTCCTCGAAGCACGCCTGGCCGAACAGCGCGGCCTGCTGATCACCGGCCACGCCGCGAATGGGCACCGCGGCGCCGAGTAAGTCGGGATCGGTCGCACCGAAGTCACCGCTCGAGTCATGCACCTCGGGCAGCACGCGCGCCGGAATGTCGAGCGCCGCGAGTAACTCGTCGTCCCAGCGCCGCCGACCGATGTCGTACAACATGGTGCGCGACGCGTTCGAGTAGTCGGTCGCGTGCACCTTGCCGCCAGTCAGTTTCCAGATCAGCCAGGTGTCGATCGTGCCGAAGGCCAGCTCGCCGCGGCGCGCCGCCTCGCGCGCGCCCTCGACGCGAGACAGGATCCACGACAGCTTGGTCGCCGAGAAATACGCGTCGACGACCAGACCCGTGCGCTCGCGCACCACGGGCTCGAGGCCGCGGCGCTTCAGGTCTTCACACAGCTCGACGGTCTGTCGTGACTGCCAGACGATCGCTGGGTAGATCGGCCGCCCCGTCGCACGCTCCCACACGACCGTGGTCTCGCGCTGATTCGTGATTCCCAGGGCAACGACTTCGTCGGCGCGCACCTGCGCGCGAGACAGTGCCCCGCGCGCCGCGCGCAGCTGCGTGTCCCAGATCTCGTTCGGATCGTGCTCGACCCAGCCCGGCTGCGGGTAGTGCTGCTTGAACTCGTGCGCCTGACTCGCGAGCGCGCTGCCCGATGCGTCGAACAGGATCGCGCGCGAGCTCGTGGTTCCCTGGTCCAGAGCGAGCACGTACATCGACATGAAGTCTGGGTAGCGCGCTCCGGTATCATCGCGCCATGGCCGAACGGTGCGACCTCGTGATTCGCGGAGCGACGGTGTACGACGGCACGGGCGCGCCGCCGCGCGCGGCCGACGTCGCGGTGCGCGGCGACCGGGTGATTCGCGTCGGGGCGAGCGGTGACCTGCACGGGAGTGTCTCGCTCGATGCCTCGGGCCTCGCGCTCGCGCCGGGCTTCATCGACGTGCACACGCACGACGACTTCGCGCTGCTCACTCGGCCCGAGATGGACTTCAAGGTGCTCGGCGGAGTCACTACGTGCGTGGTCGGGAACTGCGGCATGGGCGCGGCGCCGTGGCGCCCGGCCATGGGGATGGCCCGCGCGTTCCACCCCGACGCGAAGTTCCCGGAGTGGGATGGCTACGGCGGATATCTCGCGGCGCTCGACCGGGATCCGCCGAGCGTGAACGCCGCGGTGCTCGTCGGTCATGGGACCGCGCGGCTGGCGGCGATGGGAAACGAGAAGCGCGCCCCGAGTGACTCGGAGCTGGACGCGATGCGCGCGATCGTGCGCGAGGGGCGCGACGCCGGCGCCGTGGGTTTCTCGACGGGGCTCATCTACGAGCCCGGCCGTTGGGCGAAGACCGACGAGCTCGCGGCGCTCGCCGCCGAGTTCGCCGGCACGGGCGGCTTGTACGCGACTCACATGCGCGACGAAGGGCTGGGCCTGCTCGACTCGGTGCGCGAAGCCATCGAGATCGGCCGCGCCGCTCGCGTGCCCGTGCAGATCTCGCATCACAAGGCGTCGGGAGAGCGCGCCTGGGGGCTGGTGCGCGAGTCACTCGCGCTGCTCGAGCGCGCGCAGGCCGACGGGCTGGACGTGCACGCGGACCAGTATCCGTACACGGCGGGCAGCACGTCGCTCGACGCGGTCGCACGCAACGGCGCGTTCGACGGCCGGCCGGGCGGGCTCGGCCGAGTGTCTCCCGAGAAGGTCGCGATCGCTTCCGCGCCGGGTCACTCGGAGTGGGAGGGCAAGACGGTCGCCGAGCTCGCGCGCGAGCTCGGCAAGGACGCGCAGGCGGCCGCCGGGCACGTGATCGCGCACGCGCCGGGAGTCACTGTCATCCTGCGCAGCATGAACGAAGACGACGTGCGCACGGTCATGCGCCACCCGAGCACCATGATCGGCTCGGACGGCATCCCCACCCTGCCGGGCAAGCCGCACCCGCGGCTGTGGGGCACGTTCGCGCGCGTGCTGGGTCGGTACGCGCGCGAGCTCGGCCTGTTCCCGCTCGCCGAGGCGGTGCACCGCATGACGGGTCTGTCGGCGAGGAAGTTCGGCCTGCGCGACCGCGGAGTGATTCGCGAGGGCGCGTTCGCGGACCTGGTCGCGTTCGACCCGGCGCGCGTGCTCGACGTCGGCACGTTCGAGGACCCGAATCACCCGCCCGCGGGCATCCACCACGTGTTCGTGAACGGCACGGCCGTGGCGCGCGGCGGGAGTCATACGAAGGCGCGCCCCGGCCGCGCGCTGCGGAGGGCGTCGTGAGTCTCTCGCCGGAGCAAGTGACCGCGTTCCGCGAGCGCGGCTGGTTCAACCTGGGCCGCCCGTTCACCGAGTCACAGCTCGCGGAGCTCGGCGCCGCTTACGACCGCGCGCTCGAGAAGCCCATGCGCATCGGCGAGCGCGGCAAGTCGAAGTTCGAGTACGGGCCGCTCCTGCAGCTGCGCGATCCGGTGCTGCGGCGCTTCGCGGCTTCGCCCGCGCTGGTGAAGCCGCTCCTCGAGTTACTCGGCCCCGACGTGCGCCTGTACTGGGACCAGGCGGTGTCCAAGCCGCCCGGCACCGGGTCCGAGACACCCTGGCACCAGGACAACGGCTACGGCGCCGTCGTCCCCGCCGAGTACGTCACCACGACTCTCGCGCTCGACCCGATGACCATCGAGAACGGCTGTCTCTGGATCCAACCCGGGAGTCACTTGAAGGGCCCGCAGCCGCACAAAGACACCGGCGGCTTCTTCCAGATCGGCTACGACGGCCCCGAGCGCGGCGAGCCGCTCGAGCTCGCCGCGGGCGAAGTCGGCGTGTTCTCGTCGCTCACGATGCACCGCGCGGGCCCGAACCCGACCATGCACCCGCGCCGCTCGTGGGTCATTCAGTTCATCCCCGCGCACGCGACTCATGGAGAGACGAAACGCCCGTTCGACGACCGCCTGTGGGTCGCCCGCGGCGGCGAGTGTCTCGCCGAGCCGTGGTCCGAGCGCCCGTTTCAGGTCGCGTCAGGCAGCGAGTAGTCCAGTCCGATTGACTACGCTCGCCTACGGCTCGCTGCGCCCGGCTGCGCCGCTTGCGACCTCGCTCGGAACGGCCCTCGCTCGGCCCCGCACCGGACGAGTCACGTCGCATCCGGGAGCAAATAGTCGTTTCGCTCCTTCGGGTCGGCGCTCAGATACTCGACGAACTCCCAGTCATTCCCTTCGCGGTCGTGGAAGTACACGCGGCGGCGGTGGGGATGGTGATTCGGGACCGTCGTGTCCTCGTAGCCGGCTTCGCGCATGCGTTTGCGCAGTCCCGAGGCGTCGTCGACCTCGAAGCCCAAGTGATTCGTGCCGGGCTTACCGGCGTACGGCACCCAGTGCTCGGCCGAGTCACGGGAAGCCTGAGTGAGCGCGAGGTACAGGTCGTCGGTTCCGACGTGCAGCCAGCGCGCGCCGCTCCAGGTCTTGCCTTCGGCGCGGATCCGAAACTCCGGGAAGGCGGTCTGCAGGAAGCGAACGGTCTCGTCGACGTCGCGAACGGTCAGGTTGGCGTGATCGAGTCGTGCGGACATGGAGAGTCTCCTCTGAGTGTGTGACTCGAGCCTCGCGGCCCGCGGCCTGGAAAGCATCCGTCTGGCCATTGGATTGGCCGCCGGCTATCGTGGCGGCCGATGGCCGAGGCGGGCGCGAATCTGGCGGCGAACCTGAAGCGGCTGCGCGAGGCGCGCGGACTGTCTCAGCGGCAGATGGCCCAGCTTTCCGGGATCCCGCGGCCGACGTGGGGCAGCCTCGAGAGCGGCGGCGCGAACCCGACTCTCTCGGTCCTCGCGCGTGCGGCCGCGGCTCTGCAGGTCTCGATCGAAGAGCTGATCGGCCCGCCGCGCACCGCGGCGCGACTGTTTCGCGCGGGCGAGCAGCGCGCTCGCCAGCGCCAGGGCGCGCGCCTGCGCCCGCTCCTGCCCGAGACGATCCCGGGGCTCGACATCGCGCACATGGAGCTCGCGCCGGGCGGCCGACTCACTGGCATCCCGCACACCGCGGGAACTCGCGAGTATCTCAGCTGTGAGTCGGGCCGGATCGAGCTCGTCGCCTCGGGAGAGCGCTGGCAGCTCGAGCCAGGCGACGTGCTCGTGTTCCGCGGCGACCAGCGCCACGGCTACCGCAACCTCGACTCACAACGACCCGCCGTCGCGGTCAGCGTCGTCTGCTTTGCGCCCGTGACTCGCTGACTCAGGGGTTCGGGAAGCCAGCGATCGCGCGCCGAATCAGCGTCGTGTCGAGCACGTTCACGAGCGAGTCACCGTTCACGTCGCCGTTGCCGATCGTCGTCGGCGTGACCGTGAAGAGGACAGGCACGCTGGCGTCGACGCTCCCCGTGCCCGCGTCGTGCGCGAGCTGGATGTAGAGCTGCAGGGGGATCTGCACGGTGTCTCCCGCGAGCAGCGGCACCGGGCGACTCACTCGCTGGCCAGCCGGGAGGTTCCCGCCGAACAGCGCGTAGGGGTTGAACGGGTCGCCGAGCTGGGTCCCGAGCTGAGTCGAGCTCGGCGCCGCCGACTCAGTGAACGAGCAGTCCGGCACGGGCGCCAGCCGCGAGCCGTATACCGCCGCGTAACGCAGAGACCACAGCGCGCCGCTCGCGGAGAGATTCCCGAGTGACACGAACACGGGAGTGAGTGCGTCGCCGACCCGCGGGACCGCGACGTCGACCACGAGAAACACGTCGATGTACGCGGTGCCCTGCCCGCCGCTGCCCGTGCCGGTCACCGTGACCAGCGCCTGCGAGCCACTCACCGCCGCGTCGATCTGCAGCTGCGCCGTCATGCCGGGCGTCGAGTTGACGGTCGCATTGAGCGAAGCCGCGTCGACCCCCACCGCGCTGCACGCAGCATCGACTTTGATCCGCGCGCTCACCGGCGTGATCGTGAGTGGCAGCGGTGCGTCGGCGAACGCCCGAGCCGGCAAGAGCGCGAGCGCAAGAAAGGCAAGGAGTCGGGCTAGGGGGGCCATGGCCCATTCTACTCCGCGGCGGGTTCGAATAGAGCCTTCGCGAACTCCGCCGAGTCGAAGTCGGCGAGATCGTCGAGTGACTCGCCGAGGCCGGCGTAGCGCACCGGCAGACTCACTTCCTGCGCGATGCCGAGCACGACCCCGCCGCGCGCGGTGCCGTCGAGCTTCGTGAGCGCGATGCCAGTGATCGCGACCGCTTTCTTGAACTCTTGCGCCTGCCGGATGGCGTTCTGCCCGGTGTTCGCGTCGAGCACGAGCAGCACCTCGTGCGGCGCGCTCGGGAGCTCCTTGCGCATGACTCGCTGGATCTTCGCGAGCTCGTCCATGAGTCCCTGGTCCGTCTGCAGCCGGCCCGCGGTGTCGACCAGCACCACGTCGACGCCGCGCGCGCGCGCCGACTTGAGCGCGTCGAACGCGACCGACGCGGGATCGCCGCCCGGCGCGCCCTTCACGATCTCGACCCCCGCGCGCTCGGCCCAGATCGCGAGCTGATCGATCGCGGCCGCGCGGTACGTGTCACCCGCGGCGACGATGACCTGCTTCCCCGCGCGCGCGTATCTCGCGGCGAGCTTGCCGATCGTCGTGGTCTTGCCCGAGCCGTTCACGCCGACGACCAGGATCACGTGCGGCTTCTCGCGCGGCTCGTCCACGGAACTGGGGAGTGACTCGAGTATCTCGCGTGCGCGGGCCTCGAGCGCGGACCGGACTTCCTCGGGTGAACGAAGCCTGCGCACCACCGCGAGAAACTCGCCGGCCGTGCGCACGCCGAGGTCGGCGCCGTACAGCACGGTCTCGACCTCGCCAAGTGTCTGCTCGTCCAGGCTCGCGCGTCCGCGGAGCAGACCCTCGAGCTTGCCGACGAAGCCCGCGCGCGAGCGCGAGAGACCCGCGCTCCAGTTCGGGCGCGGGGGAGCCGGAGCGGGCCTGGGAACCTCGACGGTGACCGGCACCGGCACCGCGCCTTCGGGCGGAGTGACTTCGCGCGTCGGCGGCGCGGGCGGCGGCAGCTTCGGCTTGGGCGGCGGCGCCGCGCGTCGCGCACGGCGCAGACCGACGACGAGGCCGGCGAACACGAGGAGCGCGGCCGCGCCTCCGGCCAAGAGCTGAAGAACCTCAGGAGACAGATCGGGCATGGGGCCCGCAGTCTACCGACCGAGCGCCGGCTCGCCTACTCGACCAGGTCCACCGTGACGAGCTTCGACAGCCCGCGCTCCTGCATGGTCACGCCGAACAGCGCGTCGGCGATTTCGATCGACTGCTTGTTGTGCGTGATCATCAGGAACTGCGACGTCTTCGACATCTCGCGCAACAGATCGTTGAAGCGGTTCGCGTTCGCGTCGTCGAGCGCGGCGTCGACCTCGTCGAGCAGGAAGAACGGCGACGGCTTCACGGTGAACACCGCGACGAGGAGTGACATCGCGGTGAGTGACTTCTCGCCGCCCGACAGAAGATTCACGTTCTGCAGCTTCTTGCCCGGCGGCTGCGCGATGATCTCGATGCCCGCCTCGAGGATGTCCTCGTCCTCGGTCAGCAAGAGGTGCGCGCGGCCGCCGTCGAACATCTTCGGAAACACGGTCTGGAACACCTTGTCGACGGCGTCGAACGTCTCGCGGAAACGCTCGCGGCTGGTGCGGTTGATGCGCGTGATCGCGCCGCGCAGGCGCTCGATCGAGAGCTCGAGGTCGGCCTTCTGCTCGGTGAGATAGCGGCAGCGCTCACTCACTTCCTCGTACTCTTCGATCGCGCCCAGGTGCACTTCGCCGAGTGACCGCAGCGCCTGGCGTACGCGCTCGAGCTCGGCCTCGCGCTCCTCGGGCGTGCCCGGCAGCTCGGCCGCGGGAGTGAATGCCGCGAGATCGATCTCGTAGCGGTCGCGGATCTCCTTCACGAGCTGCTCGAGCTTCATGCGCGCGTCGTGCACTTCGAGCTCGTGGCTGCCGAGTCTCTCGCGCAGCGCCTCGCGCTCGCGGGTGGCGGCGCGCACCTCGACCTCGAGTGACTCGAGCGAGCGGGCGCTCGCCTCGTAGCTCTCGCGCAGCGCGGCTTGCTCCTGGCGCTGTGACTCTTCGCTGCGGATGTGCCCGTCGAGCGCGAGCTGCGCGTCGTCTGCGGAGCGCAACAGCTCGGCCGCGCGCTCGCGCGCGTTGCGCACTTCCTCGCGCCGGCGCTCGATCCGCTCGCGGCCTTCCTGAGTCGCGGCCTGCAAACGGTCGCGCGCCTGAGTCTCTTGATCGCGGCGGGCGCCGAGCTCGGCCAGCTCGATGCGCGCCTGCACCACGCGCTGCTCCACGCGCTCGAGCTCGCGGCCGAGCGTCTGCAGCTGGATCTGCAGCTCGCCGCGGCTCGACTCGGCCCGCGCTCGCTCGCGCACCAGCTCTTCGCGCTTCGCCAGCGCGCGCTCGCGCTCGTCGCCCAGTGACTCGAGCTGCTCGACCAGCGCGCTCTTGTCGGTGAGAGAGCCCTGGAGCGAATCGTGCGCGAGCTTGCCGCGCTCGCGCATGTGCTCGAGATCCTTCTCGACGTTCGCGACCGCGATGTCGGCGGTGTGGCGGCGGCTGCGGGCGTTCTCGATCTCGCGCGCGAGTGACTCGATGCGCGCCGTGGTCGTCGTGAGCTCCTGCGCGAGCGACGCGCAGCGCGGCTCGAGCTCGGTTTGCAGCGCGGACAGGCGGCGGATCTCGCTCGCGCGCAGCAGCGTGCCGGGCGCCGCACCCGAGCCGCCGGTCAGCGCGCCCGAGCGGTCGAGCACCTCGCCGGCGCGAGTCACGAAGGTGGCCGGTGGATCGCTCGCGCCGTAGCGCGCGATCGCGTCTCCCAGGTCGTCGACGAGATACACGTCGCGCAGCAGCCGCGACAGCACCGGCGCCGCGTGTGAGTCGGCGCTGACGAAGTCCGCGAGCGGCCGGCCGAGCGGCACGAAGCCCGAGGCGGCGCTGTCTCGCCCCGCGCGCAGCGCCAGCACCGTGGCGCGGCCGATGCGCTCGTCGCGAATCACGCGCAACAAGTCGAGCGCGCCGGGCGCGTCGTCGACCAAGAGTCCTTCGAGCCGATTCGCGAGCGCCGCCTCGACCGCGGCCTCCAGCCCGTCTCGTACTTGCAGAGCGCGCGACAGCCAGCCGCGCACGCGGCCGCGCTCGGCCTCGGGCAGGCTGGCGAGCAGCTCGTCGGCGCGGCGCGACTCACTGCGCTCGATCTCCTGAAGTGACTCGAGCTGCGCGTGCGCGAGCTGGAGTCTCTCGCGCTCGCGCTCCAACTCCCGGGCCAGCTCGCGCTCGTGCTCGCGCGTGCGCTCCTGAGTGCGCAGCGCCTCGGCGAGCTGGCGGCCGTAGTCGTCGCGCTCGGCCAGGCCGAGGCGCAGCCGGCCCTCGAGCCCGACCTCGTCGCGCCGCACGTCCTCGACTTGCTGCGCGCTGTGCTCGATCGCCTCTTCGCTGTCGCGGAGCCGAACCTCGAACTCACCGCGGCGCTCTTCGAGCCGATCGGCGAGCGCGCTCACCGACGCTTCGTCGCCCGACAGCTCGATCAGCCGCGCGTGCAGCCCCTCGCGCCGGCCCTGCGCCGCGGCGAGTCTCTCGGCGTGCTCGCGAAGCTCGCCGTCGCGGCGCGCGAGCTCTTCCTCGTCGGCGCGCACGCGCTCTTCCAGCTCGGCCAGGCGAGTCAGCGCGTCGCGCAGCTCGGCGCCGTCGGACGCCAACCGCGCCTCGAGGTCGTGCAGCTCGCTCTCGCGCTCGTCGGCGAGAGACGAGAGACTCGCACGCTCGCGGCGCTCGTAGCCGATCCGGCTCTCGAGCCCCTGGATCTGACTGCGCAGCTGATACAGCGACTCACTCGCCCGAGACAGCTCGCGCTCGCGGTCCAGGTGCGCGCGGCGCGCGGACTCCAGGTCCGCGTCGGCGCGCGCCGACCGCGCGTCGAGACCGATGCCTTCGGCCCGCAGTGACTCGAGCCGCGCGTCCGCGCCCGCCAGCTCGGCCAAGTCACGCGCCCACGTCTCGTGCGCGACGACCAGCTCGAGCTCCCGCAGCTCCGCGCGCAGCTTCTTGTAGCGGTTCGCCTTGGCGGCCTGGCGGTCGAGCGAGCCGATCTGGCGCCGCAGCTCGACCAGGATGTCGTTCACGCGCAGCAGGTTCTGCTCGGTGGCCTTGAGCTTCGACTCGGTCTCGCGGCGGCGCTGGCGGTATTTCCCGATCCCCGCCGCCTGCTCGAAGATGATGCGCCGCTCTTCGGGCTTCGAAGACACGATCTCGGCGATCTGCCCCTGCTCGACGATCGTGTAGCCGCGCGTGCCCACGCCCGTGTCGAGGAAGAAATCGAGCACGTCGCGCAGGCGCACGGGCACCTTGTTGATCAGATACTCCGACTCACCGTCGCGATAGAGCCGGCGCGTGATCTGGATCTCCGAGAACCCGCCGTACGGCGGCGCCGCGAGCCCGTCGGAGTTGTCGAGGATCAGACTGACTTCGGCCATGCCGACCGCGAGCTTCTTCTCGGTGCCCGCGAAGATCACGTCTTCCATGCCGCGGCCGCGCAGGTGGCGCGGGTTCTGCTCGCCCATGACCCAGCGCAGCGCGTCGATGACGTTCGACTTGCCGCAGCCGTTCGGCCCGACGATCGCCGAGATGCCGCGGTCGAACGCGAACACGGTCTTGTCCGCGAAGGACTTGAAGCCCACGAGCTCTAGGGAACGGATCCGCAACCGAGCCTCGCCTATCTACTACCGCGCGGCCACATCCTCTCGACCGGGGGGAGGAAGGGAGTTACAGGACCGGCGCTGGCTTCGGAGGAATTTCGTCGGGCAGGTTACCGGTGGGCCTCGCGGGTGTAAAGCGCGCGGACACACTTCAGCAACACGATTTCCCTAGGTTGCGCGCGGGAGGTCAGTCGACGCGCAAGTGGTTGGTGCGCGGGATCACGATTCTCGCCTCGCTCGTCGCGGTGTTGGTCGTCTCGGTGCTCGTCGTCTGCCGGTTCACCGACGGACCGCTGGGGCCGATCTCCGGCGGGCCGCTCCGCGCGGGCGAGCTGCTGACCGAGCCGGCCGTAGACTGGAACGCGGTCGGCGCGCGCGAGGTCGAGCTCGAGTTGGTCTCGACCGGGCGCTCGCGACTCACTGGGTCACTCGTGTACGAAGGCCAACTGTACGTGCCGTGCGACCTCGGCTTCGTGTGGCGCCGGATCCCGAGCCGCGGCTTTCGCGCGATCGCGTGGGTGCTCTGGTCGGTGAAGCACTGGCACGAGGACGCGGTGCGCGACGGCCGCGCGGTGCTGCGCATCGCGGGCAAGCGCTACGAGAGACAGGCCGTGCGAGTCACTGACCCCGAGCGACGGCGTGCCGGGAGGGCTGAGTCAGTAGGCCGTGAGCCCCTTCCCGCGGTAGACGGCGATCGCGCGGTCGACCAGCTCCTGACTCGGCGGCTCCGTGTCCTTCAGCGCGTACGGGATGCCGAGCCGCTCGTACTTGAAGCGGCCCATCTGGTGGAAGGGCAGCACGTCGACGCGCTCCACGTTCCCGAGACTCGCCGCGAACTCGGCGATCTTCGCGATGTCGGCCAAGTCGTCGGTGACTCCCGGCACGAGCACGTTGCGCAGCCAGATCGTGCGCCGGCGCGCGGCCAGGCGGCGGGCGAAGGCGCGCGTGGGCTCGGGGTCCATGCCCGTGAGCTTCTTGTGGCGCCCCGCGTCCCAGGTCTTGATGTCGAGCAGCACTACGTCGAGTGTCTCGAGCTCGGGAGACAGAGTCACTTTGGGAGGCGGCGCGGCCGCGCGCTTCTTCTGCTCTGCCGCGGAGACCGGGCGGCCCGTGATGATCACCGCGGCGCTGACCACGGCGCTGCGCATCATGAACGTGCGGCGGTCGACGCCGGGCGGGACCTCTGCGAGGGAGTCTCTGTCGTCGTCTCGTTCGTCCGTGCTCATGTGGGAACCTCCGATTGTGAGTTTCGAACCGTGATGGCCGTCGAGCGCGGCGACCATCTGCATCACCCGCCTCCCAGCACGTGGCGCGCGACGAACACCGTGAGCGCGCCGGCGACCATGAAGGTGAGCGTCGCGGCGAGTGACCGGCGCGAGCCGCGCGCGAGCCCGCACACGCCGTGGCCGCTCGTGCAGCCGTTGCCGCGCGCGGTGCCGAAGCCGACGAGCAGCCCGCCCGCGACGAGAGTCGGCCAGCTCTCCGTGATCGCGAAGCCGTGCACGTCCGTTGTGACTGCGCTCACCAACGTCGCGCCGAGCGGCAGCCCCGCGAGAAACGCGATGCGCCAGGCCAAGTCACCCGGCGCGGGCGCGAGCGCGCGGGCGCAGATGCCACTCACTCCCGCGATCTTGCCATCGGCGAACAAGAGCAGCGCCGAAGCGGCTCCGATCAGCCCCCCGCCCAAGAGACTCGCGAGCGGAGTGAAACTCTCGGCGATCACATTCCCGAGCCTCCTTCGTGACCCGCCTCGCGCAGGGGTTCGCTACCTCCGCCGCGAGACATGCGCCCGGCGAACACGCCCATCGCTAGCAGCACGAGCGCGAACGTGAGCTGTGGAAGTGACTCGGGGAGCGCCGCCCGCGCCAGCGGCGCCCAGCGGTCGAGCTCGCGAGTCAGGATGAACGCGGCCATGGCCAGCACGAACACCGCGAACGCGCGCCGCACCTGCTCGTGCGCGACGCGCTTCGAGAGCCGCGCACCGACGAGTGACCCGCCGACGGCGCAGGCGACAATCGCCGAAGTGAGCAGCGGGTCGATCGCGACGTGACTCGCGTAGCCCGCGAACCCGGCGCTCGAGTTCATCACGATCACCGCGAGCGACGTGCCGACCGCGCGCGGCACCGGCAGCTCCGCCCACAGGACGAGCGCGGGCACGATCAGGAAGCCGCCGCCCGCCCCCACGACGCCGGTGAACATGCCGACGGCGAAGCCCTGCGCCGCGAGGCGCAGCGGCGCGCGGTGCGCGGCGCCCGGCGTGGCGGTGCGCCGGCCGCGCCACATCGCGAGCGCGGTCAGCACCATCATCGACGCGAACAGCATGAGCAGGAGTGACCCGTCGAGCAGCGCGCCCGCGCGGCCGCCGAGATACGAGCCGCACATGCCGGCCGAGCCGAACACGAGCGCGGTGCGCGCTTCCACGTTCCCCGCGCGCCAGTACGCGAGCGACGCCACGAGGCTCGCCGCGCCCACGACGACCAGCGACGTCGCGATCGCCTGCTTCGCCTCGAGCCCGAAGCCGTAGATCAGGAGCGGCACCGTGAGGATCGAGCCGCCGCCGCCGAGGAAGCCGAGCGAGACACCGACGAGAGCGCTGGCGGCGAGCCCGAGCCACAACACGGCGAGTCACAGCTCCGCGAGCGCGGCGCGGAACGCTGCGAGTGACAGGTCCAGGTCCGCCGGCGTGCCGGCCAGGCGTTCGATCGCGTCGAGCACGTCCGCCGCGTCGGTGGCAGTCACTTCGCGGCCGAGCGCGCCGCCGAGCTTCGCGCGCGCGGAGTCGGCGTTCTGGGCAGTCACTTGCGCGAGCCACGCGATCGCCGAGTCGAGCAGCGCCGCGCGATTCGCCGGGGCCGTGCGCTCGACCGGGAGCTCCGCGCGGTTCCACGCGATCATGCCCCCGACGAGATTCACGGCCGGCCCCAGCCCCAGCTCGCCCAGCTGCGCGCACGCCTTGGCCGAGCGCACGCCCGAGCGACAGATCATGAGCAAGGGCTTCCCGCGCGGGATCTCGGCCGCGCGCGCGCCGAGCTCGGGGAGCGGAATGAGTCGCGCGCCAGTGACTCGGCCGAGCGGCCCGACCCACTCGGTCTCGCCGCGCACGTCGATCACCGTGAATTCCACGAGGCGTGCTGCGGCCTCGCCGACTCCGAGCTCCTCCGTCATGACGTCCCTCCTCCCAAGCGGTTCGAGGATTCTCGCGCCCGGGACGCGCGACCGCAGCTGGGGCCGCGAGCCCCACCGAGTAAAGTCAACACTGCTGTTGAAATTGAGACCCGGCCCGGCGTATAAGGGTGGCGTGGACGCGAGCCATGCCCCACCCCGCCGCCGGCGGAGCGACTTCGACCGCAACCGGACGCGCCTGCTCGACGCCGCCCGCGCGCTCGTGGCGGACCGCGGGCCCGACTCACTCACGATCTCGGACGTCGCGCACCGCGCGGGGCTGAACCGCACGACGGCGTACCAGCACTTCCGCACGCGCGACGCGCTGGTCACCGCGGTGCTCGAAGCGATGGGCGACGAGCTGCAGGCGGGGCTCGCCGCGCCGCGCACCGCGCCCGAGCTGATCGAGGGACTGACTCGCGAGTTCTCCGAGCGCCACGACCTGGCGCGCCTGGCGCTGCACCTGTTGCTCGCGGGCGACCCGCTGCCGCGGCGGAGCTGGGAGCGCTTCGTGGGGCACCTGGAGAAAGTGACTCGCAGCTCGCTCTCCCAGAGCGGCGCCGATCCCGAGATGCTGGGCCACATCCTGGTCGGCACGTGGCTCGTGTGGTCGCTGCGCGCGCCGGCCGAATACGACCTAGCCGACGTCCCCGCCGCGACCGAGCGACTCACCCGCGAGCTGCGGCGCCTCTTGCTGTACGGCCTGTTCCGGCCCGAGCGCGTGCCAGACCTGGTCGAGTCACTCCGCCCCGCGCGCGCGCGCAAGAAGGAGAAGTCATGAGCTCCGTCTCGTACGACCCGATGCTCCCCGACGTGCGCCGCGACCCGTACCCGCACTACGCGGAGCTGCGCCGCAAGGCGCCGGTCGCGTTCATCGAGAGCACGGGCTTCTGGGCCGTCGCGCGCCAGCGCGACGTGCACGAAGTGCTGCGCAGCCCGGACCGCTTCTCGTCCGGGCCGATGCGCTTCATCCGCACGAACGGCCGCCCGCCCGCGAACCCGATGGAGGCCGCGGGCAACATTCGCGCCGAGTCACTCGCGCGCATGCTCGAGCAGCTGCCGTTCCCGGCGTTCGAGCTCGCGACGGCGCGCTCGGTCATCTACGCCGACCCGCCGGGTCACACCCCGCTGCGCGCGATCGTGAACCGCGGCTTCACGCCGCGCCGCGTGGCCGCGCTCGAGCCGCGCGTGCGCGCGATCGCGCGCGAGTGTCTCGCCGGGGCGCGCCGCAAGGGCGAGCTCGACCTGGTGACCGACCTCGCGATTCCCCTGCCGGTCACCGTGATCTGCGAGCTGCTCGGCGTGGATCCCGAGCGCCGCGACGATTTCAAGCGCTGGTCCGACGCGATCGTCACGAGTCAGACCGCGGGCGCCGAGGCGCCGCCTTCGAGCGCGATCCCCGAGCTGATCCTGTATCTCGCCGAAGTCATCGAGCGCCGGCGCCGCGAGCCGCGCGAGGATCTGATCAGCACTCTGCTGCGCGCCGAAGAGGGCGAGACACTCAAGCCCGCCGAGGTCGTCACGTTCGCGCTGCTCCTGCTCGTGGCCGGGAACGAGACCACGACGAACCTGCTCGGCAACGCACTGCTCGCGCTGACCGAGCACCCCGCCGAGCTCGAGCGCGTGCGGCGCGACCCCGCGCTCGTGCCCGCGCTGGTCGAAGAGGTGCTGCGCTACGACTCACCGGTGCAGCTCTTGTGGCGCGAGGCGACGCGCGACGTCGAGCTCGCGGGTGTCTCGATCCCGAAGGGCTCGATCGTCGTGCCCTTGCTCGGCTCCGCGAATCGCGACGATGAGGCCTTCCCCGGCGCGGACCGCTTCGAAGTGACTCGCGAGCGCCCGACTCACTTGGCCTTCGGCTTCGGCGTGCACTTCTGTCTGGGCGCGTCGCTCGCGCGGCTCGAGGCGCGCGTGGCGCTGGAAGAGCTCCTCGCCCTGCCCCGGGTCACGCGAAAGCCCGGCACCCGGCCCGAGAGACTCGACGCCTTCATGCTGCGCGGGCTGCGCAGCCTGCCGCTCGTGCTCGACACGGCCGGCTGACGGAAACACTCCAGAAACACGCGCGGCGTAGGCTCTCGAGGCGGAGGGTCGCGCGATGGTGAAGTGGCTGGTGCGCTTGGGGCTCGGTCTCGTCGGGGTCCTCGTGCTCCTCGTCGCGGCGGTGTTCGTCGCCGCGCGTTTCTCGGACGGCCCGCTGGGTCCGATCGCCGGCGGGTCACTTCGTTCGGGAGAGCTGGTCACCGAGTCAGCGGTCGACTGGAACGCGGTCGGCGCGCGGGAGGTGGAGCTCGAGCTCGTCGCGACCGGGCGTTCGCGACTCACCGGGTCATTCGTGCACGACGGCCAGCTCTACATCCCCTGCGACCTCGGCTTCATGTGGCGGCGCATTCCGAGCGCCGGCTTCCGCGCGGTGGCGCGGGTGCTGTGGACCGTGAAGCACTGGCACGAGGACGCGCTGCGCGACGGCCGCGTCGTGCTGCGGATCGCCGGCAAGCGCTACGAGAGACAGGCGGTGCGAGTCACCGACCCCGCGCTGCTCGCGGCGCTGCGCTCGATCATGGAGGAGAAGGCCGCGACTTACTTGAAGGTGAAGCTCTCGGACGCGCCCGCGGATCCCGACGCGATCTGGTTCTTCCGCATCGATCCGCGGCCATGACTCGCTAAGCGGCCGGCCGTCCGTCAGGAGTGACTCGGCCCGCGATCTGGTCCGTGGTCGGCGCCGTCGTGAACACGCGCTCGTTCTTCATCAGGTCGTCGCCGTCGAAGTCGAACACCGCCCACAGCCGGACCTCGAACGGAGTGCGCGTCGTCGTGGGCGTGCCGCGCAGCCAGAACTCGATCCGCACGCGGTCGCCGGCGAGGTGAGTCAGCTCGATCAGCTCGTTGCGCTGGTCGGGCACGATCGCCCTCCCCTCGCGCCAATAGCGCATGACGTCGTCGTGGCCGTCGATGACTCGGCCGTCGGGCAGCTCGTAGCGCGCGTGACTGAACGTCTTCATCGTACGCGTCCACTCCTGGACGTTCTCGCTCTGCATGTGCTCGAGGACGACGGCTTCGCGGCGTTCCTTGCGGGTCATCGGTTCATGGTATCAGCGCGTGCCGGGTGAGCTGCGGCTGAGGTTCGCGCGCTCGTCGTACTCGAACAGCGTCGCCTTCCCCAGCGGGTCTTCGATCTTCTTCACCCGGCCCAGTAAGTCGTAGAAGAGCTTCGTGCGGCGCGAGAGAAGGTTCTGACCTGAGTCGAGATTTTCGGCCCGTCTGAACTCTGCGAAGATGGCTTCCGGGGAGGAGAGGAAGCCGTGAAGAAGAGCCGGTTCAGCGAAGAGCAGATGGTGAAGATCTTGCGGGAAGCGGATCGCTCGCCAGTGACTGAGGTCGCGAAGCGACACGCGATCA
>Ga0187894_10001392_pt1 | contig 31162 bp, 25 predicted proteins | sample GBC1701081metaG_FD_136650 | JGI IMG/M metagenome (GOLD analysis project Ga0187894, IMG submission 136650) | White microbial mat communities from a lava cave in the Kipuka Kanohina Cave System on the Island of Hawaii, USA - GBC170108-1 metaG ...
GCGCCAGCGCGAACAGCGACACGAACCGGTCCGCGAACGTTCCGTACACATCGTCCGTCAGCAGAATCAGATCGGGCCGCCGCGCCAGAATTCGCTGCAGACGGGCGAACCGGCTATCGTTCATCTTGACCGAGGGCGGATTGCTCGGATTGACGAGGAAGAAGGCCTTCACGCTCGTATCGAGCAGCTTGTCCATCTCGCGATCCGAGAATTGCCACGAGGCCTCGGGGTCCGCATTGACGTGGACGACGTTCAGGCGGTAGTCATTGAGCTCGGGAATTTCGATGTACGGCGTGAAGATCGGCATGCCGAGCGCGATGGTGTCCCCGGGGCCGAGCAGGTAGTTCTCGCGCATCGTGTTGAAGATGTACGTCATCGCGGCCGTGCCGCCTTCGACCGCGAACAGGTCGAAGGTCGTCGTGAACGGCCAGCCGCCGACCATCTCGCGCCGCAGGTACTCGCCGACGATCTGCTCGGAGATCCGCAGCATGCGGTCCGGAACGGGGTAGTTGCAGCCGAGGATTCCTTCGCACATCTCGTAGAGGAACGCCTCGCCCGGCAGGCCGAGCTGATCGCGGACGTAGGACAGGGCGCCCGCAAGGAACGCGATGCCCGGCGTGCCCGTGCGCTCGCGTGTGAAGCGCTCGAACCGGCGTTCGAGGCCGTCGCGCAGCGGAAAGCCACCGAACCCCTCAGGCATGTAGGCGAACGATCGCTCGGCCTCCGTCATCGCGAACAGGCCGAGCTGATAGAAGCCGTGACGTGGGACCGTCGCGAGGAAGTTGGGGTTGCCGCGTCCCGCGTTGAGCATGATGCGGTCGCTGGAGCGCGACGCGGTGTTGATCAAGGCGTCCTTCAGCTCGAAGGGGCTGAGGCTCGCAAGCTTGTTCAGATCCGGCATGTCCATAGCGAATCCTCCTGACGCGATCCGGCACGGGTCGCTCGTCTGGATGGCTGGCGATCAGACGAGCGCGACGATGAGCGGTCCTAGCAATGTGAGCAGTACGTTGGCGAGCGCGTAGGTCAGCGCGAAGGGCACGGTGGGCACGGCGCTCTCGGCCTTGTTCAGCACCTCGCCGAACGCCGGGTTCGCGGAACGCGATCCGGCGAGCGCGCCGGCGAAGACGGCGGCGTTGGTGTAGCCAAGCACGTATTTCCCGAAGAACAGGCCCAGGATGAGCGGGACGGTGGTGACGAGCACGCCGAGGACGAAGATCAGGACGCCGCTCTGACGCAGCGTGTCGACCGCCTGCAGGCCGGCATTGAGGCCCACGACCGCCACGAACGCCGCGAGGCCGAAGTCCTTGAGGATCTGGACCGCGCCCGTCGGCATGGCGCCGAAGGTCGGATGCTTCGCGCGGAGCCAGCCGAAGACGAGGCCGGCCAGCAGGGCGCCGCCGCCGGAACCGAGCGTCAGGGGAATGCCGCCGACGCGCAGCGTGACCCAGCCGATCAGGATGCCGACGACGAGGCCGAGGCCGAGATAGATGAAATCGGTCTTGTCACCCGGCGGGATGGTGTAGCCGAGCGCATCGGCGACGCGCTGCACATCGTCCGGCGCGCCATACAGCTCGAAGACGTCGCCGTGCTCGAAGATCGTGTCGTCCGAGAGGTCGAGCGCGTTTCCCATGCGCTTGACGCCAGCCAGATAGACGCCGCGCCGCAGGTCGGCGCCCGCGCGGTCCCGCAGGTCCTTGAAGGTGATGCGGTTGACGCCCTTCCGTGTGAAGACGACTTCGCGTACTTTCACGGCGGCGTCGTTCACGCCGTCGCCGTGCGGCAACTCGCGGCCGATCGTGGACGCGGCCGTCACCATCGCCTCGCGGCGGCCCACGAGCAGGACGCGATCGCCGGCCATCAGCGTCACGTCCGGCGCGACGTCGATGGGCCTGCCGCCGCGCCGGATGCGTTCGACCGTGATGCCGAGGCCGGCGCCGGATTCCACGTCGCGGACGGTGCGGCCCGCGCCCGCGTCGACGGCGTACGCGCGTCCGACGATCGCCGGCGCCGCCGCCACTTCATCGCGTCCGAAGACGCGTGACCCCGCCGTCTGTTCCGCTTCTTTACGCTTCGCGTCCTCGCGGATGGTGCGGCCCATCACCCGTTCGAGCAGGTTGACGCACACGAGGATCGCGCCGAGCGATCCGAAGATGTAGGTGACGGCGTACCCGATGGCTACGTTCGCCTGGAGCGTCCGCACCTCGTCCGGCGACAGACCGATCCGCGAGATCGCATCGCCGGCCGTGCCGATGATGGCGGACTGCGTCAGCCCGCCGGCCGCGATCCCCGCTGCGAGCCCTTTGTCCAGATGACACAGCCGCGCCAGGATCACCGTCGTCGCGAGACCGGCAATCGCGATGAAGAGCGCGAGCACAATCTCCTTGACGGCGGCGCGATTGAGCGAGTTGAAGAACTGCGGACCGCTCTCGTAGCCGACGGCGTAGATGAACAGCGCGAACATCACCGCCTTGACGCCGTTGTCCACCTGCACGCCGACCTGGCTGAGCGCCACCGCGACGAGCAGCGATCCTCCGACGCCGCCGAGCGTGAACTTGCCGATCTGAATGCGGCCGATCGCGTAGCCGATGGCCAGGGACAGGAACAACGCGGCTTCCGGGGCGTGCGTGAAGAAGCGGTGCAGCCACTCCATCGATCACCTCCTGCGGCGGATGGCCGACCGCGTCGGCCCGCCGCGTCACCTTCCGAACTGGCCCGCGAGCGCGACGATCAGGGGACCGGTCAGCGGAAGGAAGACGTTCGACAGCGCGTACGTCACCGTGTAACCGAGCAGCGGCGTGGAATTGCCCGCGCTGGTCAGGACGGCGCTGATGGCCGGCGTGCTGGCCTGCTGTCCCGCAATGCCACCGATGAGCACCGGGGCCGCGAGCTTCAGCACGGCGTGGCCGACGAAGAGGGAGACGAGAGCGGGCACCAGGGACACCAGGACGCCGACAACCGGGAGCGTGAGGCCGTAGGACCGTATCAAGTCGAGTGCGTGGGGGCCGGCCGAGAGGCCGAGCACCGCGATGAACGTCGCCAGCCCCAGATCTTTCAACAGCATCGCAGCCGCGGGCGGCAGCGCGCTGCTGGTCGGCCGGCGCGCGCGCAGCCAGCCGAGCACGAGGCCCGACACCAACGCGCCGCCGCCCGTGCCGAGCGAGATCGGCACGCCCGCCACCGGCACGACGATCGACCCGATCAGCATGCCGACGACGATGCCGAAGCCGAGCAGGACGAGATCCGTCGAATCCGTCTGCGTGATGCGATAGCCGAGCTCCGCGGTCGCGCGGTCGAGATCGACCGGCGCACCGTACAGCGTGACGACATCGCCGCGGCGGAGCACGGTGTGCGGCAGCAGCGGGACGGCGCGATCGGCGCGCGTCAGCGCCTGCAGATATACGCCGTGCCGCACGCGTTTGTCCGCCAGCGCGCGGAGCGCGTCCACCGTCAGGCCGTCGACGTCTTTCCGCGTGATGAACACGCGCCGTGCTTCGAGCGCCAGCTCCATCCCGGTCTCGGCGGGCAGCTCGCGGCCGAGGAGCGGCGCGGCCGCCACGAGCGCTTCCCGTCGGCCGACGACGAGGATGCGGTCACCGGCGCGGAGACGCAGGGCGGGGAACGGTGTCAGATCGCGCGCGCCGCGGCGGATGCGCTCGATGGTGATGTTCGCCCGCATCGCATCTTCCAGCGCGTCGACGGTCATGCCGTCCTCGTCGATCGCGCCGTCCTTCCGGATCAGATACAGCCGGCCGACGAGATCCGGCATCGCGGGCGTCTGGTCCCGCGCGAGCTCGTCGCCGCCCGCGTACTGCGTCCACAGCTTCCGCGCCTCATCCGGCAGGCTGATACCGAGCAGCCGCGGCGCGGCCTGCGTCGTGAAAAGGACGATGGTGATCAGGCCGAACAGATAGGTGATGGTGTAGGTGGTCGCGACATTGGCCTGCAGGCGCTCGATCTCGTCCGGCGGGAGCGGCAGACGTCCGATGGCTTCGCCCGCCGTGCCGACGACGGCCGATTCGGTCGCCGCGCCGGCGAGCAGGCCCGCGGCCGTGCCGCGATCGAGATGCAGCAGCGCGGTCGCCGCGAGCACGAGGCTGGTCGCGACGATCACTTCGATGATCGACAGGACGCCGACGCGCAGGCTGTTCGCGTTCAGGTTGGAAAAGAACTGCGGGCCCGCGCTGAACCCGAGCGCGAAGATGAAGAGCGCGAAGGCGACGTTCTTCACGCCGGCGTCCACCTGCACACCGATCTGACCGACGAGGAGCGCGACGATCAGTGTGCCGCAGATGCCGCCGAGCTGAATCTCGCGAACGCGGAGACGCCCGAGCGCATAGCCGGACGCGAGGCAGAGGAAGAGCGCGGCCTCGGGAGTGCGTCTGAGATAGTCCCAGATCGGATCCATCGCGATTCCGCCGGGGACGGGATCGGACCGGGCGTCGCGCGTTCCGCGTGCGGGACGCGGCGAAGGCCGGTCAGTGCGTGAACCGCGCGATCGATGGACGGCCGGCGGCAAGCCGCCAGCGCGCGTCGACGGTCTGGAAGATGAGGGGGTCGGGCATCCGCTTTCTCGTTCCGGTTGTCTCGACGGCCGCATCCCGCGGTTCAAGATCCACGTCCAGTGCCTCCCATGAGGAATGACTTGCTCGATCCGCGAGCCTGATGGTTCGCATCGCACGGACCGGCACCCACATCGTGTGGCGCCCGCGAGCAAGGACGAAGAAAGCGTGCGGTAAGCATAGCCGCACCGGGCGGAGCCGTAAAGCTCAACGGTCTCGAACAGACGGTGACGCGATCCGTCCACACGCCGGAGCGTGCGGTGTGTGACGCGATCTGCTCGATGTCTTCCTCGCCGCCGCGAACGTCTGTCGGTCCTGTCGGCGGGCGGGTGCGCGGTGCGCCGTATGCTTCGGAGGATCAGATCGGACGATCAGACGCACGCTGATGTCTCGTTCATCTCAGGAGGAGGTTCCCATGCGACGCTCTCGCCTGCTCGTCGTCGCCGGCTTTCTTGTGTTCGGTCTCTTCAGCGCCAGTGGCGACGTCGCCGGCATCCAGCCGTGCAAGTTCGTGACCGGCTTCGGCTGTTCGGACAGCAGCGCGTGTGCACGCGTCCACGGCCTCTGCAAACAGGTCGGTCCGGCACGATGCCTGTGCATCAACGTGCGTTCAGGGCCGAACGGCGTAAGCGAAACCGTCTGCGGTTCCTGACCTGTTCCGTGACGCGCTCTTGAAAATGCTTTCTGATGTGCTTTTGACGTGCCCCGAGGGGCGCTCAGCGTTCTCGCGAGCGCTGGGCGGATCGATTGAGATCCACTACACGCGATCGAGGTCGAGCACGGTCTGCAGGAGCACGTTCGCGCCGTTCGCGCAGTCCTCCCAGGACGTGCGCTCTTTCGGCGAATGACTGATGCCGGCGATGCTCGGCACGAAGATCATGCCCATCGGACTGAGCTGCGCCATCATCTGCGCATCGTGACCGGCGCCGCTCGGCAGCCGGGCCGATGTCAGTCCGAGGCGAGCGGACGCCTGTTCGATGACGCGCTGGACGTTCGTGGCGGCGACGGCCGGCGGATTTCCGCCAAGGCTTGTCAGGTGGATCGTGGTTCGGGTCGCCGAGGCGATCTGGTCAGCGCGCCGGCGAATCGTCTCGCCGAGCGACGCGAGCGTCTCGGGCGACAGGTCGCGCAGCTCAATCGTGAGCCGGACGGTGCCGGGAATCACGTTCGGGGCATTCGGTTCGACATCGAGATGTCCCACGGTGCCCACCTGCCGTCCGGGCTGCGCGGTGACGATCTCGCGCACCGCCAGCGTGAGGTGCGACGCGGCGATCAGCGCATCCTGCCGCTCCGCCATCGGCGTCGTGCCCGCGTGATTCGCGGCTCCCGTGATGAGCGCGTCGTAGCGCTGAATGGCGACGATGCCCTCGACGACGCCCACGGATACGCGCTGGCGCTCGAGCGTCGCGCCCTGCTCGATGTGCAGTTCCAGATAGCCGTGATGCGCGCCCTTCGATCGGATCGCGTCGGAGATGCGATCCGGCCGGCCGCCAATCCTGCGGATCGCGTCGGCGCGGGTCATGCCGTTCCAGACCTGATCCAGATCGGCCGGCTTGAAGTCTCCGGCGACGATGCGGCTTCCGGCGAGCCCTCGTCCGAACGCGACGCCTTCTTCAGCCGACCAGACCACCATCTCCAGCGGATGGCGCGTGCGAATTCCCGCGCGCGTACACGCCTCCAGGACGCCGAGGGCGGCCAGCGAACCGAGATCGCCGTCGAAATTGCCGCCGGTCGGCACGGAGTCGATGTGTGAGCCGAACAGGATCGGCGGCAGCGTGGGATCCGTGCCAGCGCGCTGGCCGAAGATGTTCCCGGCCGGATCGATCGATGGCTCGATCGCCGCCGCACGCATCAAGTCGATGACGTACGCGCGGCCCTGCACGTCCGCGTCGGAGTACGCCACCCGGCTGACGCCGTCCGCGAACGTGCCGCCGACCGGCCGCCCATGCGTGCTCAGCGTCTCGATCCGCGCGCGAAGCGTCTGTGCGTCGACCCGAACCGCCGTCGCCGACGGCTGCGCGCGATGCATCGCCGCCGCCGCGCCAAACAGGCTCACCGGAGCCGCCGCCAGCGTTTCCACGAATGCGCGTCGAGTGATGATCACCGGTGAATCGTACACCAATGACCGTCGATCACAACCGGTCAAGACCGAACGTTCTGTTCGATCGCGCGGCCGCGCGACGCGATTCGGTCTCACCGTCTATCGGTGGTATCATGCGTCCTCAACAACGATTTTGGGTGAAGCTGGATCGGTCTCGGCACACAGTGCTCGACGCTGCCCGCTCCAGCGAAGAAGAGGCGACATCAGACGCGACTCTCCCATGACGTTCGTCCCGTCCACGGCACGAGCGCCACGGCAGACGCCGCTGATATCGCCTCTTCTTCTTGTACCGCCGAGGCTTTGTCGGCGTCACCGGTAGACACCTTCGGTCGTGGAGCCCTGGAGATATTCTGGAGACCGGAACGGCGCGAGCGATAAAGTTAATGAGCCGGCAGGGAAGCAAGACCAAGCTCAAGCTGATTGAGCCGAAGTCAACTCGCAGTCGACGCACCGTCATGTTGCCTGCGGTTGTCACGACTGCCTGAAAGCACAGCGGGTTCGTCAGCTTGAGGAACGGCTCGCGGCAGGGAGGATTGGAAAGAGCAGGGGTTCGTCTTCACAACGCAAGTCGGCTCTCTCCTCGACCGCGCAACGGTGACGCGGGAATTTCACCGTGTGCTGAAGGCATCGGGACTACCAGCGATCCGCTTTCACGATCTCCGCCACACCGCCGCATCTTTGCTGTTGGTCCAGGGAGTCAGCCCGCGAACCATCATGGAAGCGCTCGGCCACAGCCAGATTAGCCTGACGATGGACACCTACAGCCACATCATGCCGGCACTGAGGCACGACGCCGCTGCGAAGATGGATGCTGTACTGACTTGGAAGTGATCTGATGCCGGCGTAACGACGGGTGGCGATGGCGGATAGATGTTCTGGCGCGGCCTTCGTACCGCGCCCAGTCAGAATCTACGCGTGCGAAGGTCGTCGAGCGAGCCACAGATGTGCGGCGGTTGCAATTGCTGCTGCCGCAATGGGTGTCCAAGCGCGTGGGTTGAGCGAATGATCCCAAACGTAGGTGAAGGCGAACAAGCCCAGGATCGCCGCAGGTACTGCCGTGCGCGCCCAGTGAAGAGGACCGAAGGCAATGCCAGCGAAGATCCATCCACTGGAAAGCGCTGTCGCACCTATCCACCACCGATTCGTGGGAGCAGGTCCGAAGAACAGCAACAAGCAGACCCCAACAGTACAGGTCGTGAACACAGCGCCGAGGTAGAGCATAACCTTGGTCTTAGTCGTCATAAGACATCCCTTACCACGGGGCCGGTTGAAACTCGGGACGCGACGGTCTCCAGCCTCCACCACTGCTGTAAGTCGTTCCGGCATCGTACGCTTCGTAGATCATACCCCAGACGAAGCCGCCCGTTGCTGCCCCGGTCACACATGCTCCATATCCGATAGTGGCACCGATACACGGCACGACTGCGGTCGCAAACCCACCAGCCGCCCATGCGCTGGCCCGAGTGAGGACGCCACGGAACAGCGCCCCTGCGTTCGAACAGCTTCGCCCTTGCCAGGCTGCCCCCTGCGCTTCCACGGCCGTGGACATCATCCCGCACAGCGTATCGAGCACGCCGCCGCTCCGCGCCACATCTGGCACGTGCACGCCGATGTCCCACTCTGAAGTGGCCTGCGTCGTGAGATCCATTCAGTGGTGTTCTTCATGGAATTATCACAAAGCCGAACTAATGGAGTTTGATAAGTTGCAGAGACATTACATCGCCGGTCCTGAGCACAGGCGACTGCTCCGCACGGCGCCGGTTTCCCGCGGCATCGGGGACAATCGTAAGGCCACGCAGGCACGGCCGACGTCAGCCTCGGGACTGTTCGCGTGCGCGAGATCCAGAGATCGCCTGGCCCCCGGCCGCTCGTGCTGCGCGCCGAGCCGGAGTCCAGGTGGCCAGACCTGACGGATTGTCCACTTTTGTCCACCAGCTACGCAAAAAAATGGTGCGCTCGGGCAGGCTTCGCATCTGCGACCTTTGGTTCCGGAGGCCAATTGGAAGGAGGCAACCGGGGGCAGCGCGAAGCCGCTGCCCCTATTTTTATTGGTTGACCCGAGGCAGCTCGACCCCATTCCGAACCACCGCTGATTGTCACGCATTTGTCCCGCCACTTCAGCCGATGCGCGGTCGAACGGCTGGAAATTATGGCTGCTATCCATGCGGGAAGAGTCCTGAACCGCATGGACAGCCGCGTCGTGCCCACGTTGAGCGCCGGCCTAATCCTGAACAGGCCCCGTCGTATCAGGCTGGCAAGGTGCTCGCCAATCGCCTCGCCGTCGGCCTGCTCGTCTGCGCGCCGCGGACGTCAGGCGGCCAGGCCCTGGTCAACTCGACGTCGGAACCGGTGGGCGGCTTAGAATCAGGGCCAGGACGAGCAGCCCCGTGGTAATCGGCAGCACGGAGCCAAGGAGAGCGATCGAGGGAAAGAGCGCGTGAAGCGCCAGGCCGACGGCGGCCGCGATGTTGCGGATGCCGCGCTTGTCCGGCACCAGGAGCGCGATCAGCAGGTGCCGCGCGACGTTCATCTGGAAACCTAAGAGGATGGCGAGCGGGACGAGACTCCATCCGATTCGATCTTCCCAGTCGAAATGAAGTCGCGCCTCCGCGTGCCACAACAGCATGGTGAACGCGGCCGCCACCGCGACCGCCGCCGCCCCGGTCGACCAGCTTCCCTTCACCTCGCTGTGGAAGCGATAGATGTAGAGATAGTTTTCCAGCAACACGTACGGCAGGACGAAACCAGCCAAGAGGATGGCCGCGAAGAGCCCCCCGATCCGTCGCGGCAGGCGCGGGAGGTATTTGATGTAGTAGATGGGCAGCACCTTCATCGTGATCGCCAGGGCAACGAGCGCATGGCTCGCGTGAGACTGGCGGCGCGCCAGCAGAAGGGCGATCGTGATGACGACGAGCATCACCAGGTACGAACCGTCCTGCACGTACACGAATCGATGCCCGATGTACGAGAAGTTCAAGTAGAGCACGGGGAAGAGATACCAGCGCGTCTGCAGGAAGTACCACGCCGACAGGCTCAGGAACAGGCTCGCGAGGCCCAGGTTCATGCCGTAGAACCCAATGCCGATCACATCGCCGAGCGCGAAGAGCGCGGCTTGAGCCAACAACACGGCGGGCGGATAGGGAGCCGAGGCCTCCTTGGACCACGTGCGGGCTTCGAGCGGGGTCTGGGCGACCTTCGCCTTGGTGTACATATCGCGCGGGTCGTTCAGCACGACTCTCGCCTCGTACATGTCGGCAATCGTGTCCGAACCGTATGTGGCTGGCTGCTGCACGCGACGCCAGAGTGACGACCGCGAATAGTCGATGTACTGACGCGGCACCTCCGCGTATGACACGCAGACCATCACTATCCCCGTCGTCGCGAGGGCGAGGTACTGGCTCCATCTCGGCGCGGTCATCAGCCACGCGTCGAGCGACGCGACGGAATGACGACACCAGCGCCACCAGCCGTCATGACGCCTCGTCACGCAGCGCTCCTGTGCGGGCGCTTCCACGCAATCGGCGAGAGGAGGACGACCAGCATGTTCACACACGCAAACGTCTCGGCCGAGCCCGGCCCGGATCGCGGCGGACGCGATGTCCGAGCGGTGAGGGGCGCGACCGCAAACGCCAGATGCCGCACGCGCGCGCGCCAGGGAGGAAGCGCGTCCGCCGCGCCAGTCAAAGCGTCACCCCATGTGACCACGACATGCACTGCGCGACCCGCCGAGCCGTCAGGAGCGGAGGGTTTCCCTGAACCACCTGGTACCCCTGACGGCTGTGTCAATGGTCTCTCGCTGATGGTAGAAGTCATTCTGGTTGCCTCAGTCCAGACGAGTTCTTTGGCCCCCTTCACGCGGGCATGGACGTGCCTCGCGTGATCCGGAAACGCACAGTCGTCGGCGTGCACGAAGATGGACGGCGTCATCACTGTGTCGCCGCTGACAGGGCCATCGTACGAGAGCCAGTATAGCCATGTCATTTCCGCCATTTCGTTCTTCCACGCTGGAAACGGTTCCGCGATCCGTGCGACCGCAGTCATCCAGCCGGAAATGCATGCCGGCGCGGTCGTCGCCTTCTGGTACGTCGGCGCAGGCATGAGTTCCCCTGTCCGCGCGTACGTTTCTGACGCGTCCCGCGCGCGACTGAGTCGCAGCCCCCCCCCGCGGAAACGACTTCGGTGCGGTCAAGCAGATGAACGTCCGCTACCAACTGCAACTCCGATTCACGCGGATTGTCTTCGGTGCATCACAAGTGCTGGGCCAGGGGATTGCTGACCTGCACGGGACAGTTTCGGGGGGCTTTGGCGTCTTCAGGTTTCGAGTACGCGTGACCTACGACGGAAATGCGCGACACTGGATGGTTTCTGAGGATGATCTACGATGGGATGGAGTTATTCCACCGTTCTTACAAGGGAAGGAGAACGTAAAGGCCATTCTGGAAGGGGTTGACGTCCCCCCGGTTTTGAGTAGCGTTTCGGTTTAGAGTTCGGCCCAAGCTGACGTTGCCCCCGTTCTCAGACGGGTGCGAGTTGGAGTTCGGCCACTTCTGAGCCGTGCGTCTGACCTTGTGCGGCGTACTCACTCGGCGTCAGGTGTCCGAGTGCACCGTGCGGACGATGGTCATGGTCGTCACGCCGCCAGGCTTCGATCAGCACCTGCGCGTGGGCGACGGATTCGAAGGAATTCACGTTGAGGCATTCGTCACGCAGGCGACCGTTGAAGCTCTCGATCAACGCGTTCTCGACGGGCTTGCCAGGCCGGATAACGTCGAGCTCGATGCCCCGTCGGTACGCCCACTCGTCGAGCGCTTTCGACGTGAACTCGGTCCCGTGGGCGACGGTGATCGCCTTCGGCAGCGATCGGTGCGCCGAGACGGCTTCCAGGGCGTCGACGACGCTCTGGCCGGTGAGCGCCACGTTCGCCTCCAGCCACACACGCTCACGACTCCACGGATCGATCACCGTCAGCACGCGGAAAGCGCGTCCGGTGACGAGTTGGTCATGCACGACATCCATGCTCCAGGCCTGATTGCGGCCGCTGGCGGGCGGCACCGCGCCCCGATGCAGGCTGAGCCGTTGCTTGCGGCGTGCGCGCAGCCGCACCTGCAGGCCCTCGAGGCGATACAGCCGATGCCCGCGCTTCTTGTTGTCGCGCCAGCCTTCGCGCCGCAACAGGATCCAGATTCGCGTGGAGCCGAACCGCGGACGGGCCTGGGCGAGCTCACGAATCCGCATCCGTAGCGCGGACGTATCGCGCGCCTGGGAACGATAGGACCAGGTGTTAGGACAGATCTCCCCCAGCGCACACGCGCGCCGACCACTCACCTGATAGCGGTCTTGAATCCACGGTGCCAGCTCCCGTCTTCGTGCTGGCTTCAGCCTTTTTTTCGGATCACCTCTTGGAGGATCTGCTTGTCCAGCGTCCGATCGGCCACGAGCCGCTTCAACCGCGCGTTCTCCTCGCGCATCTGCCGGAGCTCGCGCACCTCAGACACGCCCAGCCCGCCATACTTCTTCTTCCAGAGGTAGAACGTGGCCTCGGCGATCCCGATCTGCCGACAGACATCGGCGACCGGGGTACCGCTCTCGGCCAGTCGAAGGGCGTAGGCCACTTGCTCTTCCGAATACCGGGACTTCTTCATCGCTTCTCCTCGCCCCCGGAAGGGCTGGCCGAAGCGACCGTACTCTACTTTTGACCTGTCGTGAAAAACTGGGACAACGTCACCCCTAACGGAAGAGGAACTGAGAAGCCTACCTGTTCCCAACTGGACAACGAAGACGTTCCCGGTGTTCTCTGCCTTCACGTATGGGCTGCAGTCACACTCCGAGACGGTGAGCCGTGAGCATCATGCGTTCTGCCCAATGGGTATACGTTTGGGTATAGAAGCAACCGTTCCGCATGCGGAACCTGTGGCTGCCGTAATATTGTTAGGAAATTGTGGTGAGCCGCGTAGGAATCGAACCTACAACCCGCAGATTAAGAGTCTGCTGCTCTGCCAATTGAGCTAGCGGCCCACGGTCGGGAGGCGTGCCGTGATGCGGTTCGGGTATCCGAGGAATCCGACCCGCTTGCGGACCCCTGATTCTAGCACAGGTGATCCGAGGATGCACCGGGGACGTGCGAACGGCCGGCCTGTCGGCGGACGCTGGGGGTATGATGCCTTTATCGGGTCGCGTCGGACATCCTGAGAGGCTGGGTATGCGCATGCAGTTCAATCCCAAGGCTCTTCTCATCAGCTTCGTGTTCCTCGTATTGCTGTGGTTTGCGCTGACGCATGAGTACGGACTCATCGCCGTCGGCCTCGACGCGCTCCTCAGCATCGGCTTGTGGCTGTTCCTGCCGGACGACTGGCCGAGACGCCAGCGGGCTCAATAGCCGGGACAGCGAATCGTCGCGAGGACTTGAGGCCGGGCACGCGTGGACGAGCCGCGGCTCAGGGCGTCGCCGGACGCGACCGGCGGCTCCAGTAACCGTAGGCCGGCACGCCCAGCAGGATCAGTCCCAGGCCGGTCAGCGAGTTCCACGGCCGGGTGATGAGCGAGTTGATCGAGATGAACAGCGCCGCGCCAATGAAGAGCAGCGGCGTGATCGGATACCCCCACGTGCGATACGGCCTCGGCAGGTCCGGGTATCGACGCCGCAGGACGAACACCGCCGCCACCGTCAGCCCGAAGAACAGCCACTGGCCGAAGATGACGTAGGCGAGCAACTGCTCGAACGTTCCGGTCAGCGTGAGCAGCGCACTCCAGACCCCCGTCGCCACAATCGCGAACGCCGGTGTCGCGTAGCGCGGATGCACCGACGCCATCCGCGGAAAGAACACGCCGTCCCGCGCCATCGCGTAGAACACGCGCGGACACGTCAGGATGATGCCGTTCGTCGCGCCCGCGATCGAGAAGAGGATGACGATCGAGATGATCGACGCGCCGATTGGGCCGATCGCCGCGTTCATCGCGTCGGCCGCAATCCGCGTCGAGCCCGCGATCGCGGACGCCGGCGCGACGTAGAGATACGCCAGATTGGCCAGGACGTACAGCCCGAGCACGAGCAGCGTGCCGAAGAAGAGGCCCCACGGCAGATTCCGCCGCGGATCGCGCACTTCGCCCGCGGTGAACGTCACCACTTCCCAGCCCTTGTAGGCCCACAGCGACGCCACCAGCGCCACGCCGAAGCTGGCGAGCAGGCTCGCGGACGGCGCGGGCACGGGCGGCGTGACGAAGTTGGCCGTATCGCCGTCCACCAGCGTGAAGACGAGCAGGGACAGGACGACGAGCGAGCCGATCTTGAAGACGGTCAGGATCCGCTGGACGAGCGCGCCCCATCGGACGCCGCGGCAGTTGATGGCCACGAGCACCGCAATCAGCGCGACCGACACGATCTTCGCCGTCAGCGGAGAGACCGTGACGAAGAAGGGCAGATACTTCGACGAGAACGCGACCGCGAGCGTCGCGACCGAGCCCGATTCGATCACGAAGAACAGCGCCCACCCGAGCAGGAACGCGGTGCGGCCCCCGTACGCCTCGCGCAGGTAGACGTACATCCCGCCGGCTTCGGGATACATCGCCGCCAGTTCGGCGAACGCCAGCGCGCCGAAGAACGTCAACACGCCGCCGACGATCCAGACGGTGAGCATCAGCACGGGCGACTGCACCGCGCCCGCGATAGCCGCTGGCACGATGAAGATGCCGGAGCCGATGACCGTGCCGACCAGCAGGCTGAAGACGTCGGTCAGCCCCAACACGCGCGGCAGGGCGCCGGTGGTCGAACCAGGAACGGCGGAAGTGTCACGGTGCATACGTTGAACCTGGACCCGGTGCGCGGACGCGGACCTGACGTTTGTCTGGGTGGAGCCGGTCGATCGTAAGGCAAGTGCGCCCGCCCCGCAACCCGCGAGTCACGAACGGTCATGCGTTCTCAGCAGACGGCGTGCGTGCCTCATGGACGCGGAGGACCGTGGCGCGCGGCGATGCGGTTACAGTCGCGGTACCGTGATGCGGGCTACAGGTGGCCGGCGAGCGCGAGGACTTCGAGCGCGGCGCGTTGGCCGCTTTCAATGGCGCCCTCGATGTAGCCTTGCCACTCGATGCTGGTGTGTTCGCCGGCGAAGAGCACGCGGCCGGCAGGCGCCGCGAGCCAGCGCCGCAGCGACGGATCGAACCCGCGGCTGAAATACGCATACCCGCCCCGTGCCCACGGATCGCTCTCCCATGTCGTCACGACACTGGCGATCGGCTCGCGATCGCGGACGCGTCCGCCCAGCCACGCGAGCTGACGTGCGAGGCCGGCGGGGCCCTCACGATCGACGATCGCGCGGACGGCGCGACTGGACGAGCCACCCGCCAGTGAGACGAGCAGCGCCGCGCGGCCGCGCTGTTCCTCGGACGCGTCCCAGACTGCGCCGGTCGGCAGATCGGTGCCGTAGGCGCGCGGTCGTCCCGCGCGTCGCCAGAACGGACGCGCGAACTGCAGGACGGACTTCGTCGCCGGTCCGTACGGCAGCGTGCGGAACGCCTGCGCCTGCGGATCCGGCAGCGTGGGCGAGAACGCCAGGCGTGCAACGATCGGTGCAGGCGCGGCGACGATGACGTAATCCGCCGTGAGTGATGATGTGCGGCCGCGCCCGCGGCCGGCGCGCTGGCGCAGCGTGACGCGGACGCCGGTCGCGGACTGCGCGATGGCGATCGCCTCCTCGCCGAGCGACACGCGATCGCCCAGCCGCGCCGCTAGTGTCGTCGCGAGGCGATCGTTGCCGCCGCGGACGCGGAACATCTCGCGCCCGCCTGGATCGTCGTCGGAGCGGATCTGATCGAGCAGGACGAGCGTCGACAGGCGCTCCGCGTCCGCCAGATAAAAACCGCGCAGGCCGGACGTCATCGCGCAGACGCGTGGATCCGCGCGCAGCATCGACAGCGTCCGCGCGACCGAGCGCGCCGCCAACACCTGCGCGACCGGACCGTCCCACGAATGTCCGGCGCGTTCGTACGCATCCAGCGCCGGCTTCAGCGTCCGCCTCAAATCGGACCACAACGTGGACTGTTCCCCGAGCCGACGCGCGCGGCCCGACACGCCGGCCAGATACGCGCCGAAGCCGTCGCGCAGGACGCGCACCAGCGTCAGACCCTCCTCGCGTGCCAGCGCCTTGACGCGGTGGTGCTCGCCCTCGATCAACTCGCCGCCGGCCTCGGCGTGCTGGCCGTCGTGAAAGCCGTCGCGGATGGTGTATACGCGTCCACCGACGCGATCGCGTGCCTCCACGACGCGGACGAGCGCGCCGCGGCGGCTCAGATCCAGCGCCGCCACGAGTCCGGCCATGCCGGCGCCGATGATGATCACCGATGGCGCGGCGGATCTGGATGGGCGCGTCGACGGACGAGGCGGGCGGGCGGCGCGAGGCGGGCGTGCGGCCATGACCGTCGATTGTTGCACGGGGCGATGGTCGCCCGGGGGCCGCGGCTGTACACGATGCCTGTCTTCGACGTTGTAGACGGTGTAACCAGATGTGAAACCGTATCACCGGAGGACGACATGGCGGACGCACGGCCGAAGGCCGCACCCAGGGAGACGCTGGCGGCCAGGGAGACGCAGGTCGATCGACGCGCGTTCTTGAAGACCGCCGGCGGTGTGGCGCTGGCGTTGCCCGCCGCGCTGGCGTGGATGCAGAACGGCGTGGAACTGCAGGCGGCGCCGGTGCCGAAAGCGCTGCGCTTCGCGGGCCTCTGGCGCAGCGGTGACGGCAGCCGGCAGGTGCTCACGCCGCCGCTGCTCATGCAGGACTACATCGCGCGGCGCCGTGCGCTCGCGGACCAGGGGCTGGCGGCGCGAACGATGGCGGTCTGCCGCACGGTCAGTGGTGAATACTACGTCGGCGTCTTCGAGCCGACGCCGGAGCACCGGAGCGTCACGCACCTGATGGCCGGCACATGGGAACAATTTGCGGCCAGGGACAAGGAACTGTTCGACACGGGCTATCGCGTGTCCGACATCGCCCTGTCGATCGCGCCGAAAGACGCGCGGCAGGTGCGCTACACGGCCATCTGGCGCAAGGGCCTCGGGACGGGCGCGCAATGGACGACACCCGCGCGCGAGTGGGGCGCGTTCGCGGCCGACGCCAAGGTGAAATTCGATCAGGGGCTGCGGCTGGCCGCGCTGGACGCGATCAACGTCCTGGCGGACGTGCAGAAAGGGACGCAGAAGGCGCTCTTCACCGGCACGTGGCGCAGCGGCCTCGGCACGGGCGCGCTTTATGTCATCCCGCCGGGCGACGGACCCGCGTATCACGATCAATACATGAAGCACTTCAACAACGGCCTGCGCAGCGTCGCCTTCCGCGCGTTCACGCTGAACGGCCAGACGCCGATCTACACCGGCGTGGTCAGCGGCGACATCGGCCAGGGCGGCGAGCGCAGCGGCGTCGCGCAGCCGTGGGACGCCTTCGCCGCCGAGCATGCCAGCCGCGTCAAAGACGGCATGCGGCTGGTCGACGTCGCGATGTACCGGGAGTTCACGATCATCGATTAGCGATCATTGACGCACGTCCTCGGGGGCGTGCGCCTGCCGCCCGTTCATCGACTATCATCTGTCCACGCACCGCGAGGCGTTTCTCGCGGTGTGGCATCAAGGAGGACAGAGATGGGGCTCGCGCGGCCGTTACGATGGATGGTGAGCAGCCTGGTTGTCGGCGTCAGCGTGCTGCACGGCGGATCGCACGCGCGACTGCAGGCGCGATCGCAGGCCGCGCCGGCGCCGGCGCTCCAGACGCCCGCGGCCGCACCCGACACGCCGAAGGCGGCCGAGCCCGTCGATCCGCGCGTCGCGGCCGTGAAGGCGGCGGTGGCCGCGGACATCAAGTCGCAGGCGATGTTCGATCTCGGCCAGGTGATGACCGACATGGTCTTCAGCTTCGGCGAGCTGGGCTTCCAGGAATTCGAGACGCAGAAGTACCTGACCGGCATCCTGAAAGAACACGGCTTCACGATCGAGACCGGCGTCGCCGGCATCCCGACCGCCTGGGTCGCGCGATGGGGATCGGGCAAGCCCGTGATCGCGCTCGGGTCCGACGTGGACTGCATCCCGCAGGCGTCGCAGAAGCCGGGCGTCGCGTATCGCGACCCCATCATCGACGGCGCACCCGGCCACGGCGAAGGCCACAACTCCGGCACGCCGCTCAACATCATCGCCGCCATCGCCGTCAAGCGCGCGATGGAGAAGCAGAAGATCCCCGGCACGCTGATCATCTGGCCCGGCGTCGCCGAGGAACAGCTCGGCACGAAGGCCTACTACGTGCGCGCCGGCCTCTTCAAGGACGTCGACGTCGTCCTCTACAACCACGTCGGATCCAACCTCTCCACACGCTGGGGCGACGGCAGCGGCAATGGCTTGATCTCCGTGGAATATCGCTTCGAAGGCGAGACCGCGCACAGCGCCGGCGCGCCGTGGCGCGGCCGATCCGCGCTCGACGCCGTCGAACTGATGAATGCCGGCTGGAACTACCGACGCGAGCACCTGCGCCTGCAGCAGCGATCGCACTACGTCATCACGGACGGCGGCGATCAGCCGAACGTCGTGCCGCGCACGGCGTCCGTGTGGTACTACTTCCGCGAGACGACGTACGAGGGGATCAAGAACCTGTGGGCGATGGGCGACAAGATGGCGGACGGCGCGTCGCTCATGACCGGCACGACGTGGTCGTCGCGCGTGCTGGGGTCCGCGTGGCCGTCGCACATGAACCGCACGCTCGCGGAGACGCTGCAGGCGAACATCGCGACGGTCGGCCTGCCGAAATGGACCGACGCGGACGTCGCGCTGGCCAAGGCGACGCAGCGGACCCTGGGCGTGCCCGAGGTCGGTCTCGCGACGAAAATCCCGGCGCTGGGCGGCCGCGAGGACATTCCCGAAGACGACAAGCGCGGCGGCGGATCGGACGACATCGGCGACATCTCGTGGACGCTGCCGACGGTCTCTTTGAGCTTCCCCGCGAACTTCCAGGCCGGCCCCGGCCACAACTGGGCGAACGCGATTGCGATGGCGACGCCGATCGCGCACAAGGGCGTGAACGTCGGCGCGCAGGCGCAGGCGTTGACGATCGTGGATCTGCTGATGCGGCCGGAGCTCGTGACGCAGGCGTGGGAGTACTTCCGGACCGTGCAGACGAAGACGCGTCAGTATCAGCCGCTGCTGCGCGCGGACGATCGGCCCGCGATCCATTTGAACAAGGAGATCATGGACCGGTATCGTCCGGAGATGCGGAAGTACTACTTCGATCCCACGAAGCACAAGACGTATCTCGAACAACTGGGGATCGCGTATCCGACGGTGAAGACGGAGACGACATCACCCGGCGCGGCGGCGGGCGCACGATAGGCAGTCGGCGTGCAGCGTGTGTTGCACGCCCGCCGCAGGTCGATAGCGGCAGGTCGATAGCGGGCTGGTCTATGGCTGCGAGTCGATTGATGCGCGTCTATGGCGCGCGGGCGACGCGATCCTCGCCGCGCGTCAGCCAATCCAGCGTCACGCGCGCGAAGGTCAGGCGCTCGTAGGGCGACCGGTCGCCGCGCTCGTACAGCACGCCGATCGTGAGGTCGGACAGCACCGCGGGGCTTGAATACGCGGACGGGCCGTCGTTCAGCACGCGCGACGCCGCCCAGGTCCAGTCTTCGTCATAGCTGACGCGCAGCGTCAGACGCTCGCGCGTCGTGCTCGCCGGATTCGCGAAGAGCAGCCGGTCGCGATCCTGCGCTTCTTTCGTCGTGAACCGGATCAGGCTGGCCTGCGCCGGCGGCTCGATCAACGCGCGATCCGGTCTTGCCGGGGAGAGCGACCGCCCGCCGTCACGGCTGGGCGCAATGAGACGGACGTTCTCCGGCTTCGGCGGATGGTTCCGCATGTTGAGCAGGAGACGCCAGTTCGACAGCTCCACGACCTGACTCTCGTTCGTGCCTGCGTCCGCCACGGCACCCCAACGCCACGGTCCGTCCGCCGTTCTCGCTGACAATCAGGTGCGAGCGATGCACGCCCGTGCCGCGTTCCGCGTGGTTGGCGGGCATCACCAGCCGGCCGGTGCGCGTCTGGATGCCGACGCCCGGGCCCGTCGCATACCACGTCCAGTGCGGACGCTTGACGCTGCGCGTGATCTCGATCGGCGCCGACCACGATACGCCATCGTCCTCGCTCCGCATCACCCACACCGTCCGCCCGGCCGCGCTCGTGCCCGCGATGATGTCCTTCTCCTTGTCCGTGCCCTGATGCTGGGTCGTCAACAACACGATCGCGCCCGTGCGCCGATCGACCACCGCGCACGGATTGCCGAACGTGTTCGGACCGTTGTCGCCGATCACCCGCTGCGGCGACCACGACGCGCCGCCGTCCGTGCTGCGCCGCAGCACGAGATCGATATCGCCGGCGTCGCCGCCGCTCGACCTGCGCGCTTCCGCGAACGCCAGCAGCGTGCCTTTCGTCGTCACGATCAGCGAGGGAATGCGATACGTGTGATCGCCGTTCTGTCCGGCGACATAGACGTCGGTCCGGCGCGGTTCCGTCTGCCTCGCACGTGGCGCGATGATTGGTGTGGCGAGTGGCGCGGCGATGGTCGCGCTCAGCAGGGTCAGGGTGGGAGTGCGCAGGCGGGTCCTCGGAGCATACGACGTCCTCGGTGACGCGTCCCGCCGGTTTTCTGCGGACGACCGCGTGCTCAGCGACGCGCGCCGGACTGGTAGATGGCGAGTGACGCGAGCGCCGCGATCAGCAGGACGCTGTATTCGACGCCGTTGCGTCCGGCGCCGACGACGAACCAGCCGGCTTTGGCGTGAATCAGGGCGATGCCTGCCGCCAACTGCACGGCGAACCAGAAACACAGCGGGATGACCAGAAACCCCGCTGCCAGCGCGGCGCCGCCGGCCAGCTCGACGAGGGTGATCGTCCACGCGCACGCCGCGCCGAACGGGAATCCGCTCAGCGTGAAGAAGACGCCGAAGTCGTCCACGGTCCCGTCGCTGACGCGTGCGGCGCCGTGAATGAACAGCAGCAGCGCGACGGCGACGCGAAGCCACACGAACGCGACGTGCTGGCGGGCAGGCATGCGACGCACTGTAGCAGCACGACGTCCGCGCCGGACCGCGATGGGACGAACGTCATCAGCGGCGGGGCCAGGGTCGTGTCGACACCTGTTGGACGCGCGCACGTCCCGCCTGGCCGGCGCGTCCGGACGGCTGAGGTCCGGCACCCGACGCACACATATCTGTCCGATCGGTCTGTCTGCTCACGATAGGGGTCCGATCGGGATGGGCCGATTCGGGCGGCGCGATCCCGACGGCCGCCGGCACGCGCGGCGCGACGGAACTCCCTGCGCGGTCCGCACGTATTCGCTCGTAATGCCCTTCCCCTCCATTCGCGCGGGCCTCGATACGCTTCTGGCCAATCCGCTTCGGACGCTGCTCTCGACGCTCGGCGTCATCATGGGCGCGGCGTCGCTGGTTGCGGTGCTGTCGCTGGGCGACGGCGCGGAGGCGTTTGCGCGGCAGCGCATCGTGCAGGAAGGGTACAACCACGTCATCGTGGAACCCATCACGAGCGACCTCGTCGACGGCCAGCGCATCGCGCGTGCATCGTATCCCATCTTCGATCCGGCGGACGCGCGGACGCTCGCGCCCGAGATCCACGGGCGCGCGGTCGGCGTGCTCGCGGTGCAGGACGCGCTGCTGTGGGAAGGCGACGGCACCGAGCGCCGCGGCCTTGGCGTGACGGGGCTGACGCCGATCGGTACGACATTGCCGGTGATACTGCCCATCGTGGCCGGCCGCGGCCTGACGCCGGATGAAGCGCGCGACGAAGTGCCCGCGGCGGTGGTGTCGCGGCGGCTGGCGAAGCTGCTCGCCGGCGCGGCGGGCGAAGCGACCATTGTCGGCCGCGCATGGACGCTGAGCGGCGCGGCGATCAAGATCATCGGCGTACAGGAGGATCGCGTCGGCGATCGCGGTCTGGCCGTCGTGCTGCCGCTGGCGCTGGCCGAGCGCGTCCTGGGGCCGTCGGCGCGTCCGCGGCCCCGCCGGATCGTCCTCGAAGCGACGCGGTTCGAGCACGTGCGCAACGTGCATGAGCGCGCGAAGGCCTGGGTCGGCCGCCACGGCGACTGGTCGACGCGCGTGCGCGTCGCGGCCGTCGGTCAGCAGCGCATGCAGGAAGTGGAGCGCGGCATTCTCGTCTTCAAGATGCTGATGGGCGCCTTCACCGCGATTGCCTTGATCGTGGGCGGCATCGGCATCATGAACGTGCTGCTCGCGTCCGTCGTCGAACGCACGCGCGAGATCGGCATCCGCAAGGCCATCGGTGCGCGCCGCCGCGACATCCTCACACAGTTCCTCACCGAATCCGTCGCCATCGCCGGCGCCGGCTGCGTGCTGGGTCTCGTCATCGGCCTGGTGGGCGCGTTCGGCGTCACCGCGCTGATCCGCGCGCGCACGGAAATGCAGGTCTTCGCCGGCGTCAGCGGCAGCACGCTGGCCGCGAGCGCGTTTGCCGCGCTGCTCGTCGGCCTCGTCTTCGGCACGTATCCCGCGCTGCGCGCCGCGCGCCTCTCGCCGATCGACGCGATTCAACGAGAGTAGAATCGCAGGCATGACGGACGAAGACCACAGCGCGACCGCATTCCACGCCGGCCTGGACGGCGTCACCTTTACTTCACACGGCAGCCGGCTGCTCGGCGGCTTCTACACCGCCGCCGGCGCCACGCCGAGGCCGACCGCCATCCTGCTGCACGGCCTGCCCGGCGTCGAGAAGTCGCTGGACGTCGCGTACGCACTGCGCGATCTCGGCTGGAACTGCCTCTACTTCCACTATCGCGGCTGCTGGGGATCGGACGGCGTGTACTCGCTGACGCATCTCGCGGACGACACGCGCGCGGCGGTGGAGTGGACGCTGCGCCAGCCGTCCGTCGACGCCACCCGCCTCGTCCTGATCGGCGGCAGCGCCGGCGGACACGCGGCGCTGACGTACGCGGCGGCGGATCCACGGATCCGCGCGACGGTCGCGCTGTGCCCGGCCATCGATCCGCGGACGTTCGCGTTCCCCGCCGCACTCGCGGACGATTTCGCGAGCATGCTGTCCGGCATCACCGGCGACGAGCTGCGCGCGCAGTGGCAGGCGCTGCCGTCCGTCGTCGACGTCGCGCCGGCCCTGGCCTCGCGCCCGGTGCTGATGGTGACGGCGGATCGCGACGAGCTCTTTCCCCCTGCGCACTACGCATCCATCGGCGCGGCGCTGCCCGGCCTGTCGTGGGCGCGCGCCGCGGATGCCGATCATGCGTTCAGCACCTGTCGTCCGTGGCTCGTCCGCACCGTCACGGAGTGGCTCGTCTCCACGCTCGGCGTCTAGCGCGCACGGCTAATAACCCTGGTTGAGGAAGATCCACAGGCCGAGCTCGCTGGGCGCGACGAGATCGGGCCGGCCGTCCTTGTTCAGATCGGCGACGCTGTACTGCCGGCCGAGCGCGATCTGTTCGCCTGGCGCGGCCATCGTGTGCCGCGTGAACGCGGATCGGGCGCGATCCCATTTGTAGTAATAGATGGCCGGCGGATCGCCCGCGCCCGGATCGCCGCCTTCGTGCGCCCAGATGCACTTGCCGGCGATCAGCTCCGGCTCACCGTCCGCGTCGAGGTCCGCGAGCATCAGCGCGTGCGCCTGCGTCCACGAGTCATCGATGACGTGCTTCTTCCACTGCGTCGTGCCGTCGCCTGCCGGCGCCTGTTGTTCCCACCAGTACAAGCCGACATCGTGGCCGCGTCCGAAGATGATGTCGAGTCGTCCGTCCCTGTTCAGATCCGCGACGACGAACGGACAGCTCGGGTGCGGCAGCGCCGTCTCGGGATGCAGCCTCCACGCGCGCACGAACGGATCGCCCTCGGGACGCTCGTACCAGCCGATCTCCGTGAGCACGTCCTCGCGTCCATCGCCGTTGACGTCGCCGAACGCGAAGCCGTGTCCGCCGCCTTCCTTGCCCAGCACGAACGCCGTCAGCGTCGGTTGGCCGTCCGGTCCCGTGCCGAAGCGCCACACTTCGAGCGGCTCGTGCTTGCGATAGCACGCCGAATACAGCTCCGGCTGGCCGTCGCCGTCGAAATCGTGCAGCGCGAACATCTCCATCGAGCCGCGCGTCTTCGTCAGCAGGCGCGCCTCCCAGGGCTGATGCATCTCCCACGGCTTGCCGCGCGCGGCCGCGCTGTTGCCGGGATTCCGATACCAATAGACGCCGTCCTCGCCCCAGCCGCCCGCGATGATGTCGGGCCAGCCGTCACGATCGACGTCGTGGACGTGATCGCTGTTCGCGCGCATGTACTCCTTCGACGCGTGGTTCGGCCGGAATGCGCGCGGCACGAACTCCGGGCCGGCGAACCAGTGCGCGCCGTAGACGATGTCGAGGTGACCGTCGCGATTGAGATCGCCGACGGTGCCGCTTTCGTACGGGTCCACCATCAGCGGCTTCTTGATGAAGCGCAGCGTCTTCGCCGGCGGCGCCGTTTCCTGGTGTGACGCGTGCGGCGTCGCGGCGAGCGGCGCAACACGTGATGCGGCCAGCCCGAACGCGCTCATGACCAGCAAGCCGCCGGCCAGCAGCCCGGTAGCCAGCAGACCCGTAGCCGGCAGACGGGCGGGCAGCAGGCCGATCGCCGCCGCGTCCATCGCCCGGCGTCGTTGATCTCGTGTCGTCATCGATCGTCCTTCTCTCGCGCGCGCGCTGGCGCGCCGTTCACAGGCCTTTCGGCTTCCACGGATCGCGATACGTGCCGATCGCGAGTTGATTGGCCTCCGCGTCGCCGATGATCTGCTCCTTCGCGCCGTCCCAGGTCAGCGTGCGGCCCAGGCGATACGCGATGTTCCCCAGGCGGCACGTGGTGTTCGTGTAGTGGCCCGCCTCGATGTCCGCGTGCGGCCGCGCGCGGCTCTTGACGCAGTCGATGAAGTTGCGCACGTGCGGCTCGTGCTGCAGCGAGCTGTCCGCCTGCTCGGCGAGAATCCCGGTCGTGTAATAGAACCCGGGCGCGCGCATGTCCGGCGGCGACGGGCCCGGCGGCAGATCCTGCTCCTCGATCCGCGTGGTCTGCGGCGTGATCCGGAAGCCGCCGCGGTCGACGAAGAGCGTGCCCTTCGTCCCGTGGAACTGCGTGCCGTAGCTGCCGAAGCGCGCGGCGCCGGCGTCGCCGTTCGGCCCGAACGTGTTGTGCGTGAGGATGGAGTACTGGAACAGGAACGTCGGATATTTGTAGCTCACGAGCAGCGTGTCGGGGATCTCGCCTCGACCGTTGAAGCGTCCGCCGAGCGCGGACACCTGCTGCGGTCCCTGCACCTGCATTGCCCACAGCACGACGTCGGCCAGGTGCGAGCCCCATTCGGTCAGCATGCCGCCCCAGAACGCCCAGGATCCACGGCGGCCGACATTCTGCACCTCGTCGTACGGCGTCTTCGGCGCGGGACCGAGCCACAGGTCCCAGTCGAGGCCGTCCGGCGGACCGCCGGTCACGAGCGGACGCGGCGTCGGTCGCGGCGAGTGGTTCCAGCAGCAGGCATAGTGGACGTCGCCGATGCGTCCGTCCTGGATGTACTGCACCGCGCGCTGGAAGTGGCGGCCGGACCGCTGCTGCGATCCGACCTGCACGATGCGCGTGTGGCGCCGCGCGGCCTCGACCATCAGGCGTCCGTCGCGGATGTGATGGGCGATGGGCTTCTCGACGTAGACGTCCTTGCCGGCGTTGCACGCGTCGATGCACATCAAGGCGTGCCAGTGTTCGGGCGTGGTGATGACGACGGCGTCGACGCGGGGATCGTCGAGGAGGCGGCGATAGTCGCGATAGGGCGTGGCCTTGCCGCCGCTGGAGGCGATCGCGCGATCGAGATTCGACTGGAGGACGTCGCAGATCGCGACGATCTCCACGTCGGCGTGGCTGGAGAACTGCCGCAGGTTCGCGGAGCCGAAATTGCCGACGCCGATCAGGCCGACGCCGAGGCGATCACTGGCGGCGGGGCGTGAGCCGGCGCTCTGGCTGGCGGGTGAGACGGGCGTGGACTGGGCGCTGGCGCGGTCCGCGGCGGCGAGTCCGGCGCCGAGGGCGGCGGTTTTCAACAGATCTCTGCGGGTCACCGTGGCCTCCTGTCGTGATGGAGCGCGTCCGGTCTGGCGCGGGAGTGAAATCGATTACAGATCGCCGCGCGCGCTGTGTCAAGCGCGCACGCGCGCTCGCGGCGTCGGAGCGGCGTGTCAGGGTTCGTTCTCTCCATATCCCCGACCGGGCGAACGTCCGCGCGCGGCCGCACCGGCGAGTCCGACGGTTGGTTTACGCTCCGACCGTTCCAACCAGGAGGTTCGCATGCTGATGCGATGCAAGGTGGTGTTTCTTGCGCTCGCGGTGCTGTGGGTGACTGCGGCCACGCAGCCCGCGGCGAACGCCATGAACGGTTATTGCGGCGACGGCTTTTGCGATACCGGCCCGTGCTTTCCGGGCAGCGTCGGCACGTGCGAAGAGCAGTGGACCTGTTCGGCCGATTGCCCGGGCTCGAATCCTTGCGATTCGCCGAGTCCGCATTGGGTGGTCGTCAGCTCGGTTCAGGTCGGCGCGTTCATGGACATGGGATCGACCCTGACGCGCAGGTACTGCCGCCACTTCGTCACCAACCTCGTGACAGAGCGTGACATGCAGTCCTGCATCGCGGCGCGCCAGCCGGATCGCCGATCCTGCTTCTACAGCGAGGACGCGCAGTTGCGGGACCCGGACGAGAACCAGTGCTGCAACTGGTTCTGGTGCGGCGGCAGCGGGCCGATCTGTCCCGCGTAGATCTTGTGCCACGCCGCCCAGCGCTCCACAGCGGCGCGGGGCCCGATCCTGTGAGAGGATGCGGAGATGCGTCCCGTCGTCCGCTCACGCCTCATCGCCGCCACATTGATCCTGGCGGCTTCGCTCTTGTCCCTGTCCGTTGCGTCCGCGTCGGATTTCGAACCGGTGAAGTGTGACGCCGCGAAGCCGTATCGCGGCAAGCCGCTGCATGCGTCCGTGGACGCGGACACCTTCGCGGCGATCGGCCGCGAGCTGACCGGCGCGCTCGACGCCGCGACGTCCGCGCGGCTGGACGCCGCGGCCGCGAAGGCGCTGACGCTCGCGCGTGCGAACGCAATGACGCTGGCTGTCGGCGTGCCGGGACAGGGCGTACTGGGACGGGGCCTGTGGTCCACGACCGTCGACGCGAAAGGCGCCACGTCCGGCGCCGACGCGCCGCTCGCGTTCCATTGGGCCAGCGTCGGCAAGGCGTTCACCGGCGCGGTCATCGCGCAGCTCATCGCGGAAGGGAAGCTGTCTCTGGATGCGCCGCTGTCACGCTGGGACGCGAGCCTTCCGAACGCGCGCGTCATCACGGTCGATCACCTGCTGACGCACACCAGCGGGCTGTTCAGTTTCAACAGCGATCTCAAATTCCGCGCGCGGCGCGGCTATCAGCCGCCCGGCGTCCTGCTGGACATCGCGAAGAAGCATGGCAACGCCTTCTGCCCGGGCGAGGCGTGGGCGTACACCAACACGGGCTACGCGCTGCTCGGACGGATCATCGAGGCGATCGACGGTCGTCCGCTGCACGAGGCGCTGACGGCACGCATCATCACGCCGCTCGGGCTGCGCCGGACGCGCGCGCTGCCACCGGCCGCGTCGTGGGACGGCCTCGCGCGTCCGTTCACATCCGGGAAGGATCCCGAGGTGCTGGATCCGTCCACGCCGTTCGGCGCCGGCATCATCACGTCCACCGCGGACGATCTGATCCGCTTCTGGCACGCACTGCTGACCGGACGCGTCGTGCCGTCCGCCGCCGTGCCTGGATTGTTCGAGCGCCTGTACCCGATGTTCGACGAAGGGACGTTCTACGGCCGGGGCGTGATGCTGTACACACTGCCGCCGCAGGACGGCGTCCGCGAGACCTGGCTCGGCCACAGCGGCGGCAGCGCCGGCGTGAAGGCGGTGGTCGCGTACTCGGTCGAGCGCCGCGCCTTCGTCGCCGTCGCGCTGACCGGCGACGGCCCGGCCGAAGCAATGGCGAATCTGCTGCTGCGGACGCTGTCCGCCCCGCGCCCGTAGCTATCAGCGGCCGTGCATCGCGTTCCGCGTCCGCGGCCGCGCTCGCTCCGGGCGACTGGCGCAGGCGGCGACGCCTTATGACACACCGGCGGGCCGGCGATCCCGGGGGAGTTGCGCTAGAGTACCCACATGACCTCCCGCACCGATCCTCCGGTGTCGCAGCCAGCGTCTGTCAGTCTCGTGCAGATGACCGCCCGGTCGTCCTGTCGTCGCTGTATCTGTAGATAGTCTCCTGCGCCCGCTCGACTCGCTCCGTTTCGGACGCGAGATCGACGGCAGGAGATGCTTCCCCCACAACACACGTTCCGCCGCAGAGACGTCCGTCATCGACGGCTTCGTCTGTGCCGCCCATGCACTGAACGCATGGCCGCCGCTCGCGCTGCGGCGCGGCCTGTCGTTCACCCGCCGCGTCACACGCGCGCGGCTGTCTCGTTTCCGAGGGTTCCTATGATCGCCCGATCGTTCGTCTCAGTGTCTCCTTCTGCGTTTCTCTCTGCGTTCATCTCGACGCTCTCGTCTCTCTCGTCCTTGACGTCGCCGCTCGCCGCACTGCCGCCGCTCGCGGCGGCGCTGTCCATCGCGCTGCTGACGTCCACCGCGGCCTCGGCGGCGGAGCCTCCAGGCGACGCGACGGCCGCCACGGAGGCGTGGCGCACGAAGCGCGCGGCGGATCTCGTCAAGCCGGACGGCTGGCTCACCGTCGCCGGCCTCTCGTTCCTCCAGCCCGGCGTGAACACCATCGGCACCGATCCTGCCAGCGACATCGTCCTGCCTGCCAACGCCGCGCCCGCGACCGTCGGACGACTGACGCTGGAACAAGGACGCGTGTGGCTGGACCTGGCGTCGGGCGTCCAGGCGAAGGCCAACGATCAGGCCGTCACCGGACGCACGGAGCTGCGCCTCGCGAACAGCGCGGAACGGCGCCCGGCGGACCGCATCGCCGTCGGCCGCGTCATCTTCCACCTGCACCACAGCGGCGACCGAGTGGCCGTGCGGCTTCGCGATCCCGAGAGTCCGCTGTTGAAACACTTCGCGGGCCTGCGATGGTTTCCGATCGATCCGGCGTGGCGCATCACGGGACGCTTCGTGCCATACGACGCGCCGCGCACCGTCACCGTCCAGAACGTGCTCGGCGACACCGAGGACAGCATCAGCCCCGGTGAAGTGGAGTTCACGGCGAATGGCCAGACCCTGCGTCTCGTCGCCTTTAAAGCAGGCGAGCGCCTGTCCTTCGTGTTCCGCGATGCGACCGCGGGCGTCGACACCTATCGCATCCGGTTCCTCTCCGCGGACGCGCCAGACGCGAACGGTCAGGTCACGCTCGACTTCAACCGCGCCTACAACCCGCCGTGCGCGTACAACCCGTACACGACCTGTCCGCTGCCGCCGCCGCAGAACCGGCTGAAGATCGCGATCGCCGCGGGTGAGAAGAACTACGTCGCGCAGCACTCCGACACGAGCGCGGCGACACCGGAGGGCACGAAGCGCGCCGGACGCTGACGAGATCGGCCGAGCAGTGCGCAGATTCAGAGGAGGAAGAGATGAGCCAGGTGTTGCAAGAGGTCCTGCAAGCCAACAAGCAATACGCCGCGTCCTTTGGCGACAAGGGATCGCTGGCCATGCCGCCGGCGCGCAAGTTCGCGATCCTCACGTGCATGGACGCGCGGCTCGATCCCGCCAGATTCGCGGGACTTGCCGAAGGCGACGCGCACGTCATCCGCAACGCGGGCGGCCGCGCGAGCGACGATGCGATCCGGTCGCTGGTGATTTCGTACAAGCTGCTGGGCACGCGGGAATGGTTCGTGATCCATCACACGAACTGCGGCATGGAGTTCTTCAACAACGACACGATCCGCGGGCTGCTCGCGCACAGCCTGGAGACCGCCGCGCTGACGCCGGAGGGCTTCAAGGACGTCGGCGCGGGACCCGGTTCCACGGCCGGCGAATTCGTCGAGTGGCTCACCATCAAGAACCAGGCGGGCAGCGTGCTGGACGATGTGACGCGGATACGGACGCACCCGCTCGTGCCGGCGTCCATTCCCATCTACGGCTACATCTACGACGTCAAGACCGGGCAGCTCATTGAAGTGCCCGATGCGACGGCGGCGGGCCGCGCGAAGGCCTGAGCGGACGCGCGCGCTTCTCGCATTGGCGAACGCACGCGCGCGGACGGCGGAGTGTCGTGCGAATGGCGGGTGACTGCGCGATAATGGAAGCCCATCGCAGTCACCCTTCGTCGAGGGCGAGACGATCGCCTCGGGAGTACGGACGCATGAGCACTGGCACACGCCGCATCGGCATCTACTACGAACATCCCGACTGGTTCCGTCCGCTCTTCGCGGAGCTGGCTCGCCGCGGCACGCCTTACGAGCTGATCAACGCGGACCGGCATCGCTACGACGTGTCGAACGGCGATGGCGCGGCGACGTACGGGCTGGTGTTCAATCGCATGAGCCCGTCCGCCTATCTGCGCGGCCGCGGTCACAACATCTTCTACACGCTCGGCTATCTCGCGTACCTCGAACAGCTCGGCGTGCGCGTGGTGAACGGCCTTCAGGCGTTCCGCGTCGAGACGTCGAAGGCGCTCCAGCTCTCGCTGCTGCGATCGCTGGGCCTGCCGTTTCCGCGCGCGCAGGTGATCAACCACGCGGACCAGGCGCCCGCGGCGGCCGTCGGCCTGCGGTTCCCGATCGTCGTCAAGGCCAACATCGGCGGCAGCGGCGCCGGCATCGTCAAATACGAGAGCCCGGAGGCGCTGCAGCGCGCGGTCGACGCGCGGACGATCGATCTCGGGATCGATCAGACGGCGCTCGTGCAGGAATTCATTCCCGCGCGCAACGGACACATCACGCGTGTCGAAGTGCTCGGCGGACGCTATCTCTACGCGATCAACGTCTTCAGCACCGGCGAGAGCTTCAACCTGTGTCCAGCCGACATCTGTCAGACGAACGACGGCGTGGAGCTGGTGCGCGCCGCGTGTCCGGTGGACGCGCCGAAGAACGGCATGCGCGTCGAGGGCGTGACGCCGCCGCCGGAAGTGATTGCGGACGTCGAGCGCATCATGCAGACGGCCGGGATCGAAGTCGGTGGCGTCGAATACATCGTGGACGACCGCGACGGACAGCGGTACTATTACGACATCAACGCGCTCTCGAACTTCGTCGCGGACGCGACGCGGGTCGTCGGGTTCGATCCCTTCGTGCGTCTCGCCGACTGGCTCGAACAGGAGTCCCGGTAATGCGATTCGGCTATTGGCTCCCCGTCTTCGGTGGCTGGCTGCGCAACGTCGAAGATGAACGAATGGAGACGAGCTGGGCGTACGTCAAGCGCCTCGCGCGGCGCAGCGAGGAGCTGGGCTACGGCCTGACGCTGATCGCCGAGCTGAATCTCAACGACATCA
>Ga0187894_10001393_pt1 | contig 31149 bp, 22 predicted proteins | sample GBC1701081metaG_FD_136650 | JGI IMG/M metagenome (GOLD analysis project Ga0187894, IMG submission 136650) | White microbial mat communities from a lava cave in the Kipuka Kanohina Cave System on the Island of Hawaii, USA - GBC170108-1 metaG ...
AAAGTGGTGAAGCAGAAATGCTTCATTTTCCATTTGCCATTTTATATTTGTCATTTGCCATTGCAGAAGTCGCGCAGTGTCCGCAATGACAAATGACAAATATAAAATGGCAAATGGAAAATGGAATGGGGTTGCGCTTCAGAATTCAGTAGCCAGTGATTGTTGGGATTGGCGGCGGCGGCTCCCCTTTATGTACGATGACTGGCATTCCCACCGGAATCATTCTATTGAATTGCTTCGCCGCAAACATCGGTATCCGAACGCAGCCGTGACTCGCCGGCTTGGCCGGCACCGACGGGTGTCCGTGAATCGCGGTTCCGTACATGAAATAGACGGGATAGTAGAGCTCGCCAAGGGGGCTTTTCTTCCATCCGGCCAGCTTCTGACGGACTTGATAGCGTCCGGCATGCGTGATGGCGTCGCGCGCCCAGCCTTGAGACTTGAACTCTTTCCCGTTGCCGGTCGAGACGGGCAATATTTTGGTGACCACGCCTTCGCCATCAACAACGAAGAGCGCCTGCCGGATCAGGTCTACCTCGATGTGCGCCTCGCCTGCTTCGAGCGGCGATGGGCGGTTGGCGGCAAGCAGTATTTCAAAATGCGCCCGCGTGAGCTGGCCCGCGGGTTTGAGCCTCTCGACTTTCTGAAAGGCGATCAGCGCGTGGCGCGAGGCCTCGTCCCACCGTCCGTCAACCCGTCCCGTCCAATATCCCATATCGGCCAGCCGCTGCTCAGCGGCGCGGTGATCAGCCGCCGTCAATGATTTGGATTTAATTGCGCGTTTTGACGCGTGGACTGGCCGCGATTCAACCGTCGTCTCTCTCTTCCGGGAAGCCTGGGGCCGGGCGCTTGTGATTGCGATGAGGGTTAGAGCGATCATCGCAATCAGGGCTGACAATCGAACGGGGAACCAGTACCTCAATAAAATAGTTTTCAATAAATTTGCTTGGTACTTCATGGCGGCAAGGTTAACACGGAATACAGGCTTATTTCGACAGCAGAGGCGGCAAGCGATCTTTGACCTCAGCGAGAAACTCTTTAAGGTAGGTCTGTTCTCCTTGTTCCCGCAGCGTCGCCAGCGCGGTCTCTTTCCAGCATCGTTCTTCTCTTTCGGAGTTTTGGTTCGTCAAATCGCCGAGAATCCTCTTCGGATCTCGTTCGGGTCGTGAGGCGAGTGACGCATAGCGCAGGCGGTGCGCCTCTTCGCAAGGATTGAATCCGAGTTGCTGACAAAGATGGCCAAGCTTTTGCTCTTCGTCTGCGCCGTCGCAAACGAACCCATTGAGCGCCCAAGCTTCGCGTTTCGGGTTTGGCGTGGCGAGAACGACGACAAACCGCGCCTGCTTTTCGTCTCTGGCCTGACGCATCCCTTCGCGTCTGTCCGGCTGGCTGTCTAAATCTTTTGCCAGGACGAGCGCCTCGCCTTCCGCGCCGAGAAATTCGCCGGTGGTCAAGACTTGCAGCGCCCGTTCGGCATCCGGGTGATCGCTTCTGATGTGCGCAAAACAGACAAGATTGCAAGCGTGATTAACGTTCCGTCGCTCATCATTGAAGCTGGCAGTCCATCACCACTGGTTGTGTCGAAAAACAGTTCATGACCAACTACTTGCCTGTCCTCGTCGTACACGATTGAGTTTCCGTTGGTCGAGATCGTTCGCTTTCAGGGGCGAACCCTCGCCCCTGTATTTTCCGTTGAGCGGCGGTCAGCGCTTTTGATTTCGTCAGGCCGTTTCACTCTCACGCGTAGGTCCTATCCTGTACAGCATCGGGCAATTGGGGTTCTGAGCGCCGGTGATGATTCCGATTCGGTCTTTGTTGGCGTACTTCACCATCATTAATTCGGTTCCCAGAATGTTCTGACTTGCGAACCTGGTCTTGATGGCGTTGTAAAAATGGAGGAAATGAAATGTGTGCGCGGGATCATCCTGCCCCATCGAATGCTGGTTTTGATCTTCTGAATCCGCCTGACGGTCATCTTCAGGCACATTCCTGACGACAATCTTGATTTCGTATTCCGGGTCGTATTCGACTCTGAAGAGTCCTTTGATGTCAGGTTGAGCGCCTTCCTTTTCCAATTGCCCGATCAGAGCCTGATTTTTATTCAGGGGAAGCATAGCCGCCGCTGTGTAAGTCCTGACGCCGAGGTTCTCTGCGCGCGTACCCATACGCTGTTCCAGATGTTTCAGGTCGTCAATCCGTCCGTGTGGGTTATCTCTCACATGCTGCACGCGATCTTTTTCCGCCACGTAAGATTGCAGGTTGTCCTTTGCCGAATCCGGTTGTTCGTCCTTCAGATGCAGAGGGTTGAAAACGGAATAAAAGTCTCCGGCGGTGATCTTAACCGCAGGTTTGAGCGCGTTATAGTCGAGGGTCACAGGCCTGCCGAGAATTTCAGCTTCGAGATTGGGGATTGCATTGAATGGCGACCAGGCTTCGCCGTCATTGTCGAAATAAGACGTGGCCAGTTTCACCTCGGAATTGATTATGTCTCCGTTGGATTCGATGGAAATCCGCCCGGTTTCAAAATAGCGAATTTCCCCGTGCTCGTGGCGGCGTAGCTCAATACGCTCCCAGTCTGACGAGGCTGACTTTCTATAGACCCTGATTTCGAGGATGTGGCCGTGAGACTGGCTGTGAATACCGGTTTCCAGAAATCTCTCCTGATCGTTGAATGTAAGGATTATCAATCCTTCCACGTAAAGACGGACGCTTTTACCTTTCACAGTTGTCATTGGAATTCTCCTTTCAATTGCTTTGCCGGTTAAAAAGGGCTGTGACCGCCGGCAACGATGAATGCGGCCCAGTAGTATGGATGCTGGGAGCGCAATTCGCGCTGCGCCTCTCTCAGCGCCCGCGCGGTGGGCAAGCCCTGACGTTTACGGAGTTCGTGAAACCTGATCATCAATCTTTGGGTGGCGTCCGAATTTACGGGCCAGAGGCTTGAGACCACCAGCGGAACGCCAGCCGCCTCGAAGGGGCGTGATAAGCCTATGACGCCCTCTCCGTTGTAATATTCTTCGGCTCTTGTTTGACAGGCCGAGAGCGTCACCAGCCTGGCTCTCGTCAGTTTCAAACGATAAATCTCGTGCATCGCCAAGCTGCTCTCGATTCTCCTGCTCTCCGGGGCCCCGTCACCGGTTGCAGTCAGAACCAGCCGTGAGAGCATCGGTGAATGTGGATCGGATTCGTAATGCATCGCCAGATGCGCGACTTCCGCTCTTTCAAGCTCGGCCAGCAACGATTGTTTCGTCGCGTCTTTCCCGACCAACAGCGAACGCGAGTCGTAGAAACGGGAAACCTCTCTGGCTTCGTCAGCGGCGGAATCCAGATTTGGCAGATTGGGAAACAGGTCGCGGTCAAAGGACGGATTGCCCACGCTCAGCAGATGCTCTCTCCCGTAACCGGCCTTCTTCGTAGCGTTGTCGGTATTCTTGACGAAGAGCGTCGAGCTTGGCGCGTAGATCAGCGCAAAGTCTTCCAGCAGGTATTTGCCTGTTTTGCCGGAGATCAGCGCGCCATAGGGCAGGAAGTTGAGGATCTTGTCAGGCGCGACGCAAAGCAACCGGTTTTGATCGAGCATCGCCTCGACGGGGCTGATCAGTAGATCGCGCAATTCGGCGCTGGCGTCGCACCACTCCCGATCATCCCCGGTTGACGGCTTTGAAATCCGGCTCAAAAAAGCTTTCACCTTTCCCTTCATCTTCGCGGCGTCGATGTTGACGGCCTGGCTTTTCACCTCGCTGTCACTGGTGATCAGCCAGATCAAGAGCCTGTCGTCCAGAAGGGCATATTGCAGTATCTGAGCCTGAGCGGGCATTCGCCGGCGGATTTCAGACGATGTCATCGGCGGCGTGACGGCGGCCAGCGGTAAATCGGGAATCCCTGATTCATCGGTTGTTTCCCGCTCGCCCGCGCCTGCGTCCAGCAGCGAACGTGAGCGATTCAATTCCGAATAATCGAGAGCCTGTTCCGGCTGGTTCAAATCGGCGTAGGCAAATTTGATCGCTACGTCATATATATCCTGCTGCGCGTTGAAAAAGCTGTTACGCAGATTCTCGCTCCGTATTTTCCTCCGGTTTTCCTCGAACCGCTGTAACACGCGCGCGAGTTCCTGTTGAGCCGATCCGGTGTCGCCGAGAGCGATCTGAACTTGCAACCGCTCCTTGGCGATCTGGTAGGAGAGCGCTCCCCAGCCGTCTTCACGACAAAATTTCGCCGCTTGATCGAGCGCGCCGAGCGCCTCGCGGTGATTTCCCACCTTGCGCAAGACACGTCCCAAATGGAGCAACCCATAATTTTCTATGTCCTGAGCGGTGATCGCCTGTTGCATGCCGCCGCCGGCCTCCAATCCGATTCGGATATGTTTGATGGCCGTGGGAAAGTCACGCAACCTTTCATATATCAATCCGAGTTGAGTGTTATAGCGTGAGATCGTCTGTGGCTGACCGAGCTTTTCGGCCAGCCGCAGAGCGGTCTTTTGAAATTCGAGAGCCGCCGAAGGTAAATCCAGTTCGTTGAAGCTCCACGCGGAAATGGCGTAAGGATTGATCACCCAACTGTCATCAGCCACCAGCCGGTCGGCGAGAAGCAGAGCCTGCCGCGCGAGGGCAATCGAATCGTAATAACCGCCTGATTCGCGATGAAGGCTGGACAACGTGATCAAAGTTCTCAGCACGCCGTTTTCGTCCTCCATTTGGGAGAACCTTTGCCGGGCGTCAAGACAATACCGCTTGGCGTCGGAGAATTCCTCCAGGTCGCCGTGGACGTTCGCCAGTCTGTTGTAGGTCAACGCCTGCCACCACTTATACCCGTTTCTTTCAAACTCCCGCGCGATCTGTTTAAACGCGGCCAAACTCTTCTGGTGTTTCGATTGGCGTAGATAACATTCGCCAATCCAATATTCAGTCACGAGTGTCTCTTCGCTGACGCCGGCCTGAACGAATAACGCCCGCGCGGCCTGACTTAACTCAATCGCCCGATCGTGATTGGTCTTGCCGCTTGATAGATAAGCCTGCCTCCTCATCTCGCGCGCTTCGGCCAGCGTCATTCGCTGCTTTGCGGTTGCTCTGTTGTATGCCGCGGCCAGAAACGAGGTGAATCGGTCTCCGGCTTTCCGCTCACACAATTGTCCGAGATAAACGAGGTTCTGCAATGCGGCGTTCGCCTCTCTCTTTTGCCCGCGCGCCGACAGTTCGAGAAAGCTATCAATCAGTTTTCCGGTTATGTGGTTGCCGTGTCGAAGATGACTTCGGCTGTACGATTGCCATGCCTTTTCGTCATCTCCGGATTGGCGCGCCTGCAAAAAAACTTCATGAGACGTATCCGGCTCCGCCGCGCCTCGCTCGGATTTTCGTCGCAGGTCTTCAAGGTTCTGGTTCGCTTCGACAGCCCAGGGCGATGCGCTGTCTTTGATCAGATACATCTCCCAACCCTCGCGCGCGGGCTGATACATATTGAGGGTTTGATAGAGGAGCGCGCGATTAAAGAGCGCTTCCTTCATCTCACGATCCAACTCCACCGCCTTGTTGAGATGGAAAAACGCCCGGTCGATTATCACGGGCAGGTCTTTGTTCGTTTCCGCGGCGCCATCGTTCCTGATCTTTTCCAACAGAACCGCGCCCAGATCACTGTGCGCGCCGGCGTTATTCGGATTTGTCTTCAGCGATTCTTCAAACTGTTTTACGGCCTGCTCGAATTTCTTCTCGCTCAAATAAAGCCGGCCCAGAGCGTGATGCGCGGCGGCGCTCGGTCTTTCGCTGACTTCATCAAGCAACAACCTCTCGGCGCGGCCTCGCGCAATGGTGTCCACCAGACTGCGTTCGCTCCCTCGCTCTTCGAAGTACGGCGCATGATTCAAGCCGGTTACCCGCGCTTTGACCAATCGCTGCGCGCTGTAAGCCTGATTCAGCGATGCTATGGCCTTATCTATCTCCGATCCGGTTCGCCACCGCCAAATCCCAAGTGCGGCTACCAGAGTCAGAGCCGCATAGACTCCGATCCTCCAGCCGGGAGTGAACGGCGCGCGCGCCCACTCGATCCCTGGTCGCGACTGTCTCACGGTCCCCGTTGCGCGTTTTGCTCTCGTTTCATTCATCTCCGCGTCCATCAATGTCGCCAGGCCTCCATCGCCGTGAGCGGAAGCCTCTTTCACCATCTCACGCGCGATCATCAGCCTCTCACGCCGCTCCGGCGTTGTGAAAAAGTTTTTCGCCAGCGCCTCCATCTCGCGCTCGGTCAGGGCGCCGCGCGCGTAATCGGCGATCAACTCGTCCTCAATCAGCAGCAAGTGTTCGACACTTCCGTCGCCGCGCAGAAGGTCCAATTCTACCTGGGTCACTTCATCCGGCGTCGCAACGCCAAGGAGGTAGCGCCTGATCTGATCTTCCTGTTCCGGTAGCAGAGTCATAGTGCCGTAGGGGAGTACCAGTCATTCCGCGCTCTCCTTTCATTACCGTATGCCGGGAGCGCGCGAGAAATTTCAGCGATATTTGTAGCGGGCTTATCGTCCGCGACAATCGGCGATGCAGAGGCGCAGGTCTTCATTCAACCGGTGCATCTGGATGCGTAGGGCGTTGATCGAACAGCCGAACACCTCGGCCAGCGATTTGCGATGGTCGAGGTTCAACCGGTTTCCTTCGCGGTAATAGAGGATGAACAGCTTCCGCTTCTCCGGCTTCAGCTTCTTCAGACAGCGTCGCAAACATCTGCTGATCGCCTCCCTTTCATCCTCCTCGCCGGGTCGCGACGGGTCGGGCAAATCTTCGGGCACGGGACCACCGTCTCTTTTGACTTGCCGGTTGAAATATTCGAGCGCCACCAGACGGGCGATGCCGTAAAGATAATTGGCCGGATCGCCTTTGTAAGATTCTTCAATCGAGGGCAGTTGGCGAATAGCGCGATTGATGGCTTCATCGGCCAGGTCTTCGGCGGCGGCGCAGCCACGGCAGTTGAAGAGTGTAATCAGACCGCGGCGGGTCGCTTCGTATTTGCGCCCAGCCTGCTCGCGATCGGCGTCCAGCCAATCGAGAAAGCGTTCAAACGCCTCTCCGGTCAATTCCCAGTCCTCTACACGCTTGGGCATAAGTAGTTTGGATGTCCGATGTGTCTCCATATAAGCGCCGCATGATAAGGCTTATGCTGCGAGTTGTGGCCATTACAGCGCCTCATCTTCGTTTCACAAGATTCGGGAGAATGCTCTGCGATGCCAGGTTGGACAGACCGGCGTGATTATAAAACGACTGCCTCAATCCGCAAGTAGATGCGCGCGATAAAGCTCTCTCTGGTCGAGCGCCGCGAACATTTTTTCATCAGCGCTTGAAATTTCCCGGCTTCACCCGGCATTCCAGGACGAGAGCGTCTTCGGCCATTTATCAATAACCCCACGGCGGTTTGCATTCGCGTCTACGGGCCGCGGGCCGATGAATGCTGGTCCTGTAGCGATCGAGGCTGAATACGCGCCTGAGAGCCGCCGTAACTTCCAAGGAGAATGCAGTGAAACTTCGTTTTTGTCCGATATTGCTTTTATTGCTCGCCCTGTTCGCCGCTCCGGCGTCGGCGCAGGATATCGTCATAGACTGGGCGACCAAGAGGGCAATCGTTTCCCCGGCGGAGGTCAGCAAAGTTTTCAATGGGCGACTGGTTGTCAAGAATGTGAACGACGTGATCTTCACTTACAAGGTCGAGGTAGTCACAATCCCAAGACCGGTTGATGATTTTCGCAAGCTTTTCCCGAACGACATTCCTCTGCCGCCGCCTCCGCCAATTACTGCGGCAGCTGGTAAATCACCCTGCGCCGTGTTAATCGGCGCCGTCACTCAGCAAATTGGCGAACTCAAAAGCGGGATGGCAAATTTGTTGACTCCTGAAATGAGCGGGGAGAAAGCCAAAAGCAAATCACTTGAAGAAACTTCGAGAGGTTGGGCAGAGAAAGTCAGACCTAAATTCGGACCTCTCGAAAAATCTGCCGGCGACCTCAGCGCTTTCCCTACGTGCGCCGGGCAAGATGAGGATGAAAAGCTTAAGGTTTTGGCGGAATACGCTGCGTTAAGAGAACGACTGAACCTGCTCCAGGCCAGGATAAACCTGCCTCATCAAATTGAGCAACCCGTGATTTTTAGTCCCGATACTGACTACAAAGTAACCGTTGAAGAGAAATATATTGACGAGGACGGGAAAACCTTTGACGTCGTTGACGGCAAACATGAGTTCTCCTTCAGCCCGGTATCGCACCTGTTGTCTCTATCAGCGGGCACTCTGCTGACCACCCTCGCGCAGCAGTCATACCTGAGCCGCCGCGACCCTGTTTCCGGGAAGAATGTCGTCGCGGTGGATGGGACTGGTTTGGCCAGACCAATTGGCGTGGCGCTGCTGAATTATCAAATCCCCCAGGCGAGATGGATGAAGAATGATCAGATGGGGTTGAGCCTCGCCAGCGGCCTGACCTTTGAGCTCGGTTCGACCAAAAGCGACTCTTCTCGCGTGGGCTGGTTCGGTGGTATCTCACTGGATTTTTATCACCGGCTCTTCATCACACCCGGCGTGCATTTCGGGGAATTCGCGGATTTCCCCGTCGGCCTGGGCAAAGGTTCGGTGATCCCGGACAATTTCGGCGAATTGAACCCGGTCAAGCGGTGGACTGGCCGCTTCGCCATCTCAATCACTTACCGCACGGCCAGTTTTGGCAAGACGGCCGCCACTGGCGAAAGCAAAAAGAGCAAAGAGTAATAACCGCAACATCCCATTTAAAGGAGTAGACCATGGCAGTATCCACGGATCTCATACAAGCCAAACAAGTCCTCAGTTCCCGGTTGCTCCGGGCTGGGGCGCGAGGCCAGGCGGTGAACCTGAGTTACTCGATCAGGGTCAGCGACGCCATAGTGTCCTCGGCGCACAACGTCCACGCCGTCGGTGTGGGCCGAAAGATCGTTGAGGGAAAAGTGACCGGAGACGCCGCCGTTCGCATCTACGTCGCGCAAAAAATAGCTCCGTCGCTGCTACCGCCGCGCGATCTCCTGCCGGAAGCGATTGATGGCGTTCCGACGGATGTCATTGAATCTCCGCCGGCCTTTCTCACGGCGAGAAAGGCTCGCGCTACCGCTCTCGCCCAATCCTGCACCGATAATCGCAGGAAGAGACAACGCCCGGTGGTGGCCGGAACCAGCGCCGCTCACCAGGACGTCACGGCCGGAACGATCGCTTGCTTCTGCCGGTCAACACGACACGGAGACGATCCCGCGAAGGTTTACGTATTAAGCAACAATCACGTGTTTGCCAATGTGAACCAGGCGCAGGTCGGAGATAACCTGCATCAGCCGGGGCCGGCTGATGGCGGGACCACCAGCGATCACTTTGCGGAGTTACATAGATTTGTAAAGATTGCGCTCGGTGGCTCCACTCCCAATCGCGTTGACGCCGCTATCGGTGAGCTGTTGCCGGGGATCGAGTTTCAATCGGAAGTGTGCCGCATCGGCAGGATTGAAGGAACCAGCCGGGCCGTGGAGCGACTGGAGGTTCGCAAACACGGGCGCACGACAGGGCTGACCGAGGGCGTGGTGACCGATGAGCCATATGACGCCCTGGTTGGAATGGATCACAACAACCCCGCCGTAGTAGCCTTGTTCGAGAATCAAATGAGGATTGATAGATCGCCGCCTCATCCCTCGATAGGATTGGGTGGCGACAGCGGATCGCTGATCGTCAGCAAATCGGAGGCTAAAGCCGTAGGGCTATATTTTGCAGGACCGGACAGCGGCGTTTACGGAGTGGCGAACCACATTGCGGATGTCCTGGTGGAACTGCAAATAGAATTGCTGTAAGCTCCGGGGTATGAATGAGACGCTCGATGAAACCAAGACGCGCATTAGCCGCAAGTACCTGGGAAAGGCGGGAATTCATGGCGTGAGCATAAGGCGTTCTCAGAACGCCTTATGCGTGTACCTGGATGCAAATTTTGCTCATGATCAGGAAACGATTTTAGAGGAGATTGAAAAAGAAGCGGCTCCTTACAAAGTGTTAAAGATCGAAGAAGAGAGACCGACAATCAATTAACCCTCCCCACTCGCTCGAGAGCAAAAACGTAATGCGGATAACCTCGCCAGAAGACTTCCTTCTCGATGCGCAACCCGTTTCGCTCAGCCACTCGCCGTGAAGGCGTGTTTTCAGGCCGGATCATCGAGATGATCCGGCGGCGGCCCAGTTGGTTGAACGCGTAATCCATGCAGGCGCGCGCCGCTTCGGTGGCGAACCCTCGCCCCCAGTATTTTCTGTTGAAGTGATAGCCGACCTCCAACTCTTCGATCCCGTCAACCTCCTGAATAATCAGCCCGCAATCGCCTATGAATTTCTGTTCGCCGCGCAGGATCACCGCCCAGAGGCCGTGGCCTAGCTGTTCATAGCGTTTCTGATTGCGCTCGATCCACTCGCGCATCGCCTGGTTATCCAGCGTGCGGGGAAAGAGGCGCATGGCTTCAGGGTCGGACCAGATTTCGAGCAAATCGTCGAAATCATCCGTCGTGATTTCGCGCAAGCTCAACCGTTCGGTCTCCAAAATTATTCCGCTCATCGTTGGTTCCTTATTTATGGTCCTCACCGTGTCGAGATGTTAGTTTACGCCTGTCTTTGCTATAGTCGCCGCGCATCGCTTTGCGATCAAGCCAATTATCAAACATCTCAACGAAGATCCAGCAAGAGGATTGTGATGACGGGAAGTAAGGCCGGCGATTCAATCAATCGTCGCGAAATGCTCAAGCAGGGAATCGCCGCGAGTTTTGGGGGCGCGGCGCCGTTTCTGATTCCACTTTCAGGAGAAACCATGATAGTCACAGGATTGCCGTCTGAATATGACAAATACGACGCGCTCGGCCTGGCCGAGTTGATAGCGAGGAAACAGATCACGCCGGCGGAATTGCTCAACGCCGTTCGGCAGCGGGTCGAGACGACGAATGCGAAACTCAACGCCTTCTGCTACCTCTTCTTCGACAAAGCGGAAGAGCAGATCAAGAATGGTTTGGGTGATGGGCCGTTCCGCGGCGTGCCGTTTGCTCTGAAAGATTTGGGCCAATATCTGAAGGGCACGATCACGTCGGTGGGGAGCAGAGTCTGGAAAGATCAGGTGGCCGATTACGACAGCACGCTCGTCACCCGGTACAAACAATCGGGTCTTGTGATCTTCGGCAAGACCACGTCGCCGGAGCTTGGCCTGACGACAACCACTGAATCCGTTTTGTACGGCCAGACGCGCAACCCCTGGGACCTGGAACGAACGAGCGGCGGCTCGTCCGGCGGCGCGTCCTCGGCGGTCGCAAGCCGCATCTTGCCGATGGCGCACGCGAGCGATGGCGGCGGCTCGATCCGCATCCCGGCTTCGTGCTGTGGTTTGTTCGGGTTGAAGCCTACGCGCGGGCGCGTGCCGATGGGCCCGGCGCAGTTCGAGGGCTGGAACGGATTGTCGGCGCATCATGCCGTGACGATCTCCGTGCGTGACAGCGCGGCGCTGCTGGACGTTTCATCCGGCGCCGAACTCGGCTCGCCTTACTTTCCGCCACCTCAGCAACGGCCGTTTTTGAAAGAGGTCGGCGTTGATCCCGGCAAGTTACGAATCGCTTTGATCACCGATTCGCCCGCGGGCACGCCCGTTGACCCCGAATGCAAGAGCGCGGCGGCGGAAGCGGCGAAACTCTGCGAAAGTCTCGGACACAAAGTTGAAGAGACTAAATGGCCGATTGATACCGCAATGACGCGCGGAGCTTTCCTGACCATCATCAACGTCTCGGTCGCCAGGACGCTGGACGATGCGGAGAAAACGCTGGGCCGCCCCGTGACTGACAAAGACGTAGAGCCTGTGACCTGGGCGATGGCTCAGCAAGGGCGCAATGTGAGCAGCGTGGCCTATTCGCGCGCCATCGGCGCCATTCACCAGGTCGGCCTGACGATGGCGAAATTCCAGCAGGCGTACGACGTGATCCTGAATCCGACGCTGGGCAAACCGCCCGTGCCGTTGGGCCTGCTGAGCCTGTCGCCGAAGGACATGCAGACGTTCACGAAAGCGATCACTGAGTTCAGCCCGTTCACATCGGTTTACAACGTGACGGGACAGCCTTCGATGTCAGTGCCGCTGCATTGGACGCCGGATGGGTTGCCCGTAGGCGTGATGTTCTCCGCGCGGTTCGGCGATGAGGCGACGCTGTTTCGTTTGGCTTCGCAACTTGAGAAAGCGAAGCCGTGGGCGGGGCGCAGGCCAAAAATCTGAATCGAACCGAGTTCAACCAACGGTTACAATTTCACCCAAAGAGGCGATGAATCAAGAATACGACGAATCAACTTATGGAGACCGGATCGCAGATTTCTCACTTTAGCGATAGCAAGCGGGTTAATCCATTGGTTAAAACAGGAAAGGAAAAATGAGCGAACAATTCAAAGGTCAGGTCGCAGCGATCACCGGCGGGGCGTCGGGGATCGGGCTGGCGATAGCGAAAAAGCTGTCAGCAGTCGGCGCACATGTGGCGTTGATTGATTTGAATCTGGACGCGCTTCTATCGGTGGCAATGCCGGTCGGTAAATACGCATTCGCATGCGATGTGACGAATGAGGATCAGGTCAAGGCGGTAATGAATCAGATCGTCGAGCAATTCGGACGCATTGACATTCTGGTCAATAGCGCGGGCGTGACGGGCAAGACGAACATCAAAACTCACGAAGTCCGGCTCAGCGACTTTCGCTTCGTCTTCGAGGTCAATGTCGTCGGCTCTTTTCTGACATCACGCGCGGTCTTGCCGCACATGCTCAAACGGAATTACGGGCGCATCCTGCACATCGCCTCGATCTCCGGCAAAGAAGGGAACGCGGGGATGCTTGCCTACTCGGCTTCAAAAGCGGCTGTGATTGGGATGGCGAAAGTACAGGGCAAGGAGTACGCCGAGACCGGAATTACGGTCAATGCGCTGGCTCCCGCCGTGATCCGCACCGCGATGGTCGAGTCCCTGCCGGAGGAGCAGGTGAAATACATGACCGACAAGATCCCGATGAAGCGTTGTGGAACGCTCGAAGAGATCGCGAATCTTGCGGCGTTCATCGTCTCGCCGGGCGCGAGCTTCACGACCGGTTTCACCTTCGATATGACCGGCGGCAGAGCGACATACTGAAAGGCCGTCGAGATGGGCAGGTTGAAGCAGTTTATCTCGGATTTGTTCGCAATGCTTTTTATGGGCGTCGGGATCAGCACGACGCGGACGAAGCAGCGGAAATTCGATCTGCGAAAGCTGGTCGCGGGCGATGGTTGGAGATTGGTCAATAGCTCGGCTTCGATTGATGAATACAAAGGCAAGCAGGCGGCGCGGTTTGATGCGCGTCGGGGCGCCGGCCTCGCGTGGGTCGAGGGCTTGCGCTTCTCGGTTGGCAAGATCGATCTGGACGTCGCCGCCGTCAGGCAGAGCGCCGGCGTAGCCTTTCACCTTCAGGACGAAAGAGAGTTTGAGGCGGTCTGTTTTCACATCGGGGATGAGGCGCAAAGCGAAGGTGAAAGTCAGAGCGTGGTCGTCCGTTACTTTTCGACCAACCCGGGTTGGAACGCGAATCACGAAGAGCGATTCGATCTGACGTATAGCCAATCGGGCGAGTGGTTCAAGGCGCGAGTCTCGATTTCCAAAGAGGTCATCGCCGTCTTCATCAACGGCAGCAACGTCCCCACTCTGAGATTGGACAATCCCGGGGGCGGCGAAGTTTACGGTTCGGTCGGTCTGTGGATCGGCGCTGGCTCCCCCGCGCTTGTGGCCGATTTCAGAATCCATGAGGTCAGGAGCGATATTGAGAGACAGCTTGGAAGAATATTGGGCAGACGGCAGCGCGGTTTAACTTTTTGAGCGTTGGCCAATAGGAATTTGATCGAAGAGGTCGCGCACCTGACAGGAGAAGCCGGGAAGCAATGGGCTTTCAAGCTTATCCTTTTGGCGCAGAGTCTCCGCCAAACGCAACTTCTTTCTTTTTCGGCGGTAGACCTCGACCTGGCGCGCAACCCAGTCAACGATCCAATATTCATCCACGCCACGACGAGAATATGGAGAGAACGAAGTGATCCGCAAAGCATTCTTGATGGCTCTCAAACCGGGTAATCGGGAAGAGTACGAACGCCGCCACAACCCGATCTGGCCGGAGTTGCAAGACGTTTTGAGACAACACGGCGTGGGCGCCTACTCGATCTTTCTCGACCGCGAGACCGACAGGCTCTTTGCTTACGCCGAGATCGAATCGGAAGAGTTGTGGCGGAAGATCGCGCGGACCGAGGTCTGCCAACGATGGTGGGCGCATATGAGAGATTTGATGTTGACCAATGATGACAACAGCCCTACAACGATCAACCTCGATGAGGTTTTTCATCTCGACTAAAGGAATGAAATGAAGGAACTGCTGACAGATCTACTGGATCGCGCGCTTCGTTACATTGAAGGCCGTGACGAGCGGCGCGTCGCGCCGTCGGATGAGGCGATCGAGCGGCTCGCGCTCCTGGATGAGCCTTTACCCGAACGCCCTACCGATCCGCGGATTGTTCTGCAAATGCTCGATGAGATCGGCTCGCCCGCCACGGTGGCGAGCTCCAGCGGTAGGTATTTCGGCTTCGTGACCGGGGGAGTTCTTCCCGCGGCTCTGGCCGCAAATTTGATGGCCGGGGTTTGGGATCAAAACGCGGGCTATCGCGTGATGTCGCCCGTGGCCGCCAGGCTCGAAGATGTCTGTCTCAAATGGCTGCGTGAGGTGTTGGGGTTGCCTGCGGGCGCCGGCGGCGGTTTCGTGACCGGGGCGACGATGGCCAATCTCTCTGCTCTCGCCGCGGCGCGGCGCGCCGTGTTGCTAAAGGCAGGGTGGAACGTTGAAGAGGACGGTCTGATCGGCGCTCCGCCGATCCGCGTCGTAGCCGGCGATGAAGTTCACGTGAGCCTGCTCAAGGCGCTCTCGCTTCTCGGTTTGGGGAGAGCGCGTGTCGAGCGCGCGCCCGTTGACGATCAGGGGCGTATGCGCGCGGACGCGCTGCCCGATCTTTCCAATACGACCATCGTTTGCATTCAGGCGGGCAATGTGAACACGGGGGCGTTCGACCCGGCTAAAGAGGTTTGTGCGGCGGCTCGCGACGCAGGCGCGTGGGTACACGTTGACGGGGCTTTCGGATTGTGGGCCGTGGCCAGCCCGCGACTGGCCCATCTGAGCGCGGGCTTCGCCGAAGCCGATTCCTGGGCGACCGACGCGCACAAGTGGCTTAATACGCCGTATGACAACGGGATCGTCTTCGTGCGCGAGGCCGAGCATCTGCGCGCCGCGATGACCGTCGGCGCGGCTTATCTGATCGCCGGCGACGAGCGCGAGCCGAGCCAATACACGCCCGATATGTCCCGGCGGGCGCGCGGCATTGAAATCTGGGCGGCGCTTCGCTCTCTGGGAAGAACGGGACTGGCGGATCTGATCGAGAGAACCTGCCGCCACGCGGCGCGCTTCGCCGAAGGATTGCGCGCCGCCGGGTACGAAATCCTGAACGACGTCACGCTCAACCAGGCGCTGGTCTCTTTCGGCGATGATCAGACGACCCGGCGTGTAATCGAGGCGATTCAGGCCGACGGGACCTGCTGGCTCGGCGGAACGATGTGGCAGGGGCGCGCGGCGATGCGCATCAGCGTATCGTCGTGGGCGACGACCGAAGACGATGTTGAACGCAGCCTGGATGCGATCATTCGCATCGCGTCGCTGAACCGCTGATTCGACAGAGAAGGGAGACATCTATTTTCAAACTCTTTCGCCGCGTATTGCTGGCGCTGGCGCTGCTCGCCGGTTTGACTTTTACCGCCGGCTCGCAGGCGCAGCGCCGCCCGAACCTGCTTTTCATCATGGGTGACGACCACGCGCCCTACGTGATCGGCGCTTATGGCGCCAAACTCGCGCGTACGCCGAACCTGGACAAACTGGCTGCCGGCGGCGTGCGATTCAATCGCGCTTACGCCAATTCGCCTGTCTGCACGCCCTCGCGCCAATCGCTGATCACCGGCAAGCTGCCACACGCCGCAGGCGTGACGCTGCTGGCGACGCCTCTGGCCGAAGACCAACTGACCATCGCCGAACACTTGAAAAACTTTGGCTACCGCACCGGAGCCATCGGCAAGATGCATTTCAACAGCCAGCTCAAACACGGCTTCGATTATCGCGTTGACCGCCCTGACCATCGCCAGTGGTTGAAAGAGCGGCAGGATGCGGGGCTGGCGCGCACGGCGCCCGCCGGCGCGCGCGTCAAACCGCAGTGGCGGCCGTTCAGAGACCCCGCGCGCATCTGGTTGAACGCCGACGCGCTGCCCATCGGCCAGTACGACGAAGACGCCGAAGGGACTTTCCTCGCGCGAAAGGCGATTGAGTTCCTCGAACAGAAGAGCGACGAGCCTTTTTGTCTGTGGCTGAGTTTTTACGAGCCGCACTCGCCGTTCGATTTCCCGATCGAATACGCGGGGATGTTCGACCCGAAGCGAATGCCGGCGGGCAAAGTCGGGCCGGAAGACGGCAAGCAAATTCCAAAAGTCTTCGCCGACCTGACCGAGGAAGAGAAGCGGGGAATCGTCGCGGCCTACTACACTTCAGTCGCTTACCTCGACAAAAACATCGGGCTGACGCTCGACGCGCTCAAGCGGCTCAAACTGGACGAAAACACGCTGGTCGTGTATGTAGGCGACCACGGCTACAACCTCGGCCACCACGGGCGGTTCGAGAAGCATTCGTTCTGGGAAACAGCCGTGCGCGCTCCGCTGATCGTATCGCATCCGCGGCGGTTCAAACCGGGGCGCGCCGTGAACGGTCTGGTCGAGTTCATTGATCTGGCGCCGACGATTTTTGACGTATGCGGCGTCACTAATCCCGACGGGCTGCAGGGCCAAAGCCTGCTTCCACTGCTCACAGGCAAGACCGCGAAAGGCCGCGATTACATCTTCAGCGAATATCTCTTCGGTTGGGAAGAGGCGATGATCCGCACCGAGCGTTGGAAGTTCATCTACACGAAAGGCGACATTGACCGAACCGACGGTTACGAGACAGGCTATCCGAAGCCGGGCAGGATGGAGCGTTTATATGACGTGAGGAAAGACCCGGATGAGATGAGCAATCTGGCCAACCGGCCTGAATATCGAAGAGTCGTGAGCGAGTTGCGGAGGAGACTTTACGACAGGCTCGTCAATACACATCCGAAAGCATCGTCTTTGCCGATGGGGCTCTCGCGGGAGCAGGTGATTGATTTGTTGCTGACTCCGGTCGAGGGGAAGCAGGCAATCAGTCCGTAGGTTGTGAGATGGACGAAGAGTTTCATTACTTCCAGGCTTCGTCCACTACCTCAATGGAATTGATCAGCGCGTAATTGACCACCGGCTTGAATTCCAGCATCAGCCGCCCCTGCGCGTCCGGCGTAAGCCCGGTGAACTTCTTGACGACGGCGCGATCTTCCCCTCCCGCCTCCTTGAAAATATCGAAATTTTTGATCAGCGCCTCGCCGTTGCAGAAGACGTGGAAGACGCGGCTGCCGGGGCCTTTGCCCAACGGATTGGGATTGGATGGACCGAAGAATCTCTCGGCGAAACGCAAGGTCAGGGTATAACGGCCTGGCGCGACAGGGATGGCGTAGGAGAAATTGCCGAATCGTTCGTACTGATAAAGCTGCGGTTCATGGGCGCCCGCCACCGGGCCCGGGCGCGCCACGATGCGGCCGCCTTTGAAGTAGCGATCCGGCAGCCATTCACAGCCATCCGGCGAATAGAACGGCGTTTCGCGCGGAGCGATGCGAACCGGGTTGATCGCGCCGGGTTTGGCGGGCAGCGCTTCGATGGCGTTCACGAAAGCCTTGCCATGCGTCCACGATAGGAACTCCAGGTGGAGGAACCCATCAGGGGCGGGCGAGATGTTCTTGAAGACCTTGATTTCCGCCGTGCGCCAGCCGCCCGCGTCCGAGTAAACGTCCAGCGGTCGAACCAATGGCTGCCCATTGGCTCGCACCAGGAAGAGGCGGCTGACCTCGCCTCCGCCTTGCAACCCCTCCGGCCCATAGAAAGTCTCGGCGAAATGCAGGCGGAGCTCATAGTTTCCGGGCTTGAGTGGAATGTCGTAACTGAAATCCCCGTGGCGGTTCGTCTGGTAAATTTCCGGGTCCTGCGTGCGATAGATTAGCGACACGGCAGCGCTACTCACGCTGCCTCCGTTGAAGTAACGGTCTCCCAGCCACACCTTTCCGCCGTGATCAACATATTTGCTGGTCTTTGCGCCGGCGAGTATCCGAATCTCGCTCAATTCGGCGGCGGCGCCTGCCGCATTCTCAATGGCTGGCGCCGAAGAGCCGAAAGACTCCGCTACATTTGCGAGAGGATTGCGCGCCAATGACCAGGGGCGAAAGGCGGCCAATAGCGCGATCATCAATGACATGGCGACCAATCCCGCCCACACAAGCGCGCGGCGCGCGGGCGCCCGGCCGGTTCTTTGCGCCGCTGTAGTAGTCCCGGTTTGCGGATCGAGCGAGCGCGAATCGGCCTGGTCAATTTGCGAATGACCGTTCGCTCCATCAACAATCTCGGCGGCGCCATTGGAGGGAGTCGCTGGCTTTATGGACGCATGTGAAGCTGAGTCTTCGCGGGGTAGAAAAACCGGCGCGTACTGTCCGACCGGAATCGCGATTTGCACTTTGTGACCTGCGCCTTTGGAGTCGTAATACTGACGCAGCTTTTCGCGCAGTCTTCTGATCTCGACACGGACAATCGCGTCTTCCTTCTGATGGAAATCGGATGGTCGCCCGAAGACATCAACCGCGATAGTGTATTCCTTAAGCTGATGCGCCTGTCCTTGAAAGTATTTTTCGCATAGATAACCGAGCAAGGTCGAGAGGCTAGGCGCGCGGGCGAGCAGGCTGGAGGCCAGAACAGCTTCCAATTCCGCTCTGGCTGTTTCGGCGGAAACCTCCCCTGCCGGTTGAAAAGATGTTTCCTGATGCGGCGCCATCTACTGCTCCTTGATGATGATACAGGTGTGAAAGTCCCGCGAAGTTTACTCTCCTGATCCCCAAACGGCAATTGGATGGCGGCGCGGGCAAAGATTGGCTTTGAAAGCCTAAATCGCGAAGTTACAAGACGCCTGGCTATGAGTTGTAACATCCGGTAACGCTTGCTTGTAACTCCAAACAGGGACAGCGAGCAGACTCAGCCGTTTCAATGATTTGACCGTGTTTGTAACCCGCGCCTGCCTCCTATCCGATGGTTCCTGTTACGGTGAAGTAACTGCTATTACCTTGTTTAAATCCGCTGGCAAGCGGAGTCTTAGGGAATAAACTCTTTGCTGGGACGGTAATTCACCAACCATTTCGACCAACGAGGACAGGGGGATCTATATGAAAAAGCGCCAGTATCTGTTGTTGGCTTCTCTGATCACGCTGTTATGCGGCCCGCTGACTTTTGCCCAGAGCACCTTCGCAACGATCACAGGCTCGGTCACAGACCCGAACGGCGCGGCTGTGTCCGGCGCGAATATCGAAGCGCGCAATGTCAAAACCGGGTACATCTACACGGCCATGTCAAACGAGGAGGGCGTTTACACGCTCGCCAACCTGCTCGACGGAACCTACGCATTGAAAGTGACGGCCACCGGCTTCAGCGAGTTCACCGCCAGCGATCTAATCCTCAACGTGCGCGAGAACCGCCGCGTGGACGTGAGGTTGAAAATCGAGGCCGTGAGCAACGTCGTGGACATCAGCGCCACAGGCGCGACATTGATTGAGACTGAGACGGCGCGCGTCGCCGACATCAAGGACCGCGAGCAGTTGCGCGCGCTGCCGCTCACTTTGCGCCGCGCGTGGGACTATTTTACGCTCACGCCGCAGATCAACCGCACGACGACGGGTTTCAATCTAAGCCTCGGCGGTTCGCGCTCGAACCAATCCGAAGCCAACATTGACGGCATCACCGTCACGCCTCCGGGCGGCGGCTTCGCCTTCGGGCCGATCATGGACCGCACGGAGAACTTGCAGGAACTGCGTGTCGAGGTGTCGGGCAACACAGCCGAATACGGCACACCGGGCGGCGTCACGCTCACCACCCGCGCGGGCAACAATGATTTTCACGGGACGTTTTCGGATTATTACTCGTCGCCGTTCATGCGCGCGCGCAACCCATTCGCGACGGCGCGAGGCACTGGCATCTCGCATCGCTTGACCTTCGCGGCTGGCGGCCCGGTCATCATTCCGAAGGTATACAACGGGCGCAACAAGACGTTCTATTTCGCCACGCTCGAAATGGGCGCGGGGAGCGCGAGCACGGCGCTGATCACGCAGACCGCGCCGTTGCAGCCGTGGCGGCAGGGCGATTTCTCGAACCTCCGCGACGCGCAGGGCAATCTGATCGTAGTCAGAGACCCGCTGACCAACGCCGCGTTTCCGAACAACCGAATTCCCGCAAACCGGCTCAATCCGGTTTCGCTCAAGATTCAGGAGAAGTTTTACGCCCTTCCGAACTTCGGCGACCCGAATACACTGGCGACGCAAAACTACCGCGAGAACCGGCTGAACGCGTTCTCGCATCAGCCGCAGCTCACGACGCGCATTGATCATCGCTTTAACGAGAAAGCTTTCGTTTACGGGCGGTTCATCGGCGTGTACTGGAACATTCCCGGCTTCGAGAGCAGCCCGCTCGTCACCGAACAGTTTCGCCGCACGCGCAACCTGCGCTCTTGGCTGGTGTCGTATACGCAAACGATCACGCCGAACATCGTCAACGAGGCGCGCTGGGGGTTGTCGTCCGACCATCTGCCGGTCGAATCGCGCATCAAGGGCAAGGCGCTGGCGCAGGAGCTTGGCCTGCAAGGTTTAGCGCCCGATCTGCCGGACGTCGGCGGCGGTTTGCGCGTGGGCTTCGTCGGCCTGGGCGTTTCGGCCATCGGTTTCCAGAACACCTGCGACCCATGCTTCAAGGATCGCGTCATTCAATTCACCGACAACGTGACCTGGACGAAGGGGACGCACACGATCAAGATGGGCGGCGAATTGCGCTGGGGCCACACGGACGATTTCCGGCAGGCCAATGACCTCTTCGGCAATGTGACCTTCACCAACCGCTACACGGGCTTCCCGTACGCCGATTTCCTGCTCGGCGTCCCGAACACGATGGCGCGCAACTTCCCGACCGTTGAGTTCAAGCGTCTGATCCGCAACTACGCCGCTTACATCAGTGACGAGTGGAAGCTTACGCCGAAACTGACGGTGACCGCCGGAATGCGCTACCAGCTTTATTCGATCCCGAAAGACGCCAACGGGCGCGCGGCGTTGTTCGATCCGGCCACGTCAAGCATCGTCGTTCCGAATGGCTCGCTCGGTCTGGTCAGCAAGTTGATGCCGACGAATTACATCAAGATCGTCGAGGCGGGGCAGGCCGGTTACCAGAACTCGCTGATCGAATCCGACAAGAACAATTTCGCGCCGCGCCTGAGCGTCGCGTGGCGCCCGTTCGATAACAACACGGTGATCCGCGCGGGCGCGGGGCTGTATTACGACAACGCTCCGCCCGACCCGGTGCTTGGCGCGACCGTCCCGTTCTTGATCGCGGAGCCGGCTTTCACCAACACCGCTACCAACCTGATCACGCTGCCCGTCGTCTTTCCGTCGAGCGTCGCGGGGCCGACGACGATCTCGATCCCGCGTGGCAGCCGCAAAGACCTGCGCGTGCCGTTCACCGGCCAGTACACATTGACCGTCGAGCACCAGCGCTGGGACATGGGCTTCCGCGCCACTTACACCGGCACCAACACGCGGCAGGGCATCTTCCGCCGCGACATCAATCAGCCGGTCGCCGACGACCGCGTCTATAGCGCCAAGCCGCGTCCGTTCCCAAACTACCCGGCGATCCTCTTCGGCGACAACGGCTCGGGACATCAGTACCATGGCCTGTCGTTTGAGGTCGAGCGCCGGATGAAGAAGGGATTCGCGTGGCAGGCGTATTACACGCTGGCGCGCGACATCGGCGATTTGGAACACAACGAATCGCCGGAAGACGCTTATGACCGCCGTCGCGAGCGCGCGGCGTGGGGAGCGTTGCCGACGCACCGTTTCAGCGCGAACTCGATCATCGAGTTACCATTCGGCAAGGGCCGGATGTGGATGAATAACGCGAACTGGTTGGCGGACGGCATCCTCGGCGGGTGGTTGCTGAGCGGCATTTACAATTACGAGCGCGGCAATTTCATCACGCCCGTGTGGACGGGGCCGGACCCGACGGGTACCCGATTCGCCGGGGCGGGGCAACGCGCGGTGATTAATTTGCGTCCGGACCAACTGCGCAATCCGAATCTGGATAACCCGACCATCGCGCGCTGGTTCGACGTGGGGGCGTTCGCCGCGCCGCCCATCGGACGCTTCGGCACGTCGGCGAAGGGCGTGATCATCAGCACGCCGATCAACGTCTTCCACGGCAGTTTGGCGAAGAACTTCACCTTCCGCGAGCGCCTACGGGTGAAGCTCGAAGCCCTCGCCACCAACCTTTTCAACCACCCGAACTGGGCTGCGCCGAACACTAGTATTAGCGCAGGTGTCGCCTCTGGGACGATAACAGCAGTGATGGATCGCAACACCAAGTTCGATTCGGCGGTCACGCGCGAGTTCCAATTGCAGTTGCGCATCGAGTGGTAGGTTTTTGCGGCGTTCTGGTTGTAGAATGCTCATCGCCGCGTCAGGCCGCACGGCTTGACGCGGCGAACTTCAAATTATTCCTTCTGCAAATTTTTCGGAGCTTGGCTGAGCGCGAAGCTATGGAGTGCGGCGGGTTTGACGCCGCTTTCCCATTGCTTGATTCAGCGACTGCTCAATCAAAAGCTGGGAAAGCGGCGTCAAACCCGCCGCACTCCATAGCTTCGCGGCTGACAGTGTTCTTGTCGGCCATGGAATTTTCCTTGAAAGAGATTGTATGCTGCCCGGTGGAAAAACCATGACCAGACGAATCAAATTCAGCGTTGCGCTGGCGCTGTCTCTTTGCGCGTGGTGGGCGGCGCATCCGAAATCGCAAAACGCGGAAGCCGATGTGTCGCCGTCGCGCGCTACGGCGAATGTGCGCGGTTTTCTGGAAACGTATTGCTACGCGTGCCACGACAGCCGGTCGAAAAAGGGCAATCTGGACCTGACCGCGCTCAAATTGGAACTGGCCGATGCGCCGACGTTCGCTACGTGGGTCAAGGTTCACGACCGCGTGCGCGACGGCGAGATGCCGCCGAAAGGAATGGAGCGACCGGATGACGCTGCGCGCGCAGGTTTTCTGAAGATCCTCGCCGCGCCGATGATCGCGGCGGACGCTGCGCGCATTCGGCGCGAAGGCCGCGCGGTGTGGCGGCGCATGAACCGTTACGAATACGAAGACACGCTGCGCGATTTGTTGGATGCGCCGTGGCTGCAAATCAAGGAATTGTTGCCCGAAGATGGCGAGGCGCATCGCTTCAACAAATCCGGCGAGGCGCTGGGCGTGTCGCACGTGCAGATCAGCCGCTATCTGACGGCGGCGGAATACGCTTTGCGCGAAGCGCTGGCGCGCGACGAGAAACAGCCTGAAACCGTAACCAAGCGGTACTACTCGCGCGAGCAGCGAGCCTTCATCAACAAAATCGAGTTCTCGCAATTCAACCGCGCCTCTGAACGCGCGACCTTCCCGTTGCTCGGCAACGCCGCCGACGTGGCCGCCCTCAAAAAAGAAGCGCCGATGACCGTCGGCGCAGCCGATCCCGTCAAACGCGAACTGGAAAGCATGGGCGTCGTGGCGAGTTCGTATGAGCCGCTCGAAATCCGCTTCAATCAATTCAAGGCTCCCGTGCCTGGTCGTTACAAACTGCGCCTCAACGCGCATTCATTCTGGGCTGGCCCCGAAAGCGAAGAGAGGTGGTGGAAGCCGAGCCGCGATGTCGCTTACGCCGGGCGCACGCGCGAACCCATCACGCTCTACGCCGAGATTCCGCCGCGCCAGATGCGATTGCTGGGCAATGTAGACGTGACGCCCGAAGCGTCCGTGCAGGAACTCGAAGTCTATTTGCTGAAAGACGAAACGATTCGGCCTGACGCCGTGCGGCTGTTTCGTTCGCGCCCGCCCAATTGGCGCAATCCGCTGGCGGAAAAAGACGGGCAGCCGGGCGTAGCCTTTCGCTGGCTGGAAGTCGTCGGCCCGATTTATGACGCCCAAGGCGCCTGGCCCGGGCGTGGGCATCGGCTGATGTTCGGCGATTTGCCGATCAAAAAGAACGCCAAAGGCCAGATCGAAATCATCTCGCAAAATCCGCGCGCCGACGCCGAGCGTTTGTTGCGCAACTTCCTGCAACGCGTCTATCGCCGCCCGCAGCCGCAAGCCGTCGAAGAGGATACGCAACGCTTCTTGAAACTAGTTGATGCCGCGCTGAAAAACGGTGATGGCTTTGCCGATGCGATGATTACGGCCTATTCCGCCGTGCTGTGTTCGCCCGCATTCGTCACGCTCGAAGAAAAACCGGGGCGATTGGACGATCAAGCCTTGGCTTCGCGTCTGGCTTACTTTTTATGGAATTCAGAACCGGATGCGGCCTTGCGCGAACTCGCGCAGCAAGGCGCGTTGCGCAAGCCCGCCGTGTTGCGCGCGCAAGTGGATCGCATGCTCGGCGACCCACGAGCGCGACGCTTCGTGACGGCCTTTCTCGATTACTGGCTCGATTTGCGCAAGGTGAACATCACGTCGCCGGATGAGTTGCTTTACGCCGATTACTATCTGGATGACTTTCTGGTGGAATCTTCCATCGCTGAGACGCGCCAGTTTTTTGCCGAACTCGTGCGCGGCGATTTGCCCGCGCGCAACGTGATCGCTTCTGATTTCGTGATGATCAATGAGCGGCTCGCCGGCCATTATGGTTTGCCGGGGGTGCAAGGTTCACAGATTCGCCGCGTCGCGTTGCCTCCCGATGCTATTCGCGGCGGATTGCTCACGCAAGCCAGCGTACTCAAAGTCACCGCGAACGGCACGACCACTTCGCCCGTCGTGCGCGGCGCGTGGATGATGGAACGCATCCTCGGCAAACCGCCGCCGCCGCCGCCCGCCGGAGTGCCCGCCGTCGAACCGGACATCCGTGGCGCAACAACGCTGCGGCAACAACTCGAAAAACACCGCACGCAAGCGAGTTGCAACGCCTGCCACGCGAAATTTGACCCGGCGGGATTTGCGCTGGAAAACTTCGATGTCTTCGGTGGCTGGCGCGACAAATACCGCGCCCTGGCCGAAGGCGAAAAAGCGCTCGGCATCGGCAAAAACGGCCAGCGTTTTGCCTTTCGTTACATTCAACCGGTAGATGCTTCGGGTTCGCTACCTGATGGGCGAAGCTTTCATGACGTGCGCGAGTTAAAACGCCTGTTGCTCAAAGATGAGCGGCAAATTGCGCGCAATCTGGCCAACCAGCTTATCGTCTTCGCGACCGGAGCGCCTGTGCAATTCAGCGACCGTCCCAAAGTTGAAGCCATCCTTGATCGCGCCGCGACCAAAAACTATGGCGTAAAAACGCTAATTCAACTGATTATCGAGAGTGAGTTGTTTCGGAATAAATAGCCCTACGGAAAGGGCTTGCTATAAGAAAGGCGCTTCCTATGGGTCAGGATATTTTCCTCTCCCACATTTTCCTCTTGGCAAAAAGTCGAAGAGGAAAATGTGGGAGAGGAAAATAGGAATTGCCCGGGTGGAAAACTTCAGATAACGTCAGGAGATTCAACCGATGAAATCACTCAACATCTCAACCCAGAACGCCATTTCCCGCCGCACCTTCCTACGCGGAACCGGTGTCACGCTTAGCTTGCCGTTGCTTGACGCAATGATGCCTGCGTTTGCGCGGGCTGAAAGTAAAGCCGCGCCGCGCCGCTTCTTTGCGATTTGCAACAACCTCGGCGTGCTGCCGTCGAAGTTCTTTCCCGCGCCCGATCAGAAAGGGTTCGGCTATCAACTCTCGCCTTACCTGGAAGAGTTGCGCGCGCATCGGAATGAGTTCACGGTCTTCAGCGGCGTCTGGCATCCTGACGTAGACGCTGGTCATCCGGCGGACAATTGCTTCCTGACCGCCGCGCCGCATCCGAGCAGCGGGGGCTTTCGCAATACGATCTCGATTGATCAATTTGCGGCGGAACACATCGGCAATCAGACGCGTTTCCCGTCGCTCACGCTCGGCGTCAACATTCAGCAAGGCCAGCACAGTCTTTCGTGGACAAGCGGCGGCGTGTTGATTCCGTCGGAAGAAAAGCCGTCCGAAATTTTCAAACGCATGTTCGTCACCGGCACGCCCGCCGAAGTTCAGGCGCAAGCGCAACGTCTGGCCTTGGGGCAAAGCGTGATGGATAGCGTGGCCGAACAGACGCGCCGCCTGCAACGGAACTTGGGCGCGCGCGACCGCGAACGGCTCGATCAATACATGACTGGTGTGCGTGACCTCGAAAAACGACTCGGCCAGGCCGCTGAATGGGAGCAGAAACCCAAGCCCGTCGTCGGCGTCGAGCCGCCCGCCGACACCGCCGCGCCGCGCGATTACTTTGAAAAAGTTCGCGTGATGTACGACCTCGCCGCTCTCGCCTTTGAGACCGATTCGACGAGGCTGGTGGCGCTGATGCTCGACAGCGTGAATTCGCCTGCCATTTCAATCGGCGGCGAAACGATGAGTGACAGTTACCACGCAATTTCGCACCACGGCAAAAACGCGGAGAAATTGCGGCAACACGAACTGGCTGACCGGCTGCAAATGCGAGCGCTCGACAGACTCTTCACCGATTTGAAAGCCTGCCGCGAAGGCAATGACACGCTGCTTGATCGCACGATGGTGTTGTATGGCACGAACATGGGCGATGCGAATACGCACGTGACGACGAACCTGCCGACGTTGTTTGCAGGCGGCGGATTTAAACACGGGCAGCACCTGGCGTTTGATCGGGAACGCAATTACCCGCTGCCGAATTTGTTCGTCAATGTGTTGCAACGCCTTGGCATTGAGGTAGACAAATTCGCCAGCAGCACTGGGACGATGCGAGGTTTGGAGATGGCCTAAACCGGCATCGCTAAGTACAACGCGCCGCAATTCCTTTGAGGGTTGGCGCGCCGGTACGGTACAGGGAGCGGTAGCGACCTGGCGCCCTCGTAAAGCGCGAGATCCGAAGGCGCCAGGTCGCTACCGCTCCCTGTACCGTGCCGGCGCGAAGTGGGCGCATCTCCGCTTCGCGCCCTTCGCGGTCATCCACCAATGGAAACAATTAAACTCGTCTTCTGGCTCGCCTCTGTCGCGTGCTTATGTCCGATTCTTCCGGCGCCGCGAGCGGGCGTCCAGAGAGCGCACGAGCGCCCAAACGTGCTGCTGATTGTGACTGACGACCAGGGCTTCGGCGATCTGAGTCTCCACGGTAACCCGATTCTCAAGACGCCGAACCTGGATCGGTTCGCCGCGCAGAGCGTCGAGTTCAAAAACTTCTACGTCAGTCCGGTCTGCGCCCCGACGCGCGCCAGCCTGTTGACAGGCCGCTATCACCAGCGCACAGGCGTGCGCAGCGTGACCAACGGTTACGAGACGATGGCCGAGGACGAAACCACGCTGGCCGAAATCTTCGCGGCCAACGGCTACCGCACGGCGCTCTTCGGCAAATGGCATCTGGGCGAATACTACCCGCAGGTCCCGCACGCGCAAGGTTTCCATCATTACATCGGCTTCCGCACCGGCCACACCGACGATTACTTCGACGCGCTGCTCGAACATAACGGGCGGCCCTACCAGACCAAAGGTTTCATCACCGACGCGCTGACCGAAGAGGCGATCAACTTCATCGAACGGAACCGCGCTCGCCCTTTCTTCGCCTATCTGCCATACAACGCGCCGCACACGCCGCTACAAGCGCCCGAAGAGTATCTGGCGAAATACCGTGCAATGAATTTGCCGGAACGCACGGCCTACGTTTATGCGATGCTGGAGAACATTGACGACAACGTCGGGCGATTGTTGGCGAAGCTGGATGAGTTGAAGCTGGCGGACGACACTCTGGTGATCTTCATGAGCGACAACGGGATCATCTGGGGGCGGAACGAGAAAGACCGCCGGTTCAACGCGGGGCTGCGCGACCAGAAGTTTACTGTTTATGAAGGCGGCATCCGCGCGCCGTTCTTCATCAGGGTTCCGAAGCGCTTTCGCCAGGGCGAAGGAGAGGTGATCGAAAAGATCGCGGCGCATATTGACGTACTGCCGACGGTTCTGGATTATTGCGGCGCACCGTTACCAAAAAAGTTGAAGATTGACGGCGTCAGCCTGCGACGGTTGATCGAGAACGGCCGGCAGTCGTGGCCGGAGCGAAGGCTGTTTGTGAACTACTCGCTCGCGACGTTGGGGACGCCCGCGCCTTACCCCGGCGGCGTCGCGCGCACTGAACAATACAAGATGGTCAACGGCGCGGAGCTTTACGACCTTGCAAACGACCCCGGAGAGCAGCGCAACATCGCGGCTGAAAAACCGCATTTGCTGGCCGAACTCGACCGCGCTTACCGGCAGTGGTGGGGTGAAGTCACTTCCCAGCGAGGCTTCGCGTTGGCGCCGATTCAAGTCGGGCATGCGCGTGAGAACCCCGTCGCCATTGCGATGCATCACGCGCGGGCGCGCGGCGGGTTGGAGTTCGAGGGCGTGCGCGATTTCGGCAGACGAGGCTTTCATCCGGTGGGCGTTGACGGCGACTGGATCACGAACTGGGAGAGCGTTGATGATATGTTGCGTTGGGAGTTGCAGGTGGCGCGCGCAGGCAAGTACGAAGTCGCCGTCCGGATGCGTTGCCCGCGGGCGGAGGCAGGTTCAAAAGTTCGTTTCGATTTCGGCGGGCAGGCGCTCGATGCGGTTGCGCCTGCCGCCGAACCGCGCGAAGGAGAATGGCTGACGCGGCGGATCGGCGTGGTCCAACTCAAGGCTGGCCGGACAACGTTGACTGTCAGAGCAATGAGTGTGCGACGTCAGAGCGTGATGGAGTTGAATAAACTGCTGCTCAGGCGCGTGGCGGCGAGTTGAGTCAAGACCTTTCAACGGGAGACCTCGATATGCAACGAAGAGACTTTCTGAGCGCGTGCGCCGTCGCCCTGGCTAGCGGCTCGCGCGCCTTTAGCTTTCCCCCGGCGAGCATCCGATTGATCACGCGCGGCGATGATCTGGGCTGCGCGCGCAGTCTCAACCGCGCGATGAAGGAGTGTTACGAGAAGGGCATTCTCAAAAACTGCTCGGTGCTCGCCGCCACGCCTTACATCGAAGAGGCCGCCAGGATGCTGGCCAAGGCGAAAGGTTTGTGCTTCGGATTGCATTGCGACCTGACGTCCGAGTGGGACAGCGTGCGGTGGAAGCCAGTGGCGTCGCCGGAGAAAGTGCCTTCGCTGATCGGCGAGGACGGTACATTGCGCCAGACGAACGAGGCCGTCTGGGCGAACGCCAAAGCCGACGAGGCGCTGATCGAATTGCAGGCGCAACTCGACCGCGCGCGCCGGCTGGGCTTCGACATCAAATACGCCGATCTGCACATGGGCACGGTGCAACGCGTGCCCGGATTGGCGGAAAAGTTCGGCCCTTGGTGTCGCAGCCAGGGGATCATTGACACGCGCGGCGTCGGCAAGCCGATTCCAAACATGCCCAGCTCCTGGAACAATCCGGGGCGGAAGAAGCAGGGCGATTATGTCGAACAACTCATCACCGCGCTCAAATCGGCGCCTGATGGCGAATACCTGATCGTTGGTCATCCCGCTTACGACGACGCCGAAACGCGCAGGCTCGGACACGACGGCTATCCCGGTGATTCGGTCGCGACCAATCTCAACTGGGAGCGGCTGGGTTACACCGACCCGCGCATTGTGCGCTTCATCAAAGAGAATGGCGTCCAGCCGATCCGCTACGACGAAACGCAGGCTGCGCGCGAACAGGCCAAAGAATTTCCGCGGGCCAAGCAGAGAAGCTGAGGCTATATCGAGGTCAAACAGATGATGAAACCTGAAGAACTACGCGTAAAAATTTCCGGCGTTATCGCTTTCCCCGTCACGCCGTTTCGCGACGATCTGTCGCTGGATATTGAAGGCCTGCGGCATAACCTGGCGCGGTTGATGAAGCATCCAGTCTGCGCTGTGGTATCTGCGGGCGGCACCGGCGAGGTGTATTCGCTGACGCCAAGCGAACACGCGCGGGTGGTCGAGACCACTGTCGGGATCGTCAACGGCAAGGCGCCGGTCATCGCCGGAGTCGGGTTCAATCAGATGCTGGCGATTGAATCGGCGAAGCGGTCAGCCGGTTTGGGGGCTGATGCGATTCTTGCTTTGCCGCCTTACTACCCGCAGGCCGATGAAGAAGGCTTGCTCGAATACTACCGCGCGATCGGCGACGCGACCGAGCTTGGCATGCTGATCTACAGCCGCGATTGGGCCAACTTCTCGCCCGCGCAGGTTGAGCGGCTGGCGGCGAAGATCCCCACGCTGGCTGCGTGGAAAGACGGGCAAGCCGATCTCCGCCGTCTCCAGATGATCATCAACCGGATCGGAGATCGTTTGTACTGGATCGGCGGCGCGGGCGACGATATGGTTCCGGGCTACTATTCGATTGGCATTCGCACGTACACATCGAGCATCGCCACGGTCGCGCCGAAATTGTCATTGGCGCTTCACGACGCGGCGGCCAACGGGCGCGGCGCCGAATTGTCGCGGTTGATGTCGGATTGCGTCATTCCGCTTTACGCGTTGCGCGCGCGCCGCAAAGGTTACGAGGTGTCGGCGATGAAGGCGATGATGGATATGGCGGGCTTGCGCGGCGGCCCCGTGCGACCGCCGCTGCCCAATGTGCGATCCGAAGAGCGTGATGAATTGCGGGCGATGCTTGATAAATGGAAACCATTTCTGACTGACTGATCCTGGCGCCGCCTGATGTCAGAGCACATTATTTAAAGTCAGGTTTCATAGTGAAAGGCGAGGAGGAAGCAAAAAAGGCAAAGAGGGCAAAAAAGGCAAAAATTCCGGAATTTTTGGCAAGTTTCATATCCCGGTTAACAATTCGCCTCACGGATCGCCCACAGAAAGGAAAATGTGGGAAAGGAATATAGGAGTCGAATCAGGGGTTTATCTTCCTTTCCCACATTTTCCTTTCTGG
>Ga0187894_10001394_pt1 | contig 31141 bp, 18 predicted proteins | sample GBC1701081metaG_FD_136650 | JGI IMG/M metagenome (GOLD analysis project Ga0187894, IMG submission 136650) | White microbial mat communities from a lava cave in the Kipuka Kanohina Cave System on the Island of Hawaii, USA - GBC170108-1 metaG ...
CCCCACTCCCCACTCCCCACTCCCCACTCCCCACTCCCCACTCCCCACTCCCGAGTATTTTCTATGATTGCAAGCTTCTTTATCCGGCGTCCGATCGTGGCGATAGTTATCGCTATCGTCACCGTCCTCGCCGGTCTGATTTCGATGCTGAGATTGCCTCTGGCGCAGTTTCCCGAGATCGTTCCGCCTCAGATCATCGCGTCAACGACCTATACCGGAGCGGACGCGATCACGATCGAGCAATCGGTCTCCACGCCGCTGGAGCAGCAGATGAATGGGGTGGACAACATGCTCTATATGCAGTCCACCAACGCGAATGACGGGACGCAGCAATTGACGGTCACGTTCGATATCGATACCGACGTGAACATCGACCAGGTCAACGTGCAGAACCGCGTGGCGCAGGCGCAGCCGCATCTCCCGACCGACGTCAACCAGTTTGGCGTATCCATTCAGAAGTCCACCGGGCTTCCCATGATCGTCATTTCGCTCTTTTCGCCCAACAAGAGCTATGACGCCCTCTTCCTCGCCAACTACGCCAACATCAATATCAACGATGTGCTGTTCCGCGTTCCGGGAGTGGGCCAGATCATCAATTTCGGCGCCAGCGATTACGCGATGCGGATCTGGGTCAAGCCGGATGTATTGGCCAAGCTGGGTCTGTCGGCGCCCGATCTTGCCAATGCGGTTCGGCAGCAGAGCGCCGTCAACCCCTCCGGTCAGGTAGGCGCCGAGCCCGCGTCGCCGGGAAAGGAGATGACTTACACCGTCCGCGCGCAGGGCCGGCTCCGGACGGCTGAGGAATTCGGCGAGATCGTCGTTCGTTCCAACACGGACGGCTCGGTCGTGCGATTGAAAGATGTCGCGCGGATCGAACTCGGCTCTCTCAACTATCAGCAGCGGACGCGTAAAAACGGCCAGCCCAGCGCCTTCATCGGGATTTTTCAGTCTCCCGGTTCAAACGCGCTGGCCACGGCTGACGAAGTCAAAAAGGTGATGGCGGAGATGAAGGGGCGTTTCCCGGCCGACCTCGATTACGAGGTCGTGTTCGACACGACGCTGCCAGTGACTGAGGGCATCCGGGATATTCTCAGAACGCTCATCGAAGCGATGATCCTCGTGACTCTGGTCGTCTTTGTCTTCCTGCAAAACTGGCGCGCGACGCTCATCCCGATGATCGCCGTCCCGGTGTCGCTCATCGGCGCCTTCGCCGTCTTTCCCCTGTTGGGTTTCTCCATCAACACGCTGTCATTATTCGCCTTCGTGCTCGCCATCGGCCTGGTCGTGGACGACGCGATCGTGGTCGTGGAAGCGGTCGAACACAACATCGAGCAGGGAATGGCTCCACGCGAAGCTACGATCCAGGCGATGAAGAAAGTCTCGGGGCCGGTGATCGCCATCGCGCTGATCCTCTCTTCGGTCTTCCTGCCCGTGGCGTTTATGGGAGGCATTCAGGGGCGGCTGAACAATCAGTTCGCGGTGACGATTGCGATCTCGATGCTCATTTCGGCCTTCAACGCGCTGACTCTCTCGCCGGCCCTTGCGGCGTTGCTGCTGAGGCCGCGCAAGCCATCGCGAGGACTGCTCGGCAAGTTCTTCGAAGGCTTCAACCGGACGTTTGATAAGGTCATGCGCGGTTACGTCAACTGGAGCCACGCTCTGATCCGCAAGACGGTCATCGCCGTGACGCTTCTCGCCGGATTCACGCTGCTGGACGGCTTCATCGGCAACAAACTCCCGACGGGCTTCCTGCCCGAAGAGGATTACGGCTACGCCATGCTGAACGTCCAGCTCCCGGATGCGGCTTCGCTGGAGAGGACTGATGAGGTCTTGAAAAAGATCGAGGCGATTCTGGAAAAGACCGAGGGAGTGAAGCACTACGCCACGATCAGCGGATTCAGCCTGCTGTCCAATACTTCGTCGAGCTATCAGGGATTCTTTTTCCTCAATTTCAAGCCCTGGAACGAGCGCAGAGCGGAGCGACTCCATGCAAAGGAAATCGTTAACACTGTGAACGGGGCATTGGCGGCCCAGGTTCCGGAGGCCATCGCCTTTGCCTTCATGCCGCCCGCGATTCCCGCGCTCGGCAACGCGGGCGGTTTCTCGATGTGGCTGCAGGATCGCAGCGGCGGCTCGGTCGAATTTCTCGACCAGAACCTGCAAAAATTTCTCGAAGCTTGTCGCAAACGCCCGGAGCTTGCCGGAGTCATCTCACTGTTTTCCGCCTCCGTTCCGCAAATCTACGCCGACGTGGATCGCGACAAGGCGCTCAAGCAGGGGGTGGCGATCGGAGACGTTTACCAGACGCTGCAAGCCTATCTTGGCGGGCTCTACGTGAACCAGTTCAACCGCTTCGGCCGGCAGTGGAGAGTGTTCCTCCAGGCGGAAGGGGACGAGCGGCGCAGCGAACAGGACATCAATCAATATTACGTGCGCAACAACGAGGGCTCCATGGTTCCGCTCTCGGCGCTGGTCACAACGCGCCGGATCAGCGGCCCGGAATATACCAACCGATTCAATCTTTACCGGGCGGCCCAGGTGATCGGCAGCGCCGCGCCCGGCTACAGCTCAGGGCAAGCCATGGCCGCGCTCGAAGAGGTAGCGAAGGAAGTTCTCCCGAGAGAGATGGGCTACGACTGGGCCGACCTCTCTTATCAGGAGAAGCGGGCCTCCGGGAGGGCGGTGGCGGCGTTCTCGTTATCGTTCATCTTCGTCTTCCTGATCCTGGCGGCGCTTTATGAAAGCTGGTCGCTGCCGTTCTCGGTGCTGTTGACCGTGCCGATCGCGGTCTTCGGCGGCTTCGCGGGCCTCTTGCTGCGCGGCTACGATCTTGGCGTCTATGCCCAGATCGGTCTGATCGTGCTGATCGGGCTTGCCGCCAAGAACGCGATCCTGATCGTCGAGTTCGCAAAGATCGAATTCGAGAAGGGAAGCAGCCTGATGGAGGCGGCGCTGGAAGGAGCGCGGCTGCGCCGGCGCCCGCTCTTTATGACATCGTTCGCGTTCATTCTGGGTTGCGTGCCGCTGTGGTTCGCTTCGGGTTCCGGCGCCGCGGCGCGGCAGATATTGGGCACTGTCGTGATCTCCGGCATGTTGACCGATACGATCATCGCCAGCTTTCTCATTCCAGTGGGATTTTATGTAGTGGAGAAGTTCTCGGGCGCGGAGAAGAAACGCTCGTTAAAAGCCGCGCCGGAAGAGGCTCCGGCAATTGGAGACTGATTCATTTTCCATATTACTATGAAAAAACAATTGATAAATGGAGCTGTCATTGTGAGCCTGTTGGCGGGCTGCACTGTCGGCCCCAAATACCGCAGGCCTATGGTCGAACCTCCGTCGGCCTTTCGCGGAACCGCCGGCCCGGTTGCGACGCCTGATCCCAATTCGCTGGCGGACCTGAAATGGTTCGAGGTCTTCAAAGACGAACAGCTTCAGGAATTGATTCGGACCGCGCTCACCAATAATTACGATCTCCATCAGGCCGTCGCGCGGGTCAACGCGGCGCGCGCCAATCTGGGGATCACACGGTCGGATCAATTCCCGAACGTCACGGCGGGCGCCGATATGACGACCCTGCGCAATTCCAGCAGTGGTCAGTTCGCTCTGCCCGGAGGCGCCAACCGCGACCGCACGTTCGGGACGGTCATGCTCAATCTGCTCTCCTTCGAGCTGGACATCTGGGGCAGGCTGCGCCGCGCGACCGAGGCCGCGCGCGCCAACCTGCTCGCCACCGAAGAAGACCGCAAAGCCGTGATGACAACAGTCGTGGGCGATGTCTCCGCCGCCTACTTCAACCTGCTCGAACTCGATATGGAGTTGGAGATCGCCAAGGAGACGCTGGCCACCCGACAAGAATCGTTGAATCTCATCCGGACGCGCCAGCAGGGCGGCGTCGCGACCATGCTCGATGTGCGTCAGGCCGAACAACTGGTTTACGGCGCGGCCCAGACCATTCCCGACATCGAGCGATTGATCGAGCAGACCGAGAATCGGATTAACCTGTTGCTGGGTAAAGATCCCGGCCCCGTAGCGCGCGGGCGTTCGTTGACGGAGCAGGAGCAACCGCCTTCGGCGCCTCCGGGCTTGCCGTCTTCATTGCTCGAACGCCGCCCGGACATCCGCGCCGCGGAAGCCGCTCTGGCGGCGGCGACCGCCAACATCGGCGTGGCGAAAGCGGCCTACTTTCCCCAAATCAGTCTGACCGGATTCATGGGAGGGCAGAGCAATCAACTCTCCAATCTCTTCAGCGGCGCGGGCGGCGCCTGGAACTTCGCGCCCCAGGTGACGGCGCCGATTTTTAACGCCGGCCGCGTCAAATCAGGGGTGAAACTTACCGAAGCTCAACGGCAATTGGCGTTGACGCAATATCAACAAACGATCCGAACCGGATTCCGCGAGGTCTCGGACGCGCTCGTCGAGTATCGCAAGGTCAAGGAGATTCGCGCGGAGCAGGAATCGCTGGTGACCACACTGCAAGACCGGTCACGTCTGGCTTATCTGCGGTACGGGGGCGGCGTGGACACACAGCTCAACGCTCTCGACGCGGATCGGGACCTCTTCGCCGCCGAGTTGAGCCTGGCGCAAACCAGACGTAATGAACTGCTCGCCCTGGTCCAACTCTACAAGGCTCTGGGTGGTGGTTGGCGGTAATAACGCAGCAGCCGCGGCAGGTGGAAGAGGAAAATGAGGGAGAGGAAAATAAGAACTCTTATTTTCCTCTCCCTCATTTTCCTCTTCCACCTGTTCCTGTCTGATGGTTGGCTCACAAAAGTTCCTGACATCAGCGAAGACTCACAAAATCCGCAATCAAAGCTCCGCATATTTTCCCTCGCCCTTTTGTGAATACCCTTCATTGCGCCTTGACGGATGAATTCGACCGAGATTATTATCGATAATGTTAATGACAACGATATAGAGAATTCACGAGAGGAACAGTGATGGCGACCAAACTTCAGGCGATAAAAAATGGCTCGGTGAAATCGCAGGTCTTCGAGGCGATCCGGGAAGCGATCTTTTCCAGCCGGTTTCAGCCGGGCGATCCGCTGCGCGAGATGCATCTGGCCAAGGAACTGGGGGTGAGCCAGGTTTCGGTGCGTGAAGCGCTCGTCGAGTTGGAGCACATCGGGCTGGTGGTGCGCACGCCGAACATCGGATCGCACGTGACCAGGCATACGAGCCAGGAGATTCGCGAACGAGTGGCGATTCGCGAGCTGCTGGAAGCGGAGGCGGCGGTCGAGGCGGCGCAGAGAATGTCGAAAGAGGATCTGGCCGAGCTGGAGAAGAGGCTCGATGCGATCTCGGAGCAGGTGGCCGGGAACAACTACTTTGCGGCGGCGCAGGCCGATCTGGAGTTCCATCGCTTCATCTGGGAGAGATCGGGCAATCAAACGCTCTACCGCATGCTAGACCAGTTGACGGTCCCGCTTTTCGCCTTCGCCAGCATCATGCGCAGCAGCGGGATGGAAAATCTGAAATCCACAGTGAAATCGCACGACGTCATTGTGCGAGCCTTGAAGAAGGGCGACCCGCAGAAAATTCGCGAGATTATTCGCGGGCACATCAAGACCTCTTACGATCAGTTTCTGGTCGCGCGCGAAACGCGCCATTCAAAACGCTGAGACACTGGCCGCTGAAACAGCGGGACATTGGATTCTGAATCACACTAAATCGGAACGGACAAGAATGAGGCATGATGAGTCACGAGCCGCGCCATTCTCCATTTTCAATTCCTCCTTCTCCATTCTTAGGCAAGAGAAAGATGTCTCCCCTCTTGCCTAAGAATGGAGAAGGAGGAATTGAAAATGGAGAATGGCGTTGATCGAGTGTCCCAATCTTGTCTGTTCCCGATCTAATTCGGAGCAAAACCATGAATACGTCCATCAACTCAACAGTCAGATTCGCCTTGCTGTCTTTATTGCTTTCGGCCACTTCGATCTGCGTCCTGGCGCAAATCGCAGGCGGTTCGATTGTCGGCGTCATTTCGGATCAAACCGGCGCGGTAATCGCGAACGCCAAAGTCACCGCTACCAATCTCGCCACCAATGAGAGGCGCGAGACGTTCACAAATGAACAAGGATATTACGAATTTCCCCTGCTCTCCGCCGGACGGTATGCGCTCGAAGTCCAGGCGCAGGGATTTCGGTCGCTCAAAAGCGCGGAGTTCGACCTGTTTTCCGGAACGAAGCCGAAGCTCGATTTAAGCCTGAGCGCCGGCAGCGTCAGCGAAGCGGTGACAGTCACGGCTACGGCCGCGGCGGTCAACGCCACCACGACCGATCTGGGTGTGGTGATTGATCAGCAGAAAGTGGAATCCCTGCCGTTGAACGGGCGCAACTATCAACAACTGGTCGGTCTTCAGGCAGGCGTCGTTAACGTCCCGTCGAGCGGAGCGGGCGGGCGCGGCGGGATAGAGTTCAACGGCTCTCCGGCGCTTGGAAACAACCTGCTGCTCGATGGGGTTGACATGTCGTTCGGCGAGGTCAATGCGACCGGAGGCGCGGCCGCGGGCGCCGGAGGCGTGCTGATCAACGCCGTCAGCGTCGAGGCGATCCAGGAATTCAAGGCCACCGGCAGCGCGTTTTCCGCCGAATATGGCCGCGCGACTGGCGGCGTGCTCAACATCACGACAAAATCGGGAACCAACAAATTTCACGGGACGCTGTTCGAGTTCTTCCGCAACGACGCGCTCGACGCCAACAGCTTTTTCTCGAACCGTTCGAATCTGGCGAAACCGCCGCTGCGATGGAATCAGTTCGGCGGCAACCTGGGCGGCCCCGTTCGCCAGGACAAGCTGTTCTTCTTTTTTAACTACGAAGGCGCGATTGTTCGTCGCGGCTCTCAGATCACCGGGAACGTCGCGACGCCCGCCCTGCTCGATCAGCTCAAACCGGCCATCAGAGAAGGGTTGAGCGTGGCGCCGGCGACCTTTACGCCGACCACTAATCCGCTGATCGGATTGCACCGGCGCAACGATCAAACCAAAAACGACGAACACACCTATCTGGGGCGTGTCGACTGGAACCTCGGCGACCATCGCTTGGCGCTTCGGTACAACTACAACCATCAGGATTTCATCAACCCGCAATTTCTGCCGCAGAACCCGCAGGTCTTTCCGAACCGCACGCATAACGTGGCCATTCAGGACAACTGGACGATCTCGCCCACGATGTTCAATGAAGTGCGGCTGGGGTACAACCGCGCCGACCTGGATCGCAACTTCGCGGGCTTCGACAACCTGAAAGCTTTCATCAGCGTCACCGGTGTCAGCCTGAACGCGAATCTGGCCAGCTTCATTCACTTCACCAACAACACCTATTCGGTGGTGGACAACTTCACGAACATTCGCGGCAGGCACACGCTGAAGGCGGGGATCGACGTCCGCGAGGTCCGCAGCTATCGCGAGCAGGGCGGATTGCCCACGCACTTTTACAACACGACCGCCGATTTGATCGCGGACAGACCCGCGCGCGTCCTGTTGATCTTCAATACCAACAAACGGAACTTCACGACCAACTACGGCTTTTATGCGCAGGATGACTGGCGCGTTTCACCACGATTGCAATTGAATCTGGGATTGCGGTACGAGTACTACACTCCGCTCTCAGGCGCCTATAACATCACCGGCTCCGATCCATTCGGCGCCTTCGGCCCGAGCAACACCGAACCTTATCTGGCTTCGGACAAAAATAACTTCGCGCCGCGTCTGGGCGTGGTGTGGGACGCGTTCGGCAATCAAAAATTGATTGTGCGCGCGGGCGCGGGCATCACCTATGCGCCTCCGCAGCCGATCTTCTATTACGACATGGCCTTCGCCAATCCGCGGCTTCCTCTGACGGCGTCTTTCGCTCCCGCGGATGTGCCGAGTTCGATCAACATCGCCTTTCCTTTCCCGCAGAGCTTCGTCTCACAGGTCGTGCAGAACCCGAACCTGCTGCCGTCGAACCTGGCTCTGAGCCGCGAGATCGCGGACTTCAATCGAGAAGACGAGTATACGGGGCAATGGAATCTGAGCGTTCAATCGTCGCTCACGCCGACGCTGGCCGTGCAGGCCGCTTATGTCGGCAGCCGGGGCGTACATCTCTATACCTCGCAAACTTTCAACCTGATCGATCCCGCCACGGGCCGCCGTCCGCGGCCGGACATCGGCGAAATCGTCTATCGCGAGAACTCGGCCAGCAGTTCCTATCACGCGCTGCAGCTTTCGGCGAACCAACGGCTCAGTCGCGGGCTGACGATGGATGTCTATTACACCTTCGCCAAAGCGATGGCCTACGGCGGCGCCGACAGCACGCTGACCCGAGACAACACCGTGCAGGATTACACCAACATCGCCGGTTCTTACGGGCCGAAACAAGGCGATGTTCGGCATCGTTTCGTCACGGTCTATTCGTATCAACTGCCGGCCCTGCCATATCTCAAGGATTCCGGAATCGGTAGAACAGTGTTCGGCGGCTGGACGTTTCAGGGGATTCTCGGCTGGCGTTCAGGGCTGCCGATCAATGTGACTGCGGGCCGCGATCTGGTTGGGAATGGGCGCACCGACGGCGCGCGGCCCGATCTGGTCCTGAACGTCGATCCTTATCAGAGAGACTCGGACGCGTTGACGTGGCTCAATCCCGCGGCTTTTGATTCGAATACGCCGGCGGCGCAGAAGCGCTTCGGCACGGCCGGATACAATGCCTTTCGCGGGCCGTCCGGCTTTACTTACGATGCGGCCCTGCACAAGACCTTTTCCATCACTGAACGGCATCGCATCAATTTTCGCTTCGAGATGTTCAACGCGCTGAACCACAAGGTTCTCGGCAACCCCGAATCGAATCGCGGCAATCCGAACTTCGGACGGATTCTCGGCGCCAGCGGGGGCCGCAACATTCAGTTCGCGTTGAAGTATGTGTTTTGAATGCGCGGTGGAAAAGATTATAGGTTGATAGGTGGTGGGTTTTAGGTTTTAGATTCATAGGAGCCGACGGTTTTGGCGGACCGTCTGGCAATTACTCAATCAGAGGCTAACTTAAAGATAATCACCATGAGATGGCATCATCAGAACATCCCGGCGATTTATTGCGCCTTGATCATGTTCGCTTCGCTTTGTCTGGCGCAGGAACCCGCGCTCGTCAAAACCGATCTCTTTGAAGCGGGCAAGGACGGATACGAACTCTATCGCATCCCGGGCATTGTCGTGACGACGAAAGGGACGATTCTCGCCTATTGCGAGGCGCGCAAAAGCAAGAACGGCGATTGGGGCCCGATTGACATTATGCTCCGCCGCAGCGTTGACGGGGGCAGGACGTGGGGCGCTCGCCAGAAGATCGCCGAAGTCGAAGGGCCGAAGAGCAAGAACCCGGTGGCGCTGGCGCAGAAGCTGGCCAATCCCGACGACGTGACCTATAACAACCCGCTTGCGATCGTGGATCGCCGGACGGGAGCCGTCCATTTTCTCTTCTGTCTCGAATATGCGCGTTGTTTTTATCTGCGCAGCGACGATGACGGCGTCACCTTCAGTAAGCCGGTCGAAATCACTTCGACCTTTGAGCAGTTCCGAAAAGAATACGATTGGAAGGTGATCGCCACAGGCCCCGGCCATGGTATCCGGATGAAGAACGGCCGCCTGGTTGTCCCGATCTGGATGTCGACGGGCACGGGGGGGCACGCGCACAGGCCGTCGGCAGTTTCGGTCATTTACAGCGACGATCACGGCAAGACGTGGAGGCCCGGCGAAATCGTCGCGCGCCATCCCGACGATCTGATCAATCCCAGCGAAACCATCGTCGAACAACTCAGCGATGGCCGCGTCATGCTCAACATTCGCAGCGAGTCCAAAGAACACCGGCGCGCCGTCAGCTACAGTAAAGACGGAGCGAAGGGATGGACCAAGCCCGTCTTCGACGACCAGTTGCTCGAACCGATCTGCATGGCGAGCATCGTTCGCGTCAGCGAGAAAACGAAAAACAGCGTCAGCCGCATCGCCTTCGCCAATCCGCACAACCTTGAGAGAGCCGGCGGCGACCAGACGCCCGGCAGGAATCGGGACCGCAAGAATCTCTCAATCAAACTGAGCTACGATGAAGGGAAGACCTGGCCGGTCAATAAAACGCTGGAGGCCGGGTTGAGCGGATACTCCGACCTTGCGGTCGGGAGCGACGGAACGATCTATTGTTTGTATGAAAACTCCAGCACGGATGGAGAGATGTATCGGACCAGACGCCTGACGCTGGCTCGATTCAATCTTGAATGGCTGACCGACGGAAAAGATTCGATAGCAAAGAAAGCTCAATGAACAGGATTGGAATGAAGGTTCGCTTTGCTGAGGGAGTTCAATGAAAAGATTGCACGGTATTCTGCCCGCGCTGATCACGCCTTTTGATTCAGCCGGACATTTCAATGTGACGGCCTGTGAACGCTTGCTCGACCGGCTTTACGGCGCGGGCGTTCATGGCGTTTACGTTTGCGGGACGACGGGCGAAGGGCTGCTGCAAACCGTGGCGCAACGTGAGCAGGTAGCCGAAGTCACGGTCAAGGCTTCGCCCGCCGACAAACAGGTCATAGTTCATGTCGGCGCGGCGTGTTTGACCGAAGCGGTGGAATTGGCGAAGCACGCGACGAAGATCGGCGCGGATGCGATCAGCAGCTTGCCTCCCGCCGGACTTTACTCGTTTGCGGAAGTCACGGCCTATTACCGGGCGCTGGCCGAAGCTTCCGACGCGCCCTTGCTGATCTACTTCATGCCCGCTCTCAGTTCGGCCATCACGACGGCGTCGCAAATCCTTGAGCTGCTCACGATCCCGAACATCATCGGTCTGAAATTCACTGACCACGATCTGTATAAGCTTTCGCTGGTGAAACAGAGCGGCGCGGTCGTCTTCAACGGGTACGACGAAGTGCTCAGCGCGGGGTTGTTGATGGGCGCGGATGGCGGCATCGGGACGTTCTATAACCTGGCGCCGGAATTGTTCGTGACGCTGTATGCGCAGGCCTCCGCCGGGCAATGGGAAGAGGCGCGGCGGACGCAGGCGCGGATCAACGAGCTGATCACCATTACCGTCAAGTTCCCGCTCTTCGCGGCGGTGAAAACGATGCTGAACTGGTCAGGCGTTGATTGCGGAACGGTTTTGCAGCCGCGCCGCATGCTGACCCATGAAGAGACCGAAACATTGCGCCAACTGCTCGCCCGCTCCAGTTTCGCCGGCGCGCCTTTTGCCCGGCCTGAAGATTGAACCGTGAGGAAAGACCCTTTGAGAATTGCGATCCAGTTAATCGTTTGCCTGCTTTGTTGCCTGACTGTTTCCTGCGCGACTCGCAAAGAATCCTTCATAGAGAAGAACGCTGGCATGGAGAAGAACGCTGGCGAAAAAATCGTCTGGCAAGCGCTGCCTGAACTGCCTCGACCGATGAGCGGACAGTTTGCCGGCGTCAGTAACGGCGCGTTGCTCGTCGTCGGCGGCACGAACTTTCCGATCCCGTTGTTCGAGGGCGGACAAAAAGTTTGGTATGACTCGGTCTTCGCTCTGGAACCGGGCCAACAGCGATGGAGCGCGGAGCTGAAGATCGATCATCCTCTGGCTTACGGCGGCAGCGTGACGACAAGCGACGGCGTGATTTGCATCGGCGGGTCCGACAGCGCAAAGCATTACGCCGAGGTCTTTCGGCTGCGCTACGTCAACGGCCGGATTGAAAAGACCAACCTGCCCGACCTGCCGCAGCCCTGCGCGATGATGAGCGCCGCGATGCTCGGCTCCACGATTTACGTGGCCGGAGGGCAGCTCGCACCCACATCGACCGAAGCGCTGAAAACTTTCTGGTCGCTCGATCTGTCGGCCGGCGCCCCGCAATGGAAACAGCTTGATCCATGGCCAGGGGGGCCAGGGGGGCCAGGGGCGGCGCGCATTCTGCCGATTGTCGCGGCGCAGAACGGCGCGATTCACGTCATCAGCGGGGCCGAGATTTCAGCCGGCGCCGATGGCAAGACCGTCAGGCGTTATTTGAACGACGGTTATGCCTACAAGCCCGGCGCGGGGTGGAAGCGCATCGCTGACGCGCCGCGCGCGCTGGTGGCGGCTCCGGCGATGGCTTTCGGGCAATCGCATATCCTTGTTTTCGGCGGCGACGACGGCGCCAACGCGCATCGCATACAGGAGCTGAAAGACGCTCATCCGGGCTTCAGCCGCGAGGCGCTCGCTTATCACACGATCACGGACACGTGGACGAAGGTCGGCGAATTTCCGGATGGATTGGTCACAACCACGGCGGTGATGTGGCAAAACAAAGTGGTGATCCCGGGCGGGGAAGACCGCCCAGGCCATCGTTCGGCGCGGGCGCTGAGCGGCGCGTTCGCCGCGGACAAGAGCGCGTTCGGGCTACTCAACTACCTTGTTTTGATCGGCTATCTCGGCGTCAACCTGTTGATCGGCGTCGCGATGGCGAAACGGCAGAAGAACACGAACGACTATTTTCGCGGCGGACAGCGCATCCCCTGGTGGGCGGCGGGCATCGCCATCTTCGGCACGCAGCTCAGCTCGCTCACGTTCATGGCGGTTCCGGCGAAGACTTACGACACGAACTGGGCCTACATTTTTCAGAACGCGGCGATCATCCTGCTCGCGCCGGTTGTGGTCTTCTGCTACCTGCCGTTCTTCCGCCGGCTCGATGTAACTTCAGCCTATGAATATCTGGAGAAGCGGTTCAATCCAGCGATGCGGCTATACGGCAGCGCGGCCTTCGTGTTGATGCAGACCGGGAGGATGGCCATCGTGCTCTATCTGCCTGCGCTCGCTTTGTCTGTCGTCTCCGATCTCAATGTCTATTTCTGCATTCTGACGATGGGGCTGCTGGCGACGCTCTACACGCTGCTCGGCGGGGCGGAGGCCGTGACGTGGACGGAGGTCTTACAGAACATCATCCTGCTCGGCTCGGCGATTGTTTCGGTTGCGCTGATCGCGGCGAGTCTGGATGGCGGGCCGTCGCAACTCATCACGACCGCCCTGGCCGACAGCAAGATTCAGAATTTCGATTGGAGTTGGGATTACACCGCCGCCACGGTTTGGATCGTTCTGATCGGCAGTCTGTTTTCAAACCTCATCCCATATACCACCGACCAGGCGGTGATTCAGCGTTATATGACGACCCCGAGCGAGCGGCAGGCGGCGCGGGCGATCTGGGTGAACGCGCTGCTGACAATTCCCGCGACGCTGCTGTTTTTCGGCATCGGGACGGCGCTCTACGTTTACTACAAACAGAAGCCGCATCTGCTCAACCCCGCGTTACCGACCGACGCGATCTTTCCTTGGTTCATCGTCCGCGATCTTCCGGTCGGCGTGTCGGGGCTGGTGATCGCGGGCCTGTTCGCGGCGGGGCAATCGGGCGCGCAAAGCAGCGTGGCCACCGCGCTCGTGACCGATTTCTACCGGCGCTTTCGCCCCGAGGCGGATGACGGCGATTGTCTGAGGCTGGCGCGATGGCTGACGCTCCTGCTCGGCGTGATCGCGGTTGGGACGGCGTCGTTGATGGCGGCGTTCCCGATCCGGTCGCAATGGGATTTGTTTTTGCAACTGCTGGGACTGCTGGGCGGCGGGCTTGCGGGCGTCTTCGCGCTCGGCATCTTCACGACGCGGGCGCACGGCGCAGGCGCGCTGGCCGGCGTCGTGGTGAGCGCGATTATGCTCTCTCTGGCGCAGCGGTATACGCGCATGCATTTCTTCCTTTACGCGGCGACTGGCGTCGTCGTCTGCTTCGTCGCGGGCTATGTGGCAAGCCGCTTGCTGCCTCACGCCGAACGTCCGCTGGACGGCCTGACCGTTTACACGGCGAAGCAGGGAAAAGCGGATAACCCGTTGCCCGCCGGTTTGAGCGCGGAACCTTAACGCGGCGCTTGCAGCGCAACGGCGTTAAATTACCCGGTTGGGAAAGCAAAGAGAGAACACGGAACAAACGGAAATAACGGAACAAACGGAAAAAAGACCTGTTTTCTTTCCTCTTTCCGTCAATTCCGTTATTTCCGTTTGTTCCGTGTTCTCTCTTACTGTCTTTGACTTCACGCCATTATGGTTGCAACGCCCCGAACATTATTTCTATGACTCAACCTGAGAAAAACAACTATCGCATGACGCCCGCGGAAATGCTGGAGCTGCGCCGCTGGAATACGCCGACGATCTACAACGGGTGGGAGCAAGTCACCGCGCGCGATCACGGCAAAGACGGCTTCAACCTCGAAGAGATGACCGACTTCATGCCTCAGATGGGGCCGATGGTCGGTCGCGCCGTGACGGTTGTCTTCGAGCCAAGCGACCCGGAGCATCCGAAACGCAATCCCGACGCGTGGAGTCAGTATCGGCGGTACGTGGCGAGCGCGCCGGGGCCGAAGATCGTCGTCGTGCAGGATCTGGACAAGCCGCGGACCGTCGCCGCGTTCTGGGGCGAGGTCAACAGCGCGATGCATCGCGCCCTGGGCTGCGTCGGGACGATCACTGACGGCGCGATCCGCGACGTGGATGAGATGACCAGCGCGGGATTCAAGGCGCTCGCTCGCCGGTTGTGCGTCGGCCACGGATATTCCTGTCCCGTGCGATGGGATTGCCCGGTCGAAGTCTTCGGGCGGCGCGTCGAACCGGGACAATTAATTCATGCCGACAAGCACGGTTTTTTGGTCGTTCCGCTGGAAGACGAAAGGGGACTGCTCGAAGCCGCGCGATTTATGGACAGTCAGGAATGCCAAACGGTGATCGCGGCGGCGCGCGAAACCGCCGGGCTGACGCCGGACGAGATGCTGCGACAGCTCGATCAAGCCGCGGCCGAATTCAGCAAGGCGGTAAAGGAGAGATTTAACCGGCGCGGAGAGTTTTGATTGGCAATACGCAATGGCCAATTGACAATCCGAGTTTCGATCGTTTCCACAACGAGTCGGGAGTTACCCGCTAAGAGTTCATCCGCCAAACGAGGTAAAGGCCATGCAGAACGAGATCGGGAACGAGGTGATCGAAGAGGCCCTCTTCTTCAAACAGTCTGCTGAACCCTCCGGTGCCAATCACGGTTACCGCCTGCCCCGGAAAACATTCGGCCTTCATTCGTTCCGTAATCTCACGGATCGCGCCGGCGGCTCCAAAGAAAAGCCCTGATTGAATGCACTCGACCGTCGAGCGCCCGATGACCGTGGCGGGTTTTAGGATTTCGACGGCCGGCAGGCGGGCCGTTTTGGATTCGAGAGCTTCCATCGAAATCCGGAGGCCGGCGGTGATGGCTCCTCCGAGATATTGCCGCTCGGCGGAGACCGCGCAAAAGGTGCTCGCCGTTCCCAGGTCGAGGATGATGAGGTTCGTATTCGGAAATTGATGGACCGCGCCGACGGCGTTCGCGATCCTGTCGGCGCCGACTTCGACCGGGTTTCTATAATTGACCTTGAGTCCGGTCTTCACTCCGGGTTGGAGAAGAAACGGTTCGCCGCCGAAGTATTTGAGGCATCCCGCGCGGAGGGAATGCACGATGTTCGGGACGACTGAGCAGATCGTAACTTGCCGCACCTCCGAAGGATCGTAACCGCTTTCACGGAGTACGGCGCGGAGAAAAAGACCGAACTCGTCCGAGGAAGCCACGCTCGTCGAACTCTTCCGGAATGTGCTGACGAGATCTTTATCTTTAAAGACGCCGCCGAAGATCTGAGTATTTCCCACGTCTAAGCAAAGAATCATCCGGATCCTCCTCTCAAGGCTGTCTCCGCTTCTTGAAGCGTCGAGCCGTTGTCATAATTCTTCAGCAAATCGTGAAGCGTCGCGCCGGGTTCCGAAGCCAGCGCTGTCACTCGATCCACCAAAAGCGGCAGCGCCCGGACGATGTTATCGACAATTGTGATCGAGGCCGTCCGGGCGGTTCTCGATAAAGGGTTCAAGTCAATGGTGACGACTTTTCGGCCGGATTGAACGAGAGCCTCGCACCGATCGCCGTCTTCGAGAGGAACAAAGATCACATCCGCTTGATAAATCCCCTGGCCGTTCACGTAGCGCCGGTTGGACTGGAGGGAGGAAAGAACGAAGTCCTGCTCCGGAAGCAGGACTCGGCGCGCGCCGTGCGAGAGAAGGTGATTTTGGATCCGGACCTCGCGCTCTCGGCTCGCGTGAAAAAGATTCACTTCGAGCGGAGAATCGAGAACCTCCGAAAGCGCCGCCAGCTCTTGCGGGACTAGTGCCGCAGTATTTCCGTTCACGGAGATCACCGGGCGCCTGGCGGTGAGGAAAAGGGCGGCGGCCGCATCAATCGCCCGCGCGGCAAAATCATGCGTTTTTTCTCCAAGGAGATAATCGAACGCCTCGCCTCTTCCGTGTGCGAGAAGGCCGTCAAGAGAGGTGATCCCTTGCCGCACTCCTTCCGTGAGTTTGGTTCTCGTCAGAAGAGAAATCCGTCTCGGATGATTCGCGGGGATCTCCATTTGTGATTCCTGCGCTGTCATGTCATTCGCCATCAATCGTAGCTCTCGGCTTCGCTCGGGTATTGCGCCTCGTCAATTTCCCGAAAGAATTCCTCGAAGGCTTCGGATACCAAGGAGGCGCCATGCATGTATTTCCGCACGAACCGGGGCAGGCGTCCTGACGATAAGCCTAAGAGATCGGACGCCACGAGCACCTGCCCGTCCACGTCCGCGCCGGCTCCGATCCCAATGACCGGTATGGACAGGCGAGAGGAGATGCGGGAGCCCAGGCCGCGGCTCACGCATTCCAGCACGAGAGAAAAGGCGCCGAGGTCTTCGAGCTTTTTGGCGTCTTCAATCAACCGGGCCGCCGCGTCCTCCGTTCCTCCCTGCACTTTGTACCCTCCGAGCGCGAGCACGGATTGCGGCGTCAGCCCGATGTGGCCCATGACGGGAATCCCCGACTCGATGATATGAGAGATGATCTTCTCATTGCCCGCGACTCCTTCGAGCTTGACGGCGCTCGCTCCGGCGCGCGCCAGAGTTTCGACGGCCTTCATCGCGTCCTTCACGCCTCTCCGGTAAGAGCCGAAAGGGAGATCCCCGACAAGAAAGATGCTTGGACACGCCCGGCGAACGGCCGCGACATGCGAAGCCATCATCTCGACCGTAGCGTGAATCGTGCTCTCGAATCCATAGAGCGCCATCGCCACACTGTCCCCCACAAGGAGCGTGTTCACGCCGGCCTCAGCGGCCAACCGGGCAAAGATCGCATCGTAGACGCTGAGCATGGAAATCTTCCGGCCAGTCTTTTTCGCTTTCCGGAAATCCGAAACCGAGCGAAACGACCGTCGGGATAACTCCACATTGCGCGTTGCCACCTTGGGCGCGGATGGATCGAGAGAGAGAACCGAAGAAGAGTGTTCAAGAGATTGGGAAAACATATTTATTGGTACCCTCCAAAAGGTAGAGTCCTGAATCGCTTTCAACCTATCACAGAATCCTTTGAATGGGGAGTGGGAGATGGGGAGACGGGGAGATGGGGAGATGGGGAGATGGGGAGAGCTTAAATCCACCCGTCTCCCCATCTCCCCGTCTCCCCGTCTCCTATTGTCCGTTAGATCGGAGGATCCTGTCTTTGATTACTTTGAGCGACATTGGGTCAACGCGCTCGAAGACGTTGAAGACCGGCAGGCGGCGCGGCGCGATCTTCTTAATCTCTTCATAGACCGGGGGCGAAACGAGCAGAACGTCCGCCGACTTCAGCAGGGCTTTGACCTGAGCCGTCTCACTCAGCGTGCAGCAGGTCAGGTTGAGATCAGGGTTGTCCAATTCCGCTTTCAGCAGGTCTTTGTAAATGGCGGCTGATTCCTGATCGCGGCAGATGAAGCCGTACTTCGCTTTCTTGCCGAGGCTGTCGAGCCGGCGTCTGGTCTCCGGCGCCAGGTTGGTGATCAGCACCTCCACGCTGACAGGAAGGCCTCTGATCGCTTCCTTGACTTCATTGACGTGAAAGCCTGTCGTGATGATCAACATTCGTTTGATCTCTTCGTCGGGGAGCGCCTGGAGCTGATCTATCAACTCATCGGTCAGTACGGGCCTGACGGGAAGATTTAAATGCTTGGTTAGTATCTGGGAAATCTCCCTGATCTGAAGCTGATTGCATTCGGTGAAGATGATCTCCTGGCGGGACTGCTCTTCCTCCAGAGTGTCAAAGGCCTGCTCGAAGACTCTTCGCGCATCCAATAAGCCGGATGGTAGGCCAGATGGTAGACCAGATGGTAGACCGGATGATAAGCCGGAAGTCGCCTCCGTCCCCTGATGCAGATACTGCCTGATCAGATCGATTGCCGCCTGAACCGCAGCCGGGTCCTTCTCCGCTTCAGGCGCCTCGCGCGCTCGAATTGTCTTACCGGCGCCGGCTCTGGCGCGCAGGGCGTTCCCCCGATGGAGCGTGATGAATGTCCCCTGTCCCCGCCTCATGGAAATGAGGCCGTTCCTCTCCAGTTCTTTATAGGCCTTCCGCACAGTCTCGAAGGTGATGCCCAGTTCACCGGCCAGCGCGTTGACCGGCGGCAATTGGTACCCGTCCTGAACCGCGCCGGTGGAGATGTAGTATTCCACCTGGTCCTTCAACTGTAGGTAGAGGGGGATCTTGTTATTCTTATCCACAAACCAGCGAATCATCAGTCGTCTCTCTTTACATTCTTACAACGGGGTTGATGGCGATCTCATTTGGTTTTCAATCCAGCGGCGGTTTTATTGCTCAGTAAAGATATATAACTATATGTTTTATGGCAAGGAGAATTCGCGCCGTGGCGGTTTTAGGGGACGTAAAAAAACAACTTCCCGTTTTGCAATCCCCCCAACGGCAGTTGGGGGATGGTTAAGGCCCGACCTACATCAGCAAGCTGCTTGTTCTTTGAATCCCCCCAACGGCAGTTGGGGGATGGTTCAAGTCCGGCCTCCGGACTTTGTGAGTAACCGCGTCGTCTGCCGCAGAAAGCTTGGACTTTAACTATCCCCCAACTGCCGTTGGGGGGATTCGGGCAGCAGGCGCGTTTTTGTAGGCTGGACCTTAACCATCCCCCAACTGCCGTTGGGGGGATTCGGGAACTTAAATTTTTACGCGCCCTTAGCCTCAAGATTCATGCGGGGAGATTTATGCGGGAAATGTGATTGACATATTAACCTATATAACTATAATTTCCGAAACTTCAAATCAACGAACAGTGGCCGGCTGTCCGGCCTGTTTTACATAGACAAGCTGGTTTGCGCTGGGAATGAACTCCTGACCGGCTGAGTCGCGCGTCGTGACGCTGGGTGAGCGGACGCGGAGACTCAACGCCATGGTCTCGAGCTGAAGAATTCATCTATACCGTTGCTTCAATCAAATTCGGAAAGGAATCTTGCTATGCGTCGAAAGTTATTGCCGCTCGCTTCGCTTTTATATCTATGGTCGATCGCGTTCGCCGCGCCGGGTCTGGCGCAAGTCAGTTCGGCGACCGGCGCTGTTCAAGGGATCGTGACCGATCCCAACGGCGCCATCGTCCCCAACGCCACCGTCACGCTCAGCAACCAATCGCTGGGGATCAGCCGCAAAACCCAAACGCAATCCGATGGCGCGTATAGCTTCCCGCTCATTCAACCGGCGGACGGTTATCAGGTGACGGTTGAAGTGTTGGGATTTCAGCGCAAGGTCTTTCCCGAGATCGTCGTGCGCGTGACCGAGACCGCCGTGGTCAACATTCAACTGACCCTCGGCTCGACCGCCGAAGAAGTAGTGATCAGGGGCGAAGACGCGCAACCGGTGCAGACCACAAGCGCGACGCTCGGCGGCACGCTCGGCGGGCGCGTGATTACCTCGCTGCCGCTGGCGACGCGCAACATCATTGACCTGCTCGGCACCGACGCGGGAGTCGCCGCGGCGCTCGGTTCGCCGTCGCCCACCGGGCAAGGCTCCAATTCGCTCTTCGTCGCGGGCGCGCGCGCCACCGCCAACAACTACGTCATCAACGGCGTGGACGCCAACAACTACGAGTTCCACACGCTCGCGCCCGGCATCGTGCCGACTCCAAGCCCCGATTCGGTGCAGGAGTTCAAGACGCAGACCAGCCTGTTTGACGCGACGATGGGGCGCGGCTCCGGCGGCAACATCAACTTGATCACGCGGTCGGGCACGAAAGAGATTCACGGAGGCGTTTACGAATTCCACCGCGACCGCGCTCTCTCGGCCAACGATTTCTTCTTAAACCGCAGCAGTCAGCCGAAGCCGGCGCTGATCCAGAACATTTTCGGCGGCTCGCTAGGCGGTTCGCTGCCGAAAAATTTCTTTTACTTCGGCAACTATGAAGGCGCGCGGCAGAAGAATGGCGTGTCGGGCTCGGTCACGGGGCGCGCGCCTGTGCTTCCGGAAAAGCGCGACGCCGCGAGTCTCGCCGCGGCCTTCGGTCTGCCCGTGGACAGGATTGATCCGGTCGCCGTCAAGCTGCTCAACGCGCCCGGACCGTACGGCGGTTACCTCTTCGCGAGCGGGCAGGGAACGCCGGGCAAGCTCGGAACGTTTGCGTTCTCGGCGCCGGTCGTCTTCAACGGCGATCAATTCACGACGCGGATTGATAAGGACTGGACGCTCGCCGGCGGGGCCAATCGGGTCAGCGGCGCCTACTTCTGGAGTCGTGGGCGGCTGGTCAATCCAGGAGGCGCGGTCCCCGGCACGCTGGGCCAGGCCTACAGCTTCGATTTCGGCAACGATACCTTTTCGCTCAACGACACGCACACTTTCCGCTCGAACCTGTTCAACGAATTCACCTACGGCTTCGCCTGGCACAAACGAGACATCAACGCCATCGGCGGCGTGACGCTCGGCGACGTGGGGATGAGGCGGTTCAATCAGGCATTCTTCGACCGCACTCCGACTTTGGGCTTCACCGACGGCTCGCTCACCTGCTGCGGCTACGGGACCAGCGCCAATCAGACGCAGCATAACGCCTCGTTCAACATCCGCGACATGATCACGTGGATCAAGGGACAACACAGCCTGCGCTTCGGCTTCGAGCACCGGCGCTACCAGTTCAATTTCAACGCGCCGGTTTCACGCGGCTCCCTGACCTTTTCAAACATCTTCGCTAACGCGCTCGGCCCGCGCCCGGCGAACGTTGACGACCTGGCGATCCGCGACCTCCTGATCGGCGCGCCATCTTTCATCTCGGCCGGCAGCGGGGCGAACAACGTCGGATACCGCGCGCGCGATCAGATCGGCTTCGTTCAGGACGATTACCGCGTGACGCAGAGGCTCACGCTCAACCTCGGGTTGAGGTATGAATTCCTGGGCAATAACTTCGAGGTACAGAACCGGCTGGGCAACTTCGACCCGTCGCTGGTTCCCGACGAGGCCAAGCGGACGGGCGGCCCGGATTTGTTGAAAGGCTTCATCGCGCCCGCCGGCCTGAAGGGGTTTGGCACGCCGGGCGTCAGCCGCTCGACGATGAAGGATGACGACCTGAATAACTTCGCGCCGCGCGTCAGCTTCGCCCTGGACCTGTTCGGCAACGGTAAGGCGGCGCTCCGTGGCGGCTACGCGGTCTTCTTCCAGCGCGTCGCCGCCGGCAGCACCTTGCAGACGATCAGCAGCGTCCCCTTCGCTCTCAACACCACGATCACCAACACCACGCGCACGGGCATTCTCAACGATCCCTTTCCGGCGCTGCCTGTGCCGACCGAGTTCCCCTTGCTGCCGACGCCGCCCACGTTGACGGGCATCAACGCGGCGACGGGCGCGCCGGTCTTCACGGGGCTGCGGCTGAGCGTCTCGGCGGTCGACCGCAACATGCGCACGCCATACACACAGCAGTGGAACCTGACGACGCAGTATGAGTTCCTGCCGCGTTGGGTGGCTGAGCTGGGCTATCTCGGTTCGCACGGCGTCAAACTGCTCAACGGGGTGAGTCTCAACAACGCCCTGCTGCGCAACGCGAACAACCCGGCGGCCTTCGGCGTCGTGACCAACTCATCGGCCAACCGCGAGGCGCGCGTGCCGATCGTCGGCTTCACCGACGGCGGAATCTTCTGGATCACCAACGGTGGGAATTCGATCTACCACGCGATGCTGTTGAGCGTGAACCATCAGTTCTCGCGCGGACTGTTTTTCAAAGGCGCGTACACCTTCTCGAAATCAATCGACAACTATCCGGCCAACGCCGGCTTCGACATCGGCGGGACCGCCGCCGGCAACCAGTTCATCCCGGCGCTTAACCGCGGGCTGTCGGCCTTCGACGTGCGGCATCGGTTCGTCGTCACTTACGTCTACGACCTGCCGGGGCCGCGCAAGGGGCTGATGGGCGCGTTCTTCGGCGGTTGGACAATCAGCGGGATGACCACCTACCAGTCGGGCCTGCCCGGCAGCATCTTCCAAAGCATCGGCGCCACGTCGCTGTCCGGCACTGCGGGCTACGGCAACGTCTTGCCCGGCTGCCAGCTCGTCAATACCGGCGGCGACGTACAGAATCGCCTGAACAATTACCTCAACGCGGCTTGCGTCAGCGCGACGCCGCTGCTCACGGGCGGAACGACCTTCGGACCACTCTCGCCGTTTGAAGGGCCTGGCGATCAGACCTACACGATTGATTCGCGCGGGAGTGGCCGGTTGCAGGGCGCGAGCGGGCGCGGCATCTTCCGCGCCCCGTTCCAGCAGCGTTGGGATTTCTCGCTCGCCAGGCGATTTCCCTTGCGGCTGCTCGGCGAAGCGGGCAATGTCGAGTTCCGCGCCGAGTTCTTCAAGCTTTTCAACACGCCGATCTTCAACGGGCCGGGCAGCACGGTCGGGACGGCCACCTTTGGCCTTATCACGAGCACCGTTGACAACACGGGTAGGCAGGCGCAGTTTGCGCTGAAGCTGAACTTTTGAAGGTGACAGGCGCCGTCAGTAGATCGCGAAATGGACAAAGAGTTCCATTTGAGATTTGAGATTTGAGATTTGAGATTGGTCATTGTCCCGGAAATTGCCCAATGTTCATCGGCATCGAATTGAAATCGCCTTTGGCAATGGCCAATCTCAAATCTCAAACGGAAAATGGAAGTAACTGCTCAGCCCTGGGAGCGCAGGCGGCCTCGCCTGCTGGTTTCGGAAGAGGGCCGTCTCTGCAAGCCCAGCAGGCGAGGCCGCCTGCGCTCCCAGGGCTGAGCAGTTACAAATGGAAAATGATCTTCCTTCCTGATTTCGCGATTTACTGACGGTACATTAGCGCCGCAATCTTGTTCTTTCTCGCTGAGCCTTTTTCTTGATGGATTGGAGGTCAAATGAAAGCGTATCGAACCATTTCGAGCGTTGTTTCGCGCGCATGCCTGTCATCGCTGTTTATAGCCTTGATGCTCGCCCGAACTGCGACAATGCAAGGGAACGCCAGCGCCGACAAGTCCCCCAACCCGCCCGACCCGGCGGAAGTCGAAGCGGTCACCGGTTGGCTGAAAAGCAAAGCGGTTCCGCTGAAGAGCGTTGAGGCCGGTCACGGATTTGCCGACCTTCAACCCCTGAAAAAGATTTTGAAGGACGCGCGCATTGTGGGGCTGGGCGAGGCGACGCACGGATCGCGCGAGTTCTTTCAGTTCAAGCACCGGATGCTGGAGTTCCTGGTCAAAGAGATGGGCTTCACCGTCTTCGCCATCGAAGCCAGTTATCCGGCCTGCATGAACATCAACGATTACGTTCTTCATGGTCGGAGTGACCGCGCGGCGGCGCTGGCCAGTCAGAAGTTCTGGACCTGGGATACGAACGAAGTGTTGGAGATGATCGAATGGATGCGGATTTACAACGAGAAGGTCCCGGCGGGAAAGAAGGTCAAGTTCCTCGGCTACGACCTGCAACACTTCGGGCAGGGACTCGATCTGGTCATCGCCTACCTGAAGAAGGTCGCGCCGGAGTACGCCGAGACGGCTGAAGCCGCATACAAGCCGCTGCGTCTGAGCGTGCAGGAATACGGGAAGAGAAGCGAGGAAGAGATAAACCAGACGCGGGCGCGGCTGCGCGAGGTGATCGGCTTCCTGGCTTTCAACCAGACGCGCTTCGTTCGCCAGACTTCGGCCGCGGAGTTTGAATTCGTCATGCAACACGCGCGCATCCCGCTCCAGTTCGACGACAGCTACACCAGGTCGATGAAAGACCCGAAGTTTATCTTCACGCGCGATTACTACATGGCCGAGAACATCGAGTACTTGATGAAGACCGAAGGGCCGGGGACGAAGATGGTCGTATGGGCGCACAACGGCCACATCCTGACCGGCAACCTGGGACACTTGCCGGCGATGGGGAATTACCTCAGGAAATTCTTTGGCGACGCCTATTATGCGCTGGGCTTCAGCTTCAACGAGGGTGGTTTTCAGTCGCGCGACATGAGCCAGAAAGGCCGTGGCGCGCTGACCGAATTCACGCTCGGCCCCGCGCCCGCCGGGTCGGGGGATTGGTACTTCGCGCAGCCCGGCATCGCGAACTACATGGTTGATTTCCGCTCGGCCCCGAAGGAGGGCAAGGTCGCGCAGTGGCTGGCTTCGACGCTGACGATGCGCTCGATCGGCTCGGGCTTCTCATCCGACTGGCCGCAGAGGAACGTCATGGCGCCGACCGTCCTGAAGAACCATTACGACGGCATGATCTTTATCGCGAAGACGACGCGAGCGCGCCCCAACCCGACCGGCGCGCGCGGGCCGATGAGCGATTAGGTCTGATCGCCTCATCAAGCAATGAGAAGGAGGGAGAAAAGCAGTGAGAAGGAGGGAGGGACAGACATGAATCGCGGGAGCCAGGGCGCCACATTACATTTTTTGCGACGCTCAGAAATCAGCCCCTGGCCGGACCGAAAATGGGCGGCGGCGTTTCTTCCGGCTTTTTTGGTTTTGGCCTCCGCGTTTCACCTGGTCGTCAATCAGGCGGAGGCCCAGGATCGCGTGGTGGCGCTGGTGGGCGGCGCGGTGATCGATGGTACGGGGAAGGCGCCGCAAGCGAACTGCACCGTGCTGATCCGCGGCGAGCGGATCGCCGCCGTCGGTCCCAAGGTACAAATCCCTAAAGGCGCGACGGTCGTCAACGTCGCCGGCAAGACGATCATCCCGGGGCTGGTTGACATGCACGGGCACATGTACGCGCGGGCCACGCCGGAGATGCGCAGTCAGTTCGAGGCGTATCCGCCGCTCTATCTGGCCGGCGGAGTGACGACGGTGCGCTCGCCCGGCGATTTCGATCCGGAGGGCATGGTCGCCCTGCGCGAGCGGATCAAGCGCGGCGAAGCGACGGGACCGCGCATCTTCACCGCCGGCCCTTACTTCGACAACGACCCGTCGCAAGTGCTCTGGATCAAGGGCGTCAAGACGCCGGAGGAGGCGCTCGATCAATTCAACCGGTGGAAGGATCGGATTGATTACGTCAAGTTCTACACGCGGATCACCGAACCCGAATTCCGCGCCGTTATGGACGCCGCGCGCAAAGCGGGCATTCCCACCACCGGCCATCTGGGATCGATCACCGCGACGCGCGCCGTCGAATTGGGAATCAACGGGCTGGAGCATGGCATCTTCGCCATGTCCGAGTTGAGCAAGGCCAATAGCCAGGGCGGCGCCTGCGCTCTAGGCGACCTCGATTTGAACAGTCCGGTGGTGGAGAACCTGGTCGCGAGCATCGTGAAGAACCGCGTGGCGATTGACCCGACCGTCGTTGTCTTCCAACTCTCGCCGCCGATCTTCGAGCCGGTCACGCCCGATTGGTTGAAGTACCTCAGCGCCGAAGCGCAAGCCCATCAAACCCGCTTGCTGTCCACTGTGGCGTCGGGCGCCGCGTCGGGGAACCCGGCCGCGGCCGAGTGCCAGCGGCGGGCGCTTCAATCACAGTTGCGCTTCATCAAGAAAGTGCATGACCGCGGCGGGATATTGATCACGGGCACCGATCCGGTTTCGCCTCGATTGATCCCCGGCTATGGGCTGCACCGCGAACTGAAAAATTTCGTTGACGCCGGACTCACGCCGGTCGCGGCGATCAAAGCGGCGACGCTGAACGCCGCCATCGCATTGCGCCGCGAAAAAGAGATGGGGACGATTCAGCCCGGCAAGCTGGCCGACATGGTGGTCATCGGCGGCGACCCGGCCACGCGCATCGAGGACATAGGCAAGACGGAGATGGTTATCAAGGGGGGCGTTCAGTACGATCCCGCGGCTTTGCGCAAATCGGCCGAGGGACAAGTTAAATGAAGCCCGCATCGGAAGGAGAGTGAAGATGAGCGTCGAACCTAAATCAAAGCGCACAACTTTGAAACACCGACTTTGCCACAGAGCCACGGAGCCACGGGGGGAAAATCATAAAGATCAATGGAGATACACTTTTTCTATTCATACCCTCCGTGGCTTCGTGGCTGTGTGGCTAATTCAGTTGCGCCAATCTCGGTTGGTTCGATTCAGACGCATGGCTATTACCGCCGCTGTGATCGCGAGTTTCATGTTCGCGTCAACGGCAGCCGAGAGGCCTTATCTCGACGCGGCGTTGCAAGCGGCGAAGTGGATTCGGTCGAGCGCAATTCGGATCGACAGCGGGATGGTGTGGCCTTCGGACCCGCGAGACGCAAAGACGGTGAACACGAGTCTCTACAGCGGGACGCCGGGAGTGATTCTCTTCTTCCTCGAAGCTTACCGCTCGACGGACGACCAATCGTATTTGAAAGACGCGCGCGCCGGGGCCGATCATTTATTGACCGCGCTCGCGGGCGTCTCGGAAGCCGGACTTTACACCGGCGTGTCGGGCATCGGCTTCACTCTGGCGGAGACTTTCAAAGCCACGGGCGACGCCAAGTATCGCGACGGCGCGCTGCGATGCGCGCAGTTGATCCGCGAGCGCGCGGTCAAGGCGGACGGCGGCATAGAGTGGAACGACTCGACAGACATCATCAGCGGCTCGGCCGGCGCGGGTCTCTTCCTGCTCTACGCCGCACGCGAGTTGAAAGACTCCGCCGCCCGCGAGACGGCCGTCCAGGCGGGCCGGCGGTTGATCGCGCTGGGGAGGCCGGAAGCTGTGGGGATCAATTGGCGCATGAGTCCCAAGTTCCCGCGCTCGATGCCAAACTTCTCGCACGGCACGGCCGGGGTCGCTTACTTTTTCGCGACGCTCTACTCTGAAACGAAGAAGCAAGAGTTCCTCGACGCGGCGATCGCCGGAGCCAATTACCTGAAGTCGATCGCAAACACCGAAGGCGAAGGCTGCCTGGTCTTTCATCACGAACCGGACGGGAAGGATTTGTATTATCTTGGCTGGTGCCACGGCCCGGTGGGCACGGCGCGTCTCTTCTATCGGCTGTATCAAGTGACCGGCGACAAGGTTTGGATGGAATGGACTGAAAAATCGGCTCGCTCGGTCATGGCGAGCGGCATCCCGGAGAAACAGACGCCGGGCTTCTGGAACAACGTCAGCATTTGTTGCGGCTCGGCCGGAGTCGCCGAGTTCTTCTTGAACCTGAGCCGCGTCACGCGCGCATCGAAGTACCTGGAATTCTCCAAGCGCGTAACCGCGCAGTTGCTCGCGAAGGGGACGCGCGACGAGACGGGGCTGCGTTGGGTTCAGGCGGAGCACCGCGTCAAGCCCGATCTGTTAGTCGCGCAGACCGGATACAACCAAGGAGCCGCGGGAATCGGCATATTGCTGTTGCGTCTGGACGCTTTTCAGCAGAGCCAACAGAAGAAGAAGTCGTTGGGCGCCTTGCCGGACTCGCCGTTTTAAGCGACGCCGCCGAACAAAGTCTCAAAGCCTCAGACATGAAAATGTAGAAGAGGAAAATGTGGGAGAGGAAAATCAGAACTCTCATTTTCCTCTTCTACATTTTCATGTCTGACGGTTGGCGCTGTATTGAGAAAGGAATAGATGATGACGACTCGCAGAAACTTCATCAGGAACGGCCTCGGAGCGCTGGCGACATTGACCGCCCTATCGCGCAGCGCCGCATCCTCGCCCAGGATAGGGGAACAAGAAGAGACGGCTTCCGCGCAGGAGCTTTATCAGCGCGCGATTGTAATTGACACCTTGGTCAACGACAGCCCTCGGTTCGACGCCCGGCGCGCCATCGAGGCCGGGATGACCGCCGCCGTGGTGGACCTCACGATCTTCCCCAGAAATTTTCCGAACGCGATCCAGGCGCTGGAGCAATGGAACGCCGCTTTCGCGAAGGCCGACTCGCTGTTCATCAAGGTGGTGAACGGCGCAGGCCTCCGGGCGGCCAAAGAGCAAAAGAAGTTCGGCGTCATCCTCGCCTGTCAGGACGCCCAGATCCTCGACGCCTCGACGGCCTCGGTCAACGACTACAACCTTCAAAACCTGAAACGGTTCTACGATCTCGGCCTGCGCGCGCTCCAATTGACGCACAACGAGCGCAACGGACTCGGCGATTCGTTCCGCGAGAAGACCAACGCGGGGCTGAGCCGGTTGGGCGAGAAAGTCGTCGCGGCCATGAATTCGCACGGCATGCTCATCGATCTCTCCCACTGCGGCGATACGACGACGATGGAGGCGATCCGGCTCTCGAAGAAGCCCTGCGCCATCACTCACGCCGGCTGCCGGACATTGTGCCGGACGCTGCGCAATAAAACGGACGAGCAGATCCGCGCCCTCGCCGATCGCGGCGGCGTCTTCGGCGTGTTCAACATGAGTTTGTGGCTGACCGAGCGCGCGACGACCTCAGTCAACGACGTGCTCGACCACATCGACCACGCCGTGAAGGTCGGCGGCGTCGATCACGTCTCCTTCGGCAGCGACGGGCCGGTACTCGAAAACACAACGCCCGAGGATCAGTATTTGAAAGGCATGCGTGGCTACGCCGAACGCAATCTCGGCCTGCCGGGCGCGGAATGGACGCCTTCGCATGTGATCGTGCGCGAACTGAACACGCCGCAACGCCTTTACCGCCTGGCCGAAGCCCTGACCAAGCGCGGCTACAAGGCCGCCGAGGTCGAGAAGATCATCGGCGGCAACTTCCTGCGGTTGTTTCACGATGTGTGTGGGTAAGAAGACTGTCTTCAATCGAGAAGGTTGCTCGCGTCTCCGCGTGTTATCGTCATTGCCGTCTCCGCCTGATATTCCCCTTGATGCGCGCCTCGCCGTCCTGTCGTTACATGGACGTTCTGTATTTCAGCCTGAGTATTTCCATCGTTCTTGCTGATCACATTATGTAGCGGGTAAACTCACGAGCCTCGTAATACTCGTAATATCTGGCATTTCAGAAATTGTAAGATGAGTAAACTTACCCTTCCTCAACTTGAACGACATCTTTATAAAGCTGCTGACATTCTTCGTGGGAAGATGGACGCCTCCGAATTCAAGGAGTACATCTTCGGAATGCTGTTTCTCAAGCGCGCCTCGGACGTATTCGCTGAGAGCCATGAGCGGGTGGTCGCGAAACTAAAGGCCGCGGGACGGACGGATGCGGAGATCGCGGAACGCGCAGAACGCCCGCAGTTTTACCCCGATATCTTCCTTGTGCCTGAAGTATCCCGCTGGGAGCACATCGTCAGGAATCAGCATCAGGATGATGTCGGCGATCTGCTGAACATAGCGCTGAGCAAACTGGAGGCGGAAAACGCTGGCTTGCTAAGCGGTGTGCTGCGGCATATCAACTTCAAACGCGAAGTCGGCAAGACCAGGTTGACTGATGACAAGCTGCGCCAACTCATCAAGCATTTCAATAAGCGGCTGCGTGATGAAGACTTCGAGTTTCCCGATCTGCTCGGCGCGGCGTATGAATTTTTGATCAAGCAGTTCGCGGATTCAGCCGGAAAGAAAGGCGGCGAGTTTTATACGCCGCGTGACGTTGTTCGGCTGATGGTGGAAATCCTCCAGCCGCAGCCGGGCATGCGCATTTACGATCCCTGTGTCGGTTCCGGCGGCATGCTGATCTTGTCGAAGCAGTATGTTGAAGAACACGGCGGCGATGCGGAAAATCTGAGCCTGTGTGGGCAGGATGAAAATGGCGGTGTCTGGGCGATCTGCAAAATGAACTTAATCCTGCACGGCATTAAAAAGGCCGACATTCAGAGCGGTGACGTGCTCACCAGTCCTCAGCACATCCATGACGGAGGGCTGTTGCGCTTTCACCGCGTCATCAGCAACCCGCCTTTCAGCCAGAACTACTCCAAGAAGGATATGCAGTATAAGGACCGGTTTCGTCACTATGCGCCGGCCACCGGCAAGAAAGCGGACCTGATGTTCGCGCAGCATATGCTGTCGGCGCTGTTTGAGGGCGGAATGATGGCGACGGTGATGCCGCATGGCGTGCTCTTTCGCGGCGGCGATGAGAAAACAATCCGCCAGAGCTTCATTGATGAAGATGAGTTGGAGGCGATCATCAGTCTGCCGCCCAATCTGTTCTATGGTACCGGCATCCCGGCCTGCATTCTGGTGATGCGGGCGCGCAAGGGTGGCGCGTCGGGCAAACCGTCCGAACGCCGCGGCAAGACGCTGTTCATCAACGCCGACGCCGAATATGCGCAGGGACGGGCGCAGAATTACCTGCGGCCCGAACACATTCAGAAGATCGCTTCGACGTTTCACCGCTTCGAGTCCGTCCCCGGTTACTCGCGCGTCGTTGAGCGCGCCGAGCTTGCCAATGAGGATTACAACTGCAACGTCCGGCGGTATGTGGACAATGCGCCGCCGCCGGAGCCGCACGACGTGCGCGCCCACATTCTCGGCGGCGCGCCGCAGCCCGAAATTGAGGCGCAACGCGAACTGTTCACCGCTCACGGTTTCGACCCGGCCGGCATTTTCGTGGCGCGTGAATCGCGAAGCAGCCAGGACCACACGGCCACTGAGTATTTCGACTTCCACACCTCGCTGACCGAGCGGCGCGACATCAAAACCGCTGTTGAATCGAACCAGGGCGTAAAGGACAAAGAGGAACTGACGCGCCGGACGATGCTTGAATGGTGGGAGCAGCATCAGGGCCAGATTGCGCAGCTTCCGGTCGGACGCCTGCTGATGAAGACGCGCAACGAATTGCTGACGACGTTTAATGAAGCAATGACGCCGCTCGGCATGCTCGACACGTGGAAAGTAGACGGCGTGATCGCAAGCTGGTGGAACGAAAATCAGTACGACCTGAAAGGGCTCGTTGCACAGGGCTTCGGCGGGCTGATTGACAGTTGGGTCGACACGATCCGCGCCGCGATGCAGCCGGACGAGGACGATGACTAAGAGGAAAAAAAATCGAGCAAGCCGAAATACGACCCGCTCGG
>Ga0187894_10001395_pt1 | contig 31119 bp, 30 predicted proteins | sample GBC1701081metaG_FD_136650 | JGI IMG/M metagenome (GOLD analysis project Ga0187894, IMG submission 136650) | White microbial mat communities from a lava cave in the Kipuka Kanohina Cave System on the Island of Hawaii, USA - GBC170108-1 metaG ...
TGGTTGACGAGGTTGCGTTGTGCGGGCCGCGCGAGCGGATCGCCGACAAACTCGCGGCGTGGAAAGAGTGCGGAATTACAACGCTGATCTGCGGCGCGTCGGACATCAACGCCTTGCGCATGATGGCCGAGCTGGCGTCGTGATTGATTAACAACAAGGAGAGTGAATATGGCAGAGGTTATACCCAGTAAGTATCAAGACCTTTTCGACAAGAAAGTTTTTGCAGGCCTGGTCACATTGATGCCTGACGGTTCGCCGCAGATCACGCCGGTCTGGATTGATTTCGACGGCCAGCATGTTTTGGTCAACACCGCCGCGGGCCGCCGGAAGGACAAAAACCTGCAACGCGACGGGCGCGTGGCGTTGATGCTGGTTGATCCCGACAATCCGTATCGCTACCTGGAAGTTCGTGGCAGCGTCGCCGAGCGCACCCACGATGGCGCGGATGATCACATCAACAAGATGGCGAAGAAATATCTGGGCAAGGACATCTATCCGTTCCGCCAGCCGGGCGAAGTGCGCGTGCTTTACAAAGTCAAGCCGGAGCGTTTCAGCTCGATGGGCTGAAGGCATTCGCTGAATCGAAACAGCAAAGATTGGTGCGAACCACGAAGAAACGAAGAGCGCGAAGGGCGGTTTGAAGCCACTTCTCTGGTGTTCTTCGTTTCTTCATGGTTTGAACATCTTGACCAATGTTTTAGGAAGGCTGAAATGGGCGTTGCAATGCGCAATCGCGAGACGGCGGCTGGTTGGGCTTATCACGACGCGACGAAACATTCGTTCCAAAGCGTTCGCCACAACGCCCATTTTCTTGACTGGCCCAACAAACCGCTGCCCTTCAAAATCTACACGACGCTCGACCGCATCGAGCTGCCGCGCGAAGTCCCGCCGCTCGATATGCCTGCGCTCGAAGCCATATCGAGTGGGGAGTGGGGAGCGGGGAGCGGGGAATGGGGAGCGGAGGAAAAAACTATCTTCCCCACTCCCAGTCTAAAAGACCTCGCACAGATCCTCTACTACTCGGCTGGCATCACTAAAATCAAAAATTATTCGGGCGGTGAGATTATGTTTCGCGCGGCGTCATGCACGGGCGCGCTTTACGAGATCGAGTTGTATCTGGTCTGCGGCGATCTATCTGGTCCGGAGGCGGGTCCGGAGGCCGATTTGGAAGCGGGCGTCTATCACTTCAGCCCGCATGATTTTTCGCTTCGACGTTTGCGCGCGGATGATTATCGCGGCGTGATCGGGCGCGCTACCGCGGGGGAATCGAGCGTGATTCACGCGCCGGTGATGATTATTTGCACTGGCGTGTACTGGCGCAACGCCTGGAAGTATCAGGCTCGGACTTATCGCCATTTCGGCTGGGACAACGGCACGATGCTCGCGAATCTGCTGGCGACGGCCACGGCTCTCAATCTGCCCGCGCGCGTCGTAATGGGGTTTGTTGATGAAGACGTGAATCGTTTGCTCAACCTGGATACTGACCGTGAGGTCGCGTTTTCGATGGTTTCGCTGGGCAGGACTTCAGCGCCCTCGCCTGAGGCGCCCGCTGAAATCGAACAATTGGTCTTGGAAACGGAGCCGCTTTCGCCAAGCGAAGTTGATTATCCGGCGATGCGCGAAATGCACGCGGCTTCGTCGCTGGATGATGAGGACGAAGTCCGCCAGTGGCGCGGAGCCATGCCTGAGCCGAAAAACCCGCCGCCGCAAGGACAATTGATTCCGTTGAAACCTTTGGGAGCCGACCGAATGTCGCGCGAGGGGATCGGATCAGTGATTTTGAAACGCGGCTCGACCAGGCGGTTCGCGCGCGGCGGTAGCGTCAGCTTCGAGCAGTTTTCGACATTGCTCTATCGTTCGATGCAGGATATTCCGGCGGATTTTCTCGACGCGGGCGCGCCGCATCTCAACGAACTCTACCTGATTGTCCACGCAGTTGACGGATTACAACCGGGCGCCTATGCGCTCGATCGGGACAAGTGGGCGATTGAGCTGATCAAAGCCGGAGAGTTTCGTAAAGAGGCGGGTTATTTGGGGCTGGAGCAGGCGCTGCCCGCCGCCGCCGCCGCGACGATATTCTTCGTCGCGGATCTGAACGCCATCTTCGAGCGGTTCGGCAATCGCGGCTACCGCGCCGCGCAACTCGAATCAGGAATCATCGGTGGCAAGATGTATCTGGCGGCTTACGCGCAAGGCTTCGGCGCGACTGGGCTGACTTTTTATGACGACGACGTGATCGAATTCTTCTCTCCGCGCGCGCAAGGCAAGAGCGCGGTCTTCCATATCGCCATCGGCAAATCGGCGAAGCGTGGAATGGAAGTGATAAGCGGGTGATCCGATGACTATATGCCATATGCCATATTTCATATGAAATATGGCATATGTTTGATCAGATGTTTGATCAGACGGTCATGTGACACTTCCCGTCAAAGAACGCCCCGTGCTCGATGTTCAGGTCCGGTGTGAAGATGTCGCCGGTGACTCGCCCGCCGGAACGAATCTGCACTTTGTATTTGGCCGTGATGGTTCCTTCCACCGTGCCAAAGATCTCGACGAACCCAGCCTCGATTGTCGCCTGAACGTATCCCTTTTCGCTTATCACCAGGCTGCCAGAGTCCGAGAGCACCTTGCCTGAGATTTTGGTCTCCACTCTCATCACCTCAGTGAATTTCACCTCGCCTGTTAGCTCCATTCCCTCGCACAAACGCGTGCGCAGTTCCGTGGGAGGAGACAGCGATGGGGTATTGAATTTCATGTAGAAAAGCCTCCTTCTTAGTTGATGGTTTACGGAGGGGGAACTGTTTTATAGAGCATTGAAGAGCTACCTTATGTCGCAACAGCGATTAACTAATCTTTCAATGCGAAGCTAATACCAATCCCAGCAGTTTGTCTTTGGATTGCGCTTATCATGCCCTATTTTTGCGCCGCTCACCAGCGGCGTCTACATCATTTAATCGAGAGGCGGACCTGATCGGGCATTTTTACTGAGCGGAGCCGGTGGGGGATGTCCATTGCGGTGAGCAGTTCGTAGGCGGGGCCGCCTTCCCCACGCCGGATAAATTCCGACACGTCATTCGGATCGTCAATGTCGAGCGTGATGCGATGGAGTTCAATCACCCTGCAATCCGCTTTGATCCGCTCAGCTTCCGCCAGATGTTTGGCCAGGCTGCCGGGGCCGAAATGTGAGGGGAAGAGATCGGGAGGACGACGCAGGATCGCGTTTGTTCCCGCCCCATCGCGCGAGGGAACGATTACAACCGACGGCGCCTCGCCGTCATGTTCGAGAACCGTTTCGATGTCGCCGGCGGTGACGAGCGGCAGGTCAATCGGCAATCTCAAGACCGCGGTTGCGCCGCGTTTCTTCACTTCTCTCGATCCGAAATCCACCGAGGCGCTTTCTGAAATCTGTTCGGTCTCGGCGATCAATTCCATCCCGTATTTCCGGGCTAGCTCGATGGCGGGCGCGTAGAGCGTGACCACGGCGATTCGGTCAACATTCCGCGCGCTGGCCGCCGCGGCGAATGTGTTTTCGAGCATCGCCCACGCCAGGCGGGTCCGTTCCTCCTGCGTCATCAGCAAGGCGAGGCGTTGCTTCGCGCGCGTAAGATCTTTGACGGGGATCAGGATGTAGCGCATAGACGGAGGGACGGAGGGACGGAGAGATAGAGAGACAGAGGGACGGAGGGACGAAGAAGTATAGAGAACTTCAGGCGCGGGGTCCCTCTGCCTCTCTATCTCTCCGTCCCTCCGTCTCTCTGTCTCTCCGTCTCTCCGTCTCTCATTCTTATTGATTTTCCCGGTACCACGCGACGGTGCGCTCCAGACCTTTGGCTAATCCGACCAGGGGGCGGTAGCCAATCAGCTCTTCGGCGCGCGAAATGTCTGCAAGCGAATGGCGAACGTCGCCGGCGCGCGTCTCCTCGTACCGGGCGGGGAGATTCGCGCCGATGACCTTCTGCAATTCAGCGAGCAGTCGGTTGAGCGTGATTCGCTCACCAATGCCCAGGTTCATAACCTGTCCAATCGCTTCATTGGATTCAGCCGCGCGTAGATTCGCGTCCACCACGTTGGCGATGTATGTAAAATCGCGCGACTGCTCGCCGTCGCCGTAAATCACTGGCGATTGGCCTTTCAACAGAGCCGTGATGAATTTCGAGATCACGCCGGAATACGGCGAAGACGGGTCCTGCCGTGGCCCGAAGACGTTGAAATAACGCAATGAAACAGTTTCAAGCCCGTAAACTCGCGTAAAGACCTGACAGTAATATTCGCCGAAAAGCTTCGCCGCCGCGTAAGGTGAGAGCGGGCTGGGTTGCATGTCTTCTCGTTTCGGCAGCGTTTCGGTCTCACCATAGGCCGAGCTGGACGCGGCGTAAACAACCCGACGCGCGCCGGCCTCGCGCGCGGCCATTAAAACATTAAAAGTCCCGTTGACGTTGATGTCGTGATTGAGGGCGGGTTCGGCCACAGAACGCGGCACCGAAGGCACTGCGGCTTGATGGAAGATTACGTTCGCGCCTTGGGCGGCTCGCAACGTTGTTGTGTAATCGCGGATGTCGCCCTCGATGAATTCGATCTCGTCAGCAATCAGCGATAGATTCTCACGGCGCCCAGTAATTAAATTATCCAGCACGCGCACGCGGTCGCCGCGTTTGACCAGCGCTTCGGCGATATGCGAGCCGATGAATCCAGCGCCTCCAGTCACCAGATACAGCTTCCTGTCTCCCACGTGGATGTTTCCTTTCTTTCGGCTTCGGCGCCTTTGGGAATGGCGCCCGGGTTAATCTTCGACGGCTTCCGTTACGCCGGATGCGAATACACATTCGACGCGCGCCGCCACAAGTTTCATCACATTAACCGTAAATCGTAAACGCCGCCAGCGTGGCCGCGCTCGAACCCCTGTCATATGCCATATGGCAGGGGCAATGGAAAGCATAGTTTTATGGCCGTTCGGTCACCCGACGCCCTTCAATCCTGAATTGGCCGCTTAGCATTAACGAGACCGCCTCGGCATAAATTCTGTGCTCTTCGACCAGGATTCGAGCCGAGAGCGTTCCTTCAGTGTCCCCGGGCAACACAGGAACGACGGCCTGTTTGATGATCGGACCGTGATCCAGCTCTTCGTCAACCAAGTGCGCTGTGCAGCCGGAATATTTGACACCGTAATCAATCGCCTGCCGTTGCGCGTTGAGTCCGGGGAAAGCCGGAAGCAGCGATGGATGGATGTTCAGAATGCGACGCTCGAATTCGCGCGTGAACCACGACGAGAGCAGCCTCATATAACCGGCCAGACAGACCAGGTCAACCTTGTGGGCGCGCAATTCAGCGGCCACCGCGCGGTCGTGCTCTTCGCGCGTCTTTCCACGGTGATCCAACGTCGCGGTTTCAACGCCGCGTTCGCGCGCCTTTTCAAGACCGGCGGCGGTCGAAACATTGCTGATGACGATTGCGACCTCGGCGCCGGGGATGCGGCCGTCGGCGACCGCGTCAACCAGCGCCAGCATATTTGATCCACGGCCTGAAATCAGTATGCCAATTCTTTTCACCACTTCTCGAAAACCCTGGGAACTATCAAAAGGGACTTATATGTCTCATGGGATTTATAAGTCCCATTCATTTTGTTGATCGCAGATTCGTTTCAAACAGTTTCAAAATCCGCTTGTATTCGTCGGCCCAGCTCGAGGCGCGCTCGAACCCGTGGTCTTCGACCGGGTAGACGGCCAGTTCCCAATTCTCTTTCCGCAATTCGATCAGACGTTGGACCAACCGCACCGTGTCCTGGAAATGGACGTTGACGTCAACCATCCCGTGACAGATCAACAACGCGCCTTTCAAACCTCCGGCAAAATAGATCGGCGAGCTTTGCTTGTAGGCTTCGGCGTCGTTTTGCGGGACGTTGAGGATGCTCGATGTGTACTGGTGATTGTAATGCGCCCAATCGGTGACGGGGCGCAACGCGGCTCCGGCGGCGAAGACGTCCGGCTCGGTGAACATCGCCATCAGCGTGATGAAGCCGCCGTAACTGCCTCCGTAAAGGCCCACGCGTTTCGGGGCAACGCCGTGCTCGGCCACCAGGTATCGCGCGGCGTCAACGTGGTCGGTCAAATCCTTGCCACCCATGTGGCGGTAGATTCCGGCTCGCCAATCGCGCCCGTAACCGGCCGAGGCCCGGTAATCAACATCCATCACGATGAAGCCGCGTTCCATCAGCAGATGATGGAACATATATTCGCGGTAATAACTGCTCCACCATTTGTGGACGTTTTGCAGATAACCTGCGCCGTGAACGAAGAGCGCGGCGGGGCCGCCCTTCTGCCATTTCGCGGGTTTGTAGAGGCGAGCGCGAACCTCAGCGCCGTCGCGGGCTTTGAAAGCGACGATCGGCGGGTCAATCCAGTTGTAGGCGGAGAACTCGTCAATCGGCGAAGTGGTGACCTGTTTGATCTCACCGGCCGAAGCGTTGGGCTTGTTCGGCGCGATGTAAAGCTCCGGCGGTTTGTTGCTGTACGACCGCACGATCGCAAGCGTCGTTTCGTCGGGCGAGATCGTCGCCTGATTGTTTCCGGGCATGGTGGTGATGCGGATGCGCTCGCCGCCGGTCACGGGCATTGAATACAGGTGACGTTGGCCCAGGTCGCCCTCGCTCGAAGTAAAATAGAACTTCGTCTTATCGTCCGACAGCCGCACGTCGGAGACTTCAAATTGCCCCGATGTCAACTGCTTCGGTGTTTCGGCGCCGTCAATCGAAGCGGTATAGAGATGCGACCATCCGTCACGCTCGGATTGGAAGTATGCGGTCTTGTTGTCGCCGAGCCATCCGAGCGTAAATGCGCCCGGGCCGCCCACCCAGGCGTCATCGCGCTGATGGTCCAGAACTTTCGTTTTGCCCATGGCCGGATCAATTAACAGCGTCCAGCGATCCTTGTTGTCAGCCGAGCGCGCAAGCGCGACGGCGTTTTTGCCGTCCTCCGACCATTGCGGATTGAGAAACTGCACGTTGCGTTCGCGCTCCTGCGCGCGTTGCGACGCGCCCTGCGCCTCCGATGCCTGCGATGGCGGTTGCGCCAGGCGCTGGTTCGGCTGCTGGGTCTGCTTCTGGCCGTGATCAACCCAGGTCACGTCGCCGGTCTCGACCGAAATGATCGCCAGGCGCGTGCGGCTCTGCTCGTCGCCCACCTTGTTGCGGCTGGGAATGTCTTCGGTATAGGCCGACTCGGTAACATAATTCGGCACGATGGTGTTCTTCGCGCCCGACGCTGGCTGGATTACCGAAACGAGCACGGACTTGCCGTCGGGCGAGAGTTGCAGGTTGGCGACCGATTGGCCGGCTGGCGGAGTGAAAGGTTTACGCTTCTCGCGCTGTTTGCGCTTGGCTTCCTGCTCTTCGCGGTTCTGCGCGCGCTCGCGGACCGCTTCGATCAATTCACGCTCTTCCTTCTTGATGTGCTCCTGGCTCTCGTTGCCGCGCTGTGGCGACGCTTGACCGGAGGCTCCTCCGCCCTGCCGCTGCCCGCCGAGACCGCCTCCGCCGAGGCCGCGTTGTGGCGCCGTTGATTCCGCCGGCGCGCCCCCGGCGCGGATGTCTGTGAGCTGCGTCACGCCTGCGCCGTCCAGCGCCATCCGGTAAAGATTGTTTTGCCGCGTGAAGACAATGCTCTTCTGGTCTTTCGTGAACCGCGGACTATTTTCGCCATCAATCGTGCTGGTGATCTGGCGGCGCTCGTTCTTCACGTGGTCGTAAATGAAGATGTCGCCTTCGTCGGTGAAGACCGTCATCGTCTTATCTTTCGACAGATCGCCTGTGAGCGGCGGAGCCAGTTTCGCTTCGTCTTCCGAAAGTTTGCGCAGACCGCCGCCGTCGCGGTTGACGACGTACAGATCAGGCTCTTTCAATCGCGCTTCGCCTGCGCGCTTCCAGCGGAAATAGACGCGCTTGCCGTCCTGTGACCAATAGACGCGCGTCGGTTCGTACCCGACCAGATCGGGGCCGCGCATAATGCTGTCAATGGTCAACTCGAATTTTTTCGGCGATGATTGTGACGATTGTTGTTGCGCGAAAGCAGGAGAGGGAAACAACAGCGCACATACGCACAATAAAGAGAGTGAGCGATAGAGGGGTGATCTTTTCATTAATTCTCCATTACTGATGTTGTTCCAGCCCTTCTCATAAGCCGTCTCCACAACGTGATTGATCAAATGTCGCCGTAGTGGGAGGGGAGTCCCCTGGTCAAATAAAAGCTTCATCGCTATGCTGCCAGGCGATCTTCTTTAAGGCTTTGGATCGCGTATTCGAGGACGGCTATTACCTGTTCTCTGGTGACGCCGGGGAACCAGGCTAGAAAGTCGTCAATACTGGCCCCGCCCTCAAGGTTCTCAAACAGCGCGGTTACAGGAACGCGTGCGCCGTGAAAAACCCATGCGCCGCTGACTTTCTCAATGTCACGCTCTACCGCATCACATAGAGTCCAGTCCATCATAAAAATCTCCTGCGAATATTCAACATCTTTAGCCGCGACGACTCAAACGAACCGTACCTTTCTGGTCCCATCCACAACCTCGCCGATGATGTAAAACTCCTGGCGGGCGTAATTGAGCTGGTCTCCGACGAATTGCAGGAATTGCGGGCTGGTGATGACGACCATGCCTATGCCCAGGTTGAACGTGCGCAGCATGTCTTCGTGCGGCACGCCGCCGATCTTCCGCATCAGCTCGAATACAGGGAGGATTGGCCAACTGCCCTCCTTAATCGCCACGTCGACATTGGTCGGCAGGATACGGGGGATGTTTTCGACCAGCCCGCCGCCGGTGATGTGCGCCAGGCCTTTGATCACTCCCTCGTGTTCGATCAGTCGTTCGAGCGCCGGCAGATAGCTTTTGTGCGGCTTCAACAACTCTTCGGCGATGGTGCAGCCGAGTTCGGGCGCCTGCTGGTCGAGCTTGTATCCGGCGGTATCGAAAAACAGCTTGCGCGCCAGACTATATCCGTTTGTGTGCAAGCCCACCGACGGCAACCCGATCGCGACGTCGCCCGTGGTGATGCGTGAACCGTTGATGATCCTGCGGCGATCAACCATGCCGACGATAAAACCCGCGATGTCGTATTCGCCGTCGGCGTATAGTCCGGGCATTTCGGCCGTCTCACCTCCGAGCAATACGCAATTGCTTTCGCGGCAGCCGCTGGCCAATCCCTCGACAATTTGAGAGACGACCTCGGGGTTGAGTTTTCCCATGGCGATGTAATCGAGGAAGAAGAGTGGTTTGGCGCCCTGCGCCAGAATGTCGTTGATGCAATGCGCTACCAGGTCGTAACTGATGGTGTTGTGAGCGCCGGTGGCGAACGCGACTTTGAGTTTCGTGCCGACGCCGTCGCAGCTTGCTACCAGAACCGGCTCGCGCGAGTCAGCGAAAGCGCCATTGAACATTCCGCCAAAGCCGCCGATTTCGGAAAGAACGTTTTCGTTGAATGTCGTGCGCGCCAGCTTTTTGATTCGCTCGGTCGCCCGATTCGCCGCGTCAATGTCAACTCCCGCGTCTTTGTATTTGATCGGATCACTCATAATTTGAATTCGGTTTGTTGGGGATCGCTGTTTTCGGTCAATTGCCGTTTCAATTCTGAAATGCTTTGAAGAGTCTCCTCCCGGCTTTCGGGATCGAGCTGAAAAATAATTATCAGATGATCGCCGGCTTCGATTCCCGGCGGCAGATATTTAAGTGGCAGGTCGAATTGAACGCCGCCGCCATCGCTGAGGACGATCACCGCTAAACCCGATTCGATCCGGTCAACGAAGGCTTTGATTTGTTCATTTCTGTTCGGCATATTCTTGCCCGCTTACCGCTTCGTTCCGTTTGATCCTGTGATAAGCGAACACCCCACGCGCGCCATTCAAAAGGAGCAACATTGCAATAAAGTATAACAAGATTCCCAGCGGCACGGTCTTGCTCTGAACCCACGACACTGTCATCCGGGCGACTACGAAAACGAAGTAGGCGGCCAGCAGGACAGCGCAGATTCTGTTTTTGCGCCAGACGCCGTAAGAGAGCGCGAAAAGAACAACCACGAAGACGAAAGGCGCAACCAACGAGCCGCGCCAGTCGCCGCCCGAAAATAGAGCGGCGGCGGCAGTCTGAATCAGCGCTAGTACACCGATGACGAGACCGGTCAACCACGCCCCGTTGATCGCGCTCTCTGCGGATTTCAGATTCATAGTCAATCAACAGTCAGCGCCGCGAGCTGTAGAGAGAGCGCCTCCATAGTCAGTTAGTTACGTAAGCAACGCTCGCTACAGCTCGCGGCGCTGACATCGCGACCTGGACCGGTTGTTGCTTAGCGGGGTGAATCTCGAACTTAGTTCCGTCCGTGACGATCGCAATGGCGCCGTTCAGATCGGTGCGGTAGATTTTTACACCCGCCTTTTGCAAGCGGTCGAGCGTTGGTTGCGATGGGTGGCCGTATCTGTTTCCGGCCCCGCAAGAGATGATGGCCGCTTCGGGGGCCACCGTCTCCAGGAATCTGCCGCTCGTCGCGTGACGCGAACCGTGATGGCCGACCTTCAGGACCCGCGCGCTGAGCGGCGCTGAAGATCTCATCATCAAGGCTTCGGTCTCGAATTCGGCGTCGCCGGTAAAGAGCATCGAGAAATTGCCGTAATCCAATCGCAGCACAACAGAGTTCGCGTTTTCGAGGCTCCCTCCCGAACGGACCTTCGTGATCCACTGACCATCGCCCTGCGGATTGAGCGCTTCGAGTTTGACGCCGGAATCGAGATCAAACTTCATCCCCCTCTTCGCCTCGATGAATTTGATCTGTTTATCTCTGATGGTACGTAACAATCGTTCGTATTCGTTACTTGCGTAGATTTGACCGCTGTCGAGGAAGTTTTTGACCTCGACATTTTCAAGAACCGATCTCATTCCGCCGATGTGGTCGGCATGCGGATGCGTCGCCACGGCCAGATCGAGCGATTTGATGTTTTTCTTTTGCAGCGCGGCGACCACCTCGTCGCCTGCTTGCGGCGGCCCCGCGTCAATCAGAACCGATTTACCTTCGGGCGTGATGATCAACGATGAATCGCCCTGTCCCGCGTCAAGCGCATAAACCTGTAACCGTCCTTGCGTGAGAAACGGCGTTGGAACTTCGCGCGGACGCGTGCGCAGCCAGTATATGACGCCCACGATTATGGCCACGACCAACGCAATCGCAAAAAGAACTTTCAAGACTCTCATCGCTTAATCAGCCGCTACTGCCTCCCGTTCCCTGTAAGTTTGATCGTGACTGTCAATCCGCGTCGGGTAATTGCCTGTGTAACACGCCGTGCAGTATTTTGTGTCACCTGGATCGCCGACGGCTTCGAGCAACCCCTTGATACTAAGATAGCCGAGCGAATCGGCGTCGAGGTAGCGGCGGATCTCTTCAATCGAATTTTGCGCGGCGATCAACTCCTCTTTCGTCGGCGTATCAACTCCGTAATAGCACGGCGCGATGGTGGGCGGGCAACTGATGCGCATGTGGACTTCGGCGGCGCCTGCGTCGCGCATCATCTTAACGATCTTCTTCGAGGTCGTGCCACGGACAATCGAATCGTCAATCAGGACGACCCGTTTGCCCTCGATCAGATCTCGCACGGGATTGAGTTTGATCTTCACGCCGAAATGGCGGATTTGTGATTGAGGCTCGATAAACGTGCGCCCGACATAATGGTTTCGCATCAGCCCGAAGCGGAACTTCAACCCTGACTGCGAAGCGTAGCCAATCGCCGCCGCGACGCCCGAATCGGGCACTGGCACGACGATGTCGGCGGCGGCGGGGCACTCGCGCGCCAATTGTTTGCCCAGCCGGTGACGGCTCTTGTTGACGCTGCGGCCGAAAACTATTGAATCCGGACGAGAGAAGTAGACGTGTTCAAAGACGCAATGCGTGACGCGCTTCCGCTCGAACGCGTAAAATGAATATACGCCGCCTTGATCAACAATAACGATCTCACCGGGTTCGACATCACGGATGTATGTCGCGCCGATCAGGTCAAACGCGCACGTCTCTGACGCGAAAACGGCGGCGCCGTCAAGATCGCCCATGCAGAGCGGGCGGAAACCGCGCGGATCGCGCGCCGCAATGATACTGGTGGGTGTGGCGAAAAGCATCGAGAAAGCGCCTTCGTCGTCTTTCAGCGCCTCGACGATCGCGTCAACGACGCTCTCCGCGCGCGAGCGCGCAATCCGGTGCAGCACGACCTCAGTGTCGGAAGTCGAGGAGAAGATCGCGCCTTCCATTTCGAGTTGATGGCGGGCCTCAGCCGCGTCGGGCAGGTTGCCGTTGTGACAGAGCGCAAGCTGACCGAAACTGCATTTGACCAGGAACGGCTGCGCCTCGTTAATGCCGACTTTGCCCGCGGTCGAATAACGCACGTGGCCGATAGCGGCGTGTCCAGACAACCGGGACAACCCCTTTTCCTGAAAGATGTCGCTAACGTGCCCCATTCCGCGCTCGGCGTAAAGCCGAGAACCGTCGGATGAGACTATTCCGGCGGATTCCTGGCCACGATGCTGCAGCGCGTAAAGCCCAAGGTAGGTCAGGCGCGCCGCTTCCTCGTGGCCAAAAATACCGAAGACACCGCACTCTTCTCTGAATTTGTCGAACATATCTAAATAATGATTTACAGGGGTGATAAGCTAACTGAAGTCCAGTATAAACAATCCGGCTTGGGATGTCGAAATTAACAGCTCGGATTCGCGCGCCGCAAGCGCGTTTGCTTGCGCGGCAAAAGTGGCTGCTATTATGATTACCGCCACCGTGGGAGCTGATATTCACTCCAAAGCGTTTTAGGCGATGAGGGCTATGTACTGTGCGGCATGCAATTTGAACTATTCCGACCATCTGAGTTTTTGCCGACGTTGCGGGCAGCAACTGGCTCGTTCAGCGAGTGATCCGGTAATGGACACGGTTTGCTGCACCCGCTGTGGGGCGCGGACAGTCAAGGGGGAAAAATTTTGCCAGCAATGCGGCGCCCGTGTTGTAGTAAGCGCGCCGGAGACCGTAGTGGGCGCTTGTTATCATTGCGGCACTTCGTGGCGCAGCGGCTGGCTGTTTTGCAAGACCTGTGGCCTTGATCGTGACCGCGCATTGTTGCTGCCGACTTCCATGCCCGCGGCGCCGTCCGCGGCGCGGACGCTCATTTCCGACGCCGAAGAGATGGCGGAGATGGCGAAGGTTTTCTGCAAACGCTGCGGGGCCTCAGCGAAGCCTTTTTCACGTTATTGCGAAACCTGTGGCAACACGCTCGACCTGTCGAAAGAAGCGCCTGAGAAGAAACCGGTGGAAGGCCCCGCGGAGAAGACCGTGATCACCGGAAAGCTGGCCGTGCCACCTGCGGCGGCCGCCTTCAGGACGCAAGCGGACTCGCCGACGGGAAGGTTGCAGGCTTCACTCTCGGATCGCAACCAACGTCCGCTCGATCCTTCTGCGGAAATTGACCGCGCTGGGCGCAGGACGACGGCTTTCAACGATTCTCTGACCACAAATTTTCCTGACGCGACTGATCCTCTCCTCGGCAGAACAACCGATCCAATCCCCGAAACAGTAATAACGTCTCTTCCGGAACCTGCTCCGGTTGGGTCGGAGCGATCCGTTCAACGGAGCGATTCGCGGGGCGCCACCTTGGTTTGGGTCATCATCGCGCTTCTCGCTTTGGCCGCCGGATTCGTCGCCAAGCAGTTGTATGATAACCAAAAGAACCGCTCCTCATCCGCGAATTCATTGGCCGATCAATCAGCGCCACAACCTACGACCGCTTTGCTCGGCGCTACGCCCCTCGCGCCGCCCACGCCAGAGGCTGCGCCAAGCCCCAAAACCGGCGCATCGGATACGCCCGCCCCGCCTGCCCCGTCTGCCCCGCCTAATGGAATGGTCTTTGTGCCCGGAGGGACCTTCAAAATGGGGCGCGATGGCGGCGACGAATTTGAAAGCCCCGCGCACACCGTTAATCTCAAACCCTTCTTCATTGATCGAAACGAAGTGACGAATGAAGAGTATCAACGATTTGTTTCGGCCACTGGGTATCGCGCCCCCGCGCATTGGGCCGGGGGAAAAATCCCTGGCGGCCAGGCAAAATTTCCAGTCGTGAACGTGTCGTGGGATGACGCGAACGCTTACGCGCGGTGGGCGAACAAGCGTTTGCCGACCGAGGCCGAGTGGGAATTCGCCGCGCGCGGAACCGACGGCCGCGTCTACCCCTGGGGAAGCCGCTGGAACCCGAATTACGCGAACGTCGGGCGAGGTAAGAACGGCTCCCTGGTCGAAACCGGACGTTACGTGCCGGGCGCCAGTCCTTTCGGCGCGCTCGATATGTGCGGTAACGCATGGGAATGGACGTCGAGCGATTTCAAAGATTACCCGGGCAGAAAGGCCGCGTCTTCGTTAGCTGGCGCGGGGTTGAAAGTGATTCGTGGCGGCGCCTACGATGTGGCGCCCCGAAGCGCAACGTCAACTTATCGCGGAGCCATTCCGCCCGACCGCATTCCCGATAAAACCGGATTTCGCTGCGCGCGCGACGCTCAATAAACTTATTCCTCGCGCATTCATGCGGGTGGAATTCATCAACGCGAAACCATATGATCGGCAGAAGTACCTCACACCTGATTCTTTCGGCGCTTCTCCTGTCCTCCATTCTTCTCTTTGCGCAAAATGCTTTTGCGCAGAATCCGACAGGACGTGAAGCGCCTAAACCCGCCAAAAAGGAGAAGAGTAACCCCGCAGTCAAGGGCGCCAAGCCTGGCCAATCCGTCAAGGACGCCAAGCCCAGCCAGTCCGTCAAGGGCGCCAAGTCCGGCCAGTCTATTAAGTCTGGCAAGTCCGGTCAGGGGGCCAAGTCTGGGTCCGCCCGATCGCCAGCGACGAAATCAACCAAGACCGGCGCAACGCTGACTATCGTCGCTCCGCCTGGAGCGGCGGTCGAAGTTGACGGCAAAGCGCGAGGGGTCGTGGGCGTTGACGGCGATCTGGTTGTGAGCGGACTCGCGCCCGGCGATCATCAACTGAACATTTCCGCTGACGGCTACGAGCCTTGCTGCGGCACGTTTGTGATGAGCGTAGCTTCGACACGGTTCGAGGCCCCGATGAGAAAGAAGTCCTCGACAGGGCGACTGGCCTTGACCTCGAACGAGCCGGGAACCGAAATCCTCATTGACGAGAAATACGGCGTTAAAACCGCGCCGGGGCAAGTCATGCGCGTTGACGGACTGTTGCCGGGTGTACGCCAATTGCGCGCGATCAAACCGGGATTCAGAGAATGGCGTGGTACTGTGACGGTAAAGGCCAATGAAACCGTCGCGGTCAATGTCGAACTCAAACCCCTCCTCGATCCTGAAATGCTCCGCATCTCCGAAGGAGCTTTCGTCCGCGGCAACGACAAGGGTGCGAAAGATCAACGCCCCTCGCATCAGGTCTTCACGCCGGCGTTTGAAATCTCGCGTAGCGAGGTGACCAACCGGCTCTACAAAATGTTTATTGACGCGACCAATCATCCCGCGCCCCGTGGAGTCAGTTATGGATGGAATGGTAATAACTACCCCGCGGGGCAAGACGATCTACCCGTCGTCTTTGTGACCTGGGAAGACGCCGTGGCCTTTTGCAAATGGTTGTCGGAACAGACGGGAGGTCGTTACCGCCTACCCACCGAAGCGGAATGGGAGAAGGCGGCGAAGCTCGGGGGTGATAAGTACACGTCCGCCGGAAAAGTCTGGGAGTGGTGTTTAGACTGGCACAGTCCCGATTATTATAAGCTCCGCGAGCGCGTTGACCCTCAAGGGCCTGCGCGCGGAAAGCGCATCAAGATGCTAGGACGCGAAGGCGAGGCGAAGGTGATCCGCGGCGGTAGTTTCGGACTCGGCATGGTGGTAACGCGCGCCGCCGAGAGAGGCTATTTCTTTCCCGCGATGACCCGTTTCGATATCGGGTTCCGCGTTGTGCGTGAGGTAACTAAATGAATAAAGTTGAAATGCGAATGAGATTGCGGTTGTGTAATGAATCAAGAGGAAGAGAATACGGAATAGACGGAAATAACGGAACAAACGGAAAGCCGGAAATATCTCGGGCCTTTTCCGTTTGTTCCGTCATTTCCGTCCATTCCGTATTCTCTTCTTTGTCTCACTTGGCCACGTTATTGGTTTTTGTGGTGGCCTTCTTAACAGCCGCGAGCCTTCAAGCGCGCGCGCAGCAGCGCCCTTTGATCACCGAGGATGTCGAAATCGTCAAACCCGGCGCGGCGCGGTTTGAAGCCGGCTTCGATTTTCTGCAGGACAAGAATTATCCCGTCTCCGGGTTGAATGGCGATCCGTCCAGGCTGGGCGTCGTGTCGCTGACTTTCGGACTCGCGCCCAACGTCGAGGTCGAAACCGGAGGCGTGATCCGAAACTTTCTCAGCATCAATCGGCAGTACCGTCCGAGCGCGATTCCGCTGCAATTGAGCCAGGCGACCAATTCCACACATGACGCCGGAGATTTTTATTTGGCGACCAAGATCAAACTGCGCCGCGAAACCCGCCGCGCCCCGGCCCTCGGTTTCCGCTTCGGCGTGGAGTTGCCGAACTCGAATCAATCGCGCGGCATCGGGTTGAATCAAACCAACTTCTTCGCGACGGCCCTTGCGGCCAAGAGTTTCGGCAGGGTCCGCGTCATCGGCAACCTCGGACTGGGCATTCTCTCATCGCCGATTGACGCCTTTGGGAACATCAGCCCGTTTACGCAAAACGATGTATTGCTTTACGGTCTGGCCGCCAACTACCGGTTCAACGAGCGGTTGACGTTGGTCGGCGAAGTCAACGGACGTTACAGCACACGCAAAAACGCGCCGCTCGGAACCGAATCGGACGGCGCGGCCCGCCTCGGCGCGCGCATCCGCGCGGCGGGGCTGATCTGGGATGTGGCCGGAATTAAAGGTTTATACGCCAATAGCGAGCGTAGCGGCATTACGTTCGGTGTGAGCTACGAAGCCAACCTGTTTCAGCCAGTAAAATAGATTTTCCATTTTCCATATTACATTTGTCATTTGTCATTGCCGAAAGCTCAGCTCAGGCAATGACAAATGACAAATGTAATATGGAAAATGGAAAATGCTTCGCTCGGTGATTAATGGCAAAAAATAGAAATAAGAAAAAGAATCTCAACGCGCGACAGACCGGCGCCTCCGCGCCAATTCGGGGCGCGCAACGATGGCTCGCTCCCGGAGCGATTGTCGTAATGCTGACCGCGGCGGCGGTTATTTTTTATTACGGGAACGGCGGCAGACGTAAAGCCGCCGCGCCAGCGGCAGGCCCGGCGGCTTCATCGTCAAAAGCCCCGGTCGCAGGCGTCAATACGCAGGATATGGGCGTTACCGGCGAGCCGGTCAAAATGCGTGTTGCGCAAGCCGTGATGGTTACTGTCGAGCTGGATTTCGGCGGACCGCCGCCGCCGATCGCCGAAGCGATTCAGCAGATCGCGCGCAACTACGCTCCTGACGACGGCTCTGGGCGCACGTTCGCCATCCTCGACGCTTACGGCCAGCCTACGCCTGATGGCGGGAAGCTGCATATGACAATGCACGTCAGCAGCGAGAAGCCCGGAATGGGAACGCTGAAATTCAAACGCACCGGCGAGTTGTTGTGGCGCGCGCGCATAGGTGATCCGGGTGACGCCCCCGCCGGGCAGAAAAATTTGATGATCTATCTGAGTCAGGGGACGAGCGACGGAGCCAATCACACGCTCGACGGCTCGCGCGGCGGCGACGGCGTTTTGAACACCTATTTGCAGAATTCACAGCAACGCGCCCGCGATGTGTGGCCCGACGGCGCGGAACGTGAATTGACCTTTGTCTACAGCGCCTGCGGGTGCCCTGTGAAAGTGATGTGCCGCCGCGTGGGAGAAAGGACCGTGCGCACGAAAGACTTGCCCGTGATCTTCCCGGACGATCCGGCGGCTGTCACAACCATCTCAAATTTGATGAAGTGGTAACCTGACCGCTCGCGCGCAGGGCTTTTGCAAAGTTGGTCGTGGCCTTACTAACACCTACTACCGAAAACCTACAACCTATAAACATTTACTTCGACCCATCACCTGATTGAACCATCGGAGGAAATGTCTATAGGTTGTAGGTCTTGGGTTTTAGTTCCTCCTCAGCGACTTTGCAAAAGCCCTGCCGCTCGCGCTACCGCTTGAGCAATTCGTAGACGGCGTTTAGAGTACTGAGTTTAGCTGGCCTGGGCTTCCATTGGAGGGCCATCCCGGCTGAAACTGATCGCTCTGACGCCGTCTCAGTTTTTAGAGATGAATTAACCGGATCGCTTTTGATATTCCAATGAGCGCAAATTCAATTGATTATCTCAGCGGGTTGAACCCGCAACAGCGCGAGGCCGTCGCCACCCACGAAGGCCCGATCCTGATTTTGGCTGGGGCTGGTAGCGGAAAAACTCGAGCCATCACATACCGCATTGCGCATCTGATTGCGGCTCACAACGCGCGGCCCGAAAACATACTGGCCGTGACGTTCACCAATAAGGCGGCCGGCGAAATGAAAGCGCGCGTCGAAAGACTGCTTGCGGATTTTTACGGCGAGCGTTCGCGCAGCTCCGCGCCGCTGCTTTCGACCTTCCACTCGCTCTGCGTGCGAATCCTGCGGCGCGACATTGAAAAACTGGGTCGCGGTTACAGCCGGTCGTTCACCATCTACGACACTGACGATCAGCAGCGATTGCTGCGCGGGTGCATCCGCGATTGCGGCTATGAAGATAAACAACTGACCCCGCGGCAGACGCAGAGCGCGATCAGCGCGGCCAAGAACCGCGGCGAAAACCCCGACGGCTACGCCGAGAAAGCCGGTCAAATGGGTGACGCGCGTCGTGAGGCCATCGCGCGGGTCTACGCGCTTTACGAGCAGCGGCTGGAATCGTCGAACGCGCTCGATTTCGACGATCTGCTGATCCGCACGGTACAGTTGCTTCGCAATTCGGAAGAGTCGCGCCGCTACTACCACAACCGGTTCCGCCACGTAATGGTTGACGAGTTTCAGGACACGAACGGGATTCAGTATTCGCTGGCTAGGTTGATCGTCGAAGGCGATCACGCGCTGCTCCACACTCGCAAGCCCGACGATTTCTGGACCGACCGCAGCTTTTGCGTGGTGGGTGATGAATCGCAGAGCATTTATGCCTTCCGAGGCTCCGATTTCAACATCATCCTCAATTTCGAGCGCGACTTTCCGGGCACGAAAATCATCAAGCTCGAAGATAACTATCGCTCGACCAAGCGCATTCTGGACGCGGCCAACAAGGTGATCGCCAACAACACGCAGAGGTTTGACAAAATCCTTCGCGCGAACGCCGCCGAAGGCGAAAAGATCCGCTACGCGCAGGTTCTCGACGGCGAAACCGAAGCCCGCTGGGTCGTGGGCGAGATCGAAGAGCGACTGCGCCGCGAACCCGGAATCCGCGCGGCGGTGCTCTATCGCACCAACGCGCAGTCGCGATTGTTTGAAGAAGCCTGCCGCCGCGCCGGTCTGCGCTACAACCTGGTCGGAGGCTTCAGCTTTTACGAACGCGCCGAGGTCAAAGACATCATCGCTTATCTGAAACTCGCGCTGAACCCGAACGACTCGATCGCGCTCATGCGAGTGATCAACACGCCCGCGCGCGGCATCGGTAAGACCACGCTCGACGACATCGAGCGCCGCGCCAAAGATTTTGGCGTCTCGCATTGGGAGACGATCAACATCATCGTTGAGCAGGGTTTGCTCCCAGCGCGCGCCGTCTCGGCTTTGAAATCTTTCCGCGACATCGTCAACAACCTTGCGGAAAGAGCGCGCGATGCGGCTGAACCGATTTCCGAAATCGTCAAGGCGGCGGTGATTGACACCGGTTACGAACGGGCGCTGAAAGATGAAAACACCGAAGAGGCCGAGGGGCGCCTTCTCAACCTGGAAGAGTTGGTCAACGCCGCGGCCGAGTCGGAACAGCGCGGCGAAACGCTGCGCGATTTCCTCGATCACGCCGCGCTGGTGTCGGACACCGATGAATACAAAGCCGAAGCCCAGGTCACGTTGATGACGATCCACGCAGCGAAGGGGCTGGAATTCCCGCTGGTCTTCATCGCGGGTCTGGAGGAAGGACTCTTCCCGCATTCGCGCGCGAATGAAAGCCAGAACGATCTGGAAGAAGAGCGGCGGCTCTGTTACGTGGCCATCACACGCGCCGAAAAATATCTTTACCTGACGCACGCGATGAAGCGGCGGGTTTACGGCGAGGATGCGCCGTCAGAGCCGTCGCGCTTCCTGATGGAGTTCCCCGTGGAATTGATCGAAGACCGATCGAAGGGCGCAAGCTGGCTGCGCTTCGCCAACAGGGCTTCAACGGTTGAGAATCGCGAGGCGTCGCGCCCATTGTCCTCGTCGCCCCCGCCCCTACGCCCCGCGGCCAGACGAACGAGTAATTACAAGGGCCAAACTTACAACAGCGCCGACAGCGTGAAGGAGTTTTTCGCGCGGCAAGGCAAGAAGATTGACGACATTGATTTCGAAACGCGCGCCGGTTCGGATGATGGAAGCAGCTCGGGCGGCGCGACAGGATTGAAGGTCGGAACGCGTGTGCGTCATGCCAAATACGGCGTGGGTCTGATCGTCAAACGCGAAGGCGAAGGCGAGAACGCCAAATTGACGATCAACTTCCCCGGCTACGGCCACAAGAAGATGATCGAAAAATACGCCGCATTGGAGAAAGCTTGAGAAAAAGTGGGAAATGTTTATGTCTACAGTGGTCGTCGTTAAAAAGAACGGACGCGCGTGCATCGCGGCCGATACCCTGGTCAGTTGGGGCAGCACGAAACAGAGCGCCGAATACCTGACCGACAAGTCGAAAATCATTCTGGTCGGCGACAGCTATATCGGCGTCACCGGGTCTTCGACGCACCGTCACGTCATCGAAAGCTACTTTTCGCGCGCCGAGCATTACTCGCTCGAAAATGTGCAGGACATCTTCGAGACCTGGCGCGAATTTCACAAAGCCCTCAAGTCCGATTACTTCCTGACGCCAGGCGACGACAAGGAAGCGCCATATGAAAGCTCGCATATGCACGTGCTGATCGCCAACCCGTACGGGATCTTCGGCGTCTACGGGCTGCGCTCGGTTGACGAATACAATAAATATTGGGCCTTCGGATCGGGGACCGATTACGCGCTGGGCGCGCTGCATTGCTCGTATGACCGTTTCGACGACGTTGAAGAGATTGCCAGAGCGGCGATTGAAGCCGCGGCGCAGTTTGATAACGCCACTGGGTTGCCGATGACTTTGTATTCGGTGGAGCTTGTGGGCGATTAATGATCGATGGATGGGTAAAGATCAGGCTCTGAAAGAAGCTTTAGAAGTAGAAGATGAAATCTGAAATTCAAAAAATCGGTTTCGTCAGCCTCGGCTGTCCCAAAAATCTGGTGGACAGCGAGGTGATGATGGGGCAACTGAAACAACACGGTTACGAATTGACCACTGACCGTGAAGCCGCCGATGTGATCGTGGTCAACACCTGCGGGTTTATTCAATCGGCCAAGGAAGAGTCAATCAACACGATCCTTGAAATGGCTGAGCTGAAAGATTCGGCCAATCTGAAGCGGCTGGTCGTCGCCGGGTGTCTGGTCGAACGTTACCGGCGTGATCTGCTCAATCAGTTGCCGGAGGTTGATGCGGTGCTCGGGACGAGCGAGATCGAGAAGATCGTCGCGGCGGTTGATCCGGCGGCGGTCGAAGCTCAGGACGCAACGTTCGTGGCCTCCAACGCTTGGATGACGCGGGGGCTGCCGACTTATATCTACGACGAAAACGCGCCGCGCGTGCTGGCCACGCCGAAGCATTTCGCCTACGTCAAGATCGCGGAGGGCTGCGACCACACCTGCGCCTTCTGCGCGATTCCGCAGATGCGCGGGCGTTATCGTTCGCGAAGAGCAGGATCAATTTTGCGCGAGGCCGAGCAGCTTGCCGCGACGGGCGTCAAAGAGTTGGTCTTGATCTCGCAGGATTCGACGCAATACGGACTGGATTTGGGGATCAAGGATGGTTTGGCCGATCTGTTGCGGTCGCTTGCGCGCGTTGAAGGTATCGAATGGGTTCGCGTGATGTACACGTATCCGAACTCCTTGAGCGACGCGACGCTCGTGGCGATGGCCGAAGAGCCGAAGGTCTGCAACTATCTCGACATGCCGTTGCAACACGCCAGCGCCGCCGTTTTGAAACGGATGCGGCGCGGGGGCAATCGGCAGTTGCTCGAAAAGCTGCTCAACCGGGCGCGCCAGTTCGCGCCGGAGGTTGCGCTGCGCACGACGTTCATCGTCGGATTTCCCGGCGAGACCGACGAGGATTTTGAAGAGTTGATGCGGTTCGCGCGCGACGTCGAATTCGACCGCGTAGGCGTTTTTACTTATTCCGACGAAGAAGGCACGCATGGGTACGAACTCGGCGACAAAGTCCCCGCGCGGATGATGCGGCAGCGGCGCGCGAAGCTGATGCGCCAGCAGGCGAAAATTTCAAAACGGCGAAACAAGGCTCTGATCGGAAAGCGGTTCAGGGCTATGCTCGAAGGCGTTTCGCAGGAGAGCGAGCTATTGCTACAGGCCCGATTGGAATCGCAGGCGCCGGAAGTTGATGGGCACGTGTTGATCAACGACGCGCCTGATGGTTTTGCAGCGAAGCCCGGAGATTTCATCGAGATCGAAATCACCGAAGCGCACGAGTATGATCTGGTAGCGCGGATTGTTCAAAGATGAAATTTGAGTGGGACAATAAAAAAGCTGAAAGCAACAAACTCAAACACGGTGTGAGCTTTAATGAAGCTCAGGAGGCTTTCGGTGATTCCCGCGGTATTGAGGAATATGATTACCTTCATTCGATCAACGAACATCGGTTTAACCTGATATGAGAAAAACCTCTTTGAAACCTAAACCAGCGCAGGACGACGACGTTATTGTTGAGGTCACACAGGATCAATACCAGGCGGCTTTGGCGCGGGGGCTAGATCCGGAAGAGGCGCTTGCGCCCGGTACTCATAAATTCATCAGAGGTGGTTTTCTTAAACGCCATCCGAATTTCGATCCGGCCACGGTGAAGACCACTATCTACATCAGGCTTGGTCTCGATCAAGAAGTCCTGGAATACTTCAAGCGACTGGCTGAGCAGACGGGCGCCGATTCATACGAAACTCCAATAAAACAAGTCTTGCGCGAAGCGATGGAAAAAGGTAAGCAAAAGGCCGCTGATCTCTCACTAGACGCGCAAGCGGCCTTGCTCGAAAACCCGCGGTTTATTGAAGCCGTCGCCGAACGAGTGAAGAAAACGATGTCAAAGAAGGCCGTGTCAAAGAAGGGTTCGCAAACCGCCAAGCCGCGCCGTCGCGCGGCCTGACGCCATCACGATGATTCAACATAACCCGTTTGATTCCAAGCGCGGCAAGGCTCTCAGGATCGAAGGCGTCGCTGATTTCATTGCTGTAGTCATCGCCACTGGTTTCGGCGTGGGCTTCATCCCGTTCGGCCCCGGCACGTGGGGATCAATCGTCGGGTTGCTGATCGCTTACGGATTGATCGCGGTCTTCGGATCCGACGCGTTGTTGCTGCAAAACATTTTGATCGCCGCCTGCGTCGTCTCCGCCGCGCTCGGCGTCTGGGCGAGCCATCGCGCCGAAAAGATTTTCGACCGGAAAGACGCAAGCCAGATCGTGATCGATGAGGTCTGCGGGCAGATCATTTCGTTCGTCTTCATCGCGCCGTATCTGGTCAGGCTCTGCCCGCAATGGAGCTGCCTGCAATTACGCTTGTGGATGGTTGCGGGCTTCGCGCTCTTCCGCGCGTTCGATATTTTCAAACCATACCCGATCAGCAGGCTTCAGGATTTGTCCGGCGGCTTCGGCGTGATGATGGATGACGCGCTCGCCGGAATATACGCGGCAGCGCTCTTGTCGCTGCTATTGATGCTGGCTGTTTAACCGATTCCCAAACTGACAGGCCCTTTTATGCTTAACGCTGAAATCATCGCCGTCGGCTCGGAGATGTTGACGCCGTTCCGCATGGACACGAATTCGCTGTGGCTGACCGAACGGCTCAACGCGATGGGCATTGACGTTAAACTCAAAACTGTCGTTGGCGACGACGAAGCGCGGCTGGAAGAGACCATCCGCGACGCGATGAAACGTTCCGAGATCGTTATCGCGACCGGCGGGCTTGGCCCGACCGAAGACGACATCACGCGGAAAATCTTCGCGCGCGTGTTGAAACGTCAACTGGTTTTGGAAGACTCGATCATCGAAAAGATCAGGGCGCGTTTCGCTCGCCGCAACATGCCAATGCCCGAAATCAACGCTCGCCAAGCGTTGATTATCAGGGGCGCGCAGATTCTGGAAAACAACAACGGCACCGCGCCCGGGATGCTGATCACCGAAGGCAAATGCACCGTGGTATTGCTGCCCGGCCCGCCGCGTGAGATGAAGCCGATCTTCGACGCGGCGGTCGCGCCTGCGTTGAAACAGCGCGCGGGCGACATGCTGATCATGCGCCGGTGTTTAAGCATCTTCGGTTTGACCGAATCGCGCACGGATGAACTCGCCGCGCCGATTTACCTGAAATACCGGAACCCTTCGACGACGATCTTATTCAAAGACGGCCAGATCGAATTGCACCTGACGGCTCAGGCGCGCGACGAGAGCGAGGTGGAGAAGTTGCTCGATGAACTCGCCGGGCAGCTCGATGAAGTCCTCGGCGAGCACATCTTTTCGCGCCGTAACGAAACGCTCGAAGAGGTCGTCGGCGAACTGCTCAAACTGCGCGGTTACACTCTGGCGACGGCTGAAAGTTGCACGGGCGGATTGCTGGCCGGGCGTATCACCGATGTGCCGGGCAGCTCGGAATATTTCCTCGAAGGGGTGGTCAGTTATTCAAACGAATCGAAAGTTGATCTGCTCGGCGTCCCGAAGAAATGGATCAAAACGCACGGCGCGGTCAGCCAGCAGGTAGCCGAAGCGATGGCTGCGGGTATTCGCAAGCGCGCCGGTTCGACTTTCGGCGTCGGCGTCACTGGCGTCGCGGGGCCGGGTGGCGGTAGCGAGGAGAAACCGGTCGGGCTGGTTTACATCGCGCTAGCGGATGATACGCAGACAACGGCGCGCAAATTGATCTTTCCAGGCGACCGCCAATTCATTCGCACGCTGTCAGTGAATGCGGCGCTGGATATGGTCAGGCGAAGAATCAAATAATGTGGGCGCGTGGACAATGATGGTTTTTTTCTCAAATGAAATAGCATCGCTCATTCTCGCCTACCTGCTCGGCTCAATCCCATTCGGCTATTTGATAGTGAAGTTGCGAAGCGGGGCGGATATTCGTGAAACCGGCAGCGGCGGCACCGGCGCGACCAACGTCTCGCGCAAAGCCGGAAAGATCGCGGGCGTCGTGACGCTCGCGCTCGACGCGTTGAAAGGCGCGGCGGCTGTGTTGGTCGCTCGATGGTTGACGGGCGACGCTGGAACTTCATGGGGCATTGCCGCGGCGGCGGTGTTGGCTGTCATCGGGCATTGTTTTCCAGTCTGGTTGAAATTCAAAGCAGGCAAGGGAGTCGCGACCGGGTTGGGAGTTTTTCTGGTGATCGCGCCGTGGGCGGTGTTGGCGGCTCTGGCGGTCTTCATCGTGATCGTTTGGCGCACGCGTTATGTCTCGCTCGGCTCGATCATCACCGCCGCGTTTATTCCTCTGTGGGTTTTGTTGATGCACACCTGGATCGAGCCGGTCAACGATTTCGCGCCGATGATGGCTGCGCTGTGCGGAGTTTCGGCTGTGATCATTTTCAAGCATTCGGAGAACATCAAACGGTTGGTGGCGGGCGAAGAGAACAAGTTCGGCGTGGCGAAATGACGGCGCCGCGAGCGGTATCGAGCGGTACTGAACCGGATTTTCACCCGCTCGCGGCGCCGAACCGGATTTGAGATTGGCGGATGAAAGAGATTGCGATCATTGGCGCGGGCAGTTGGGGGACGGCGTTGTCGCTCGTCGCGGGGCGCGCAGGCAATCGCGTTCGCTTGTGGGCGCATAGCGCGGAAGTCGCAACGCTGCTACGGCAGGAACGCGAAAACAAAATCTATTTGCCGGGATTCGCTCTGCCCGATGTAATCGCGCCGACCAACGATTTGGCCGAGGCTCTGGCCGGCGCCGAAATCGTTTTGACCGTCATGCCTTCGCATGTCTGCCGCGAGGTTTACACGCAGATGCTCGATCACGCGCGCGCGCAGATGATCTTTGTCAACGCCTCCAAGGGCATCGAGGTCGAGACCGGGATGCGGATGGAAGAGGTCGTCCGCGATGTTTTGAAGGATCGCTTCGAGCCGCGTTACGTCGCGCTGTCGGGACCGAGCTTCGCGCTCGAAGTCGCAAAGGACGAACCGTGTGCGATTGTCGCGGCTTCGCATTCATCGGAGTGGGCCGAGGCCGCGCAGGAGGCGTTTTCGACCAGCCGCTTTCGGGTCTACACGAACAACGACGTGATCGGAGTCGAGGTTGGGGGCGCGATAAAAAACGTGATGGCGATTGCCACGGGCGCGGTCAACGGACTGGGCTTGGGCTACAATAGCGCGGCCGCGCTGGTGACGCGCGGTTTGGCTGAAATGACCCGGCTGGCCGTCAGGCTCGGCGGACGCGCGGAGACGCTGGCCGGCTTGGCTGGGTTGGGCGATCTGGCGCTGACCTGTTTCGGCCATCTCTCGCGCAACCGCCGCGTCGGTTATGAAATTGGTCGTGGGCGCAAACTGCAAGAGATCATCGGCGAGACGCGGCAGGTGGCCGAGGGCGTGAGGACGGCGCGTTCAGCGCACGAGCTTGCGATGAAGCTCGGCGTTGAGATGCCGATCACTGAAGGCGTTTGCCGGATGCTTTACGACGACAAAAGCCCGCGCGAGTTGATGGTCGAATTGATGGAACGCCCGTTGAAATCGGAGAGAGGGTAGATGGATTCGAACTATCGCATTCGTTACGCGATGATTGAAGACGCTCCGATCATCGCGCGCCATCGCGCGGCGATGTTTCGAGATATGGGCGATGTGAGCGAAGATGACGTCGCGCGGCTCGAAAGCGCCTCATTCGTTTACCTGCGGCAGATCATGGCGGAGAGGCGCTACCTTGGGTGGCTTGTCGAACATAAAGACGATGTGGTGGCCGGCGGTGGGCTGGTTATCAGCCAGTTGTTACCGCGTCCTGGAGCGCTCGATGGGGGAGCGCAGGCTTTGATTGTCAATGTTTACTGTGAGCCGGGGCATCGCCGGCGCGGGCTGGCGAATGCGTTGATGAAAGCGATGCTTGACTGGTGTAAGCGCGAGCGAATAGCCAATGTCGTCCTGCACGCCTCGCAGGAAGGCCGCCAACTTTACGAAAGCCTGGGATTCATCCAGACGAACGAGATGCGCTGGCAAGGTTAAGTAGAGAACTGTTTTGATGACCGAAAAGATACAGACCAACAAAATAATCACCACCAACCGCGAGGCTTACCACAATTACCATGTCCTTGAAACCTACGAGGCTGGAATCCAATTGGTCGGCACGGAAGTCAAATCGGCTCGCGAAGGCCGCGTCAATTTGAAAGACGCTTATGCTTTGGCGCGCGACGGCCAGCTCTGGCTGCTCAACGCGCACATCAGCCACTATCCGCACGGCAACCGCCAGAACCACGATCCCGTGCGCGACCGCCGGTTGCTGATGCATAAACGCGAAATTTATCGGTTGCAATCGAAGATTCAGGAGAAAGGACTGACGCTGATCCCGACCAAGTTATATTTCAAGGGCAATCTGATCAAATGTGAATTGGCTGTCGGGCGTGGCAAGAAGCTTTACGACAAGCGCGCTGACGAAGCACGCAAAACACAGGAACGCGAAGCTCGCGCGGCGATCAAGAACAGATCGAGGATCGAGTGACAAGGGTGGGGAGTGAGAGACAAGGGGACAGGGAGACAGGGAGACAGGGAGACAAGGAAACAGAGATTCCTTATCTCCTTGTCTCCCTGTCTCCCTGTCTCCCACTCTCCACTCCCGAGAATCTTTTTGAGGAGTGCTTGGAATGGAAGTAAAAGCGGATTCAAGACAGTTTCACGAAATAGAATGCGACGCGCTGGTGGTCGCCGTTTTTGAAGGCGAAAAGCCGGAAGACGGCGCGCTCTCTGAAATCAACAAACGCTCGAACGGCCTGATCGCTTCGTTGATCGAGACCGGAGAGTTCACCGGCAAATCGGGCGAGAGCGCCTACGTTCACAATCCCGGCGATATGAAATCGCGGCGGTTGTTGCTGCTGGGCGGGGGCAAGAAGGAAGAGTTAACCACCGACAGCGTGCGCAAGGCGGCTGGAGCGGCGGCGCGCGCGTTACGCGGCAAAAAAGCCCGCAGCTTCGCGTTCCTGCGCCGTTCTCAATTGCCTATTGGCGACAGCGCGCAGGCCGCAACCGAGGGCGCGTTGATTTCGCTCTTCGATCCCGACAAATACCACACAAGCGATAAGACGGAAAACCAACTTGAGACGATGATCCTTGTCGCGACCGGCGCCGATCCGAATGAGATCCGCGACGCCATCGAACGCGGACGGATCATCGCCGAGGCCACCAACTTTGCCCGCGAGGTGATCAACGAACCGGCCAACGTGATGACGCCGACGGAACTCGCCCGCCGCGCCGAGGAAGTCGCCAAGGATTACGGCCTTGAAATTGACGTGCTTGATGAAGCGCGAATGAAAGACCTCGGGATGGGCGCGATGCTAGGCGTCGCGCAAGGCTCGGCGGAACCCCCGAAGATAATCGTGTTGACTTATTCGCCGAAGACGGAGTCGGCGGAGACCATCGCCATCGTCGGCAAAGGCATCACGTTCGATACCGGTGGCATTTCGATCAAACCGGCGGATGGAATGGAGAAGATGAAATACGACATGGCCGGCGGCGCGACCACCATCGGCGCGATGCGCGCCATCGCGCAACTCAAACCATCGGTCAAAGTCATCGGGATTGTTCCGACGACCGAAAACATGCCTGGCGGACGCGCTCAGCGGCCCGGCGACGTTGTGCGCGCAATGAGCGGCAAGACCATCGAAGTCATCAACACCGACGCCGAAGGCCGTCTGATCCTGGCCGACGCCGTCGCTTACGCGCGCAAGCTCGGCGCGACGAAGATCGTCGATCTGGCGACGTTGACCGGCGCCGTCTCAATCGCGCTCGGTGATGTTTATGTCGCGCTTCTCGGGACTGATCAATCGTGGGTCGATCAGGTTCTGGCCGCTGGCAAGAAAGCCGGCGAAAAAATCTGGCAATTGCCGCTCGACAAAGATTACCGCGAACAGATCAAGAGCGAGATCGCCGACATCAAGAACGTAGGCGGGCGCAAAGCAGGCACGATCACCGGCGCCTATTTCATCCGCGAATTCGTCGAAGATACGCCGTGGGCGCACCTGGACATCGCGGGCGTCGCCTGGAACGAAAATGGCAAACCCCATCTCGCGGTCGGGCCGACTGGCGTCTGTTTGCGGACGCTGGTGAATCTGGTGTGCGGCTGAACAGACGGAGAGACGGAGAGACAGAGAGACGAAGAGACGGAGGGGCATGGAGATGAAAGGATGAAGAGACAGGTTTCTCTCTGTCTCTCCATCCCTCTGTCTCTCCGTCTCTCCGTCCCTCTGTCCTGGATTGACCGCTTTCAAAACCGCGCAGTAAAATCCGCCTTACCGCTTCACCCCTACTTTTTAATGGAGAAATAGCAATGAACATTCAGGAGATTGAAAAGCTGCTCGGAGAGAATGGGCAGGCTTTGCTGAGGCATGAGTGCAAGACTATTTCGAAGGACCTCTTGCATCTGCCTGGCCCCGATTTCGTTGACCGCGTCTTGATTGGCTCAGATCGCCACGCGGCGGTGTTGCGCAACCTGCAATCGCTCTTCAACACAGGGCGATTGGCCGGAACCGGTTATGTTTCGATCCTGCCGGTTGACCAGGGCATCGAGCATTCCGCTGGAGCGAGCTTCGCGAAGAATCCGATCTACTTTGATTCCGAAAACATCGTCAAACTGGCGATCGAGGGTGGATGTAACGCCGTGGCTTCGACGCTCGGCGTCCTCGGTTCGTGCGCGCGCAAATATGCGCACAAGATTCCTTTCATCGTCAAAATCAATCACAACGAGTTTTTGACTTATCCCAACAAGTTCGACCAGGTATTGTTCGCCAGCGTTGACCAGGCGTTCGATATGGGCGCGGTCGGCGTCGGCGCGACGATCTATTTCGGCTCGGACGAGGCCACGCGCCAGTTGCAGGAGGTTTCGCAGGCCTTCCAGCATGCGCATGAGATGGGGATGTTCACCGTGCTTTGGTGCTACTTGCGCAATCCGGCGTTCAAGACTAAGGAGAAGGATTATCACGTCTCGGCGGATCTGACCGGGCAGGCCAACCATCTGGGCGTGACCATCGAGGCTGACATCATCAAACAGAAGCTCCCGCTCAACAACGGCGGCTACAAGGCGCTCGCGACGAAGGAGAATCCGTACGGCAAGATTGATGACCGGGTTTACAGTGAGATGACCTCCGACAATCCGATTGACCTGACTCGTTATCAGGTAGCCAATTGTTTTATGGGCCGCGCCGGTCTGATCAATTCCGGCGGCGAATCGAAAGGTCAGAGTGATATGGCCGAAGCGGTGATGACCGCGGTCGTCAACAAACGCGCGGGCGGAACGGGCTTGATCTCGGGCCGCAAAGCGTTCCAGCGTCCGATGAATGAAGGCGTGCGGATTCTGAACGCGATTCAGGATGTCTATCTCGCGGAAGAGATTACGGTCGCATAGAAGATTTTCGCGGAACATGAGCTAACAGTCTCAGCATAATTTTTGTCAGAAGAACAGAGACCAAGCCGCAATCGCCGCTGGCGCAACAGGAGTGCTAACAGTCTCAGCATAATTTTCGTCGGAAGAACAGAGCTGACCTCGACTCATTTTAAAATGGCTCAATAGCTGATTCTGGGAGCTACGTCAGCAACAGTGTGAGAAGCGATCCGAGGAGCGCTTTCCCTCGTTTGCGGACGTTGTGAATGAACTCAAAGAAACCTAGATAGCACGGGAGTAA